>BNJU01004912.1_pt1 | contig 78713 bp, 120 predicted proteins | sample 8539281 | NCBI WGS metagenome assembly BNJU01 (sample SAMD00202456, study PRJDB9452) | human saliva metagenome | isolation source: human saliva | place: Japan
GCCTGTTCGACCGTATCCGTCATATTCTGTCTTGCGTTCTCGGGCTCCATCGCCTCCTGCGGTGTCGAGATGCGCGCGGTATCGGGAAAAGGCATCGATACGTGTGCACGTTGCAGGCAACCGCATCCGGGGTGGCCACCCGCGAAAACAATGACGGGCTTTCGAACGCCGCAATCTGACGACCGCTCGGCACCTTGCCCGCAACCGTCTGTCCGTCGACCCGCCCTCGCCGGTAATCACGAAGATCGGCATCCTTCACATAGTCCTCGAGGCGGGTCTCCTCAAGCCACAATTTGTTTGGTTGTACGCGTCAGTGTAAAGGATTAAGAAGGCAAAGCCGAGGCCGCCCGCAGCATCGGTGCCCACCCTGACGGGTTCAGCAACTTCGTACTTTCGCGCGCCAGTGCCGCGTAGTAGGCAGGCACTTCATCTGCATGATCATGCCAGGTCGGCGCCCTTCACCGCCACAGGCCGAGGGCCGCGCTGCAGCTTCTAATCGCGCAGAGCGTGTTGGTCCCCATCGCAGGAAAGGCGCACGCGGAAGGTGCAGTCCTGGCTCCGGAATGACCTTTTCATCCGTGATGCGGTAGAACCTACGCAAGCCGCCAGCGCCGAAGAATATTTCGCCGCTGGCCGAAGCCAGCCGAGCGCCTGCAACATGCCGATACCGCGCTGTTGTTCACGTCCGCGGAACCGCCGATGCCCACAATAAAGTGGCACGGCGCGCTTCAGAAATCGCGTCTTCCCATCATCTCCCCGACCCGTAGGTCGTCTTCATTCAGCAGGTTGCGCTCCTTTTTCTTCGACGAGGGTGATGCCAGCAGCCGCAACCATCTCGAAGTCGCGGTTTGCCGTCCCGCCGCAAATGGCACCGTAACCACGCCGGTGACCTGACGCGCCAGCAGCCCTGTGACGCCGCACTCTTGCAAAGGTTGCCCCATACCTGGTGAAGCGCCTCCACATGCCCTCCCGCCGCAAATCCGCAGCAGGCACACCAGGACTTCAGCGCTGCTGTCCGCCCTGAAATTCCGGCGCTGGTTAGAAATGTACCTCAAGAAACAGAGATCGCTGAGGAATCAATGGCGACTACTACTTTCATTTTATTTTCACTCCGTGCTAGCACTGCTGCGTTCTGCTGTTGTGGAGCTGTCTCTGCCAAATTGAGGAGTAACGAAAAGAGCGGTGGTCTGTGTTTCAGGACAAGAGATGCTATAGATGTAATGAAGTTGTTGATTTTTGGAGAACAAAGAAATGGCGGAAATCAGCAAAAGGCTATTGTGAGATGAACAGCATTGAGTAATACCCTTGGGCGTCATCAACTTCATTCGACCGGACGGCAACATACTTACGAGCACCTGTTCCCAAACGGTCGGCACCTACCATAGAATCAATTTTACTGCGCGGCGCAGGGCGGTGAGCCGATTGGTCATGGAGAACAGCAACTTCTGCAGCACCCAGCAGGGTGTGAACCTGCGCCTTACTCGCATCCACGGAACCCATAGTCGCGGTCATCGGCATCACCGGCGTCCCGAGAAGTGAGAAAGTATGCCTATCGCGCAGCGCGACCACGCCATACTGCTTCGCGGCAGGGTACGATGCGAGAACGCCGGATACGGGTCGCGGATGACCATAGCAAGTGCGGGCGCTGCAGGTTCCAGGAAGCAACCCGCAGACCACGGCTTTTGCTTAGACTTCCCGCTGCCAGTCTCAGCGAAAGTACACCGACGTGCGCCTCTGACGCGCGCCGCAACCTGCGAACAATTTGGGGCAAGAAATATGACCGTGTTCCGCGGACCGGTGTCTTTACCTTCCGCTTCCCAGATGAGTATATTCTGATCCTGCCGAGGCGACTATCCGCCAGGACAGCCGCAATTTGGGCAGCTCGCCGCGAATTCAAAATTCTTTTCGGTCGGCGTGGGGCCTGGATCACAAGCTGGTGCACCAGTACCGCTCGTTTCGGGGCTCGATTGCGGCCCGCACGATGATGAGAGAGGCAGCTGCGCGGATACAGGCAGCTCGATCTGGAACTGCCGGGCGGCTCCCATTCGATCGCGGTTCGCGGAGCTATGCACCACGCGCACGCTCAGAGTGTTTGACCGAAAGGCCGCATCTTAGCGGTTTTACTTTGCCGCAGCCGGACGGCAAAAGCTTCAAGGGCGGCGGCGGAAAAGCGTATACATCCGCCAAGACACCACTCGTATCAGCTCGATATAGATTACACGCGACCGCCGGCTGCGACTGATGTTTCGCAGTGTAATCCTGTACTCAGGCTTACAGCTCGGTTTCGGAAACACAGAACGAATACGGCGGAAAATACCTATGGGAACGACATCCGGGTTCTGACGGGGCTAAGAGGCTGGGTGCAGCAGCGGTACGAAGAAACCATAAAGAAAATAGGCAGAAAACCGGAGCTGCTCTATTCGTCTTTCAGGCAAATCTTGGGCGAAATGTGCGATCAGGTACAAGTTGATGATGTGTATACGGTATCAGGCCAAGCACTGAAAAGGTGCCAGAAACAGGTGCGTTACAACGCTGAGATTTGCGGGCGGAATTCTAATAAAGGATGTGACCGCGGGTACGGTAAGGTAATCCGGAAAGCCAAGGAGGCGAGAGAAAAGTCATATCGGACTTACGTATCAGCTGGATTGACGAGTGGGGAGAAAGAAGGACGTGGATCTCGAAGAGCTGCGCCACGCGCTGGAAAGCAGGATTCCGCGCGCTACAGCGGAAAGACGTTCAGGCATGGCGGCAAGTGGAAGAGGCGCACGGCGCGGCGTGTCAGATCTGTATCTCTGAAAAGGACCGGGGACGATAACGGCAGCTTGCAAACGCCTGCCTCCCGCTCCCCGGATGAGCAGTTGCGATGGGACTCGAACGGAGTTCTTTGGTCTGCCGCCGAGAACCTGAGCTGAAGCGGATGTCGTGCGGTTTGCTCCTTGTAAAGCCGAACCGAGGTGGGACCTGTCAAGCTACCCCACAAAGCTGGCCCGAAAAAAGCGGGGACAGATTCCTCTACAGCTTTCTGATTGCGGCTCTTCCCGGCAGGCATTTTGCGCTGTACTGAACTCAAGAAAGATCGCTGACGCCTTGCCTGCGATTGCCTGGGGCCCTAAAGGAGGCGGTCTCTACTAAGAAGGAGGCGCCGCCATGAGCTATACATTGACAACGAGCTTCTTTGGTGGGCGGAAGGCCAATAGGGGAGAAAAGATGAGGCAGCTATTTTGATGTGGCACCAGCCATGGAGTTTTCTAATAAAGGCATACTCGGTGCGAGCTATACCCTCGGATTACGGAAGATGGTTTCATACTGGAAAACAGGCGCTGTGATACCACGGGTCGATGTGGATATGAAATTTGAGAATCGAAACCCTGTTTTGAGCAACTACCACCGCCTGAACTTCCTGGGGTTATGCTCCACTGACCTGGTTTATGAAGAATATGATGATTCCGGGCTTTGGACCTCGATGCAGGATTATGGAATATAGCAGCCACAACGTTCGCGGACGAAGCCGCTTCTCCTTGCCTTTACCGCAGGCAAATTGGGGCTGAATTCCCGAACAATCTGGACGCGATCTCGAGAGACAGTGCTCGGCACCGGCAACTCGGTGAAAAATCGTATCCGCCTCTCGGGCGCGGCGTCATCAGGCGCAAAGCATCGGGTGAAACTCGCGGATATCAAGAGGTGAAGTGCGCGAGCAACGCTGCGCTCGGAGTGCTCTGTGTTCTTTTACACGAAGGAAGCGGGCTAACGACATGCCGGATATGAAACTCCGCTGGCGATCACCTACCGCTTCTCGAGGCCGTAGTGACCTGTTACCGGCAACAGCAGCATCGACTGGCCAGAAGAACGCAACTTTGACCAGAAGAACTCGGAGTACATCATTATCATACATGGATTCCGGCTTCTGTGAAGCGGAACAGCTTCCGCGAGGACTTGACAGGAGATCGCTTATCGTCGCATCTGACATACAACTACGATGTCAATGCGCCGCTGGGAGCGAGAAAGTGTGGGTACAGGAGATATAAGAAGAAATAAGTGCACAGTGATATTAAGGAAAGCGGCACCAAGCTGAGATGAAGGCTGCTTTTTCCTGAGAGAGAGGAGATGCAGATTGTCTTATGTAAGTGCTAGCGATTGCCTTTATTTCAATGGAGACCGCTGGATGATTGCAAAGAATATTGTGGCGATGTTTCCGGAATTGGCAATTTTTTGGGTTCTAGCTACAGTATGTAAATATCAGATACAACTTTCGTAGAAGTGTTGCTTCAGGGACAGATGGGTTTGGTCAATTCACAAACATAGTTATGAATATTCTTCCATGAGGAATGACTATAATCCGTGATAATTTTTTGTACCTTTTCAAATGAGATTCTGGGTTGTTCACACCAGTGTTATTTAAGTTGTACACGATTAGCATCTTGCTTATGGTGTTGTTCTTCCGATTGCTTATTTTGGAAGCAAGGGCATTAGATCAGTTTGTATAGATATGTTTGATCACTAAGTACGTTGTCCATTGGGAAATATGCTGGCAATATTTAATGAAATTTATTTTTCTACAATATTTTCAGTAGAATTAGTGGAAGGATTGGAAATAAAAAGCAAGAACGGATATCTTTATAAGCATATCTGGCACGCACTGTCATATTTGCTGTTGTTGTTTGAAACTGGTTCACATCAATGTTGGCAAAAATAAACCTGAATGGAATAATTGACCGTTTGGTTTAAATGGAATGATACATAGATCAAGAAATTTGACCATTGGTTTTTTTATAAATGAGTGTTTCACAGTTGTTGTGTATATTATTTCCGTACACAATGAAAACCATACCGAATAAATAACATTTTAAAATAAACGCAGGTGACTGATGCAGAAAGGGCAACTGTACCTTATTTCGATAAAGGCACTGAATACTCCTTCACCTTGGAGGTGGTTTACTTTGATTTTATTAGGTGCGGAAGGTTGAAGATTAATGCCAAGAAGTATACTGAGCTTATTGTTTGGCAGAGTGGGAACAATGAGAAAAAATCACTGTAGCGCGCGCGCTGAAACGATTTGATTTATGGTGATTGTAAAGATCAACATGATTTGACTTTCAATTTAGAGTTATATCGATGGGAGGATTAGAATGAAATTAAATTGCAATATATGAGAGATGGAGTCAAGTAAGATTCCTTCAGAATCACTGGTAAACAAACGTGAAATTGTTTGGAATGTTAAACTAACAATAATTGACATAGTACACTGCAGACAGTATAAAATCAGTGATATGAATTTGTGGGATGATGTTAGAATAATGCAATGTGGATATACATTCAGAGACAGGTTGAAATTGTACTGTAAATAAATACCTTCAAACGCTTTGGATTGTTGATTATGATGAAAGAACTTGCAAAAACTATAACTAAGATTTATTGAAGAAGAAAATAAATTACACAGAACCATTGAAGATGTGGTGTACCAAAGCGGCACAGAGTTTCAAAGGCGGTGCTGATTACGGTACGAGGCAGGCAGGAGAGTCTACGCTTTGCAGGCACTCTTCCCAGGGCCAGGTAACTCTCAACTGACGACCTCTTCAGCGAAGACAGGCGAAGGAAAAATCCGAGAGATGTTTATGATGTACAGGCCATGGTTGTGCAAGATGATGGAAATTACATGGGTATGATTTATTCCGCCATGAAGTTGCAGCGTGCGATGGCAGCGAGGCAAAGGGGCGGTTTCTGCTCTCGGGCTGCTGGCCCTTCTCGCTGATGCGCTCGCCTCGAGTCTCTGGCCGGTAGGGTGGCGGTTCTGGAACTCTCCCGAGCTTTATCCTTCCGACTGAGCGGGCGACAGTTTCACTGCGTCTCGCGCTGTGCCGGGACTTGCGTATTTGCAGGAGCGGCGAGGGCGAGTGGTCGGGCCGAAGAATGTATGGGAAATCACAGCCACCGCTGCGGGTATCGGGGCGTGCGGGATCGAGTGAACTGGCAGATGTGCTTCCTCAAGCTATGCGAAGACCTACCTCCGAGCGGGATGTTCGCGAGCTCTCGGCAGTACGGGATCTGGATCATTCCGGAAGTTGCGGTACGATGCCTGTGCGGCGCGAACGGGTGAGATTCTGGATTACAGCAACATCGCTTGAGAGAAATCGGAAAGATGCCCGATACGGTGAAAGCGCTGAGCTCTCGATCGCTTGAAGGAGCTTCGGGCATCATCTATGTAGGCCTTACACCTCCTCGGTGTTAGAAGCGCTTATAACATTAAGACTCAAAGCTTTATTTTGGGGACACGGGCCTTGCCGCCTATCTGACCAGATGGCTCACGTTAGAAACACTGGCGAACAGATTGCAATGGGCAGGGCCTTTTTGCGAGTCTCTTTCAACGATTTCGGAGATTATAAAATCCTATGCGAACCGCGGTCTCGATTACCGCTACTTTGTCTCCTATTATCGCGGGAGGGGTTTGTCTGCGACAAGGTCGGGAGATTGAGTTTATTATCGAGAGAACGGTGTCCTATATCCGGTGGAGATCAAACAAGAGCAGCATTCGCGGCGGAGTATGACGCGCGGCGTTTCAGTTAGCGATGCCATCCCGGAGAAGAAGCGCGGCATGGGTGCCGTGGTCTGCCTGCTCAGAACCCTGAGTGTGCGCAGGAAACATGTTCTTGCCGCCGGTCCGGTACATTTGAATCCCTGTCCCTTTTTCTGACAAAGTGTATACTATAGAGCTGAATTTCGAAGCAATTTCCGAGTGTCGCTTATCAAGAAACCAATGTTTGAGAGAACAATACGGTAAAAGGAGAAAATTAGCTGTGAAGAGAGAGACTGCACCTACCTCGCAGTTGTTGCGGCACTACGCCGCTGCTGGTGACATCCTGCGCGGGAAGAGGCTGGGTCTGCAGGGCAACAGGCAGCAAGAGGTGCGGTATCGATGGCGGCTGCGCCGGAACAAGCAGCAGCGCACTACGATGAAGCACTGCGAGGCGGGCTTAAAGGAGGAACAGAGACCGCCGGGCTGTATCAGACAATCGATCAGGATACGGCGCGAGATGATGAAGCAGGACGGCGGTACATCATCCTCGATGTGCGCACCAAGGAGGGTATGACTGGTCACATTCCGGGCGCGGTGCTGTTGCCGAACGAGAAATCAACGGAACGAGGACCGGAAATGCTGAAGGATTTGGATCAGGTGATTTTAATATACCTGCCGCGGTGGACATCGGCGGACTTGCGGCGGAGGAGTTATCAGCTCTGTTATCGCAAAGGTCTACAGCTTTGGCGGCGTCATGACATGGACGCGAACTGGTAAAATGACCATCTACCATCGCAGGCGGATGTTTCTGGGGCTTACAGAGTGCTGACCAGTTCCGGGCGTGCGTGCGACCGAGGTGGAAGCTGTACTACCAGGCCGGACAGTGCTCCTGCTACTATCCTTGGGAGGTTTTGCGACAACTGACGTGTCACGCAGAGACCGTGAAGATTAGTATGACCCCAACAAAGATTTCGCTTCAGCGTGAGCTGCTGGATAAAGGTACTTTTTGAGTCGATCCGCTCTCCGTAAACAAAAGCGAAGAAAATGACAGGAAATTCAGTACCGCACCGGTATTTACTAACTATGCCGGATCAGAGCCAGCTTCCGGAAATTCAGGCGGTTTACCTGACTGGCGGCAGGGAGGCACAGTACGGCAACTCAGCTCGCGGTAGAGCTGGCGCCATGAAAACTTTCCTGTTCGGCGGAGGAATACCGCAAGTATCGCGGATAAAGAATCCGGCAGCTACTGCCACGTTCACGCAGAAGATGTTCGTCTTGCGGAAAGAGGAGGCTGAGGAGACAGCTCCGCGCACAAAAAGATTGGTGACCTCTCCTGTGCGGTCGCGCAGAACACCGCGACATTCGAGCGCCCCTTCACCAGTGCGTACGATGGCTGCTGCGAGAGGGAATCTATGTCGATATCGTGAGCGGCAGGCCATGCTTTGTCAGCTCCACTCGATAAGTTTAATTCCGGCATGCAGCTGGCCTGCAGCTTTTCAAGCCGATTGAGAAGGAAAGGAACTGAAGGAGACCTGCGACCGCTCGCACGGCATGCAGTCCGCTGAAGTGCGCTCCGCGGAAGCGAACTCGCACGCTGCTGGTGCGTCTTCCCCGACTGGTCCCCGCGAGGGACTGGCGGCCTCCGCTACTGCATTAATTCCGCCTCCTCCGCTGTTCGCCATGATAGCTGGAAGAAAGAGGCTGCAGGAGATACGAAAAGTGACTGGAGCGTTGGGTGGCCGACGCAAGTGCGTAAAAGCAGATGAGTAGTGGAAGCCCCGCCTAGATCAAAGAGACCAGCGGCAGCTTCTGAATCATTTACAACAGATTCGATTCCTTTTGCGACCACAGCGCCAGGAAATGCGCTATCATGGTGCTGATTCATCATTTGAAGAGTGAAGAGGAGACTACTTTTGTATTTAGAACACACGGTGGCAGACCGAAGGACGCGAAAACAAACAGCGCGGAACTTGCGGTCTATGATTTATTGGATCGGCTAAAATCGCTGTGCGCGTGTGGATCACCCGCCGCCAGACCATGGAGTCTGTGCGAGCGCAGACGAGGTGCCAAGCTGCCGCGTTGTAGCAGAACCTGTTTTCTTTGCAATCGCCAGCGAGACCGCTTTCTATCTTTTGATGATGCCGGGGGATAAAGCGCGCACAAAGACCAAGGAACTATCGCGCATGAATCGGTTCCGCACGCCTAAAGCTGCGGCTGAAAAAGATGGTCGAATATATGGGACTCTTCCGGAGGTTCGGTGAGTGTCATGGGAGCTTATATGAACGACAAGGGCTTTAGCACAACTTTAACTCGTGGATCAAAGACCTCTTTCTCGGGACGAGATTACGTCGGCTGCCATCCCTGCGTGAATACATCGTCAGCTCAAATTGCGTGCGGATATTTTGAACCTTTTTGTCGGCGGTCAAGCACAATTACCTTACCGTGGAGTTGCATGGGGGATGAGGGCACGCTTCCCGTAAGCGTGTGTGTTCAGGCAGTATCTGTGCCGGGGAGGCGGGGTTACGCGAGGAAGCAGTGTACGCGTAGCTCATGCTGCTACGACGTTAAAGGTGTCGAAGGCTTAGATTCAACAGTTTGCTAAACGTGAGATGAAGGAAAGAGGCAGCTACTTTTTCGTGGAAAGTTTTGGAGGAGTAAAGTGAGGGGTGATTGAGTCTGTTAATTGGGACAGGTGAGGTGGTGAAGTTAAAAGACATGACTAGAGATCAGAAGGAGATGTGATGAGAAGTTAGAAAATGTGGTTAGAAGAGTTCAAAAGCCGATTAAGGAAATTGCTCAGCGAGAAATCCGGTATTATCTACAAGGTATGAGGTCATTTCTTAAGCATTTGTTTCATGAGGGGTACAAGGGGACAACTATGGGTCTTAGGTTTTAGAAAAGAGCATAAATTTAGGCAGCGGAGCAGATCAACCTCAGTAAATCCGGGAGTCGGGTACAGCATCGGGACAAAGGGAGCTCGGATAACAAAAAGAAACAAGTGAGCGGAGGTAAAAACAACGCTGTCTGTTCCCGGAACAGGAATATCTTACGTGAAGGAAAGCAGAGGCAGAGAGAGCTTCAAATACATCAGAAGCGGAACTACAGGGAGGAAGCATAGAATAGGGAGGACCCAAGAGAACACATTACTGTGGGTGCTTGGATGGCTGAGCATTTTTCCGTTGCCATTGACAATCCTTTTACTTCGAAAAAGATGAAGCCGGGTAAGAAGTACGGGGTTTATCGTTGCAGCTTGGAGCGTTTATCTAGTGTGGCTGCAGTTAGCAAATGAAAACGATAAATCAACAAATCGTAGTTCTTCACAGCTTGAACAGTCAACTGTGTTCAAAAGGAAGAAAAGGCAAAATCAGCGAAATCAGGATTTGGCAATGGTGAAGACATAACTGTAAAATCGGAAACAGGCGTCGGTGGAAAATAAAAGAATCACATCAGATGACTTGTTTTATTATCAAATGATGGTGATGTGACGTTTGCCAGTGCAAAATCGGGAAGTTGTCAGAATATCGCTAGAACGTCGCGGTGATGTGTATTACACTGAACCAGTAAGCCCGGTGAGACTTGCATATACGCTTCCAAGGATGGAACAATTACCTCTGACAAAATCAAGGTCACTGTGCCTCAACCGATAGAAGTCAGGAAAATAGACTTGAGATGGCACTGTCAGGAGTTGAGCTCTAAGCCAGAGTATTAAGATCCGGTAGTCATTCTCCTGAAAATGCCGATAATCAACAGGTTTCATAGGAGACATCCGGTACATCCGTAGTAAGTGTAGAACAAGACGGTACCCATTACGGGGATCGAGAGGAACAGCTGTTATTACAGCAAAGCCTATAATGGAATATCTTCTTCGATGGAAGTGACAGTTAATCCATCAAAAAAGCTCATGAATCTCAGGAGTAAGCTTCACCAGAGATGATGATGTAACAACATGGAGATGAATGGAGTTATACGACTAGTTGATTTTTGGTTGGATGGAGGCTGGGAGCGACTTTGCAGTTCCTTTGGGTGCTGAGAGGGAATGGGCATATTAGCGGAAAAAAGAAACACACTTCAATGTTGATATAATTTTACGGTGAAGTGATTTGCATCTTCTCGCTCGTCCTCTTCGCCCAAAGGAAGAACAGAGGCATCGAAAAGATATTGAGGAACGAAGAACTCCAGGAAATCATATTTGTACACAGATTATTGAGAATACACAGGTTTGCAGTCCTACGGTTTATGTATCTTTGAGAGAGAGAGAGAGCAGTTGGAAGCAGCTGCCTCTCTTATCAAGGTGCAGAGAAAGAGAGCAGGAGTTAAGTCCCAAAATTCGGACCAAGTGCTGTGAGTGAGTAAAACCATCAAGATGGGGTGAGATTGCGGTTGAGCCTGAAATACCGAAATGAATGAAAGGACATTTCCAATGATCAGGATGATGCTATACCGTCAGATTAGACAAAATCAAGATATTAACAAAGGCAAAAATATGCAAAATTATAGCAAATTAGATTACGCGGTAACTGTAAGAATGTTAAGAACTCAGGAAGCATGGACGTAAATAAGCGTACTTGATCTTGCTGCAAAAACCAATCCGAACGACAGCGCGCGTTGGCTGCCCGCTCTGGATGCGCAGGATACAGCAGGAATCATGCATTTCTCTGGGCGTGGCTTACGTTGCCGTTCGGCGAAATCTGCGGCGGCAACGAGAGGCTCTGGGAAACAGCGCTATTTCAAAGGTGCGTATTTCTCGGGATGGCGCACGGTATCAGCAAAACAACAGCCGTGTTTGGTATATCTTGAAATGTTGCCGGAGGTGAGAGAAGACTTACGGAAGGGGCTACGGAAATAGCAGTATAAACTTTTACCGGATCCTCGGCAGTCAGCATGCGTTAGCCAGTCAGGTGTGTTCTACAGCAGCGGGGTGAACAGGGAATTTGTGAGATTGTCCGGCACGCACATCACAGGAAAGCTAAGAGCGGTGAACGCGAGATCTACATTTGATGGGAATCTTGTAGTTTCAAGCCAGGATGTGATGCCCACAATGGGTGGAGATTGCGGATGCCTTTCTACAATACGCGCCTTCGAGTAAGCGGCATTCAAAGACCTGTGATTATCCAGAACTCGGACCTGTAGCGCGCGTTTACTGTCGCGACTGTATCCGCGCGAACTGGTCACCGAAGCAGCAGATACCATCAATATTTTCGATTGACGAGTTCAGGACGGGAAGACATGTATCCCAGAAGGACTCGCAGTGCTTGGAAGAAAGTTACAGCTTCCAGCGGTCTGGTCGGCCGAGCTTGGCAAGGAATGGACGAGGTGGCTTTGCAGAACTTTGGCTTTCACGCAACACAGCGAACTGCACAGAAGGCGGTGCCCAACGAGATATCGAGATGCTTGTCAGCTCTCCGGGTATCTCATGTGTTGGAGGCACCCGAGATGGGCGTCAGAGACCGAGGCTGCGCTCGCTTGCAGCCGAGATATTGCTCTGGAAAGTGCGGGCGGTGGACTCTTTCGAGGCTGCCGACGCTGAAAGCGACGGCGAAACGGTATTTTCGCGTATTATGCGGACTTGGGCGGAGGAACGGGTTGCGGTTTCAGGGGAGAAACGAGAAAGCTCGATACGCCTTGCGCACGGCAAAGCGGGTTGAATCAGGACTATGCCGACTTGCTGGAGGCTTGGAAGGAGAACGCGAGGCTTGTGCATCGGCGAGGATGAAGACTCATCTCTGGTAGTACACAGCTTTTTCCGCGGTCCGCAAGCAAGTGTGCTCTCCGATTTCGTGATTGCGCGGATCAGATTTTGATAGCTGCGCTGAAAGCAAAACGCGAGTGCTAAAGACACCTCGTGCATAGCGGGAAAAATTGTGATTATCGATGAGGTACATGCCTACGACGCTACATGGGCGTGTGCACTGGAACGCGCACTCTGCTGGCTCGATTGCCTATCGTGTGCCGGTAATTCTTCTCTCGGCCACCCTGCACGCTTCAAGGCGCATCGATTTTGCTGATGCTGACTGTTGGAACTTCTTCAAGAGAGAAATACGTGAGCCGCGAAAAGCGGTTTACGCAAAGGAGATAGAGGCGGATTGGGATATTCGCGTGCGTATCCGCTGCTCTCACCTGGACCGACGGAAAGGAGGTTCATCAAAAGGGACTACACAACTTACAGAGTGCATCGCGAAGTGTGGCGATTCCTGACTTACGTCAAAAGAAATCGGAGCGCATTCAAACGCTACCGGATAAGCTGCGGGACGGCGGCTGTGTGCCATTGTGGTATTGAGCACCGCACGCCGGTGCGCAGGGGTTTTGCCAAGGAGGTTGAGGGAGCAAATGCCGGATGCGAGACATCATCCTCCTACACAGTGCATTTTGATGCCGGACCGCGCTGCAGCTGTGCGTGGTGTTGCAAAAACTGGAGGCGCTCCGCACCGCGGAACGGGACCGCGGTTGTGATCAGGAACATCGGTGTTGGAGCCAAAGCTTGGATATTGACGGAGATAGCCGGTGCTTACGCGATCTCTGTCATCATGGACTTACTCTTGCAACGCCCGTCTGGGACGGCTACACCACGCACCGATTCATCGCTGATATGCGGCCGGAACAGCTGAAGGCGGCACTGTGTTATGTCGCATAGGCGGATGAAGATGCGTTTGAGTCGGAACGCATGCTCCCATTTGTGAGGGATTACTCTCCTCTTGAGAACCAAAAAGCGTTTACCGGATAAAATCCACACTATGACGGATATTCCCAATTTGGGTGGAGCTGCTATGCGACCGGGAGACCTGATTGGGGAGCCAAAACCTGAGAAGATAATGTACGGAAAAGCGAGGGAAGAGGCGAATAAGACCGGACATAAAAGACGAAGGCGGAGTTCTATTGCCTCGATAAAGCCCAGAGAGTCTTGAAAACTGGATCAACGTATGGAGACCAAAGCTATGGACGAGGAAGAAAGCGCAGGCATGGGTAAGAACTCGGAAAAGCGGCATTAGGGTGCTCTGACGTATGCGAGAAGGAAAGTGAAATCTGCTTATCTTACCGTGGCTACACGAGGCAAGAGCCTTCCGTCCGACACGTATTCCTTCTCCGGAGAGAAACAGAGACCCTATTGCGACAAAGTGTTAAGTTGCCCGGTGCGCTGCTACGTGAATATCAAATTAAAAGAGCTCTCGATGCGTTGAAACCGATGGAAGAAATGAGCCGTGTTATCCGGTGGTGGAAGCACGACCCGATGTTGAGAGGAATCATTTTATCCTGTTGAACGAACAGTTGGAAACAGAACTTGCGGGTTTTCGTCTATGCGTGCTCGAGAGGAGGAGGCCTGTTTTGAGAAAGGAGCTGCGGACGATACGCCCTGGAAGGTTTAGCCTGCTGGATGAGCCGCGGATGCAGGTTCGAACCACGTTGCCGTGTCGAAGAGGTGTCGCTCAAAAGATGTTTTAATCGCCTGCGCGCGAATATGATTTGTGTCGGTGGAAACGGCTGCGCAAGGATAGCGCCATGCCGCGCCTGTTTGCTCGCAGTACTGCGCTGCGCTTTTTCTCGGGTGGATGAGAACGGAAAGAGAAAACTACTGTTTGATTTGGAAGATGATGAGTTAGAGGATAGAAGTGTTTCGCGCTGGAAAAGCACTGCTAACAGCGACCGGGGACATTTTCGGGAAGAGCCGATTCGAGGACTACTTGGAACAGCCAGTGTAGGGAAAGGTTTTTGGTGTTTCATGAAGAGAGGCCGTTTTGGCAGGCAACCAGCGCAGAAGCAGGGAACCGACATGATTTCTAGGATTAACACGGTGAGGATTTCAGAGAGAGTAGTAACAAGCGCGTGACTATTCTCTGACACGGGCGGGCGAAGGAAAGAAAGTGCTTTCCAATGCGGAAGCTTGACGATGGCTCTGTATCTCAATGGCGGATTTGATGATACTTCAGCGAAACCGAAGAGAAAAAGGGACTGCCATCGCCCGGGGCCGGATGGCTTGGGAAGTGGGCATCATCATCTGGCTGCCAGGAAAAACGCTGTTTGGGCTGCTTTTAAAGTCGTCACTTTGCTCAAAGATGGAAAGCAAAGCGTATGTGACGTAGAAAATATTGCAGTCCTGGGAGGAAGAAGAGGCGCTTGCTTACAAGAGAGAGAGAGATACGTGCCGGGAAAATCAGGCGTGCTAACCTTACAGTCGAGACGACTCTTGTTGCCTCGATGCAGTGGATTCTCCGTGGAATGGATTTACGCTGGTTGGGTGGGGATTTCTTCGAAGGAAAGTGCTGCCAGAGGCAAAGTGACCGCTGGAGCAGCGGCAGCGATATAGAAGTCATTCAGTATCAGCCTGAGGACGACACAAGAGTCGGGACCACTGATGAATGTGGAGGGAATTTGCTTCGATGCGCGGAGGGAAGGAACCTATCTGCCACTGAGTGTCCAGGTGGAATCAGGCGCTTACAAGAAAGCCAAGGAATGGGGAGAAAAGCGGCGGTGCAACTTCCAGAATTGTTCCGTGCAGTCAGGACAAGGACTTTGTCAACTGATGCGTTTGAAGATCGGCTCTCAGTACGTGACCGGTTGCTATCAAGAAGATGCAGCAAATTCCGGAGAAGCCTGAGGTTGTCGTCTGAATTAAAAGGTGAAGTTGAGAAGTTGCGATAAAGCTTGCCGAAGAGTATTAATCGGAGGACTGACGCAAAGATTTAACCATCTTGCAGCGGGAAATGATACCGGTGGAGCGCTTTCCGGATGCATGACTGCTACGCTGCCCTGGATTTTCACTTTTCCGTGCATGGCTATAATTCGATTGAACCGAGTAGTTTGTGGAGCGATGGAAGAAAGATACTGGAATGGCGGCGGCAGGCGAAGAGCGAGCATTGGTGCTCGGACGAGGCCAGCTGACGCGCAATGCGGGTTTGGTGAGCATGGTGGGAAAGAGCACGAAGATAGTGTGTGCTCGGCTCCGGCTTGTTGAAAAGCATGGTGCGAGTAACAGGATTATGTCCTGCTTTGCGAAGCGTGAACAGGAATTAAAGGAGGCGTTGCATGGAAAGAGCACAGGAGGGCACATAGTAAGGCAGTCGTATCTCCCGGTTGTATGTTCCAAAAGCTATTGCACCGGGTACTAACGAGAATCCGAGAGAGATGCTGTGGTTCGTGCAAAAGCTCCGCGAAGATGCGGCGCGGTATCGGTGAACAACCGGGCGGTTCCGGAGCTCTGGGATTTATTATTCGATGGTTTGCCGGGAGAACTGGAAAGGAGAGGAATAAGACGAGTCAGAGCAGCAGAAGGCAGTATATACGCACTGACGCTACGCTTTGCATCAGCAGGAGAAGATCTTCACGCGATTCGTGTATCTGGAGAACAATACGTTGGGACGTGCACGGTCGGACGGATTGCTGGCACGAAGATCGAGATGGGAATGAAGAAGCAGTTGATTCGACGCTTTAAAATGTGGTCGTTACCTCTGAGCAGATTGAGCGGAGTTCAGTTGGCATTTACGAAACATTATACTGAGCTGCCGAGCGCAAGGAGCATTCCGTTGGACTATGCCACGGCAATGGCGGAGGAAGGTTTGTACGAATATCAGGACTTGAGATCGTCTTGCCCGATGTGCGGCTCAAAGTAGAGACGTGATTTTGCGAGAACTATCCTATCGCGGAAGGATGAAGATAGGGAGCGGGAACCGGAGTCGAAAAAGAGTAAAGCGTCGGATTCGTCTATGAAGAGAGCAGATACAACTCTGGTGAAGGTCATAAAGACCGGAAAAGGACTAAAGACTATGGATAAGAATGTGTTTGTTGACCTGCATGTGATTCCAGACGGTTCCGCCGAGGCTGCATCAACCGCGATGATACTGGGGTCGAAGAACGCTATGTTTACGGTGGAACCACGCGAGCAAGGGTTTCCCTCTCGGCATGGAAGCATGCAATGTGCGAGTACTTCAAGGATGTGATGACGGAGAGGATCTTTCTATAGAGAAGCGTGGTTGGGTTGCTGGCAGAGGCGATGCAAGTTAAATTCCGGTCTGAGCGAACGGCGAGCTGGCGTGATGCTGACGACAGCAGGCCTCCAGGTCAGATCGATGAGAGGCGAAGAGAGGCAGAGTGAGACGCGTTGTTTTATCAGCAGTGCACAAATCCGGGCATTGGCACAGCACGGCAGCGGATGTTTGTGATGAAAAGAGGTCGTAAAGAAAGGCGCTGAAAGATATTCCCAGTTTGAAATTGCGCTGTTCGGTCGCATGGTTGCTGCAGATCCTTCGTTGAATCGCGGCGCAGCTTCTCAGGTTGCGCACGGTATTTCAACCTGCAGTGCACAGTGGTATGATTGCGCTACGGCGGTGGATGAGTCTTGCGCCGGAGGACAATGCTGGAGCCGGACATCTTTGGAGCGGTTGTGATTCAATTCTTTCGACTTTGTATCGCTATGCGGCGGTCAGCGTGTCAGGAGTTGAAGAAAGTACGGTAAAGAAATCCAGGCGCAGATTGTCCAGGGGTTTGCAGAGAGGCGTTGTATGCCGATGCCGACCGGAGAAGCAGAATACGTTCGCCAATCGTACTGTCGGATGCGTTTACCTCGCGATTCGTGAGGATCGGCCGGTGAATTTCAGCGGTGCCTTTGAAGAGCGGTGATGAGCCGCAACGGATATAGCAAAGCATCTAGTGAGCGATCTTCAGGAATATGCAGAGAAGGAGTTACCAGAGAACTTTAGTGCAGGGTTCCGACCTGTGCTGTCAGGGAACCCAGCAGGAAGGCGTCGAGAACTCTGCGACACCAGATCGGTGAAGAAGAATCCGGAGACTCTGGAAATTATGTTCGTGAACTCTTGGATAAAGCAGGGAGGCGGAGATGAGTGCCTTGTTACTGCGCCTTGCTACCTGCACCGCTGCACGCGTGGGGAACCGATTCCAAAATTTGGTGTAAGACGTGACCAATCGTGGAGCCCTCGAAGAGCGGGTGGTCAGCTGGCCTATGGCGGCGGCCTTGGGACTTGGGCGAGACCCTGCGGATTTATCAGCGAGACTATCAGCACTTCCGGCTGGCGTTCCGTTGTCGATCGAAGCGGTGCCAGAGTCATCAGGAGTTTCCATCTGTGCGAAGGCTGAAGACTTCATATCTCACCTATCGTTATTATCTTTTCCGATGCGAATGGTCGGATTGGAATCGGAAGATCGAAGTTTCTTGGAGACAGATGGAGAGCATGCGAAATCCTGTTTTCCGCTCTTTCTCCAGAGGAACGTTCTTGCCGCTAACTCTCCCCTTGGCGTTGCTCGGCGATTCGAGAGGATGCGTTAGAGACTACGTTACGGAGAAGAGATCAAAATGAATCTGAAGCGCATGCGGCAGTGTCGTTACGTCGCTTTCAGACGTTGACGGCGCGGGAGAACAGAAAGGCGCTGTTGGCACAGGATTTGCCGGTTTCTCTAAATCCCGATGAAACGCGAATTCCGGTTATCGACGCGCGCAAAGGAAATCTGGCTTCAGGGATGATGTAATACAGAAGAATCGGCGAGAAGAACATATGATGCCAGCAGCAGAACTGTGAGAAGGGAAGGATATGGCAGCGTCTGCAAGGATGGAATTGGATGATGATACCAGACAAAGGGCCACACAAAGGAGACTCCTCAGCTCGCGCAGTAAAATTCACGGAGATGGTGGAAAGGGTGCCTTTTTCCGGAAGCGAGAACAGGAACTCTGGCGCTTGGATTCCGCGGAGGAAGGCTTTTATATCCTTGTACGCAGCGAAGAAAAACCTGTGAGGCTGCTGTTGTGCGTGAATACCGCGAAAAACCGACAGAATGGTTTTGACAAAAGGATTATGAGCCTCTCTTGGCGCGTATCCTGAAAGCTGAGAGTCAGTGGCGTTTTCGCCTGAGTGCGCGAATCCGACGCAAAGCATATCTCGCTGCTGAAGGCTGGAGGTCAGCGCGGTGAGGTAAAGAAAACGTGTGTGGTGTAGGCAGCAGAAGGTGGCTCAAGAAACGAGCTGATGGGTTTACGCGCTGGAAGAAGGAAACTCGCGCTGTCGGAAAGCCGTTAGTTTGTGCACGGTATAAGCGGGAAGAAAAGAACAGAAGTCTCGTTTCTCTGCGTGAAGTGATTGCAGAGAGGCATTTTAACGGTAACGGATGTAGAAAAATTCAAAGAAGAGCTTCTGTGCCGCGGTATGGGCGGAGGAGAGGAAGCTTACGGCATGGGATTGCTGCACCGTTGTGCGTCTGCCCTGGGGTGAAAGATGAGAGGAGAGTTCCAGGGCATCATACGCGCGGGAATTACAGCAACAGTTACCGACGGATCGAGATCGAGATGACCTTTCTGTATCTGGAGCGCTGCAAACTGAATCGACGGCGTGACAGTGCTGATTGAAGTGATAGGAACGGTAGGCAGGACGAATCCGGCAGCCACATCTCAGTACTGATGTTGGGACCAGGCAGCAGTATTACGCATCGTGCAGTGGAACTAATCGGAGATACAGGTGTGACGAAGGTCATTTGGGTTTGGGCACGATTGTTCGCTATTATGCGGGCGGGCTTACTCTTAAACGAGCAGATCTTTTACTTGCAACAAGCCAGTTGTTCGTATCCATGATTACACATTTTGGCTGTCGTTGAAGATGCCGTGATTTCCTTTCCGAAAGATGTAAGCAGATTAACGTTGCAGCAACTCCACGCGGACATGAGGGCAGCCATTGCGGGAAATATACCTGCGCTATCCAAGCAGTACGACGTTTCATGATTCGGCAAGAGAATACAATCCAGAAGTTTCTTTGAGAGTAATGCGGTGAATCAGCCCTCAATGCGGGCATGTATGTCTTTACGGTCTTGCGCATGCAGTCATTATTTGCTTCTGGGATTATTCCCCAGGACTCGGTTTGTCCATAGCTCTGGGCATCTCATTTGTATATGATCTTGAATCTTTACAAAGCTAGAGGTGACTATCCCTATAGCGTTGAAGCAGCTTCGCAAAATTTGCCAGACTTACCGCTTATGTCAGGAGAAAACTCGAGATACGATGGTCGAAGGCATTTTAGAACACATGATACGGTTACGACTATCACTTTTGGTATGAGGGAAGAAACTTGAGAGAGGAAAGTGACTTGTTTACCTCTGGAGTAACATAGGGATACTGTTCCCGACACTCCCTTCGTATGGATGGGTGATACATCATGATGGTGATTACTTACCCGTTGTCCACCCAAAGGTGCGAGAATTTGTCTAAATAGTTGGCAGAGAATTTCGACAGGAGTTTTATGTTGAGAATCTCAGCGCACGCGTTGCAGTGAACTTTGGGAACGCGCATTTGCGAGGCACATGCAAGCCAGCAGAGCGACCATAGTTTACGAAGTAGCAACGAAGCAGAAAACTGAACTGCTGTGCAGATACCAACATAGGTTCCGGTGGATTACAGCGGAATCAAGCTGAGTAGAAAGCCAAGATAAAAAGCGAAATTTCCGAACAAGTTAAGTAGCAGATAAAGAAATTGCGATAGACTGATGCGGAGAGATTCTGTCGATGCATGAATACAGAAGCATCAGGCACATCGTATTTTGCAGCCGAATATATGGTGCTCGATTTGAAGGACGACCGACGCCATGTAGCATGACCAAATCATTGAAGTTGCGGCTATCCGAATAGAGAGGAAGGACAGAAGTTTCCTGTACATTAACAGGTTGCATTCTTGTACCGAAACAAATATCGTTGGGTCTGACCGGAATTACTCAGGATCAGCGGCTAAAAATAGGGGAAAGAAATACCGATTGCACGGGTGCTCAGAGCTACTGGTGGGTTCATCGGAACCTCGAATTGTGAGCCTGATACAGAAGCTTTGATTAAGCGCTTCACCGGCGACATAAAGCAAACGATATCTTGCTAGGACATCCCATTGCAATGCGCAAGATCTTGCAACCGCAAAGGTAGAAAGTGGAAGATTACAAACTCACTTGACCTTCTCAAATGCTTTCATTTTATATACTGGAGGCCGCACAGGGCGCTCGCTGAAGGCTATGGGTGACACATCTGACTCTACCGAGAGTTAAAGAGGATCGAGGCCAGGATTGGATCAGCACGATACATGTTTCCCGATGTTTCCCACACATGAGAGTGATCCTCTTCGGATCATGCCGGAGTACAGATCTGTTTCCACGCATGAGGTGATCTCAGCGACTACCACGTAAACCCAAATGACTTACACGCAGGCCAGTGATCCTCAGTAATCTGGCACCAGCATCCGTTGGTGCTTACACACGCGAAGGAGTGATCCTAAGGGCTCCTTTCAGTGTGTGCCGCGCTTGCGTTTCCCACGCATGAGGTGATCCCTCGGAAAGAGCACCTACTCCGGCTCAGGGTTTCCCCGCACACACGCAAGGAGTGATCCTGTATAAGCAAATTTCACGATGTGATTTTTCCCCACACATGAGAGTGATCTACATCTACTCGAGGCAATTATGTGCCATATTTTCCCCACGCGGGGTGATCCTTTGTGCGAGCAATCAACTGAGCAATTGTGCGTTTTCGCACGAGTGATCCCTCAGCCTGCTATAGACGAGCTCCAAGAGACAGTTTCCCCGCACGCAGAGTGATCACTGGGCTACACCATCGTTTGTAGCTTATTGTCCCGCACGCGAGTGCAGTCTAGCTTTCCAGTCACGAAGCTGTGTAACAGCATAGTTTTCGCACACGCGGTGATCACTCAGCTGCTGTAAAGCCCGATCTGGCATGCGATCGTGTTTTTCCCGCTCACGCCGAAAGTGATCCTCATCGTCTCGAGGCGGCTTGTAGAACGGTTTCGCACACATGAGGTGATCCTCCTCAGCTGCGGGTTCTCCGTTGCCGTCCCTGTTTTTCCCGCACGCATGAGGGTGATCCTGAGTCCGCAACTGCAGCCCGCCGAGCCTGTGAACGTTTTTCCCCACCACACGCGTGATCCTCCGCGCCGATGATTTGTATTACAAATTCACGAAGTTTTTCGCACGCCGGTAATGATCCCTACTGAAACTCGCCGTGATTGTAGGATGCACGTTTTCCCACGCGGGGTGATCCCTCAAATCGGTTTGAGAGGTTCTGCCAGTTTTCCCCACCACGCCGGTGATCCTCCTCTACACTCACGGGTTTTGTGTCACAACTGTGTTTCCCACGCACGCGCCAGATCTCAACTTTGAATTTTGATTGTGACAACAACGCGTTTGTTTTCGCACACGCAGAGTGATCCAGCGGCATCTACGCCATGGGAGTAGATGACAAGTTTCGCACGCGAGGGTGATCTAGACCGGGCGAATGGGTCGCGCTGGACAGCGTGTTTTCGCACGGCGGTGATCCTGACAATGAGAAATGGGTCTCCTTCGAGGCAGTGTGTATTTCCCGCACGCCGGTGATCCTATGATTGTGAAGTTTTCTGATGTCCGCTCGACCGGTTTTCCCCGCACGCGAGGCGATCCTCATCTTCCAGCCCTGGTATCGGTATGGTTTCGTTTTCTCGCACACGCCGAAGGTGATCCGTGCTGCCGTGAGCTGCGACTACCATAAAATCCGTTTCGCGCACGCGCGCGAGTGATCGCTCTCTCACACGGTCCCTTCAGGAATCCTCATCCGTTTTCCCCGCACACGCATGCGATCTGGTATTCGGGTCCCCCGATGGTCGTAGCGTGTTCGCTACGCAGCCAGTCTATCGGCACCGCGTACTGGGACGGCGCAGGCGCGTGTTTTCCCCGCACGCGTGATCGAACTTCCGGTGAGAGGATGAATAATGAAAAGAACGTCGCACACGCGAGGTGATCCTCTCTGGAGGGCATCCGCGCGAGGGAAGAATGGTTTTCCCCGCACACGCCAGTGATCCTCGGTATCTCGTCTGAGCGGGTTGCGAAAATGTGTTTTCGCACACGCAGGGTGATCTCAGGCTGTCGCCATGCAAGATTGTTTTCACCGCACACGCGAAGTGATCCTTGCTGAGTTGACATCCACCCCAGGGTGGTTTTCCCCGCACACACGCGAGGAAGTGATCTGACGAGAAGGTTGTAAGCCTTTGGTGGAGGGTTTCCCCGCACACGCGAGGGTGATCCTAACAGGCTCGCCGCCGCCGGGTCGTTCCCGCGTTTTCCCCCGCACTTTTACGCGAGGTGATCCTGACACCGAGACTTTAATTACTTGTCGTAATGTTTTCCCACGCACACATAAAGTAGTCTAATCCCGACACTGCTTCGCCGCCTCGCGTGCCGCCGTACACACGCACGCGGGTGATCTAACAGTCGCCGGATGGGGTTTCCCGCGTTGTCGTTTTCCCGCACGCGGGGTGATCCTACCCATCGACGTCCGAAAAATCCGTTTGGCGGTTTCCCACGCACGCGGGGTGATCCTGAGACGAGATTTATTAGAGTAACCTCCTGAAATCCGATTTTCGCACACGCGAAGTGATCCTCCCGCAGCCAGCCAGTGCCCACAAGCTCCTGTAAAGGTTTCCCCGCACGCGAGTGATCCCTCTCCTTTCGTTACTTTCGTTGAGATGCGGTCACCGGTTTTTCCCCGCACACGCGAGAGGTGATCTGACATTGAGCGGATTCCGCGATAACGCGGGTTGTTTCCCCGCACGCGAGGTGATCGCGTCCGTGTAATCGTAGGCCATTCGACCGTTTTCCCCGCACACGCGGTGATCCTCAAGCAGACACTTCGTGTTTTGCCCTGTTTGGCGGTTTTCCCCCGCACACGCGAGGTGATCGGTCTCCAGTGAGATCAAGCGCAGCGAGGCGGTAACGTTTTCGCACGCGATGGTGATCACTTCCTTCTCTGCTGCGCGGCAGCTTGTCTGGCAGTTTCCCGGACACGCGGGGTGATCCTCTTCTATACAGATACTACTCCGCAAAGCAACGTTTTCCCGCACACGCAGGGTGATGATCCTAAACTTGCTCCACATGTTTTAATCGCTCCTGTTTTTCCCCGCACTTGAAAGGTGATCCTAGCTGCAATATGTTCGAGAGGAGGCTCGCGTGTTTTCCCACACGCAGAGGTGATCCCTGCTACGCGCGATTGGTTAAGTCAACCTCTTCCCGTTTTCCCCGCACGCAGCGAAAGTGATCCCTAAACGCAACTTACGTTCGTCGTTCACATATTGTCGCACACGCGGTGATCCTTTACTGGAATCCAAAACGTTATTTCCCTTAACGTTTTCGCACACGCAGGGTGATCACATTGTAACGAGACTGAAATTCCGAAAGGCTGGTTTCACACGCACGCAGGGTGATCCTAATCCACAAAATGAAAGCTAAAAATTGTGCGGTTTTCCCGCACGACGAGTGATCCCTCGTATTCTTTACCTCTGCCGCAATCGCTGTCGCCCGCGCACACGCGAGTGATCCTATCTGCTATGTGCGACGCTGAAAGGTTTTCGCACACTGAGGGAGTGATCCCTACTGAAATATATAACAAAGAACGGCTATTCGTTTTCCCCACGCACACGTAGGTGATCCTATCGGACAGTTTATCCTTTCGTAATAGCCCAGTTTCCCCTGCACGCATGAGGGTGAATCCCCACCTAGGCTTTCGAGACCCGCCCTCGACGCCTCGGTTTTTCCCCCGCACACGCGAGGGTGATCCCTGCTCCGGAACTTTCAGCTTAAAAGTTTTCCCACACGCACACGCAGGGTGATCTATGTATCAACTTCTCCAAACGCGCGCCAAATCTGAAGTCGCACACGCAGGAGGTGATGCTACTGAAGCAGTTACATTCACAATAAAAATGAGTTTTCGCACACGCGCGGTCTCTCGCTCGCGATACGGCGGTGATACCGGTTTTCGCACGCGGTGATCGCCACGCAGTCACCGATGTAAGCCGCTCAAGTTTTCCCCGCACGCGGGGTGATCTACTATCCAAGCCTGAATGCGGCTCTCCGCCGTTTCTCCCCACACGCAGGGGTGATCCCTGACGCCAAAGACAATGAATCAGATCCTAAAGGTTTTCCCCGCACACACGAGGGTGATCCTCGCTTGCGGCGAGGCCGATTTTTCTGCAACGAGGGTTTCCCCGCACGCGAGGAGTGATCTATGCCGAGGCCGTCGGTATCTACTACCGGTTTTCCCCGCACACGCGAAAGTGATCCTCGTGTGCACACATGGCGCGCAGACGACATCGTTTTCGCGCACACGCGGGTGATCCCTCAGCTTGCACCTCCGCTCTTCGCGTCTGACGTTTTTCACGCACGCGGGGTGATCTAGTGTTGTGGATTCTATGAGGATTGAGCCAGTTTCCCCGCACACGCGGGGTGATCTCCGCATCTTTCGGATGAAGACTATATCCCGTTTTCCCCGCACACGCGGTGATCTATTAAACTCTCAGCAGAATACTTTACCTAGTTTTCCCCGCACACGCAGTGATCCCAGTTGTACTTTCTCATCTTATCTTCTCCTCTGTTTTCCCCGCACAGCGGTGATCCCTGCACTTTGCAGTTGCTGGAATCTGGGACGTTTTCCCCGCACACGGGTGATCCTCATTATGAAACTCGAGATCCTGAGCGCTTTTCGGTTTTTCCCCGCACACGCGAGAGTTGATCCAGGAAGTGCATGGGCGTGATATTTCGTACAAGTTTTCCCCCGCACACGCGAAGGTGATCGCCTCGTATTCAATCGTGATCAGGCTGTCCCGCGCGGTTTTCACGCACGCGGGGTGATCTCCTCCGTCCGGGGTGGCGCTTCTGCGAGCTTGTCAACGTTTTCCCGCGCACGCGGGGACGTGCGGGACAGAAACATCGCTTTATCCGGTTTTCCACATGCGAGCCGCTACACACGTCCGCGGGATGCGAGCCGCTGTCGCCGTGAGCTGCATGCCAACGGCGACGTGACGAGCTTCATATACATGGACGTGGGACGTCTAGTCGGTCGAGTGGCTTCGCACTTATTACGGCGAGATAGCGCAAGCGTAGATTTCTGACAAGCACTATGCTGGGGACAAGCGCGCCCCGCCAGCGGTAAGGAAAGCGCGGCGCAAGCCCATACAAAGCCCATTCACGTGGCCAGGGTGTACTTTTCATGGGTTCCGGCTATACTGAAAGAACCGAGCGCCGGTTGCAGCCGGCGCCCTGCTTCTGCCTCTGAGCATTGGCTCGCAATCTAGATAAAACAGCTTTTGAGCAGCTTCTCGTCCGTCAGCGTGCACTATGCCGGGTGCGGAGGGTGGTTGCCATATGCTGAGCGGTATTGAGATGGCGGGCCTGCTAGCCGACTGCGGTATTCGGCACGAAGAGTTTGAGCTTTTCGAGACGCTTATCTGCTCTTTCCGTTTCACAGCTCCTCCTTTCATTTTCTCGCTTTGCTTCTTGCAGTTGCCGTCACAGTCTTCGCATACACGCGTCGTCCCACGGCATGATCCCACATCCATTTACAAACCACGTTTTCACCGCCCACGCAGGGGTAATTCCAGAGTTTTCTGCAGATGGTAGTCCTGTTGCAGTGACGTCTTCAACCCGAAGTATTCAATGATATGTAGCAGTCTCAAAAAGGATCTCTTTTGAGCGCTGCACTACTCTAGTATCTATCCTCTCTGAGGTGGTCGTGCGCAACTTCATTCTTTCAGCCGCAAATCATGTTTTCTTTTGTTATTCCCAATTCGCGCAACTGATCTTGCCTTATCCGCCGGTTTTGCTTGAAGTTTTCTGCTTTTGCTTGGAAGTAAAGGAAATCAGAAGCAGTGCAGGTCCAAAATTTTGGACAGGTAATGATATAAATCCGTCAGTCAGAGAGAGTTGAGATGGTTTTCCCACTCACACTGCAGGAGTGGTCCAATCTATGCCACATGGAAGTAGTATACAAGGGGGCGGTGTGTGCGCAGAGACTGTGACGTTTCTATGAGTAATGCGTACAGCGCAATGACACGAAAAGAGGTTGAGTGAGGAAGAGAAAGACAAAGGATGTAGCAAAGTAATTGTTGATGACGATTTTCAAACTTCCGGAGTGGATAAAGAGATAACCCAGCAGAGAGTTTGGGATGAAATTATAAAATTTTGCTGGAAGAAAGGCAAAATCACTGCAAAGGAGCAAAGTATAGCCGAGAAAGTTTGTTTTCTGTGCCTTCTGAAAGGAGGTTGAGATGATTAGAGCACGGTTTTCTCCGCACACACACGACGAGTGGTTCCTGGCCTCGATGAATCCGGGACGTGGGCTACATCTGCCATGTGAGCGGTGTACTCAGTGCACGATCTGTAAGGAGCAGAAATGATGGAACGGTATCCGCAGTATTCTAGTCATTTTGAAAGATGGCAGAACAGCTACAATCGTATTGAAATCCTATAAAGGAAATGTCCAGTGCGTATGTAGACGTGGATCTGGAAGGGCCTGACTGGGAAACGATTGAAAAGTCGAGTGCAGGATGAGATTTCAGGACGGAGATATGGTGCCTGGTGATGCGTTAAGAAGGGCATGATGCCTTGCAAATGAGTTAAAAAGATGATGCAGAAGAAGAGCAGGATGGTTCTTAGGGTATACCGAAGAAACCATTAGCAGCTATTTTGAGCCATATCTGGAAAGCCGAGCTACGAAAACGCACCACAGGCGGGCGTTTAGACGGCACCGCCTTACCTGGAAATGATGAGGAGCATCGCCGGGTGATTGATGCGACCACCACCCTATAGTTTGCGGAGCTGTGATGGGTGACTTCCCGCACGCGTGGGAGTAATCCGCATCAGTGCCGGACTTGGGAAATATTGTGCGAAATAAATTCTTCCCATTCACAGCGAAACAGGAGCTTTCATGAGCATAACGAGTTTGCCAGGCAGATTGAGGCGTTGAAGGACCTTATATCCGAAAATATTGAAGGCCATTGATATCTGCCGATGATGTTGATGCTATTAGACACGAAAGTGGACGCTGCGTTATCAATAACATTCCAGAACAACAATGAACCGGACAGGAAGACCAGGGTCAGAGGATATATGGTAACTTCGCTGCCCCAGAATCACGTTGCACGGTTAATGGAATGAAGGCGGCATGTCGTCATACCAGCCCCAAACAAAATAAGCACAACCGTTATGACTGTGCTTGTGCTGCCTGATATTCAATTGGTTTCATTGTGTCCGGTGCTCAGGTATCGAATACGGGCTCAGATATTGGTTGGTTGTTTCAACCAACCTGGCATAAGCGGAATTGAATCTCTGGAGGTGCATCCGGGCAAATCCCACCTCCTTTCTGACGTGAAGACGCGGTATTAATCAAACAATCGCTTCTCTTCTTGGTGAACTTGATTCTCATTTCAAAACTTTCCCGACTCACGGGGAGCGGAACACGTTCTTTTTGAACAATCAATCAAGCATTTTATTATTGAGACTTATTCCCGCGAATATCATCGAAATCAAAAAAATGATCAAACCGTTATGGGCTTATCCTGGTTGGTTGACAAGAAGGACTGAATACTACGCTTCAGGTGAAAATAACTACGTCGCCATCATCGAGATCGATGGGATGCCGGTTCTCCATACTCACTTCTCGTGAACTCATTTCAGGTTGAGTTTTAATATCATAAGGGCTTGATTCAGATCCATCGCCCTGAAGATAATTGGGATTATCTACGCTGCCGCAGTAATAATTTCATCCTCGTCTGCAATCTCAGGCTCCACAGCTGGATCAACCTTGTCAACTCTTGCAGTATAAGCGCACCGGGATGTGCCGATCGGATGCCATGGGATTCTGGTCTCTACCGCGTATTTTATTTGTCTCTGTCATAGGACGGAAGGATAAATGTTATGGGGAGCCGTATGTTCCGTCATTATGAGTATACATTTTACTTCGCGCTTAGAGGCTTGCGCTTGTTTACCACAGCCCGGACGCTTCAAGCTTAGAAGTGCTTAGCAACTGGTTTTCAACGCCTTTTTCTCGCTTCCGCAACCAACGGGACAGATCAAGCATCTATACCACCGTTATCAAGAAACAAAAATTCTCTTTTCAACACTTTCTGTCTCCTTTCGGCGTTTTTGCGTTCTTGCTAACATATTCATATGGGGGTCACGATACTGCACTGCGAGCTATCAGATAAAAATTTCAAAGGGAACATATGGCACCACCGCCGGGCGCTGTATTCACGCTATCACTTCAATTTTCCGCTGTCCGCCAGCCACCGGCACGCGCGCCTGACGTCCGCCAAGTTTCTTGCTGCCTTTTGACTCTTAATGTGCAAACCCACTGAGCGAGTTTACGCCGTTCTCTCGTCAGGCATCCTAGTTTGGAAGTCAGCCACCCTTGCAATTTAATTGTCTATTCTACCGAGGGTGTGCCAACAATAGCGATTAACAACTGTGTCAATATAAAAAAGGAGCTTTTGGCTCTAGGACTTGCAGCAAGACGCACCTCCTGATTCGGCTTGCCTTTGGTTATGAGGACATGGCATCCTTTACCATTTATTCGGCGCATGAGGTAGAATCATAATTACTGCATTGTTTCTGAACCAATCGATAATTTCTAAACGGGGCAGAGATGAAGAAGAAGTTTTCCTTGCGGCAGCAGTGACGCCCAGCACCATGCTCATGGCTACCTTCTACTGCCGGCAGCCGCGGTTCGCGGAATCGTGACCGCGGCTGGTGGGCATCGGTTTTCGAACGGTTCGTGCGCGCTCTTCCTGGGTGTCAGTCAGCAATTCCTGGTACTTCATGGATGCGCTGATTTACATACCCAGACAAGAGTTGGCTGAATAACCCGGAAGCCAGTTGTGACGATATCTAGACACCAACAACACGGAAACATGTGTGTGGGTTGGTCAATGTGAACGGAAACTGGTATTACCTGAATCCGCATTTCCAGCCACGTAACTACCAAACGGCTACGCGGACGGTTATTTTAATGGACGGAAGCGAGTATGTATCCGGCCGGGTGTCGGAACCCCGCAGTCCGGCGGACAGACAGCTCTGGCCTTTTCTGCGGGCAACAGAATCAGGTTGAGTTGGTCAATCGGGAACGAACGAAAAGGGTCTTGGAACCGCGGAGACGAGAATGAATATATGGTACATACGGCCGTATGCGGATTAAGAACTCAGACATTATTCTCCACATGACGAAGAGACCGGATGGAAACAGTTTTCTATACATTCCGGATGATGATGCGAGTGATTCGACGAAAGTATTGCATCCGGACAGACGACTCCTGAGGTCATGGGTCCTGGATAGACCTCTCCCGGAGATCGGAGAATATCGCCAATCAAGCTCCTTCGTTGGGGTGGGATATTCGAATGAGGGTGGAACGCAAGTGGAGTACAGTGCTTTGTCATGGACTGTGGGTGTTAAATTAAGCATCTCATAACCACTGGCTGATACGCATTAAGGCCACATGTTGCGTCTGCGGAGCGCAACGCCTTCTGTAGGCGGCGCTGCCGCTGCGGGTGCCAGGCGGCCTGTGGCATTCACCACGGTGACAGGGATAGTCATGTTCGCATGCCGGAGAACGCGCCACAGGCGCGCGTTTCAGATGATTAGGCGGGCCAGCTATGGGTCGCGACGTCCTCCGGAGTTTCCGTGACGGCAGAGAGCACGGCATGAAGCAAAGTCATCGTTATAATGCGTGATCTCCGGTTGTGGAACTCCTTTCTATCAGCGAAACATAGGCGCGGATTATATCTCTAAGATGTGCAGCCCGGTAAGAGGGCGTCTTCGTGCGCATCCGCCGAAACTCGAGCATCGCGAGTCATGGATACGAGCGGAGGTCAGGTAGGCAGCTGTCCGAAGGCGGCGCGCCGCGAAGAGAGCGGCACAGGCGGCGGCCGCACTCCATCTCGACGCAGTAGCCTTGCTGCTTCGGCGGTATGCGACCTTATCCTGGTCTCGCGGTAAAGGCGTCGGTGATCCAGCTGGTACAGGGACAAGGGGCCTTCTGACTCTTTAGTACACTTTCTATGGTCTGGCGACCTCGCTGTCAGGGTTCGATATAGTGGGGCTTGGGCAGATAGGAGAGGTACAAAAGTCCATCAGGTCCAATTTTGTACAGGGTCCTGTGGTAGACTCAACATACGAAACGCGTTGGGATAGTCTGAGGGTAGCACTATAGGATATACGGTATTATCTATTTGTCAGCTTTACCTGTTTATCAACAGGATAGCTCATACCTTCGGATATCAATACTCGTGACGATGCAAGAGAATCACTGTGTATCGCAATCAGAAGGCTGCATTCTTATTTCTGCTTTTGGCACAGGGACTTTCATCGTGATGCATCTTTGAGATGCTTCTGATGCTAAAGGACGTGCCATCCTTTACATTCTTCGGCGCGCTGTTAGAATGATAATTATTAAGATTGCTTCGCGTGTTTCCAAACGAACGTGAAGAAGGCGTTTTCTTACGGCGGCGGTGGCACTTGCTGTACTCATAGCTACGCCGGTTTTGCCAGCAACAACGAGTTGGAATCATGGTAACCGCGGCTGGTGGTATCAGTTTTCGAACGGTTCGTATGCGCGCTCTTCCTGGTGTCGGTCAACGATTTTCGTACTTCATGGATGCTTTGGTTACATGCAGACCGGTTTGGCTGAATGAGCGGAAGCGGTTGGTATTATTTGGACGCAACAGCGGAAACATGTGTATGGGTTGGGTCAATGTGAACGAAACTAGGTATTACATGAATCCCGCGAACGGTGGTCGCATACTCGCATAACAGCTGCCACGCCGGACGGTTGATTATGTGGACGGAAACGGGTGTGTACAGTCCGGGTGTCAGAGACCGCGCGGTCCGGCGGACAGGACCGCGAGTCAGGCTGCGGCAGCTTTCGAGCGCGGTTTGAGGATCAGGGTAATCGAGCTTGTGAATCGGGAGAGAGCAAAAGCGAGATTTCGCCAGCGTTAAAAGGACGCGGGACTCCACCAAAATACGGCGTGTGCGTGCTGGCGGAACTCAGTTTGTGTTCTCGCGACAGACCCGACGGCTCCGGACTAGCTTCACGGCGTATCCGAGGAGGATTCCGGTTATAAGGGTGAGAACATTGCCGCAGGCGAAATCGGAAGGGTAACTGGTTCCTGGATTTTCCAGCGGACACAGAGCCAATATTTTGAGATCGAGATTATGACTCCATCGGTGTGAATATTCCATATCTGAACGGAAGAGCGGGTGGGTCAGAGACTGGCAAAAAGAACAGCGGTTGGAATTAAAGAAGAGACGAGGGCTGCGCTGAGGCTTCAGCGATCGACTTAGGGACACGCGCTGCGTCGAGTGAGCGAAACCCCCTTCTGCCTGTAGGGCGTGAACCGCACGCTGCCCAGCCGAGGGCCAGGCGGCCTGTTGCATTCTGCGCACGCGGTGGCAGGGAGGATCTGTCATGTCACGCATGCTGCGAATTTTGCCGCGCGCCACGAGGCGCCGCGTTTCAGATGCCGATCAGGCGGGCAAGCTGTCCGTAGGTCGCGACGCGGCCTTCCGGAATCAGGCGAACGGCAGCAGGCGCGGCATAGGCAAAGTCATCGTTCGAGCGCGGCGGTCTCTCGGACGGCGGAACTCCCGCCTGCTCTGTCGGCAAACACCGGGAAAGCACATCTCCCGTACAAGATGCGCAGCCTTGCGGTAAGGAGGCGTCCTTCGATGCGCATCCGCGCGAGAGATTTCGGGCATCCCGTATAGTCCGCCAGTGCTAGGGCTAGGGAGAGAGTCGGCGATGCGAGAGCGGCTGTGCTCGAAGAGCGCGGCGCCGCGAAAAGCAGGCACAGGCAGCGCGACGCCGCACCTCCATCGACACCAGCGGCCACGCTTCCCGGCCGGTATGCGATGACCATCTCGCGGTCTCGCGGAAAAAGGCGTCAGTGCTGGTCCAGCTGGTGCAGACCGAGGGAGGCCTTCATGTCAGCGCGCTTTCTGGTCATTCTGCCAACGCTAGCGTGTCAGAAGTTCTCGATATGGCAGGAAAGCCGGCAGATAGTGTCGAGCTTGCCCTCGTCGCGCGAGCGCCGCGGATCGAGTACCAGAAAAGAAAGCATTCTCGAAGGCTTTTCGAGGTACGCGCACGAGGCCGAGCGACGCGAGATGCTGCGGCAACCGCTCGCAATCGGTGTCTCCAGCCAGCGCGACTCGTTGGCGCTCGACCGGGCGACGCACTGCACTGCCGCACGCAGATTTCTTCTGCCGTTCTCCTCAAATGCAGATGCGGGATAGCGTTGGCGGAGACGGTGCCGCGAAGTCGCAGCGTTTTTCCGCTTGTCTTTTGCCTCGGCACGCCAGCGGTGGTTAGTATCGCCGAAAGGAAAGCAAAAGCTGCGCACTGATGCGGCGGTCAGCATGATCGCCAGATTTCGCGTGAGGCAGGAGATCCTGCTTGAGGAGAAGTCGCATCGTATTCAAGGGCGGGGATTTCGTGTCGTTCTATCGCTGGCAGCTCCGTTTTCTTTACGATTTCTAGCAGTCTAGCACAGCCGCCCGATCTGCTGTCAATCCGGATGACGCGCGAAGGGCTGCTAACTTTGTCTGATTTCACCGGCAGGGAGGCGCGGATCTGAGTTGAAAACCAGTCAAGGCGCGGCTGCAGCACGCGGCGCACGCCAAACGCCGCTCAAAGGAGCAGTTGGAAAGTGTGCGGGCGGGCATGGGCGCACGGCTTTGCCGTCGCGAGCACTTGCAGCCCTGGCGCGCTGTCGTGACCGGGGAGAAAGCAAAGGAAGAGAAGTCTGCGCGCCGCATGGAAGGCGGAATCGTGCAGGAGGCGGCATTCCCATGTTGCGCGGACGCAGCGCCACTGTTTGGATGGGGGCATTTGGGACGCTTGCGGGAGGGTGATGCGGGAGGCGGCAGCAGTAATCCTAATCACATCGCCCGATTGCGCAGCCGCTTTCCACGCAACCATAGCCGCGCTGAGACCAGCGGGTCTACGGAAATCTGCTGGCGCAGTCGGTCGGTGCGGCCGTGAGAACATGTGTCTGCAGGCGACGGCGCTACGGCATCGGCTGAAGTCTTTGGATGCGACGTCTGCGCGTCAGGTTCCGAAACAGGCGGGCGGAGCAGCGAAATCTACTGCACTGTTGGCGCTCAGCTATGCTACTGGCGACGCCTGCTTTCTTGCCGAGGCGCAGCCAGCGCTCTTTCGGACGGAGAGTTCCAGGTGGAGAACAGAATTAACAGGCATCAAAAGACGACAACTGTTTCGCTGGAGACGCTGTGTGTATGAGCGCAGAGCGGGTGTTGTTAGGCGTGCGGGGTTGACTGGCTTCGCTGTAGAGAGCTTAATGGATATACCTTGACAGATAAAAGGAAGGAGAATCATGCCGGAGAAATCTGGTAAGTGGTACCGCAGATATGCGGCGCGACTTACGTCGACAACGCGCACTCGGAGACGGCGGAGGCGCGTGCGCATAGTCCAGCGGTTATAGAAAATCCAGGGCACCTAGCGCCGGAGGATGGCTGCACTCTTTGCGCTGGATGTGTACACACTGCGAGACTATCTGGAATACCGGAGGACGCTATCTTCCTGTGGAGCACTGCTTATACGCGGACACGGCACGGCGGGCTGGAGCTAAATCCGGGAGATTGCGCGTGATTTCGAAAGCTCATGTTTTGACAAGGTACCTTTGGCTCTGACAGGAACTCATGGCGGCGCTTTGCTGTGAAAGAGAGCTCGTCGCGCCAGAAAGCCGTCGAACGACTCGCTCACTCGGCGCTCTGCACGGATATCTGCGTGGTTTCGAACGCGCTGCTCTTAAAGGCGTCGCTTCCGGAGGTGAAAGGTTTCCGTGGATCGCGCGCACTGCGCCGGTGTGACGCGCCGGACAATGCAGCGGCGCTGGAGACGCTGCGCTCTTGTCGGGTTCAAGTGCGGCGAGGTTCCGGGATTTCTGATGTTGTCGCGATGCGCCTTAGCTGCGGAAGCGATCCGATTGTCGGCTTGTCAACCAAATAAGACTTCGGCACTTTAAGGAGTTAGAGGGGAAGAAATGAGAGTCGCCGATTTAACCACATGCCATCGAGGATATGCCGGTTTTATCCCGGCGCGGAGACGCCGGCTCTCACACCGGTGAGCGTGCTCTGCAAAAGGATGAAAGCTTTCAGGAGAGTCTTTTAAGGATAAAGCCACGCACACTGGGCACATATGGATCACCAGCACACCTCTTTCCGCGCACTTTCACGCTGGACAATTTCCGGCGTCGCATGGTTTATCGGCAGGCCCTTGTGATTGATTACTGGCAGCCTGAAGGAAGGAAGATTGCGCTTGCGCACATCACCGCTGCACGGGAGAAGGCCGAGAGCGCGGACTTTACTGCTTTTACCTCGGCTGGGACAGCGCTGGGGGTGAGCGCTCTCCGGCTGTACTACGCATAATGAAGAGGCGCTCGGCTTTGTAATTCAGAGAAAACGCGTCTAGGGGCATCGGTTTTGATGTGATCGGTCTCGACCGGTGCGGATGCCGGATTGCTGCGCATACAAGCTGTTCCACGGAAGGATATCGCAGTGGTCGAGTCTCGAGAATCCTGGGGCGCTGCGGCCGAGAAAGGCTCTTTTCGCTGGCAGCGGCTTTCCCGTGAGAATTGGAAGACGTAGCATGACGGTTCGCCGATGCGAGCGGTCGCTTGGTTCGAGGGAGAAAGCTTGTGGAGACGTATCATGTTTTGGCTACGCTGAAATCCGAACATCATTCAGGAGAGGAAACTTGGGCGCTTCATGTGCGACTGTCAGGAACTCGATGCAGCTGCTGCGCCGGGGCATCAATACTCAAGGAAGCTGCTACAAGTGGCAGGAGATGCGGACTCTCGGTCTTGAGTCTCGGCAAGCAGCAGAAGAAAGTGGATTGCGCTGCTCTGTGCAGGAGCAGAAGGGATGCGGGCCGGAAGAGATCAGAAAGAGCGCTGTGATTTCGAGAGCTGGCGCGTTTCGCGAGCTTCACCCGCGCAGGACCTATCTCACGCAGGTTTCGCATGCCAGCTGGCTCGTTTTGCTTCTGCGGCGCGAGAGCTGAGCAGGCGTTCTACCATTACGATCGTGCAGTGATCGTGGTGGAGGAGAGGCGAGAAAGGTAGGAAGGTGCCAGCCGACGAGACGGCCATACCGGGGCGGAGCAGGCTTCCGGCGCGATCTGAGCACTCATGCCTGCGGACTTTCTCTCCGGCAACGCGGGCCGCGCGACTATGAGGACGATTGCTCGCTTGCGGGCACGGTGCCCGCTGTACCAGCCAGTGTCGCGATTTGACGCCGAACGAGCTTCGCGGATTATTTCACCCTGGCGCGCAGCGCGCTCCGGCGAGGAGAGGTCTCTCCACTTACTGCGATGCACGTGTGGCTCTCTGTCTCAGCGGAGCTCTGCTGGGGTCAGCGCTGCGATGCCACCGCCGGGCGCTTGATTGCATGGATGCACGCTGCGTCTGCCTCTGTTTCCTGCGCGGGCTACGGGAGCGAGAGCGCTACGTAGCAGTGCAAGAATGTGGCGCTATGAATACGCAGCGGTGTTAAACTGTGTGCCGGATGCGGCGCGCGTGCGGGCGTATGAAAACCCCGCGCTGCGTCGCCAGAACGAGCGCTCACCTGCCGTGCTGCGAGCCGGACGAGCGAGTGAAGCTGTGCGGCGCTCTGCGGGATGAGGCAACGAAAAACTCACGGAGGCGCTGAGCGTCAGGGGACTCAAGATAAGGCGGCGTTTTACTATGCCGCATAATCTGGAAACTCCAGCGCCACTTTGTTTTGCGGCCTGCTTTCAGGCAGCTGCACTGCGCAGTGGAAAGCCCTTTTCGGATGCCGCCGCGGCTTCAGGGCGGTCTGCAGAATGCGGGACAAGCGTTTCCTCATCAGCTGAGACGAGCTTCGAGGATTTCGCGAGCGACTGGAGACGGCTTTACCGAGAATACAGCCTGTACCCGGCGGCAGCAGTTTGACAGCAAAGCGTTTCTTTGCCTTTTTAAAGAGGCAGGATACAGCGCTTCGCGTTCGTTTTTGCGCGGCAAGCTTCGAAAAGCTTGCGATCTTCGGCGCGGGATATCGCGCTGAGAGGCCTTTCGCGCGCTTTTTGCCGTGTGAGGCGCTGATGGGCGGCATAGCTTGCGCGGCGGTTCGTGCGGCGGAAAAGCTCTACACGGACGCGCGCGGCGGCGGCCGCCGGTCTGCGACGGCGGCCCTTCGCACCGGAGCAGAGACCGGGGCCGACGGGAGAACTGCGGCGACAGAGAGGAGAGGTGACGTGCGCGCAGCAGGCTGCTAGACGGCGGAGAGCAAGCAGACCGGCCGGTGCGTTGCGCAAACCAGAATCGGCTGCAATATGCTGCGCGACAGCAGAGGATACGCGGGACGACGTCACGCGCTGCAGGCGATGCTGGCAGGACTAGCGAGGCTGGTACGACGGGTGGAAAGCCGAGGAGTTCGCGTTGCGGCGGCCGGCGCAACGCCTGCAAGTTGCAAAGCAGGCGAGAAACGGCTCAAAGAGAGACCAAGCGGAAGAACGAAATGGTTGGATGCTCTCGAACGGCGCTGCCGTACGCTTCGCAGGAGAGGCGATGCGCGGAACTGCGCGCCGCGTGGCGTGACCAGCCTCTTTGCCGAGCGGGTCAACGAGAGCACTGTATACAGCTGGGACGTTGCCTGCGTGCGGCGAGGTGGGAACTTTTCACTCGTGCTGGATTACAGCAGAGATTGAGAGGACGTATTGCGCGCGGAGACTTGAGATGAGTGGGCGGACGCGCGCCGTGCCTGCGCGTATGCTCTGAAACAATTTTAGAATTCCCTGCAAACTGCGGCGTGGTGCGCACGTCGGCTTTCACCGTACAGCTGCGGTCGGAGGAAGGAGAGTTGACAGCCGCGCTGGGCGACACGCACTCATTGCGGAGAGCGGCGCTTTAGCTCGTTTCTGATCTTGGAGAAGCAAATACGGCGCGCATGCGCGAAAACTTTCTCTTGCAGATCATGCCGGAACCGTGTCTGAGCAGAGGCTGGCCAGCGGTTGCGGATGCGGACTTTATCGCCGGAGCGGCGTTTTGCCGTGCAGCAAAGGGCGTAGGGCTTGCGACCTACCGCGAACCCGAGTTGCGACCTTGCTTGCGACCGAGACGAGCGGGCGGCGCTGCGCACTGCGCCTGTTTACGAACCGCGCTGGGTTTCTCAGGCGGAGCAGGCGGCTGCGGAGGGCGGAGGCGGCTTCAGGAGGACAAGGCTCTTTGCGACCGGTCGAGAAAAGATTGCGACATTTGCGAGTCGATTCGCTGCAAGACATGAGTTGCGCAGCTTTGCGGTTTGCCAGAAGCTCACGCAGCTCTATTCGCGCGCGCGAGGGCGCTGACGAACGAACGGATGCTCGAAGTATGGTTTCGCAGTATGAGAACTGGCGCGGCAGCGCGAGGCGCTCGAGCATTAACCTCATTTGAGCGATGAGAACTGGGTACGTCCATCGAGCTCTTCTCTCGCAGTTCTTTCGCCGCGCGCGTTGTGCAGGCGCGTTGATTCTGCTCGATGAGGCGGCGAAGATCTCTGCAAGATGCGAAATGCCGTGCAGAGACGAGTACTAACCGGCGCTATGCATGTCACCGTAACGCGACGTGATGCGGGAAGGCGCAACTCTATCCGACGCATCTGGATGGGAGCCACGCCGGAGGCACTGGAAGACCAGCGCCGCGGTCTCTTTGCTAGCTACGAGGCACTCTTCGCGGCTTGCGCGGAGGTCAGCTCCGCAGCGGGCAGCAAAGGATTTATTTTCGCCGGTGCTGCTCGCCTCGCGCGCGCGCTTCACGCCGGAGGAGATGCTGGTGCCCACGGAGCTCCCGACACGCTGTCTGCACTCTACGGGGATGCCACGGCGCTTCGCACGCCGGCAGATTGGAGCTCTTTGTGCCGGACCCTGCCGCATGCAGCGAGGTCAGAAGCGGGCGCACAGATTACGCGCGGGAGCTGCGCGCGGGCTTTGTTATTTTTCTTCTGGACGCTGCTACCAGGGAACCAGAGAGCAGCATGGAGCAGTGCTAGCGTCCGGAAGAGGCAGCGGCGAGCGCTGAAGGGCTGTTTTGCAGAGCGAGGTTCAAGGAAAAGCCGGCAGCGGCGACGTTTCGCCGCTGAGTCGCTTTTTGAGGACAGACGCATGGATATCTTTCGGCGCTATGCGCTGATTCAGGACTTCTTCGCGAGGCGCTGGCGTTAGGTCGCTCCGCGCTAAGCTCACGCGGAAGTGCGGCGGGAATGCTGCTCTGCTGGCGAGGACCAGCACTGCATGCTCAGCGCTTGCCTCGCGGAAAGACGGGGCTGCTCGATTTTAACCTTGCTCTCGGAGGACCACGCTACCTCGGTCGGCGATGCTACCACATTGCTGCACCCTTGAAGGCGCTCGCTCAACGGAAACCGGTTTGAGCGTACTCGACCAGCTGCGAGGCGCGCGGTTTATGCAGGTTTACGCAGAGTGGCTGCGAGATGCCTCGCGAGCTATAGGAGACTGTCTGCAGCACCGGAGGACGTTCGGGTCGGAGTCGCTGAGCCCACTAACGCTTCTCCAGCGCAGGCGTCGGTTCCGACTCTCTTTCGGATTTACGCTGTATTGCGATCAGATGATGATTTACATGCGCTGTAACTAAGCAGCGGGACCCGCGGGCAGCTGAGACGCTTTGCCTGATTGAGCGTCTCAGCGCGGCTCTCTCGGGCTGCAGGCCACGCGGCAGGTCGGAGCTCTCCGTGGCGACCATACGGGAACCACCCGAAGGAAGTGGGGAGGCTGCTGCGCCGCGAGGCGGCGGCGGTGCGACCACGATTCCGCGCATAGCTGGGCCAGGAGGAGCACTGGCGCTTATCCGCGAGCACTTTTTGGAAAGACAGACGCAGTCCGGCGCTGGGATCGCGCTTTCCCGTTTGCCGCTGGACCCGCGCGCTGAGGGAGCACCTGCGAAGGCGGATCAATCGGTCTCGGCTGCTCTTGCCACGCCCACAGCGCCGGCATAAAAGGTGCTCCTCATTTTGCGAGCTCCCGCGAGGAGTGCGAGCTGGTCTGTCAGGAATTAAGGCGCAGTATTGCGAGGCGTGCGGGAACAAGACCGCTTTCTCATTCTGCAGGAATCTCTCGGCCCTCCACCGCGGGCGCTGGAGGAGGCCATGCGCGCGCGGACTCAGCCGCAAAGAGCATCTGCGCGACGGCTGTGCATCGATACGGCATTGTTGACATGCGGGCAGGCTGGAGCGCGCCTTGGCACAAGGCTCGATGCGCGTTTACGGTCTCCGGCTTTTGCAGAGGCTCGGCAGGAGCAGAGGGCGGCGCGTGCCCACCGCGAGGCTACAGGTTGGCGGAGACGATGCGGAAAGAGGCCCGCCGAAGCGCCAGGCTTCTAGCTCGGAGGCCTTTCCTGGTAATGCGATCTTTGCCAGGGCCGCCAGGTGCAGCTATGCTGCGGAGGAGCGCTAATGTACGAACCGCCGGACACGCGTGCAACCTGCAGTCTCCTCTACCACCAGACCATATGAGTACGCACTTGCCTCGGAGGAGAGCTGCTCCCGGGAGCTTGCGCCCGCGTCTTGGCGCTCACCACCCGATGAGACGCATCTCTGCAGGAGGGCCGGCCTTCTCTTACGGCATTTACTCACTCGAGTCACATCACACGTCACCGCGCGGCTGAAGCGGGCTCTCATCGTCGGCATCGCGGGAGGCGTGGTGGTGGACGGCCACAAGTTCTCTGCGGTTTTCAGGAGAGAAATGTGGAGTACACGAGCGGGTGCGAACCAGGAGTGAGACCCTGGGCACCATTGTGCAGCCCGGTCGCCGCATGACGCGTCACGAAAACGCGATTGCCAGGGAGCGGGTCTGGAGCCCGTGGTTGCGGGCGGATCGCTGCAAAGGCGCACACAGTGCTCACCTTAAATCAAGGCGAGAGGTTTCCTGGCGCTTCGCCGGCGATGTTTCGAGCTCGATCAGGCGCGCATTCTGGAGCGTATGCGGAAAGTTGCTTCTCGAGCAGGTTATCTATCTGCAGAGGAATGCGGCGGGGCGGCTTTTACACGGAAAGCGCGAACGCTGGCGGCGCGCTGACTTAAAAGACTGCGCTCTTGCCGCTCAATTGAAAATATGGGCGCTCTTTCCTGGCTCAGGAGCTATGTACCTTTCTCGCTTGCTGGAGCGCTAAAGCACCGCGTTGTGAGGAGGCTCGGTCTCGGGGAAGCTACACCTCCGCGCGGCCGTGATATACGAGTTTTGCTGTCGAGTCGGTGAAAGAGGGTTCTTACGAGATTTTGCTCGATGGAGCCGAGAATTTGCGCCGGAAGAGTTGCTCTGCGAGCGCGAGGTCGAGTCTTTCGAAAAGAGGATTTGACTGCTTCGTGCCCGGAGGCTTGGGTGCGCCGCGCGGTTTGCGCGCGGCGTGTTGGATAATCTTCGAGACCATGCTGGCGCGCGATGCGGCGGTTCGCATTGCACGGATTGTGATAGACCTGCCGACTAGGCAGAGGAAAGCCCGTAAAGTACGGGCGCTCGGAAAGGAAAAGCGTATGCGGCAGGAGATCTGTGCAAAACAGTGGATTGTCACTACCGGAGGCGTATTTGTATCGGAGCGTTACGATGGGAACGGTGTTCCGGAACGCAATCGAATGCAGCCTCGGGCGTGCAGAGTGACTACGAAGTGGCGTGCATCCAGCTCGCAAAGCACAAGGCCACGGATAATTTGAAGCGACGGGCGGCTGCGGTCTCTTCTACTGCGACGAGGCTTCGGTGAAATGTCTATCTCCGGTGTATTCCGGTATCAGGCAGCATCAGATCAACGGCAACAAATCAGACGCGGGATTTTGCCATGTGCTGCGGAAGAGCGCGCGCATGTGGTCGCGATTATAGAGAAATGCGCAGTTTACGCTGGGTGCAGGCGAAAAGAGATTTGCAACGATAGAGACCGCCGCTTTTTGGTCCGGCGGATTGTGGCGATACGGGCGGACGAAGCGGTGTAGCGGACGGCAAGACGTGGATTCTGCGTGGCTCCACTTTCATCATGTTTGACATTTCGAGCGCGACGCACCGCGTGGTCGGGCCGGTGGTCGTGCAGGCGCGCGGCGAGTCCCAGCACTGAAAAATATGAGAGAGAGAGCTGCGGGACGTTCAGCCGCAGCTTTTAATGTTCAACAGCATCTCCCGGAGCGTCGTGAGAAACTTTATGAAAGTATGACCGACGCTGGAATGGTGGTTGTACTTAACTTTTCTACACGCTTTTGCGGCGTGGGTGCTGGAGACTTTGCTTTTCGGCCTCACAGCGCTTTATGTAAACTGCGGTACGTCTGGATTTACCGTTGCTCCTAACTTGCACGGTGCGCAGCGCCAAGTTAGTTCTGAGTGAGCAGCAGGGAGGTGCCGGAGCGCTCACAGCACGTTTGGTCGAAGCTTGCACAGAAGCCTTGGCAATCAGGTACGCTGGAGTTCTTCGCGGGCATTGCTCCGAAAGCACTCTACACTCGGCAGAATCAAACTACGACCAATTTTATGCTGCGCTTATGGGCGGGCAAACTTCGTCAGCATAATTATGCTGAATCTGTTGATTGTCGTACAGCCGTTGCTGTGGTCGTACTAGGTGGTAACGCTGTTGCCCGTCTCGTGGGTGCGCATCGCGGCGGCGGTTTTAGTATTGCTGTTTAGCACGCAGGCGACCTTACTCTGTGCTGGTGGCTGTTTGGCGCGTTATGTCGCGAGACTCACGCGGAACAGCAATTTTCGCGGGTACCTCAAGAGCTGCGGCAGCTGTCGGTATCTGGAGGACAGGTTGGGTATACCGCGGTACACCGCCTCGCTTCGACAGGCGGGAGGCAGCGGCATTGAGGATGCCGAGCAGGAACTCCGCGCGCAGGGCGTGGTCTGCGGAGGGCATCAGCTTCGGACGCTGAGTCTGGATGCTGTTTCTCTGTGCGCTGCAGTCGGTGATGTCATTGGACAACTTCTCTGTCTTCTTTTACGGCGGGGCGTTTGGATGCGCGGCGCTCGGTCTGAGTGCTGAGCCCGTTCGCATTGTCCTGGGGACTCAGGGCAGGATCGTCGCCGGCGCTTTCGTCTTGTCCCGTGTCGAGAGGCTCATTGAGCATCTTCTTTGCCGGCTGTCTTCGGCGGGGCCTTTCGAGGTATCTCTGTTCGGTCACTTTACCGAAGGCCTTTTCGCGCGTGAAGTTTGGGATTACGAAGTTAGATTCCGCTGAATATAGACGGAGAACCAATCTGCCTTTATGGTATTCTGGGGGCTCTGCTCGCGGTTGTCGCTCCGCTACGCGCATACCCGCCGATTTCCTGCGTTGAAAATCACACGGTACTCGGCACACTGGGTGCTCAGTTGGAGCATCGCGATCTTCCTAACTTGTGAGTATGCTGGTCACGGCGGCCGTCATGGTGCGCGCGCCAGCTTTTGGCTTTCGAAGCCCGAGGCGGCGAAGCGTCGTGGAGGAATTGCAGACCGCTACTCTCTGGGAAGAAAGGGTCAGCTCAGAATACAGCCGAATGTAAATTTCTGGAGTCGTAAGAAGAAAGGGAGGACTATACTGAATTTTAATGCGTTGCTCTGCTGTGCAGCTCATCTTAGCAGTGCGGGACTCTTGTTTCGCGCATCATCGGCAGGCGCTCAGCCTTGCAGCTTTGGCGGCGTGATCGGCTACATACTGCTCACGCAGCAATCAGGATTATCGGTCTCGTTGGCCGGAGCTTACTGGCAGGCGCCGTGGTGGTGATTGCCGAAGGATACTCGCGTTGTTTTCGCATGTTCTTGCGTTAACTTACCGCATCGGGTGGGAGGAGAAGTGCAGGAGGGGCGAGAATAGATTTGAACTTGGTTTGCCGTGGACGGCGTGGGGTCCGGCGTGCTGCTGCGGGAAAGCGGGCAGGGCGGACCGCCACGGAACTCTGCAAGGTCACAAGTCGGCGGCGTCACGCCGGGTTTCGACTTATTTTCAGAACTGCGAAAGCGGGTCACACTGCCCGCTCTTTGTCATGCTGCGTCCGCGTTTCGGCGCATTTCTGCTCTACGGAGGAAGAGTGCCGTGGAGAGGCTCGCGTGCAGCGCAGACGCGCTTTGCGGCGGCAGGGCGGATGGAGTTTGTGCTGGTACATGCTGAGAGGCCCGACGGAGGCTTGGACCGCGAGCACATTTCCGAACTCGCGAAAGTAGCACGGCGGCAGACCGGTCCACCCTGCCTGCTTTGCTGAGTCTCTGTAGAGGGATCTTTAGCAGAGGCGCTTCTGAATCGCGGAGAACTCAGGATTGCGCGCATCGATGAGCCTCCGGTCGGTACCATAGCTCTTACCGCCACGGAGGAGGGCAGGGCGCGCTTGCGCCCTCGCGATGAAAGACAAAGAGCGTGCGCTTAATGGCGGGTTCAGTTTCCGGTGTCTCGTGCGAGAATCAGGCGCTCTACCGCAGGGACCAAAGTTCTCGCTGTTGTCATCTGCTGGCAGGTAAAACGAGGAAACTATGCACCCGGTTCCGTCGAGAAGGGTATCTCCGCTGAGCTTCCGGCTTCAACGAGTACAGCGGAAGCTGTGCTTCTGCTGGAAAAGGTGCGAGAGCGGCTGAAGTGCTGGGTGCGCTTGTACCGCGAGCGGAATCGGAAGATTGGCGTCCTTCGGCGGAGACAGAGCAGAATAGATACCGCCTTCTTTGCACGTCTCAAAACATGGCGATGCGCGCCTGGAGCGAAACTACCGCGCGAGCGTTGCCGCAGCGCGAACCTTGCTGCTCAAGCGGTGAAGAACGGCGCTCCGCTACACAATATGCGCTGCTTTCGGAGAGGCGATCTCTGCCGGCTATGACTTTCGCGGAGACCTTGCTCGCTTTCCTTCGTCTTCTGCTTGCACTGTACCAACAGCGTGAGTCGCCGCGGTTCAGTGAACTCCCGGAGCTGTCTCTCAGTATGTACTTTTTGCCGCGCGTCAGCAGCGAGGGGTTCCCGCCCGGTGCGGGAAAAGCTCCTGCGACTACATTGCCGCTCGCTTGGCGGAACGAGGGCGAAGCGCTCACGGTACAGCCCTTGCGCGCGCAGTGGAACTCTGCCTGCGCTATCGAGGCGGCTATGATGATCGAAAGCGACGGCAGAACCGACGGCTGCGGCGGGCTTTTTGGAGCGGGCAGGGGCGCTGCTGGTGAGGTCGGTCTTCTGTGTCAACGCACTCCCGCGCGGTCAATTCGGCGCGCCAGGTCTATGCGCCCTAGGTGGGCGCATTACGCGAGACAATCGCCTGGGTTGAGTACTGGGTGGACGCGCGGCGCTTTGCGGGTGCCTGCGAGGCCACGGAAAGGATGACAACAGCTGGTTCGCTGCGGCGGCAGCACGCGCCATGTGATACGCATGCTGCTATTACCCGCTGGCACCCTGAGTCGACACGGCGCTGGACCGCGCAACCCTCGCGGGAAGAGATGCCTCGGCGGTCGAGGGCGCATTCTCTCGCCGTCAGCTTGCGCGCTATGCGGATCCTGAAACTCAGCATTCAGGCGGATGATGCGAGCTCGTGACTTTGTCTTAAACAGCGCTCGCTCCATCTCGATGTACAAGCCGGAGGCGTCGAAAAGAACCGTTTCCCTCGAAAGGGCGTGTTAATCCGCTTCCGTCATCCGGGCAAGAATCAAAGGCTATCGTGGCGGACCTCGCGCGGGAGATTTGCGCATGCGGGTGCGACTGCAAAGAAGGGCAGAGGAGCAAAGATTCGTTTCTTCGCGCCGAACGGCTCTCACGATGCGCAAGCAGACCGCGGAAGAGCAGGCGCTGGGACGCAAAAAGTATGCGCGCTACAGTGAAAAGCAGAGGCAGCCGCCGCACGCCGCGACACCACGCGTGCCTTTTGGAGCAGAGCAACATCGCAGGAAGGCGCATGTATGGGATACCTTTGTGAGCTCCTCTCCGAAAAAGACAGGATAGACGTAGAAGAATTACGCGAGCCGGGTTTTCAGGCTGCGATGCGTCAGGTCAGACTCTGCGCGCGCTCATTCCTGGAGATTGTACTGCCGGAGCGCTTCGGGCGAGGCCGCTCTGCCGCTTCCGCGGCGAAGAAACTCAGCGCAGCCGAGCTGGAAGGTGCTCATAGCGCCTTGCAGCGCGCGATTACGGCGATGCAGATCCTTTCGGCCTCCGTCGCTTAAGAGGCGGCGGCATTCCGGTGAAAGCTTAGAAATGAAGACGGCGCACCGCTCTTTTGCGGACGGCGTTTTCGTCCCTTCCGCGCACGGCGGATGCGGCGAAAATCATCTTACGCTTCAAAAAGCCGGAGGTGAGCTTCGCTTCGAGCAACGCTGGACGCTCTGCGTGACGGAAAGGGCTGGATTTTGAGAAGAAGCAGTGGGAAGAAGACGCTCACGCTGCTTCTGCCGGACAACAAGTATGAGCTCTTTACCGAAGCGCCTGCCGAACGGCAATGCCTACGGAAAGAGCGTGTGGCCTTCCGGCTCGCGGGCGGTGAAGAAAAAACGCACGCCTCAACTCCGGGTGACGGCAGAGGATTGCTCGGAAAGATTGTCATTCCGGAAATCGGCGGGCAGGACTACGAGACTCCGTTTACCATGGAGTTCTTCATGGCGCCGGGCGAAGAGCCAGTGAGCACATCGCAAGCGAAATTTTGGCGGAGACAGAGTCCCTGAAGGCACTCTGCGCGCGCAACTCTCCCTGCGCTTCTACCTCAGAGAGGCAGCTCGCAGGCAGAGAGGAGCTGTAAGACGTTAAAGGCCTGTTCCCGAGGCATTTTTCCTGCCCGGCGGATTACGATGCTAAGGAGGAAGTCTGGCGCCAAGCTCTTCCTGGAACCCGGTCAGTTGCCGCTCAGCGACTACGCCGCAGCGCGCGACTGCGATTTTCTCCACCGCAGCAGACTACCGGGTCGGGCTCGATTGCCCTGATGTCAGAACTCTTGACGGTGAGTGAGGGCGAGCGCTCGCTCTTTTGAGGCGCGTCAGCGATAGGGTATCGCCGCAAGGGAATTTCGGTCTGACCGTTCGGAATAATACTTTGATTACCGCGTTGGATGAGGAAAATAATCTCTCCGCGCGGTAATTTTTATGTCCCAGAATATGGCGGTGGAGATATTCGCTCGACTTGTCAGTCTCAATCTCCGGGAGCTGCATGGCGTTTTCGTCTCGCCGCAGGGCCTCGAGAGAATCAGGAGATCGCCCGCTTCGAGCAGGTGGTGCCTTTCGGGACCACTTCTTGTCCTCCGCGCACAATTAAGAGGAAGAGGAGTGGGCAGCAGGGGCAGGCTCGGAGATATGCTTACCGACCCTCATTGTCCTCGACGCAGCATGAGCTGGATAAACTGTACCAGCGAGCTCTTCGCTGTAGTCGGTGAAAGGTCTTCGCTGACATCGTTGCTTAAGTCAATCATATCGAGCGCCGCGCCGCAAAGGGCAGAGACTGCCCTGCACTAGGAGAGACAAAGAACGACAAAGAAGATAATGTAGAAAAGAAGCGCGTGTCGCTCACTGAGGTTTGCACCGCCATGATTGCAGAAAGACAATCGAGGGCACCGCGCAGTCACGAAAGGAAATCAGGAGGCTCTGTCCCTTGCTTGCAGCGGAACGGCGAGCAGAAGTTTCACCGCAGGCGGGCGCACAGCCAGGGTTGGAGAGAAACACCGGACTGCGGACATCAAAACGCAGGGAGCAGCGATGGCGTTGCGAGCAGACCGAGCCGGAAAAAGACCGCCATCTGCATGGGGCCGGTCAGACCGTCAAAGAAGTGAACGATGTTCTTTTTGCCGCCCATCTTCCGTTTCCGAAAGTATGATGCCGGTCAGATAAGTCGAGAATAGCCGTTGCCGCCGAGTGCCGCGGAAGCGCGTAGGAAAGAGGGCGATGCCGGCGATGAAGATAACGTCGACCATCTACCTCAAAGAAACGCTCTTTTAAAATGCGGTGGGACAAAGGCCGCAGGCGCGCCGATTGCAATGCCGAACAAGTTTCTGCGCGGTCCAGAGGCGGAGTATGCTGCCGGCATCAGCCTCACCGGTCAAGGAGAGGCAGACCAGGGTCGCGCTATGTAGGCCATGGGGTCGTTACTTCCGCTCTCAAGCTCCAGGATGGAAGCCGTGTTCTCTGTACCAGTCCAGTTTCTGGAGCGAAGCACCGAGAAGACAGAGCTGCGTCCGTGTAACTGGCAAGCGCAGGAGCGGTCAAAAAGCAGACCAGAGCTCGCGCCAGCAGATAGAGGAAGAGACCAGAAAAAGGGCGGTCGAAACACGCCCGCCGTTGAGAAACAGTATGGATTGGCGCGCACACCAGGGCGCTGCCATTTTCAGTGGTACCGAAACCGCCGTAAAACATGATGAAGATCAGGGCCACGGAGCACGGTCTCGAAGCTGCAGAGTTATCAAAGAAATACGCGCAGCCGGCTCGCTTCGAAAGGCCATTCCTAGGGAGTATAAAGACAAAAGAGGGTCGGAGATGCCGAAGCGGAACGAAAGTTTTTGATTGAAGAAGATACAGGAAAAATGATCAGTGTAATCAGCGGTAGGTTTGCATTCATGAGCCGGATTCCTTTGCGCCCACATCAGAAAGCGCGAGAGGTCGCACTTTTCGCTGCGAGCGCATCGCGGAAATCAGGGTGCTCAATCGCAATCACAGCCTCACGGCGTCACGCAGACTCTTACCCGCAGGTGCGCAATGCCGTACTCGATCGCGACCGCCTCAATCAGCGTGCGCGGTGCGGAGACCGATGCTTACCGAGAATAAAGGGAAATGTTCGACTTCCGCACGCCGTCGCTTGGTGAGGCAGGAGGGATTGATGCAGATGTAGCCTGCAGCCGCCTTCCGAGCGGAACGCGCCCTCAGAAAGTCCATCTGGCCGCCGATGCCCGAAAGCTGTGCTGCCGTTTTGCAGACTCTGCGTTCTCCTGTCCCATGCAGGTCCCCTGCACGCCGCCGTTAATGCTGATGACGCGGCTAAGCTTCCCCGATGCGCGCCGGGTCATGGATGTAGTCAATCGAGATCCGGGCGGAAGAGCTTCCCAAGGATTCTCGCGGATACAGTCGTGAGATGCAGCGCTGCCATTGCCGGAGTTTAAGCTGCTGAGGCCGGTGTCGAACTCCTTCCGAGCATTCGTGAGTTTGCCTGCGGTGGCTTCCGATAAGCGCTTCGCTGATGGTGCCGGTGTGGCAGCCGAGATCTTTATCGGGTCCGCGGGCGAGAGGCAGTCGCGAAGGGAACCGTGCCGACACCGAGCGAGGCACGGCACCGTCGAGTTCATTTACCACGAGATTCCTGCGATTGTTTGATCGATTTCCAGAGAGCGCGCAGTGGTTGCGCTCGGGCAACGGTACGTGCGTGCCTCGACTATCATATCCGCATCGTCGAGGCGGCAGAGGTTGGAGCCGTCGACCCCCGGCAGGAAGGAAGGTGCTCGTTAATCTCAAAGATGACCAGTCTTTGCGCGCAATGATGGTCTTCAGAGGTAACAACCGTGCCGAGCTCACATTGCCGTCGGCATCCGGACGGGATACCGGAGACAAAGGCAAAGTCGGCGAAATTTCCCCTGCCGATAGAGGAAGGACCAGGCGAAGCGCAATCGGGACAAATTCGATGCGCCCGGCACGTTGGGCGATTCCCGCTCGTAGTCAGCCGGGTGTGTCTCTCATGCGAGGACTGTCCCTCGAATCTGCCTCGAGGACTGCAATTTTGGAGGGCTAACAGACCGCCGCGCACGGTCACGTGCGTACCGATGCCGCAGCGCCCGCAGAGCCGTTCCAAAAAGTTCGGGAAAGCTTCCGCCGAAGCCGTAGTCGATATAATCACCGTCCCCGTGCGGCGCGAACCGCTTGCTCCGCCGTGACATGGTTTGTTCTTCCGGTCATGGGTATATCTCCTTTTTATTGTCAGAATGGCAGGAAGTGCAGGAAAGAGTCAATCTGAGCACAGTGCAAAGGGATGACAGCAGCTTGACTAAAGTAAATAAACCTAACATAAAATTTGTACTATGCTACGCATGAATCACAGGGAAAAACGGAAATTAGCGCCAAAAGATAAGGTGGTAGTTACGCAACGATAGTTTAATAGAGACAATTGTTAAAGAAAAAGAACAATCAGGCTTTCGGGAGGAGGCAAGATGAGAAGTGGACGCGCGCAGGCTTATCAGAGAGGCATCAGCAGTGACAATCGCAGCGCTTGTTTTACTCGGTGCCGGAGGTGCGGCGAGTAAAACGGCGGACGGCAAGCAGGCGAGGTCAAAGCGTAGAGTCCGGGAAACGCAGGCATTCTCGAGCCAACGAAGCGGGAGGCACAAAAAGAACGAACGAAGAGGCGGCTTTTCCGATCCTGCGGAACAGGGGTTCGCGGACCCTGCACTGCGGAGAAAGCGCTGCAGAGGATGCAATGCGAAGAAAGTACCGCAGAGGAACCGGCGAAGACGGCGCGCAGGCCTGCCGAGACCTTAACTGCGGAGCAGCGATGCTTTGAGGAAAGCGTGGAAGCGGCAATGCGAGAGACTCGGAGATGTTTCGAGCATAGAGAGCGCTTAAAGCCGAGCCTCGACGAGGATAAAAAGAAATGAATCAGCAAATACTGACTCAGAAAATATTGCGAAATACGGAGATAAGCTGACACCGTACTATGATTTTGATGTCTCTTGCTTTCAACGACAAAAAATATGAAGAGCTCGCCGGAAGCAGTCAAACAGAAAAACTACGCAGGTACCAACCAGCTAATTAATTCTTTAGTATCGATGGAATCCACCAGACAAAGGACAATTACATGTCCTTTGTCTACTCGCAGTTTATGGAGCGAGAGTATCAAAAACTCTTTGCCGAAATCTACGGCGAAGATGTCAAACTGGTCTGCGAACCGCTGGCATACTTTTGGACAGATGAGGACGATCGACGGAACGACAAGTCTCAAGGACTATGATGACACTTGTCGATGAGCAGGAAATCGTGGCGCTGGTAAAGGAGAGAAGAAGGATAAGAAGAAAGCCGTACGGAAGCTGGACCCGCTTGCTCACGGGCGCGGCTGGGGAGCATAAACCTCACGATTTACTATGTCACAGACGAGCAATTTGCGGAGGCTGATATGGACGAAGTCCCTGCAGAGAGATTTATGACTGGCAGCTGCGATTTACAGGGCATTGTGAGCCGCAATCCGCAGCGGAGAACAGCTCTACCAAAGATTGGCAGTCAGGAAGCCCCATGCCGGATCTCTGGGCGCTGCGGAAAAGAAAAGTTTGAGGATCGAGAGAATTCAAACACAATATCAACTCTACAACTACCTCTTGGATTTGCCGCTCAAAAACTGGGTGTCAATGCGAGGGTGGACCATAGAGCATGTGGTGAAGAGGCAGAACTCAGAAAAGATCAACTCAATACAGTGGAAAGCAACGCGCTTGCAGGCATTCAACGCATCCTGAAAAAGGGAGATTATGAAGACTTAAAGAACACCCGTGTTTTGATGGTTTCCTACCGGAGCGGACACGGAGGTCCCGATGGTGACGGAGGAGTTTGCAAACCAAACGGAGCTCTGGAAGGCAAGCAACGAGCACATAAACCTCTATCTGGAGTTCTGGCCGAAGGAGACCAGTCGGCTTTGCAGAGGAACCCTCTTTGTCTATCTGGTGCCCTGAGGAGGAAGCCATGGATGTCTATGTGGATTTACAGCGGCTTCGGAAGCCGCAGCCTAAACTCTCGCGCTGCGCCGCCGCTTGCTTGCGGCCGCGGCACAGGATATTCAGGCCTTGGAGCGCGATATGGATTGACGGTCTGGAGCGGCAGGAAGGGATAACTTCATTCGTCTCTTCCAGCTCTGAGAGCACGCGCTGGATGTGGCGCAGGCCACCCGCGGCGGAGAAACAGAAACTTTTGGAAGAGCCGCACTCAGCGAAGGGAGCTTTGCGCAAACAGGGGAGACAGAAGCTCTTTGTGAGCGCTGTTGCGGCAGAGAGCTGAAGAGAGACAGATGGAAATAGCATTCAACACGAGCTGCGCCTTCGCAGCGCACGATGGGGAACTTACTCGAGGAAGATTACGCCTCATTTGGGCAAGATTCCGCGAACTTGACCAAAAAGTCTCTCAGAGATGTTTGTCGGAGAGATGCAGGGGTTTACCGAGGTGCAGCGGAGACGCGCGGATCAGGGAGGGACATGCAGATTTTCGGATATCTTCGAGGGCCTGCTTGCGCAGTTGGACGAAGTGAGACCGCACGGCGGAGGACTTTGACCGGGCGATGGGCGCCCTGATTCAGAGAGGGGAAAAACAGGATGAGTTGCCGCTGCGGAGACATTCGAGATTGTGAACAGGGATCTTCACTACGTTACGACTGGCACACGGTGATGCCGAGCGCCTTGGAATACGCCTCAGACAGCTTGCCGAGCGCGGGCAGGAGGTAGCTGGCAGAACAGTCGCGCCTACCCCTGGAAGCCGGACTGCGCGACCGGATGAAGCAGAAGACAGAGCAATTCTGTGACCGCACAGGAATTGGCACAGCGAGTATCTTCGTTACTTGGGTACCGTATCTCGGAAGCGGAGGAAGAACTCGCCTGCATGCAGGATGAGGGACGATGCCTATCACGAGGACGATGAAGATTGAAGCCAAGAGGACAGCGAGAAGGACAACAGGGTAGTGCGGATGCAGAAGCAAAAATCAAGTGAACAGATCAAGAAGCAAGAGATACAGCAGCGGGAGATTCAAAATCTGCTGCTGTATTTTATCATGGAACGAAATAGGGAATCTTAGACGGCGGAACCTTGTCTCACATCGCGGCGGATATTCGCGCGGAAGAGCAAGGACAGTAAAGCAGCAATGAACAGGATTGAACGCAGATAACGATTTCCCTGAGAGGAGACAGGAGATGCAAGAAGAGAAGAAAGAAGCGGCAGCCTAAGAAGCACCGTTGGCTTCGTTTTGCCCCACAGATAGTTCTGGGCCTGGGACTGCTGGCAGCCTATTTCAGTTAGCGAGACCACAGGCGCAAAGCTGACGCAACAAGAGCTGGATACCGCCTTGACCAGGTATATGCAGGAAAGTATGCGATTTACGGAGATACGCTGACGCCGGTGGGTGAGGGGAAAGTTGTGTATGCGCAAATGACCTTTTCTTCCGACAACCAATCAATATGAATTAGAGTTTGAAACGGAGAAAAATCACTAGCGCAGGTGAGAAAAAACAGTCGTGCTACGGTATAACTATGAAGAAAATACGCTGAGAGATACGCTATATGAGCTTTGTCCTTCGAGAACAAGTAGAAGAAAAATTTCGAGAGATTTTTGATCGGATCTATGAACAAGAGAGTTATAGACTGGCAATGGCTGTATGCAAGCTGCACCATGGAAACCATGATCACGGTGCGCTTGAATCGGTGGATGATTGCTTAAGATATGAGTACAGACTTCTGTCTATGTTATGTGATTCGTATATAGAGCATAGAAGAAGATATGAAGAAGTTACTGGAACTCCTGAAAGAGTACAAATATGGAGATCAAGGCAGAAATTTATTATATGAATCAGATGCAGTATGACTTTATCATGCCAGAATGGAATAAATGATAACAAGACAAGAACTGATTACGAAGAGAATGGACTGGTTGTATGGAGTAAAAACAGGGTGGTGATTCTCTGTGAGATTCATGGGTTAAGGATAAATATATTAATTTCAGATGATATTTTAAAAAGGTAGGAGAAGATAATGCTGAAAGGAATAAACGAACAAGAGACCATACAGCAAGTGATCTGCAATGAGTAATGTATTTGCCATTGGATAAATTAGAAGTTTCGGATGGATTAGAAATACGGAGGATTGTTGAGGAAGCAAGAACGTCCTTCAATCGAGAAACCAATACAACATATGATATCAACGATCTGACGCTTCTTGAAGCATGTATTGACGAAAAATCCGGAATTTCTGATAGCGACAATGCAACCGCTGCACTGTGCAAGTTTTAATAAAAGTCGAACGAGCTTGTGGCCACGGCATACATGATAAAGCGAAAAGGTATAACGAATACAGATGCAATTGTCGCGGTCGTATTTATTTATCAGGAAGTGAGGCAGGGAATCAAAGAAGGTGTAAGCCTGGTGTTTCGAGGAACACCGGGAGGTGATGGTGCGACAATGCCAATATGGAAAGTGACTGTACGAGTCAATTTGAAAAAGACGGATTTATCTACGATTGGATATCGCCTCTCTCGACAGAGCCAACGTTAAATGTGGAAGATACCCTACTGAAAAATCGAAGAAGACGATGATGATGTGCGCTCGCCTGTGCAGACATTTTATGAAAGAGGGAAACTGGTACTCTCTGCGCATTCGCAGGGAGGAAACAGAGCTGTAACGGCAAAAGGGATTTTTCAAGGAATTGCAGAATACGCGTTGTATGGTTTTGGCGCTCCCGGAATTTCTCCGAGGCATTGGGATGAACTTATAGATCAGCTTGGGCGTAGAAAGTTGAGAATATGCGCAAGGATATTTTCAGCATCTATGCACTGATGACGTTGTTCATGGAATCGAGTTTACACAGAAAAACGGATATTTTGCCCGAGAATCAGTTGGTTCTGGGAGTACCGGAGCTGGATTGTGATAAAAATACCAAATGTATTAAATTATCACTATTTGTTTCGACTGCTTCATGTGAATGAGGATGGTAGCGTTAGATTACAGGAAGAAGTAAATAAAAAGAAGGGCTATGGGCAGAGTACAGCAAAGTGCTTTCAGATATATTAATGAGTTTCCCGACAGAAAAACGTGCAGGATTGATGCACCCTGCGATGGCAATTGTCCGGGCGATGCACGCACGGAAGTTGCCACACAACTATAAGTTTCATGATTATCTTGAATTAGAGACAAAGTTTAAAGGTTTTTGCCGAGATTATTCCGGTGCTACATTATTCGGTACACAAATGGTATGATCTCTATTTTGCAGAAAAATCCGTTTGATCGCCGTCCTGCCGGGCTCAGGAAATCGCTCTTAAACTGAGAAGTCATCTTCCGCAAAAAGTGAAAAATACACTTGATGGTGCAAGAGATGTATGGAACACCGGGTGGATATTTATAGAAATGTGGAAAAAGCAGCTTGAGCCTGCCAGAAGCTGTTGAGCAGATATATATGTGACTACATTGTTGAAAAGTTGGAGCTACCAAAAGCCTATCGGATGATACTGGTAGAAAGCGCTACCGCTGTATCGAGATGGAAGGAGGACTTCCGATTATACAACATGATATGACGTATAATCGGTGTACGATTGATTTATTTCAATTCGGTGTAAAGGCGATTTCAACGGATTAGTCACCGAAGCAAACGACTATGTGTTAAATACATTCATGGGATTTATCCCAAGTGCTTTACCTTGACGATTATGAGGCTGTTTTGCAGGCTGAATCACCCATTCAGCCTCTTTATCAATCCGTTACTGGCACGTAGCGAGTCGGAGATATTTACAGAAGGAACAGAAAGTCCGCCATAGCCCGTGCCCTTCAGCTGACCAAGACCTACGCCTATATCTGCCGCGCTGCAGACAGGCGATTCAAAACTACGAGAAAGATGCTACCCGGTCTTTCGGATTCCGGAGGGCGCATTATTCCGGAAAGTTGGCAGAACTTTTAGAAAAAGCAACATACAGCGGAGATTCAGTCCGGGTTTCAGAGTCTCATGCGTGACAAGGCACTGTTGGAAGCAAGTATTCTAGAATGTTTCGGGTTTCCGATCTCGATGAGCTCGAAACGGACATGCCAGAAGCGCTCCCTTCTCCGCATTGCCAAACAAGTCCTTTACGACGCGCGGAGATAGAGGGTATTTTACTGAATTATGCGGCGCGTCTGGAAAAGGGCTTCGAAAGCAGTTTGTGCTGCTCGGGGAGCAGGAAAGAGTGTGGGGCAGGGACAGCCTTCTGATACAGTTGCGTTCCTTCCAGAGCAGTGAGTGAGCGCTGTTCCGTCTATGGCGGCAGGGGAGGAGTCGGAGAGGTGGGTATCGACTATGCAGCGGCGGAACATGCCCTTGCCTGCGCGGCAGATGTGAGCCTTCATTGCGGTAGCTTGCTCCGGGACATTGAACGGTTAAACGAAAGACTCTCTGCCTTCGCTATGCTCTCGGTCTCGCGGGACGGACTGACGGAACTGAGCCGTTTGCTCGGCAGCTGGTAATATCAGCAGGGAAGAGTACCGAGGCGCTCGGGAACTATGTGATGCATTGCCGAGAGACAGAAGAACAGTTTTGTGCGCAGTGTGCGGGAATCGCGATGAGAAGTAAAAACCAAGGGAGGATTTGTGATGGACAATCGTAAAAATATATCGCATGCTGGTGGCTCTCCCGTTTCTGCTTCTACTGCTTTTAATCGTGTACTGTTTCTATACCGGTCGGGGACAGCATGAAAGCCGACGCATGAGGAGCTGGATCAGGCGCTGCTCCGTTATATGCAGTCGAAATATACGATTGTGAGGATACGTTCACAATCGATCAGCCGGGAGATGAAGTAGGGCCTCCTCGGATATATTTTACTCGTCGACGAATAAATACAGATTGAAAGTAGATACGAAGAAATACATAAAGCGCAAGTGATGAGAAAGTTGTGGTTAGATATGACTATGAGAAAGGTATGCTCTACGATAATTATAGAGGCTTTGTGCTTCATGCGATGAAGTGGAGCAAAATTTCAAAAGAGGTTTTTGATAGAGTATATTCTTCTGAATCATATGAACTTGTAATGATAGTTCCTAACACACCATGGGAGAAAAGAGAACTTTAAAGTAACAACAACCGCTGAGAATATCTTGATAATATGCTTGAGAATAATATTCATATGTGTGTGCTAAAGAAATTCAAGACATATAGATCAAGACCTTGACAATTTACTTGGTCAATTAAAGGAAAAGATCAGCTTGCGGTAGACGCTAATATATACTATATGACGCAGAACAGTTACGTGCCATTAAGCAAAAAGACAATTTTGGGCAGATGAATGCTGGTCAAGTTATCAAGATAGAGTGTGGATAGATCTTGGGAAAAAGATGAGGACTATATATTCGCTCTGGTATATAGTAATGATTAATTTTTGCAGTAGTGGCAGAATTGGTACGAGGTACTTACTCGAAGTAAATCCGGAAAATTCGGAACATGATTAAGCAATCGAGATTTGTCAAGGAGAACAAAAACCATGCTTCTAATCAGCCCCTTGGAAACGCCGAGATTGCGGCTTCGTTCTTGGCGGAAATCCGACAAAGACTTTACCCTATCCTGTGGGGACAAAAGAAAACAGGAAGTATATGATTGATCCGCTTCGAGAGAACATGGATGAAGTGTATCTAAAATGTGTCGATGAGATGGAAGATAACCCGGAGGGATATTATCTGCTTGCCGAATGGAAAGAGGATGCTACTCCGGTCGGCACCTGCTGCATATTCCCCGAAAAATAGGGAATTACGACATAGGGTACTGTATCTCGAAAGCATTGGAGGTCTTGGAAGCGAAAATGATGGACTTCATCATTCGTTGGGTGAAAAGCGGAAGGCGGAAGAGTCTGTCACAGGGAGAAGTGGCGGATGAAAATGTTGCTTCGATTGCACTCTTCGCTAAATTCAGGGTTTTCAGAAGACAGAAAGACACGCTACAAGAAATGGGGTGAAGAAACCTATTTTTGACGCCCATTATTACAAGTTGAACTTAGACTGAAGCGTTGATTCCGATACGGGAGTGAAAGACGCTCTATCATTCTTTACGTTTCGGTCTCATGGGACGGACTGTCGGAACAGAGCCGTTTGCTTGAAGCTGGAAATTCCAGCAGGAAGAATACGAGAGGCACTCGGAAGCTATGTGCTGCGTTGCAGAGAGACGGAAGAACGGTTTTGTGCGCGTTGTGGGGAGTGTGGCGGAATAATCGCTGCAAGTAGGAAAGTGATGAGAGGAGATGAGACAATGCAACACGAGAAAGAAAGAAGCGGCAGCCTAAGAAGCACCGTTTGCTCCGTTTTGTCCCACAGATAATCTTAGGGCTCGAGGCTGTGCAGCCTATTTCAGCTTCAGCGACCATCACCGCAAACTGACGCAGCAGGAACTCGACATCGCCCTGACCAGATATATGCAGGGGAAGTATGCGATTTACGAGGATACGCTAACCCAGTGGGGAGGAAAGTTCAATGGTATCGAGCGATATTTTATATCCGACGCCGGGGATATATGAGATGAGGTTTCAGTCGAGAAGTATCGAGGAAAAATACAAAGAGGAAGTATTGCGACTGTATTACAATTATGAGAAAAGAAACCTTGCGTGACAATTACATGGATTTTGTCCATAGAAATAGAGTCGAAGAGAAGTTTAAAGAGATTTTTCAATAGATTATATGGATCTGAAAAATTATGCGCTTATAATGAAAACGCCTAAAGTGCCATATTCTAGATATGATTATAAAGCAACTGAAACAGTTGAAGAGTTTCTGAATCATTCACTGGACAGTTATATTCGAGTTTATGTTGCAAGAGAGGAGGAAAGACAAAGAGAAAGATATACAGGACTTGTTGGAATTGTTGAAAAGAATATCAGTACGGAATCGATGGAAATATATACTATGTTACGCAGGATCAACTGAACAATATAAGAGAAAAAGGAACTTAATAGACCGACTCAAATTTCAAATACAATCGTTCGGTTTGGATTGTCTGGCAGATATAAACTATAGAATCTACATGTGGGAGGGTGTAGATGGAAAACAAATGTGGGTTGAGAGGAATCAGCCGAAGAGGTAAAACACATGACGACGAAAATCGACAGTAATCTGACAGAACAGGAGATAATGCAGCAAGTAGTATATAATCTTGTTTTGTATTTGCCAATATCTGAATTAGATCTGGATAACAATGAAACAACAGATCACCATATCACAAATAGTCCAGGCGGCAAGAAAATATAAAGAATAGTGGAAATGATGTCGAGAGCGACCCTCGAAAATGCTGGAAGCCTGCCTGAAAAGAAGAATCCGGAATCTCCGATATCGGCAATGCAAAAACTTACTTACATCAGTTTCAAGAAAGATGCCAATGAGCTGGTAGAACACGGAATCAGCCACAAAAATGCGGAACTCATCACAGAATCCGGATGCAATGGTTGCCGTAGCCTTTGTCTATGAAGGTAGTGAAGCGCAAAGGAATTCGAGAAGGTCTGAGTTTTGTGCACCGAGGGACACCTGGCGGTGCTTGGGAAAGATAATTATGATATGGAAAGTGATTGCTAACGGATCGTTTGTAAAAACAATCACCTCTTTGAGTCTATATCGCCGATCGGAGAAAGCGGTCTTATATGATCAACAAGACACATTGCGTCGCATTCGAGAGGAAAGTACGGAGATTGCGGGAAAGTGCCGTGCATTCATCGGAGCAGCCAAGGTCTTCTTATCGGGACATTCGAAAAGGAGGCAATCATGCGATGCTGATCAAGTGCGTGTTTGAAGAGTTTCGAAATGTTACTTGTTTTGCCTTTGATGCGCCAGGGACCGCCGATTGAATTGTGGGATGAATATAACAAACATTATGGGAAGAGAGGTAGAGAAGAACCGTAGAAGTATTTACAGTATCTTTTCGTTTAATGATCCAGTTCGTGCGATTGCTTATACGAAAGAACGTGGGTATTTTGCTAAGAATTTATTGCGTTTGGCTGCGCCGGGGCTGGATGGAGAGGATCCGTCCGAGACAATGAACTATCACTATCTTTTCCAAAAAAACTTCGCGTGGAAGCGGATGGAAGAATCCGTTTGCAGAAGATAGTGGCCGAGGAAGGTTGGTCGGCAAAAAGATTAAAGGAACTTTTCCGATATACTGATGCATATGCCCATCATGGAAAGGGCGGCGTATATGCATCCGTTGATGGGAGCGCTGCAATACGGCTATGCGAAAAAGCGTCAGCCAATCAGTCTGTGGAATCTACCGTTATGCTGTTGTTGAGAACCGCATGCATAAAAGAACGGGCCGGGATTACTAAAAGATGCTGCCGATTGTGGTACCCATGGCGATAGAGGTGTTTTTCAAGACGGAGGAGCGGTTTCGAAAAAGCTGTCAGAACAAATACAGCGGTATCTGGAGTATACAAAGCAATTGGTCGAGACTGATCGAGCGTTGCCACGACCGCTCGGTAAAGATGCGGGAGGATTGCCCATCATTCGCCACGATTTGGTTTCAATCGTTCGACAATTGCATTGTTGCAAGTGGCGGCCGGATTATTCGGAACCTCCGTTAAGGATATCATCGCGGAATTCAACGACTTATGCACGTTTGTCACCGATGTTGTCCCCCCGACAGAAGTTCGTCCCGGGATGCTGCAAGCGATTCGGACACTACAGGCTCCCCCGTCGCTTACACTTTGTAAGAATCTCGCCTATGCCTGCCGTGCTGCGGACGAGACGATTCAAAGCTGCGAGAAAAGATGCTACCCGCTCTTTCGGATTCCGGAAGGGACGCACTATCCCAGGGAACTGGCAGAACTTTTAAAGAGACAGCGTACAGCGGAGCTTAAATCAGGAGTTTCAAGTATCGTGCGTGACAGGGCACTGCTGGAAGCAAGCATTCTGGAGTGTTGCGGTATCACCTCTCTTAATGAATTAGAAACAGACCTACCGGGCAAACGTCCTCTTGTCCGTTTTGCAAAGCAAGTCCTTTACGATGCGCGGGGAGATGAGAGTGTTTTTACTGAATTATGCGGCGCGCTTGGAAAAGAGCTTACAGGGAGCAGTTTGTACTGCTCAGGAAGCATGAAAGTACCGGACAGGGGAGCATGCCTTTGATACGGTTGCGTTCCTTCAGAGCGCTAGTGAGCGCTGTTCCGTCTATGGCAGCAGGGAGAGGTCGGAGGCGGGTATCGACTATGCGGCGGCGGAACATGCTCTTGCCTGCGCGGCAGACGTGAGTCTTCATTGCGGCAGCTACTGCAGGACATTGAACGGTTAAACGAAAGACTGTCTTGTCTTCGCTACGTTTCGGTCTCGCGGGACGGACTGTCGGAACTCAGTCGCCTGCTCGGCAGCTGGAAATCTCAGCAGGAAGAGTACCGAGAGGCGCTCGGGAATTATGTGATGCATTGCCGAGAGACGGAAGAACGGTTTTGCGGGCGCTGCGCGCGAATCGCAGTAGACAGGTAAAGTGAAAGGAGTTTCTGTGATGGACAATCGAAAAATATATCGTATGTTGTTGGCCTCACCGTTTCTGCTTCTGCTACTTTTAATCGTGTACTGTTTCTATACCGGTCGGGGACAGCATAGAAAGCCGACGCATGAGGAGCTTGACCAAGCGCTGCTTCGTTATATGCAGTCGAAATATGCAATCTACGAGGATACGTTCACGATTGATAAGCCGGAGATGTGTGTGGGGTTCCGGAGATCTGTTTTACCCTTCAACAGGGGAGTACGAACTGGAACTTGAGTTAAAGAAGTATCCGAAGCGAAGACTGAAAGAGAAGGTTGTGATTCGCTATAACTTTGAAGAGAATACCTTGCTTGATACTTACATGAGTTATGTTTTGCGGATCAAGTGGAAGAAAGGTTCAGAGAGATGTTTGATCAGGTATATGAGCCGGACACATACGAGCTGGTGATGAGTGCTCCAGGAGTTCCGTGGAATAATTGCAATTTTTCCGCATCGACCGATATTGAGGGAGTACTTAGTTAAGACAATATATAATGACATAGGTGTTAAAGTTGTCAGAGATTCGGATTATAGAGATGAAGACATGAAAAAGCTCTTGCGTGAGCTTAAGAAAAGAGGATATGGAATCGATGGAGGAATCTATTATATGACGCGTGCACAATACGATAAGTATAATAGTAGAGATAAGTGGCTAAAATCAGGAGAACATACATATGAAGAGGTGGTACATGTCACTTGGAAAAAGGGAGTGGAAGATTACGGAATATATCATTGGGATACGGACCCATACTAAGATGGAATTATCTTGAAATAATGTTATCATGGCAGAGGCTTGGAATGAGAGAACATCATCATCGATTCGAAGAATGAATTTCGGTAACTTGCCTAAAAGGGAGACCGTAATTTCCGATATCAGCACTGCAAAGCTTTCTTACAGTAGTGTTCCGGAAGAATCCAATGAACCGGTAGAGTACGTCATAGTAGTGACGAATGAAAGTGAAAGGAGTCTTTGTGATGGGAAATCGAAAAATATATCGCATGCTGGTGGCCTCACCGTTTCTGCTTCTGTTTCTGTTAATCGTATACTGTTTCTATACCGGGAGGGGACAGCACAGAAAGCCGACGCATGAGGAGCTGGATCAGGCGCTGCTCCGTTATATGCAGTCGAAATATGCGATTTACGAGGACGAGTTCACGATTGATCAGCCGGGAGATGTGGAGTGGGCATCCGGTGACCTTTTTTACTCTTCTACGGGGATTTATAAACTAGAACTTAAATCAAAGAAGTATCCGACGAATAGAGATGAGGAAAAGATTGTTCTTCGTTATAACTTTGAAGAAGATACATTGCGAGATACTTATATGAGCTTTGTGTTTCGTGAGGAAGTTGAGAACAAATTCAGAGAACTCTTTGACAGAGTATTTCAAGAAGGAACGTATGAACTCTTTATAGTTATGCCGAATGCCCCCATGGCCACAGAATGACTTTAAATCAACAATTACTGTTGATGAATATGTCACTGAAATAATCGAGAACAGAAATTAGAATATGTGTAATGAGAAACTCAGGAATTGATAGAAAGAGATATGGACGTTCTGCTTGATGAGTTAAAGAGAAAGACCTTGGAATCGATGCAAGGATTTATTACACGACAGAAAGACAATTTGCCAACAGGAATATAAAAAGGAAGAGTGGTTAGATGTCGATAGGTTTTGAAAGTATGAAGATAGGGGTTTGGATACTCCGGGGTAAAAGGTGATGATGACTATGCTTTTAAACTCTATTGTTCATTCTTGGTAAACGGATGAGAAAGAGATGCTAAAGAGAGAGTGGCGCACTATGACGAGTTATAAAAAGGATGCTACAGAGCAGGAAATGATTCAACAAATCCTATATAACACTGTGCTTTACTTACCGCTAAAAACAATTGGGGAGTGAAAGACGAATATACAATTCGTGAGATTGTTAGAGCAGCCAGAACATCATATGATGGTGGAAATCGGTTTAATATCGACCTCACGACCTCGAGCTCCTGGAAGCCTGCTTGGATGAAAAGTCCGGCATTTCTGACATCGGCGAAGCAAGGATGTACTATACGAGTTTTAACAAGGATGTCAATGAGCTGGTCGCACGAGGTGTGGATAGGGAAACAGGCCGAGGGGATTGTAAATCCGGAAGTGCTGGTCACGGTCGTGTTTGTTTACGATGGCAGCGAAAAGCAGGGATTAAAACGAAATCTTTGCTTCACATTCCGGGGAACTCGGGTCAGGCGTGGATTGACAATGCCGACATGGAAAGCAGTTACAGGGCTCGTTTCAAAAAGACCGATACGTCTTTGAATCGCTTTCCAAGATAGAGCGAGCTTGCGATGATTGACGCGCAGGATACCTTGCAGCTCATGTATGAGGGGAAGGATGCAATTGCGCGAAAGTGCCGTCGCCTGATTGCCGAGGGAGAGTGTGGCTTGCGGGACACTCAAAAGGGCGGACTCTTCGCGGTTCTTGTGAAATGCATCTTCCCGGAGCTGAATGCGGTCTGCTTTGCCAACGATGCACCGGGACCGCCGCCGGAGTTTGATTCGGGGAATTGCTGGTGTATCGCGGAGAGGCCTGGTTAGAGAAAGCGCGTTCGGAAATTTTCAGCATCAACTCATACAAGGACCTGGTACACGCCATTGGCTATACGGATGGAAGCGGGTATTTTGCAAAGAATGTTCTCCTTTTGGGGGCGCCGGAACTCGACCGGAGATCCGGAACCGGGGCGATGGATTATCATTACATCCGTCAGCTGTTGCGAATCGGTGCGGACGGTCGGGTGCACCTGCAGCCAGGACTCGAAGAGAGGGCGCCTTGGTCGAAATCGTCAAGGATATTTCCCACGATTTGATGCATAAGGCACCACGGTCACGCGCCGAACCCATGCACGTGTTACTTGCCGCAGTTCAGTTCGGATATGCGAAAAAAAAGCCCTATGACTACCGACTCTGGGACTATTTTAAGCTTGGTGCTTATACAGGTCCGGGGAAGTTGGGAGCTTCTCTGTCAAGGAAGCGTCAATTCGATTGAGTGGTTAAGAAAGGAATTAATCGCGATGAAGTATCGCGCCACGCATCCGAGTGCTGTATGTGAGGTGCTGCGAGGCGGGTGGAAGGCGGCAAGGCTTGCAATGGAAGAAGAAACTCCTGCATCTCAAACAGTGGAAGCGGGCGGGAGAAAGGGTCAAGTTATATAAATCGAACAAAACTGGTCATACGCGGCGAGTTAGGCTGCGGAAGCTTGTTTTTTCCGGGGAGCCGGAGGGCTTTTTCTCTTTGGCACACGACAGCCTCAATTGCGGTCTCTTAGAGCTCTTTGAGCAGGGCGTTGCGTACTCCGAATAGCACAAAACAAATGTGTGAAACACTGACGGATGCTGCTCTCTTATCGAGTTTACGTTGGAGCGGGCACCAGCTGTTCACGCCGAGCGGTTTTGTTGCGCAGGAAAGCTCAGACTCTCATTGAAGGATCCGAAGAACCTCTCCTTGGATTGGAGTCAATTTGCGGATGGGAGAGCGGCGCTGCGGCATCGCTATTCTGATATGGAAGAAGTCCTCGGAAGTTGTGAATTGGACTGCTACCCCTTGCTCTCCATCGCTGCAGGGACAAGTTATCCGTGGAAAATGGCAGAGCTTTTACGAATGCAGCATGAATCAGAGTTGCGGAACGGGCTTGCGAGCTTAATTCAGGACAGGCAGCAGTTAAAGGCTTGCATTCTGGAATGTTGCGGTATCACCTCGCTCGCCGAACTCGAAACAGACATACCTGGTAAACGCCCCCTTCTCCGCATTGCCAAACAAGTCCTTTACGACGCGCGGGAGATAGAGGGTGTTTTACTGAATTATGCGGCGCGTCTGGAAAAGGGCTTCCGAGAGCAGTTTGTGCTGCTCGGGGCGCAGGAAAGTGCGGGGCAGGGAGTAGCCTTTGATACAGTCGCTTTCCTTCAGAGCGGTAGTGAGAACGCTGTTTCGGCAGTGGCGGCGGGCGAAGTCGGAGAGGCGGGTATCGACTATGCGGCGGCGGAACATGCCCTTGCCTGCGCGGCAGACGTGAGTCTTCATTGCGGCAGCTTACTGCGGGACATTGAACGGTTGAACGAAAGACTGTCTCGCCTCCACTATGTTTCGGTCTCGCGGGACGGACTGTCGGAACTGAGCCGTCTGCTCGGCAGCTGGAAATCTCAGCAGGAAGAATACCGGAGGCGCTCGGAAGCTATGTGATGCGCTGCCGAGACAGAAGAACGGTTTTCTGCGCGCTGTGCAGGGAATCGCGGCGAATAAATTTCTGTTTTGTTGCAGCGGTCACGGTTTTTCCGGGAAGATGTGTTATAGTGGGGAGTAAGGAAAAAAACAAACCATAGGGGAGGCACATCCATGGATAAGATAATTGATTTCAGAAAGACAGTGTACGAGCTTGCAACGGGTACCCGGGTTCAAGGAGATTATGGCGAGTGTCGGTTTTAAAGGAGATCACGGAGCCGGAGATACTCGCTTCCGCAGGCAAGATTATGACAGTTCGAAGGGTCCCGGATGAAGGAATCCCGATGGAGCAGATTTTGAAGGCGTTTCGGGAGAAGGGCTTTCAGGTAATCGGTGTGGACGAAGCGCCGGTGCCGCCGACACCGCCCACGCCGCCGAGCGCTCCGGCAAAGCCTCCGGTGCCGCCGGCTGCTGCATATAATTTCCCGAACGCAAAGCCGGAGCGCGCGGAAGCGCTGAAGGGTTATTTGGAGCGTCTCAGCAGGGAGAGTCGCTGGAGACGGTGCGCGAAGATTTCCGCAAGGAGTTCCACTCGGTCGAGGCGGCGGAGATTATGCAGGCGAGCAGCAGCTCATGAAGGACGGCATGCCGCTGAGGAAGTTCAGAAGCTCTGCGACATTCACTCAGCTCTTTTTCCACGGCGCGACGCAGGAAGAGCGCGTTGCGAATGCGGAGCGCAGGTTGCGGCTTCCATGATTCGCATTTCGGATCACGAGAAGGCAGAGCAGCAGGCACAGTACGGCGACAAGAATGCGCTGGCTGCAAAGCTCATTGCGATTCCCGGCCATCCGCTTGAGACCCTCACGAGGAAAATCAGGCGCTTGCGCTGCGCATCGAGAGCTTCCGCAGGCGGCAAAGCTCGAGCGTCTCCTTGAAGGATGCGGTGCATGCAATCACGAAGTCACGGTTCATTACGCGAAAAAGGGAGATCTGCTTTACCCGCTCTTAAAGGTGAAGTATGATGTCACAGGGTCCTTCCTCGGTCATGTGGACGGTGGACGATGAAATCCGTGACGAACTGGGTCGCCTTGACAAGGCAAGTGTCGAAGATGATGCTTGGAAGGCAGCCGCGAGGCTGTGGTACAGCGCGCGGATGAGATGATTTACAAGGAGACAAATATCCTGTTCCCGATTTGCGCCGTGAATTTTTACGGAAGATGAGTGGAAGAGAATTTATCGGGACTCAAGGATTATGAGAACTGCCTCGGCGTGGAGAGTAAGATCTACGCAGCGGCGGAGGAGGAGAAGGCGGCAGAGCAGCCGGCGCTGCAGGTCGCTGTGAACACAGCGGAAACGAAAGAGCCGTACGTCCTCCTTTGTCGGTGAGGGTGGTGATGCCGGGCGGACACCTGAAGCTCGATCAGCTGGGTGGCTTCTCAACACGATTCCGATGGAAATCACCTTTGTCGATGCAGACAACATCAACCGCTACTTTAACGAGGCGAGGGACAGAAGGCGTTTAAGCGCCCGAAGATGGCACTGGACCGCGAGGTCTTTTCCTGCCACCCGCCGAAGATTGAGCCCATGGTGCGTCAGATTATCACGGAATTCCGTTCCGGAAGACAGAGCAGCGTATCCATTTGGGCCGAGAAGGGCGGAAAGACCATGCTGGTCAACTACCGCGCCGTGAGAGACCAGGAGAGCGATTATCTGGGAACGGCGGAGTTTGTCCAGGACATGGAATTTGCAAAAGACATTTTCAACAGGAGAACAGAAACATGATTAAGGTTTATGGAATGCCGAGCTGCCCGGATTGCGCAGAAGTCGAAGAGAGAATCAAGGCGAGGCGGCAAAAGAGAACGATTTCACGTTGGTGGACATCGGCAAAGCATGTCGTTTACCTCAAGGCCTTCTTACAGCTTCGCGACCGGAATGAGAGCATTTCAGGGAAGCTAGAAGCAGGGCTATGTAGGGAATTCCCTGCTTTGTCCGCGAGGGACGGCAGCGTGACGCTCTCGCACGAGGACGTGGGCCTCTGAGTACTTGACATTCGCTGCGAAATCTGTCAAAAATAGGGACTAGTTCTATTTTGGTACCTCTAGTACCGCTGCATGATGGAGGTGGCGCGATGGGTATCGTTTTACAAAAGCTGATTTTTGAGAAGGAAGTGTTGCAGTCGAAGGAGCCTGTGTTCATTGACTTTTTATGCGGATTGGTGCGGTCCTTGCAAGATGATGGCACCGGTCGTCGAGAAGCTCGCAGAGAAGTACGAGGGCAAGGTTAAGGTCAGCAAGGTCAGCACGGACGATGAGCCGGAGCTCGCACAGATGTTCCAGGTCATGAGCATTCCGAACATGGTCATCATCAAGGACGGCCAGGTTGTGGACCGCATTGTCGGCGCAGTTCCTCAGAAGGAGCTCGAGGCAAAGTTGGACGCACAGCTCTGAAGCAAAGAAAAGATAGGCTGAGAAGAGTCGCACGGTCATTGGTACCGTGCGGCTTTTTTGGTATGCAATCAGTAGAACGGAATCATTTTGAGGGCAAATAACACAAAACAAGGCAGAGTAAGTAGTTGATTCTGTACAAAATTTAAAGAAAATTAAAATCTACTGGAAAGAACTTGGACCCTTTGCTATAATGAGCGCATTAAAAATCATAAAGGGGCAACTTAGTATGAACATGCGCGACATTATCCTCCCGAGAGAAGACAAAGAACCTCAGATGGTTCGATGTCGTCATCATCACCTTGATTCTCTTCAGGAAGTTCATTCATCATCTCCACGCAGATGTACCTCGACACCCTGAAGCCGGCGGTTGAAGCTGCGGCGACGGCGGTCACCGAAGTGGCGACAGAGGTTGCGGAGGCAACAACCGAGGTATCTTCGGAAGGCGCTGCCTATTCAAGTAACCTGAGCTTTCAGGCGAAGATGCTTGCCATTGTCTTCATCTATCTCTTCATCCGTAACTTTGACTTTAAGCAGATTCCGTTCAAGCTCAATCTCAAGGTCATTCCGCAGTATCTGGTCCTCTTCTTCATCATGGGTCTCAGCGCGGATATCCTGTACATGATTTTTGACAACGGCTACAACTATTTCACGGCAGAGAGCCTGAGTCACATCGATTTGACTTCCGTCATCCCGAAGTTTACGGCGCTCTCCGGTGTCGCAATCATTTACTCGCTTCTGAACGCATTCTATGAGGAGTTCTACTTCCTCGGTCTGCTCAGGAACGGTCAACCAAGTACAAGTGGCCGGTGCTGGTGTTCTCGACGATTATCCGTACCTCGTTCCACACCTACCAGGGTATGGCGTCGGCACTGATCATCGGTATCTTCTTCGGTCTCCTTTACTATGTGGCTTACCGGAAGTTCATCAAGAACCTGCTGCCTGTGGTCCTCGTGCACTCGATGGCGGATATGTTCGGTTCCGGACTGAGTTACATCCTTCAGCGGTGGTAAAACGAAGCGCCTTGCAAGAAAACTTGCAGGGCGCTTTTTGTGCTGTGAAGCAGTCACATGGCTTCAAATGGTGTATGATGAAAGAAAGGAGGTGCGGTCGATGAAGGATAGAGAACTTTGTCTTGTGAAGGCCGGCTTTGCGGGAAGCACCGCGGAGGCGGCGCAGATGGTAGCGTTTCTTTTGCGGCATGAGATTGCGGCTTGCGCCGAGGCGGGTAGTCTTAAGGTTTACGAGGGAAATTCTCCGAGCGGACAGGCGATACTCGTGGCAGAAGAGGACGCCTCGCGGGCGGAAGAACTTTTGCGGCTTTGCACCCATCGCACCTATGCGTTTTCGCCGAGAGGGCGGGCAGGCAATACTCGGCCGTTGGGGCGGTCGTGTATTGGCAGGGGTTTTGTCTGTTCTTTTTGCTTTTGCCGCTGTTTCTGCTGTTTTGTAAAAGCAGCTGTTTTAGGTGTCGCCCCGCCAGGCACAGCGGAAAAACATACTGTTTCAAGGAAGATGTAAGCAGAGAAAAGTCTTGTATCGTAATGAAAAACGCCTCCGCAATTCGTTGCGGAGGCGTTCTTTCGATGAGTGGATCAGTCAGCCAAGAGATCTGCCGGTTTCTGCCCTGAATACCGGGCTTCGTCATGGTGTAGGGATCGAGGATGGTCTTCAACTGCTCTTCCGTGAGCAGTTTTTTTCTGCAGAATCAGATCGCGAACGGAATTGTTCGTGCGGAGCGCTTCGCTTTGCGATGTTCGCCGCGGTCTCGTAGCCGACATAGGGGCAAGTGCGGTGATAATGCCGATGGAGCCCTCGACCATCTCGCGGCAGTGCTCTTCGTTTGCCGTGATGCCCACAATGCAGTTGTCCACGAGGGTCTGGACTGCGTTGCTGAGGGTCTGGATGGACTCAAAGAGGTTGTAGAAGATAATCGGCTCAAACGCGTTCAGCTCGAGCTGACCTGCCTCTGCAGCCATGGTAATCGTCACATCGTTGCCGATGATGTTGAACGCAACCTGGTTCACGACCTCGGGGATGACGGGGTTAATCTTACCCGGCATGATGGAGGAACCGTTCTGCTTCGCGGGAAGGTTGATCTCACAGAAGCCGGTGCGCGGTCCGGAGGACATAAGGCGCAGGTCGTTACACATCTTCGAGAGGTTCACGGCACAGCTCTTCACGATGCCGGAGACCATTGCGTAGCTGTCAAGGTTCTGTGTTGCATCGATGGTGTCGTAGCTCTGTACGAGCTCCTCACCGGTGATCGAGGACATGTTCTTGACGACACGGTGGAAGTAGGTGCTGTCCGCGTTGAGACCGGTGCCGATTGCGGTGCCGCCCATGTTGAGGGAGCAGATCTCTTCCTTCGCGGTATCAAAGCGCTTAATATCGCGGCTGATGGCACTCGCGTAAGCGTGGAACTCCTGACCGAGACGAATCGGCACGGCGTCCTGAAGCTGGGTGCAGCCCATCTTAATGACGAGGTCGAACTCCTCGGACTTTTCGCGCAGTGCCTTCTCGAGGCGCTTCAGCTGAATCTGCGCCTTGCGGAGCAGGGTAAAGCGCTGCCATCTTTCCGCAGGACGGGAACACGTCGTTGGTCGACTGACCGAAGTTCACGTGGTCGTTCAGGGTTCACGAGGCTGTAGTCGCCCTTCACGCCGCCGAGAATTTCGATGGCGCGGTTTGCGATAACCTCGTTTGCGTTCATGTTGAGAGAGGTACCTGCGCCGCCCTGAATCGGGTCGACAATGAACTGGTTGTGAAGCTTGCCGTCGATGATCTCATCGCAGAGCCTTTACGATAGCGCTTGCGCGCTCGCTGGAAAGCTCGCCGACCTCGAAGTTCGTAATCGCAGCGGCCTTCTAATCTGTGCCACGCTGATGATGAGCTCCGGGTGCATCTTGAGACCCGTGATGTTGAAGTTCTCGTGTGCGCGGGCATCTGTACGCCGTAATACGCAGCTGCCGGAACTTCCTTTTCGCCGATGGAATCGTGCTCGAGACGATATCCTTCTCTTACCTTCGTCATGGTAATCCTCCCTGGGATTGTTTTTCTGTATTGCTTGTCTCCAGTCTAACAGAGCGCTATACTATTCACAAATACCTAAGGGATAATACAAGGTATTCAATAAAAGAAATGTCTACCGTTGCGAAAGGGAGACTTTGGGAGGTGACGGATGATGTCGGGCGAGGAGATGTTTCAGGGCATGCGCTATGTCTATAGGGGTGTATCGGGAGATGAGCTTTTCGCGCGCCGCGAAAAAGCTCTTTATTTCGCAGCCCTCGCTCAGCAATGCGGTGCGAAAAAAACCGAGAAGAAGCTGGGAGCACCGCTCTTTGATCGAGCACCAACCCGATCGGACTCACGGATCTCGGGAAGGAGTACATACGCGCGGTAGAGCTGATACTGGATGTGGAGAACGGCTTTGTGAGCTATTTGCACGACCGCAATGCACTGCAAAAACGGTTCGGTTTCCATCAGTGGGACCAATGTCTTTACTTCCTATGCGCTGCCGCCCTTGGTCTCGCAGTTCACGGAGCAATTTCCGCAGATTCATATAGAACTTGTCGAGGCCGTGACCTCGAGGTTAAGGACAGACTCTCGGACGGCACCCTGGATCTTTTTAATCGACAACACAGAGCTCAATGCGGCTGCCTATGAGAAGAAGTTCTTTCGCGAGGAGCACTTGCTGCACCGTGCCGCAGGCGCTCGCAGTCAATGAGCGCGTCCGGAACTATGCGCTCACGGCGGCGGAAATCAAACAGAATGCGCACTTAAACTCCCGCATCCGCCGGTGCCCTTAATCGAGTTTCAGGGAAGAGCGCTTCCTTTTTGCTCCGCGAGGGCAATGATACGCGTGAGCGCGCGGACCGTCTCTGCCACGAGGCGGGTTTTGCGCCGAAGCTACGTCTTGAGCCGGGCAGCGGGTGACCGCCTATAACTTCTCCTGCTACGGCATGGGCATCTCTTTTTAACGGCGATGTGCTGATCAAACATGTGCCGAATGGGGAGAATCTCTGCTTCTATAAACTAAACGCGCGGGAGGCGGTGCGAGAGGTCAATTTCTACTTCCGGCGGAACCGCTATATGACACGGGCCGTGCGAGAATTCTTAAAAAGCTTGTGTAAGCATAATTCTATAAGAGATATAACTTATCGGTGATAATGGGGAGCGGTTGCCGATGAACGGGTGAGAGGCCGTGAACCTTGACCTAATCTTATTCGGAAACACGCGAGGCTGCTGTATGAGCAGGGAAGAGGCGGACTTTGGGAGGGTTTAGGGACTTTTTGGGTTCCGATAGAAGTGGCGGAAAAGGACCTTGCCTGTGGTATGCTGGTACATTCAGATGCAATGAATCGTAAGGAGGTGGATGCTTGGAGCAAAGGAATACAGCTTCTGCTATTGAATGCCGTTCAAAATAACGGCATTGCTTACCGTAGCCTTTTTCTTGTTTGTCATGTTGCGGATCGAGAACACTCTGGAGCAGCGTTTGCTGCTTTTTCGCGCTCAGCGGAATGGCGGTTTTTCTGGTGCTGACGGCCTTCCGCTATTCGAGACAGTGCAGTCCTTCCCGCCGCTTATGTTTTTTTACTTGTGGTGCTTGTGGCCGTCTTTGCGCTGGCAACGTTCTTTTTCCCGTTTTTGCTGATCGGCGGTTTCTTTATAGAAGAATTCGTATTCTGTTTCGAGAAGGGCTGCGCGTCCGAAACATGCTCTCGTTGCTCTTTGCGATTTTCCTGATTCTGTATCTCATTTACTGGCCGCAAATCAGGGAACTGGAGCGGAAATTTTGCCGGGCGTCTCGCCTACAGTGTGGTGGGGCTTTGGATTGCCTACAGGGCTTATCCTCTTTGCGGTTTACGCCTTTCATCCACTTTAAACTTGATTCACCGGCGGGACAACCAGAACTTTGATTACATTGTGGTGCTCGGTGCCGGACTCAAGGGAGAACGCGTTCCGCCGCTGCTGCGGCCCGCATCGAACGCGTGATTTGCGCTCTTAAAAGAAGAATAAAAAGGCCTCCTCATACTCTCGGGCGGACAGGGGACCGGGCGAGGATATCACCGAGGGAGGCCATGGCGCGTTACACTCTCAAGACAGGTGCCCCCCGAGGCGCATTCTGGTGGAACAGCGCTCCAGGAATACGCGGGAAAAACCTGGGTTTTTCGAGGGAACTCATGGAGCGGACCCATCCGCGGGTTGCGGTCGTGACGACGAGTTACCATGTATTTCGTGCGTTGCTCATTGCGCGGCGGCTGCATCTTCCTGTAGAGGGCTTCGGCGCCAAAACAAAAGTGGTACTACACGCTGAATGCGACGATACGCAGTACGTGGCGTATCTCAGCTTAAGCTACCGTTTGCACATGGTTGTGTTGCTCCTTCTGTCAATACTTATGTTGACGGCAGGGTTATAGTTCACTACCTTAGATGAATTTCGCTAAAAGCTGTTAGAGTATGCAAAAGTAAGTTTACTTTGCACTTTTTATAGATTGCGGTAAACTATGTTCAAGACAAGAAAACAAGCACAAACGAGGAGGTAGGGATTATGTTTTGGTATCAAGAATATGTTTAAGGTTGGTATGTTTTGTCAGCGGTGCTCTGTTCGGTACGGCAGGCGTTGCGATTCTCAAGTCCAAGGACGCGAAGGGTGCTTACACGCAGGCAACGGCTGCGGTGCTTCGCAACAAGGACTGCGTGATGAAGACGGTCTCCACGCTCCGTGAGAACTGCGACGACATCTACGAGGACGCAAGGACATCAACGAGCGTCGCTACGCAGAGGTCGAGAAGGCATATCAGGAGGCAAAGGCTCTGGTTGAAGAGCACGAGGCAGCGACCGAGGCATGAGATACACAATACGCCACGAATCCAGAAATGTGATGCGTGTCCACTTAGCGGGCACGCGCATGTCGCTCTCGAGGCGGATATTCTGGAGTACTACTTGCGTGCACTGCCCTTCGTTCAGGATGTCAAAATCTTTGAGCGAACCTGTGACGCAATTGTAAAAGTACAATCGAGGGCGGATCACAGAGGCGGCTGATTGGCGCTCTCTGTGATTTTTCATACCGGGATGAGTACGCACTCTCGTTGGTCCCCGAAGACAGCAGCCGTGCGATGAATCGCTACTACCAAGAGAAACTCTTCTGGAGGTGGTGCTTCACGGCGCGAGATGCTTTTCTTGCCTGCGCCGCTGCGTGCGCTGGACGGCGGTCAGAGCTTACGTTATGTGGTGACCGGCGTTACTTGTCTCTTGACGCGCGGCCTCGAAGTTCCGGTTCTCGATGCGACTGCGATTTCGGCTTCGGTGCTCCGCTCCGACTTCGGCACAGCTTCCTCGGTCATGTTCCTCTTGGAGGTCGGTGAGATACTCGAGGTGGACGCATAAGAAATCGGTCGGCGACTTGGCTCGTGCGATGAGCCTGCAGGTCGGAAGGTCTGGATGAAGACCGAAGGCGCCGATGTTCTGATCGATGTGAAGGACGTACAGGTGGGTGACCGCATTGTGGTTCGCACTTCGAGACGTAATCCGCTCGACGGAACCGTGGTCGAGGTGAGATGACGGTGAACCAGGCGTCCATGACCGGTGAATCCCGTGCCGGTCGAGAAGAAGGCAGGTGCCTATGTCTGTGCGGGCACCGTGGTCGAAGAGGGCGAGTGCGTCATCAGCGTCGCAAAGGTACAGGGTACCGGCCACTACGACAAGATCGTCAAGATGATTGAGGAGTCGGAGAAGTTAAAGTCCAACACCGAGGCGAGAGCCTACCATCTTGCGGACAGTTTGGTTCCGTATTCGCTCGGGCGGTGCGGCGCTGACCTTCCTCTTGACGCGAAATGTCGCAAAAGGCACTCGCGTTCCTGATGGTCGACTTTCTCCTGCGCGCTGAAGCTCTCTATGCCGCTCTCCGTGCTCTCGGCAATCCGTGAGGCGGGCGATCGCAATGTATCCGTGAAGGGCGGTAAGTTCATGGAGGCCATTGCGGAGGCAGATACCATCGTCTTTGATAAGACCGGAACGCTGACCCGCGCAACGCCGACTGTCATGCGCATTGAGACCTTCAATGACATGGAAGAGGCAGAAGCACTGAAGATTGCGGCTTGCCTCGAGGAGCATTACCACACTCCATTGCAAACGCCGTGGTCGGCAGACAAAAGAAGCGCGGCATTCGGCATAGGAGATGCACTCAAGGTGCACTACGTGGTTGCGCACGGCATTGCCTCCGAGATTGACGGCAAGAAGGCCGTCATCGGTTCCTATCATTTTGTCTTTGAGGACGAGAAGTGCAAGCTCTTAAAGAAGGATGAGAAGAAGCTCGAGGCACTGCCGGATGAGTATTCCAGACTGTATCTTGCAATCGACGGCAAGCTCTGCGCAGTCATCTGCATCTTTGACCCGATTCGCGAGAGGCGCCGAAATTGTGAAGGACTTCGTGCCCTCAGCATTTCAAAATCTGCATGATGACCGGCGATTCCGAGAAAACCGCGGCCGCGGTTGCGGCGCAACTGGAGCTCGATGAGTACCACGCAGAGGTGCTCCAGGAACAAAGGCAGAGTTTGTGCGGAAGGAACATGAGGGCGGGCCGCAAGGTCATCATGATCGGCGACGGTGTGAACGACGCCCGGCGCTCTCCGAGGCGGATGTCGGCATCGCGATTTCCGACGGCGCGGCCAGTGCGCGCAGGTCGCGGATGTCACGCTTTCCGCGGAGAACCTGCGTGAGCTGGTCTTCCTCAGGGCACTGAGCATGGCTCTGATGCGCCGCATTCACTCAATTACAACTTCATCATCGGCTAATGCACTCTAATTGCGCTCGGTGTCGGCGGCATGCTTCCGCCCGCGACCGGTGCGCTCCCTGCCTAACGGCTCCACCCTTGTGACCGGCAAAAACGCATGACCAATCTCTTAGAGGAGAGAAGAGCGCGTAAGGCAAGGTGTTGAAAACAAAATAGCAATCAAATAGAGTCCGCCGGACCATACGAGTATGGTCCGGCGGACTTTACGTGAGAAACGATGACAGATTTGAGGCTGTGCTTATGAATCAAGGAAAACATATGATACATCTCGGTGATATTCTTTTCATGAATCACCGGTAGATGTACCTGTATCAAATAGCTGGGAAACACACCGGACGAGATGCGTGCATGACGGATGTCTGTTACGATTCGGCAATAGACTCATAGCTATAAGGCGGAAGAATGGTGACAAAGCGGCATGAGAAATTGAAAGTCATTTATATCGATAAAGAGCGGGTTAAAGAGTCTTCCGGATAGTCCGGGCACATGACGACATAATCTTCGCTGCAAAGTTTTCTCCACAGAGTAGCGGTTGAAAAGAATCAACAGGAAGCGGTACAGTTCTTCAGGGGAGGGCTTTGTATCACAAAGGGACTCTTAGAAAATGTCGGCTTGATAATAGCCATTCATTTCTATGATATCGAGGACAGATTTGTGTTGCACGGTCCAAAAATCGAAACATGTTACACCTCACATAGGATGATGCTGCTACTACGAACCGTTTCGCATATGAGGGGACGCTTGTAAAGCCTCGGTTTCGTTGCGACGAAGGTCGTTACTTGTCCGGAGTGGTACATTGCTACGGTTGGTCGGCGAATGATGCGGGCAGATGCGTCGGCTGTGACACAAAAATAGTGTGACGAAATTTAAGCGTGCAGGCAATCTGTTCGGAATAAAAAAACATGGAGCAGAAATGAGATATGTGCTGTCAATTGGTGATTGCGTTGAAAATAACTTTTGAAAAGTGTACGTTTTGGATAGCGAGGGGACTTGAAGAAAGCGAATCCCTGTCGCACAATAAAATCATCAATACGAAAGGAGGAGGAGGTTTGGCGTTCATACGGAAAAAGACCTTGGGCGGAAAGTATACGCCCGCGTTGTTGAAAAAGGACTTGAAACGCATGTCTCAGGCAGAGAGGCGAAGCTTCTTGGCATTTTTTGTTGAGAAACGAGGAAGCGCTGTTCCGGCAAAACAGCGTAAGAACCTGCATCTTTTGCCTCTGCCGATGCTGTTTCATCTCTTGGATCAGTCGAGATCAGATGACCATCGAGGATGGGCGGATACTCTATCATGCGAAGGAGGACATGTCGTCTACGACTTGGCGGATGCCGGAGGAAGGAAGACAGAGGGCGGAGAAAGGCGGAGGAAGAGTGCGCAGTCGAAACGGAGGCGCAGGAACAGAAGCGAGGTTCCGACCGCCGAGGAGACGCGCAGGCCGAGACAGACAAGCAACTGGAAGCTTTTGCGGCGCAACTAAAGGGAGTTGCAAAAGACAGCTGGAGGAACTCAGGGAGGAAAATCAGGAACGAAGAAAAAGAACAAAAGAAGAAAAACAGGAATTTCGCATTCGCTTGGACAATGAAAAGCGCAGGGACGGAATCGGCCAGAAAGAGCGAAGGCGCGCGGAAGCCAGATGCGAGAGTTAAAAGAAAATTGCGGAAAAACGAGGCCGGAGATCGCGCGGATAAAATCAGAGAACTCGAAGAGAGGCTACGGCAGTCGAACGCGAAAAAGGAACTGTTAAATAGGATTGAAGAACTCAAAAATATGAGGATAAATATCTCGGTGAAATACGAAAAACAACCTAAAATTCTTATTTTTTCACGAATCGATCTGAGAGAACAAGTCGAGGATTAAACTGTGATCTCTGTGCCAAGGCGGATGCACTGGAAAATCTTTCCTGGAAAAGAATATGCGAAATTTGGAATATCAGCGGAACCCTGCGTTTTGCGGACAAAGTGAAAAATCAAACAGTTCAGCAGCTTTAAAAATCACCACAATTTCGGATGTCAAAAAGGCCATTGAGGAGAGGCTACGGAAATGACAAAAATTACAGAGAATATATCGGAAGACTGGCACAGAACAGCGAGACCGGAAGGGCTCTATTTTTATCAATCGCTTGGGAATCATCCAGTTTAATGTAAAAACACTGATGCTGCCGGATGCCGCAAATTCGTATGTGGCAGGGTTTTGGAAATTTAATCAATGACTTCACGGATGATGTGTATGCGAGCGTGGAAGATCGTATCGAACACTTTGAAGAGTTCATGGAAAACCAGCTTTTTCCATCTTCCGGGTGCAGAAAGCAAAAACACAAACGGCACCGAAATTCGGAGTATGCAGGATGTTCAGTTGGTTCCCGGTTCGAAGGCCTTCGATAAAAATACGGAATTCTATGCGGTACCGGTTTTCTGCAGCAAAAACAATGAAGAGCGTGCGTGAGTGGGGAGTACGAAACGAGTTGGAATTTATATCGTAGTTTCCGAAACACGCGCGGAGTTCATGTCCTGTATTCTTGCCGGAGAAGGGCTTGGCAGCCTCTGCAGGGTATGACCTCGAGTTCTTCGCCCGCGTTTGTGCTCTGGATGGAGGAGGACGGTAAGTTGTTTGCGATCGGTAGCGTGACCGTGCGGCCACGGATCCGGTCGGCGCTTGCGTCCTGAGGGCAAAGGTATCTTTTACGATCGATCTCAGCGAGTTCATGGGTACTTTGTCTCGACGACAGCTACAATCCTGTGTGAGCTATGTGCCGAGCGACATTTACCGGAAGATTGACAACCAGTTAAAGGCGCTGTGTTGCAGGCAGTGAAGGATGAAAGGGAGGAGCAGAGACAGCGGGAAGCGGAGGCGCGGGCCGAGGCCGAGGCGGCTTGCGGAGACAAGCGGTGATGCGCTTGCTTCCGAAGCGAGAGGATGAGCTTGCCCTCGATGAGTCGACAGAGGCAGACGAGTGTGAGGACTTCCGCGGGCGGAGCTTGAGACGGAACTCAAGGATCCGATTGATGAGAAGGAGCTCGCAGAATTCCGACCGCCGAAAAAACAAGCGCTGATTCTCAATATGATGGAATACTACGCGCAGAAGAGCCGCTGCTACTATAAGCGCAGCGATTTCATCAACTTTCACACGGCGGTCAAGTGCAACGATCTTGTGATTCTCTCGGGCCTCAGCGGCACCGGAAGAGTCCTCACTGGTCAATATCTACGCGAAGGCACTCGGCCTCAACGCAGAGCGCGGACTTTGGAGGACAGCCAGATTCTCATGGTCCCGGTGCGCCCGTCCTGGAATGACGATGCGGATCTCCTCGGCTACGTGGACCTTGCGCATGGTCTACCACGCGGCGGATTCCGGCTTTGTGGACTTTTTGGTGCGCGCACAGCGGGAGGAGAATAAGAACAAGCTCTTTTGGTCTGCTTTGAGGGAGATGAATCTGCAGAGTGGACACTACTTTAGCCAGTTCCTCTCGATACTCAGAGAGACCGGCGGGACAGCAGGAACTTCAGCTCTACGACAAAGCAGTACATGGGAAAACTCTACAATGCGGCGGATTATCCCTTCCGGATCGAAATCGGCAGCAATGTGAAGTTTATCGGCACGGTCAATGTGGATGAGACCACTTTCACTTCTCGGACAAGGTGCTGGATCGCGCCAATGTGATAGAGCTGCGGTGCTGAACTACGCGCGACCGAGTGGGAGGATAAGAGCTTTGCTGCCATCGGAAAAACACAGATCTGGAGCACCCAGGATTACGAAAAGTTGCTCGCAAAGGACAGTGTTTCGAATGAACTTGAGCTGCATTGGCGCTCCTCTGGGACGTACACGCGCCTGCAGAGTCTAGCAATACGTAACTA
>BNJU01005323.1_pt1 | contig 78657 bp, 85 predicted proteins | sample 8539281 | NCBI WGS metagenome assembly BNJU01 (sample SAMD00202456, study PRJDB9452) | human saliva metagenome | isolation source: human saliva | place: Japan
GTTACGTATTGCTCGATAGAGAGAGAGCATCAATGATATAATAATAACTAAGTTAACAAAACCGATACAGACAAAACTTATGCAGAAGAAATTAAAAATACAAATACTGAATAGTTTCAAGATGAGACAGAGAAGATACACCTGAGTCCGCAGATCTGACCATGTGCAGACCAGACTCGCCATGAGCCTAAACGTACGTTACCTGTGTACAGGTCATGCAAAATCAACGTTATTTTGAAATACTGATATTGCAAAAGAGTATGGCGGAAAATTCAACTTAAGATTTGACGATCGATACAAACTCAAAGGAAAAGAGGAGTTTCGTACACTCACTACTGCAAGATGCAGTGTGTTTGAGAGAGAGTTTGAGGACAGACTGTTCTTGTCTCCAAAACTGTCTGAGGAGATATGAGAAGGCTGTTTCTATAGAAGGGCAAGGCATTTGTTTGCGACGAAGTGCCGATGAGATCAGAGAGGCCAGAGAGATTTCAAAACTCCGGAAAAGGGAAAGTCCTACAGAAACAGTATCCGTTGAGGAAATTTCAGTTTTGAGGATACAAGGAAGAAGTGGACTTATGCGAGGACGAAGTCGTAAGCTGCAAAGATTGATATATATCACCGAATATCAATATGAGAGATCCTGTAATCTACAGAGTTGCAAGAATGACCTCATCACAATACAGTGAGAGATAAATGGTGTATTTATCTCTATGTATGATTTTGGCACATCCGATAGAGGATGCTATAGGTAATATTGGCTATAGGCAGCCTTTGTACATTGCGTTTGAGGATCAAGTCACAGACCGCTTTTACGACTGGGTTGGTACAGGAGTGTGCGTGTAAGAACTTCCAAGACAGATAGAGTTTGCAAAGCTTTATCTCACAAATGTGGTGGCAGGTAAGAGATATATCGCAAAACCTGGTTGAGTGACGGAATAGTCGACGGATGGACGATCCGAGACTTGTTTCAATTGCCGGCACTCAGAAGAAGAGTACAGACTCCTGATGCGATAAGAAACTTTGTAAAGCTTTGCGAGCCTGTCAAAGGCGGATTCATCTTATAGAGTCCGCAATGCTTGAGCATTGTATAAGAGAGCATTTGGCTTACAGTCAGGCGTACTAATGGGCGCATCTGATCCTATAAAGCTTTATAATAGATACTCATCCTGAAGGTCAGTCTGAATTATGCACTGCCTAAATAATCTTGGAAAATCCTCGAGCTCTGGAGGAAAGAGAAATAGAGTCGGCAGAGAACTCTACATTGAGAGAGAGAGGACTTTATGGAAGTACTTCCAAAGAAAGTATTCTGGGACTCTTCCTGGAAACGAAGTAAGACTTATGCCTATTTCTAGACTCGTACATCTGTGAAAAGATGAAAACGGTGAGATAATTGCAGTGTTCATGCTACATACGATCCGGCGACAAAGCTGACGTCTGGTTCAGCTAGCGAGAGAAAGGTGTGTGAACCATCCACTGGGTAAATGCAAAGACTGGCGACTTTAAGGTCAGAGATGAGACTTTATGAGAATATAGCTGATGAGGAAAAGGGCAAGTCTGACGAGAACGTGAATTTGAAACCTCACTCTAAACTCATTGACTGTAATCAAAGGATTGCTATGTGGAGCCAGTGTCTTAAAGATGCAAAGGCTTATGACAGTCTCCAGTTTAGTAAGAAACGGATCTTCTGTGTAGATGCCAAGGATCCAAAGCCCGAGCACTGGTATTTAACAGCAGAATAGTTTCACTTTAAGAGCCTCATTCCAAGCCTTCCAAGAATGACTGATGCTGAACCCTTTATAGATTTAAATAGTGATTGCCCCTATATATGGCGTTAAATCTGATGAATTTATAAAGAATGAGATACGGGCACATCCCAGCTGGATACCAAGCTTCCTTCAACAAGGCTATTTAGTCGCAGGGTCGAAAGATATCCAGAACCACTCAGTGGTTAATGCCTATGAACAGTTTTTCGAAGGAAGGAGTATCAAATCCAGAGGCGGTAGCGGCATATTGCAAACCGTCCGGATGTTTTAAACATTGAAAGAAAGAAATATAAAAGGGAAAGCCAAAGAGAGAAGATTTTAGGACTGAAGATGATATTAAAGATTGATTTTTCACGACAAGAGATCGACCTCAAAAGAGTCTCACGCATCGTGGAGTAGCATTATAGCGAAGGTAGTTTTCAAGTGAAAAGGAAGATGTTTTCACTGCAGGAGACAAGCAGGGCGAGTTCGACTTTAGACTCAGATAGCGGATTATCTTCATACTGCAAGAAGCTAGTATGCACCTCTCAAATATCGTGGTCGGAGCCGGAAGTGGAATATCTGATATTGCTTTCTTGGATTATTGCTCGGTACAAGAAATATTGCGCTTGGATCCGGGAGGCATATTAAAGCCAAAGAAATTCTTCAAATCAATGTCTTGAAAACAAATGTACCTAGCGGATATGGGATGATGTGAGGGTATATAGATATACCTGAGTCGACAGACGCGGATATGTGCTATCTGATGCCTGCAAATCAACATCTACAGGTGTTATAATGCCAATAAACAGAAGAAGAGAAACTTATTTCATGGATAGCCAGGAGAAAGAGCGATGCAGATATATAATAGAAGACGATTATGATCTTCGGAGTTTCGACTTTGTGGGTAAACCTATTCCTGCAATGTCAGGGCTCGATCCTTCAAGGATTATATATATGGGGAACATTTTCAAAGGCCATTGCACGAGCGATAAGAGTAGCTTATATGGTTCCCGCCTGAAAAGCTGATGGAAGAGTATGAGAGTAAACTTAAATTTCTGTCCTGTACGGTTCTCAAAGTCCGACTCAAAAATATTCTCCTTGAAACATTTATAAAGGAGGATATTTTGAAAGACATCTGAACAGAAATGAGAAAACCAACTACAGTTGAAAGAGAGATGTTTCATTGAAAGAGAGCAAATAGCTGCCAGGCAAAAGTTTTGAAAAACAACTGGGACTCTCATATTTTACTTACACTGATCATCTTAGCGAGGAAGAGATACTACAAACTTTGGAAAACTTGCAGGAATCGACTTTATCCCACATCTGTATAATAGGTAGATATATATAAGAAAATCGCACTGTTTTGGTGGGCTTTGCTGATTAAGTATGTAGATGATAGGTATAGAAGATTTCGGCAGATTTATACTGAATAAAATATTGTGTGTGAGCAAGATTATGACAATAAATAAGAATATGACAATCGGTGAGCTGCTACAAAATGATTTAATAGCACTCTATACTTATGAGAGCGGGAATGCATTGCTCGGATGTCCTTTCATCACAGATGGAGACTTTAGAAGAGGCTTGCATGGTACATGGAATTGACCAGTGATGTATTGGTCTCACAGATAAATGAAATTTTGATCTGTTTATAAAATAAAGAGCTGCAGTTTTAAATAAAATTTAAAGTGCCGCAGCTGTCAACTATATAAGTTTTGGCAAAAGAATGTAGCCAAATATAACCGTATTAATACCCGCAAACCGCTATGGACAGCGAACTAGCACCTTCGGTTTCACCCATTTCAAGAGCTTAGCACGGCATGTGCGGATGAACTGAGACCTATACCCTCTTTGCACAGGATTTGGTTATATTGAAAATTTTATAAACAATATCGGCTGACATATCGTTACCGGAAAACACCTGTTACAATGATAACGGCAGGGTAACAGTGGATACACCCAAGTTCTTCCGATACTCTGATACCTATTGCTGTAGTTATTGACTTCGGAAGCATGGAAACATACACTTTTCATGACTTAGACCGAGAGTAGAGACATTACAAATATTGATATCAGCAGGCTAAAGCCCTGCAATCAGTCCCGACATAATGGCTTTAAAGTCGATTTAACAAAGTAGTTTTGAGTACAGCGGTGTTGGCTGTAGAGCCACAGTCGGTGAGTCATTAAAAGCTGATATATTTTGAACTTTATAAAATTCTCAAACTTGATATTAGCAAATAAGGGAAGATTATACGATGGAAATAAGCAGCGGATAAAGATATTTTTGTCTTTGCCTTAAGAATGTCTGCCCCGATACGACAGTGCAAACATAGGAGAACTCCGAAAATATAGAATACTTAAAAATTACCATCTATTTGCTCTCTTTGCTCTCTTATTGTCGTTTTATAACGAATTCGCTACTCACCGACACAACCATTACCAAAACAGTGGAAACTATGGTCATAATAAGAAGGTATATACACAGGCTTAAAGTCGGCCAGATATCAATTAGACTCAAGGAGGCAGGAACAACATAAGAGGCATTATATCTATTAAAACATAGAAGCCTTCAACCTGTTCAAGCTAACTACTTTTAAATATAATGCAAGCATAATGACAAGTCCATATATGCTAGGAGGTATGGGAAGTGGTAAACGGATTTTAACACTTCCTTAAAAAACTTACAAATAATATGATTAGAAATTGTCTGATAAACGCATAAACTCCCCTACAATTCTATTAGATTGAAATCCGCATAGTAGCTGTCAACTGAGCTTCTCTCATGGCGACAACCGAATACAATGATTTGTTCCGCACATTATTGGCAACCAGCAAAGGGCTCTAAGACGTATCGAATCGTAGTTTACAAACTGTCAAAGTCAACATAAAGGTAATTCTTAGTATCGTCCCGCATAAGTCTGCCGGGTTGCTATTCTAAGTGCCAGATACACCGATCCATAATTGAAGCTGGCCTGTTCTATAGAACAAGTCTGTTCGAGTATTAAGGAACAGCACAATTTCGTCAATGGATATAGAACCACACAATTGCCTGTTATACCTTCTTCAATAAGTTCTGGAAGCATCCTTTATTCAGACAGTCCGAAAGAATTTTGATAGTCTGTGAAAAGATTTTTCAAGGTCCCGGTGGCAAGATCTATAGCATTCATTTCAGCGGATTTTAATAGTTTTCCGCAATGATATTTTTAATGAAGTATTTACCTTCAATCAAAAGCTTTTCCATCGCTTTTTCGAGTTCCCACTGTTTCGCTTTTTGGCATCAATACCGCTGGCATATGCGGCTTTTTTGCACGCAGGTTTTCATATTCGCGCTCAAAGCCTCACACTTTGCAATATCGGCTTCCATTTCGTCAAAAAATTCTCAGCTTTGAACTGAGGTCTTGTTGGCACGGTGGATATTTTCTTCCGTTATAGAATCAAATGAACCCACTTCTGCCATTATTGCAATGAGGTTTACTTTAAGCTCGGTCAAATGCCTGTTGTCCTATTAAGAACCGTATACATAACTTGCAAAATCAAAGATGCAAGACATATAATTATAAAAGACCATTGCAAACTGATAACTTATACCTGTGGCGGTTGTAAGAAAATTGCTTTTTCCTGTTTTAAAGATATAACCTGCAAGGATTACACTGACTATCGATAAACAAGGAATATTGTTGAACAAACTTATTAATTATTTCTTCGTTTCATAAGTAAGATAATCGTTATATCCTTTATTAAGATCAGTTTGCACCCATAATAGTCTTTTATCATTAAACCGAGATCAGAAAGGTGCTGGACGTTTGACGCACACTTTCAATCAGAGACTCTTTTAGAATTTAAATCAATTTTTCAGTGATGGCATCATCTTTCAAAGTTTTCAAATGAGTTGAAAATTCGGGAGAGGAGATTTTCTTTCAAGAGCTCTTATTTCGGTCAAATTCTGATTGTAAGTTCTTACGTATCGGGATCCAAAGAGGCGGTAACGCTTTTTTTTCTTTTCAAGAACGATGCTTTATTGATATTTAAAGACAGCCGGGTGGTAATTATATATTCGCAATATAGTTTTTAAGCTCCACCACCATTTGGCGTCGGTTGCTGATTTGAGCGTGATACTTACTGTATTTGAATATGCGTTTTGAAAGTCCGCAGCGCTTCCTCAAAACGTCCGGATTTTCAACATTCTTCCGTCAGTTTCACCACTGGCGGCAAAAGGCTGTTGCGGTCTTTAAATCTGCCTATGCGATAAGTTTTGTCCCGATAAGAAAAACGCAGGTTTTCGCCATATATTTGCCATTGCCCTGTTTGAACTTGGTCCAGGTATCGCTTTTACTTGCTCTTGCCTTTTTGCTCTTTCAAGACCGTAAAATACTTCGATAAACATAATATTAGGATTTTCCGCTTCATTGTAGCCGCATACATTGAGTTTCATTATCGGCAAATTGCAAATCTTTATTTTTGAATTTGCCAAAGCCGTCATTGGCGCAAGCTTAGTAAAGCCTACGTTTTCATCAGGTAGTTCTGGCAATGTATTAATAATAGGAATAAAGGGCTTTTATCGAGTTTGCTCATATTGGTCCGTTGCCCCGAATAAAAATCTCAATACACGGAAGGATGTTCCGCAAAGTTTTGCAAAATCATATTTTCGTTCGGAATCATCAATAATCTCAAAGCACCCTATGTTGATGAGAGCGAACCAAATCGAATTAACATCCGGATTCTTTAGACCCTCGGTTTTAAATCTGTATATATTTGTTTGCCCTTATTAATGGTTTCAAGAAGAGGTATGTACCTGCATTAGTTTCAAGTTACATTTATTGCAGCAGATATATGGCATTTTAAATTTCATAACCTCAAAATCTCATGACACGTGTGTTATTATTCATCTCACCATAAAATTCCGTGGTTCGGCTCAGTCATATCCAGAGGTTCGTGAGACCTGTAAGCCATATGTCTGTCAAAAGCACTTGTGCCGAGTGCATATGTCTGAGGTTTTATATAAGATAGAAGAAATTGTTTAATTCATTTTATCAAAAGGTAAATGCGTTGCATCACCGCCATGTAAAAGAAGAAGAATTTTACTTGTCATTTCACGAATGGAAAGTCCGGAACAATATTTTAACTCTGTCAAGGATATGAAAGCCGTAGATTTCGTGTTTATATCCTGGAAACACTGCCGATAGTCGGGTGACAAATAAACCATATTTTGCCCATGGAAAGTTAAGTATATTGTTTTCTAAACAGTCATGATCACCGGCACACAACCACTTTGGTATCCGGTATTGTGAAAGGAGTTGACTTCTTTAAATCACGACTGGCTGGGTTGGAGAAGAGATCGCCCGCACAAGAAGCAAATCGACTTCTCTTTGCAAACATCAATAATCTTTTGAAGCGAAGATTTTACCGCATCGGCTCTTTCCTTACCCCATGGTCTCATTTGAATCAGAGCTCATCACCATAATGAAGAATCACCTGCATGTATAAATTTTCACATGTGCTAAAGTCACTCCCTATTATTATAATTCGCAATTTCCTACCGTTCTTGGGAATGGAAGCACGTCTCTTTATATTTGAGCGATTCCTGTAAGATACATAACGCATCTTCAAATCCGAGACCGAAACTCCGCATGTCTGCTGAACCGTATTTTCTGAGATCAAGGTAGTCATAGTCCTTAGTATCCATACCAAGCTCCTCTATTCTGCTAAAAAGCTTGTTATAGTCATCCTCTTTGCGTCCGCCCATTATCTCACCTCATTTCGGCACAAGACAGTCCATATGCCACAGTTTTCTTGTTCGTTTTCCTTCATACAGAATGCCTTGATTGCCTTCGGATAATCTGCAACAAATATAGGCTTTTTGAATACCTGCTCTGTAAGTTGCAACGCTCATGCTCCGTCTGGAAGGTCACATCCCCATCGAAACCTTGTACTCAAAAGTTTTCACTATTCTTTTTCTTTAAGCATTTCAATGGCCCTCGGTATATGTGATTCTCGCTGAAGTCCGACTCGGCAAATGTTTTAAGTCCGTCCAAAAGGCCCTATCTACAAACTGGTTGAAGAACCAAGCTCGTGTGCGGCATTTTCAAGTATTATAATTTATTATGTATTTGAGCATTACTGGCAAGATCCATATTGTCATTAAGATCACCGAATGCAAACCGCCTGGCTCATCCAAACCTGCTGGGCATGTTCGGTGGTATTTAATCTTCGGCCTGAAAGCAGGTCCGAATATAAATATTTCTGAATGCCATGGCAAAGCCCACCGTTTAACTGTCCTCGAAACTGTAAGATTTGTCTCATCGAAAAAGTCCTTGGAATAATCAGTTCGTCGTCCTGCAGAGGGATTTTGCGTACAGAAGCAGGATCGATTGTTGTAACTCTAAACATCTCACCTGCACCCCTCGGTATCACTTTCCCAATGATTGGAGTATGTACACAAAATTCTTCCCTGGAAGAATTTTATGTATTGCATAGCAATAAGAGATCTAACCCTAGTCGCCTGAAATCGTGTATTTGTTCTGGACGTGCGAGAGATTGTTCTCAAATACCCAAAGTATGTCTTTTCTGCAGAGGATAATCTGAACTTGATTCACCCTCGATATCAATATGCAGCCCGACTTCGTTGTTTTGCACCGTAAGTTGGGCAAGGGCAGCCTTTATAACAAGTGCGCGGCACCGACATTAACCTTGTCAATTTATTAAAACGTAGCTGTCATTGTATAACCCGACCTGCTCAAAATAACTTCCGTCACTTAACAAGAAAGCCGAAAGACTTAGAATCTCTGCTGTTTACCCATCCTCCTATTGTGATTTCAGTATCAATATACTTTGTGCAGTTTTGTATATTTCTTACTGCTGTCAGCTCATTAGATTTCCTCAATACTGTTTAGGGCATAAATTTAGTAACATCTAATTATATGTCCAATTGTTTTGACAACTTGGAACCGGATAATATTTATGTTTTATAAAATATCGGAAACCTTGGTGAAAATAACTAAAACATATAAAATACTTTTGTGCAATTTTTACTGCAACATGGTAAATGCTGTTAATTGTATCACAATTATTACAGCGGATACACCCCATCAAAAACATAGAAAAAAATACGTTAAAATAAAATCTTTTGACCACAATCGAGTATATTTAAAGTTATAATTCAAGTGGTAAACATATGAAATAGCATTACAATGAGGTGTGTACATGATTAAAAAGGAAATGATAGCTATGTTGTTGGTAGGAGTACGCGGCAGTCGCCTTGGGGTGCTGAGTTACATAATGTGGCAAAACCAGCAGTTTCACTTACAGGTACAGAATTATAGATTTTCCGTTGAGCAACCCACTTAATTCAGTGTTGATATTGCTGGAGTCTTGACTCAGTACCAGCCTTAGGCTGAATACCCATATTGGAATCGGAATTTGTGGATTGATAAAGGGAGGAGTCACTGTATTACCGCCGTATGAAAATGCGTGGTGACTGTATTCGTACTGCCACGCACTTACCAAAATTATAAGGAGTTACAACCGATTATGTTTGATACTTTCAAGATCACATATACAAGATGGACTATGAGGTCGCTCGATTACCATAAGGCAAACAATGCTGATATAACTATTGCGGCCATGCCTGTTTCGATGGAAGAGGCATCAAGATTTGAACACTTATAACCATTTGTTCAGCAGGCAACGAGTTTGAAGAAACCTAAAGTCCAAGGTCAAACCTTGCATCTATGGGAATTTATATTTTCACGGAAAGCGCTGTGAGATTCTTTGATCGAATTATCAAAATGAACCGGATGATTGGTAAAACATATTATTCCACATGTGTTTAACAAAGGCGGTAGAATTTTCAGTTATGAATTAAATTGATATTGAAAGACGTAGCATTTTGGAAACATATTGGAAGCAAACATGGAGCTGTTGATATAATACCGACCAACCCATGAAGAATATTGAAATTTATACCAAGGGCGAGCACATACTCCACAATATATTTCGGCGGCTCTACCATAAAACAAGAGTATTATCGGTGAAGGTGTGGAAGTTTACGGAGAAGCACAATTCGGTAATAGGTGCGGGAGCGTTATTGAAGAGGGCAGGTTACTGACCCATAATTATGAAGGGTAAGATAGGCGCAAACTCGAAGGTTACCAAAGCTATTATCGCTGAAAATCTGAAGTCGGAAAATTGCGAGATTGGAGCTTTGGAATTCTGTGAGAGCAGATATGATAAGAAAGTTTACAATTGCGATTCCAGGCATCGGGGAGAGAATAACCATCCCGACGGTGTTGTTAGTTGGTAAGAATACGCTATTTTGGGAAAGACAACCAGATGACTATGTGGATGGTAAACTTGCTGGGTGACTCTTACTGTAAAGGTAAAAGATTAAGTGAGAGCAATAGAATAGGTTATGGCGTGAAACTCAAAGGATGAAAGAACTTCAACAAGAGGGCTATTGGCAATGCCTATCGCCGAAGTTATAGAAGTATGATTGCACCAGCAATACAACACCACATGTACAAAAAGTGGCTTTATTTACACAGTACAATCCTGAAGATCGTTGGAATGAAATATTTGAGTCTATCAAAATAGGGATTTTGGAAGAAACAAAGTGGTTTATTTGTTTTCACACCACTATTACCATGAGAGTTCAGAGATTGGTATAGAGGCAACGTTGATGCATTGCATCAAAATTTGGTGTTTTAAAGAGATCCTTAAGAGCCGTATGTTATTATTAGTGCAGGTGATGGTATTTATAAACCTGACCATAATAAAGTATTGAGTATCATATTGAAGAAAGCAGATATTACTGTAGTATGCAAGAAAGCAATGATACAGAAGATTTGACTAGATTTCATGGTTTCATAAATGGGATGATAGAATAGTCAATTTTGAAGAAACCGATAGTTACTGATTCCAAATATCCAGGGATATATTATCAGAAGGAGACAACTTATTGAACCGATTGAAAGAAGTATTGCGGAGGACAGATGACTTCGTAAAAAGATATTTTGATTGATACAAAAATTTGAAGAGAATATATGCATATAAGATTAATTTTATTGAGCAATATAGCTTCGGTAGAATCTTATTATAAGACAAATGATTTTGAAAAAGAGGTGAGAGATCATTTTGTAGTTTATCCGGTGTATTCTATGTTGACGACGGCGTCAAAAGACAATCCGGGGCTATGTGTCAAAATTCACTTATTGCAAGTGGCTGTATCACAAACGGTACAGTTGAAAACTCAGTTCTTTTTAATAATCGTACATAGGTAACGGTTGTATAATTAGGAATTCTGTTTTGAAGATGTATACATTGGCGATAACACAGTCATTGAAAAACTGTATTGTGGGAAAGCCGTGACAATACGTGCAAATTGACTTATATTGGACAGCAGAGCAGGTCAGAATAGTAATAGAAAAAACGAAAGATATACTTTAAGGAGATTATAGATTCAAATAATGCAGATTATTGATGTCAGTTAAAGAATTGATAAAGAAGGTAAGATGAAGGTTGTAATGATTTACTTTAGATAATGTAATTTGTTATTCGATATTAAGGTTATCGAAGGTAGTGCGATTGTTTATAGCTATGCCATAGAATGGCAGCTGACGGTGAGTACAGAGAGAGGTTTCATCCCATAAAACTCAAAACCAGAGAGAGAAAGAGTCAGATTCGACACGGTCATAGCATGAAGCAATGTTACGAAGACGCAGATGTGAATGGCTAATTTGATGAGTGAAATTTATATTATGAAAGTTTTAAGGGCTGAAACAGCCCTTATTTAAGTTTTATAGAAAAATCGCCAAGCTTGATAGATCATAATTTTCTGATATAATCAATTAAAAACTCTATAATAAAAAGGATGACATTTGCCGCATATTATATATGTGGCGAATACCACTTAAAATACCAGATGCAACGAAAACAAAAAAACACAAAGACAATCTTAAGGAAAAACTACTGTATTAACTTATAGTTTGGTGTTTTGTTGAATATTGTTTGTTGCAACGGGAAAGGCTGTGGTGCAAAACTTTACTGGCGCTTTTTCGGAACATATATACATTGTCGTATGGAATATTATGATTTCAAGAAATTTGTCAAATTACATGGTGGAGACGCTGGCAAAAGCGAGAATACGCAGAATATCTCGTGATTTGACATACCATACTGCCCTGATGAGGTAAAAGCGAATTACAGCCTGGAGAAACAGAGCTTTAATTCGCTTGCAGGCCAAAAGACAGGCAGTCCGGTGTTGGATATTCATGTGATGTTTGGTAAATATCACCGGTAAAACGATATTGAGTGAAATTACCGATAAAACGGGATTTCATGCGCGAATATCGCAGAAAATATCGTATAAGGACAACCTGATTATATATTGAGGAGTCTTTGTGTACGATTTGCCTTTTGATGAAAACACGATCTGCGACCACAAATATAGTTGGGATGATTCCATGCCTGTAGGACTCGATTCCGCATGATACTATGATGAGGCCATGGAAAAGTGTCGAAGAGGTAAGAAAGTCAGCCTTTGCAGCGTTGATTGACAGAAAGATAAATCAACAGACAAACAGTTTTAAACGGTATTGGTAAAGAAGCTTGAGAAAGATAAACTCTTTTGTTATAAAGAGAGCAAAATTTGAACTCGGCGACAGAGGCAAGATTTTGATATTTTGGAGGATGTAAAGACCGTAAATATCGGTAATGAAATGAGCACCACCCTGGCATCGGCATCGGCTATGGGCGGAGGAACTCTTTCAAGAAATCTAAGAACCGGGCCAGACGCTATGGATATGGTGCAGTACTGGAAGAGGAGGAGACCAGGCTGTTGCAGACTGAAAAGAGAGAGCACACTGGCGGAAAAAGCACTAAACTGTTGAAAAGCAGACCAGAGTGAAGAAGCCAGAGTAAAGGCTCATGCATGCAGAATTAAGTCTGAGAATAAAGATAAAGTACTATGGTGAAGTGTAAAATCCTTGATATGGATGTCTTTCTCTGGTGCCGCGATACAGGAATCTGGAGGATTGCCAGTCGTTACAGCCTCACATCCCGATGGAGACGTAACCTTTCGGCAAGGCCTATGATAGAGAAGTCAAGACCGCTGAGTACGTTCGGATTGATTTGTTTATTTCCGAGGAAAAGGCTGTAAACAGTATTACAAACGAGTCTCTTAGGTGGTCGTTGTGGATGCAAACAGACCGAGTATTACAGAGGGACCTTCTTTAGCAAGGCTAAAAATATTAGTGAGACTTTGACCACTCACAGGCAGAGAGCTCGAGATACTACAACATGCAAAGATTATCTGACGTGGAGACTTTCTGCATCATCGGCCCGTGAAAATGGTATCTGAGATCGTACAGGCATATACTCGATGATATTAAGCTGAAAACCCTCGGCAGTGACGCCATGTATGCGCGGAACATGGTAATTGACGCGCAAAACTTTATCAAAGTGCAAACAGGTGTCAGAACATCGGAGGCTGCGGCATTTTAAAGGATGGCAGGTGCCGATGTCACCAGGAGTCAGAGATGTTTAGAGAAGACGCTATTGATTACCTCTGCAAAGGCTGGAAGGATTCACAATGCCGAGATCTTTGTAAGGAGTTGCTGCCAATCTAAGAATGTGATTCCTGGAGAATACGGTAGCATCACCTACTTTGGTATGTGCACAGGCTGCAAAATGACCTTTAACATAAAGGGTAGCGCAGTTGCGTTTGTTTTGACATTATATAATAATATAATATATATCAGTGCAAGATCCATGGATGGAAGTAAAATGTTTCAGCGCATTACGAAAAACTGTGAGAGGCGGACACAGTATCCGTTGCCGGAGCACAGATAAGAGAGGCTTGCACAGAAGATGCGACGCGTGAAAAAGAAGTGCGAAAGAAATGACTGAGTAAGGAGGAAATATAACGAAAGTTGTTTACGGAAAGACGTAAACCGCTGGGATAAAAGGCAAGATATTGTTGGAAGTAAGTGAAGCTGTTATGCAAGAAACTTTATTATACCTAAAAAGAAGTGTAGAGGCGACCGTGAAAATTTAAATACTTTTTAAAACTTCAAAAGGCAAACGAAGAGATTGCGTGAAGCGAAAGTGCCTGAGGCTGCAGCGAGTTGGCCGCAAGCTTTAATGGAAGCAAGCGTATCATTAACACAAAGGGTGGGAAAAGACGGAGAACTTTGGTTCCGTATCATCAGCAGTTGAGAAGCAGCTTACAAAGAGTCAGCTTGGTTCTTGAACAGATGAGCAAAAACGTCACTGCGGGAGCCTATAAAAGTACTCTCGTAAACCATGAAGTAAAGGTAGTTACATAAGGATGTCACAGCCGCACTGAAGGTAAAAGTTGGAGGCAAGAGTACGAAGAAGCTCTGGTTAAGAGAGTGATGCCAAACAGTATAGAGCGAAAAGCGGTTTTGGGATCTGTGCGTTGTCGACAAAGAGAAGGTTGTAAAGCTATAGAAGTTCTGGATAAAATGATTTCAGCTGGTAAAGGCATACGGCACTGTATTTGACACGTATGGTTGAACTTTAATGAAGGCAAACCTATAGATTTGCGCTTATTCAAAATAAACTTGTTGAAAAGCAGGCACCTCCGGATATAACAAGTCTTGACATTCTTTTCAGAGGAGATACGGACTCTGTTCCGACATTCGTGCTAAAATATGCACTGGCCAAAATAGTTAAGGATAAGTCCAACGTCAGAAGGCTTTATTAAAATATCCGAGGAAATAGTAAATGATTGCTATGTGGGCGGTGTAGGAGTTGACGAACTTTTGCAAAAGACAGAAAACGAGATTTTAAACTGCTTTCAGACCGTTGGAAACAAAGGATATTGCACCTATAAAATGATGTGGTATCAGATCGTTTTGGATAAAATAGAAGCCGCATCAAAACAGGATGACCAGCAGGTATTCCTACCGGATTTGTGGGATTGATTTTAAGACCAGCGGACTTCAGCCTTCCGATCTTGTGGTGGCTGCTAGACCTTCCATGCGGTAAGACTGCATTTGTCCTCACATAGTTCGCTAAAATATTACTAGTGAAGAAGAAAATTTGCGAAGTATGGTCTTTGGAGATGAGTGCCGAGCAGCTTGTCAACAGATCTTTTGAGTATGGAGAGCAATGTGGATTCACAAAACCGTACCGAAATCTTAATGACAATGACTGGAAACTAGTTTGATAGAGGGTGCTGTAAGTGTCGGATCCTCCACATTGCAAATTGATGATACTCGCATTTCTACAAATGAATTAAGGTCATGTGCAGGAAGATGAAGCTTTAAAAGGGCTTGATATTATAACAATAGACTTACGGCATTGCTGATGACCGCAGCGGAAAGGCAAATATATGACAGCAGGAAATTTCCGATATTTCAAGAAGCGAAAAGCTTTTGGCAAGAGATGATGAGCGCCTGTTACCTGCACTTTCGCAGCTTTCAAGAGCTCAGGAAACAAGACCTTCGGATCACGTGACCCATGCTCGGATTTGAGAGAGAGTCCGGAGCGATGAGCAGGATGCCGATGTTGTAACAGTGCAGAGATGATTATTATGGTCAGGATACGGAACATCCGAATGAAGCCGAGGTTATCATTGCAAAACAAAGAAACGGTGCATTAGAACAATAAATCTGCGTGAAACCTCGAGATAACAAAGTTAGGTAAACATGGGTCATGGCAACTGTCTCGCTACATAAGTAAATATCTTTTTAGATATTAAAAGACCTGCATGAGTACAGGTCGTAAGCGATAAGTGGCTTATCGCTTTTGAGCAAGCAATACCTGCGTTTGGCACAGCATCCGTAGGGCAACCTGCAGCATCATGTACCGCACGATGGAGGCATCAGCGTCGATGTTGAACTGAGTATCTCCTCGTGAAATTGCACCTCACAGTATCACTCACCTTCGCAAGTTCCGCACCAACGCACTTATCTGTCATATGTACAGTCATTGAAATTTCCTCTCAAAATTTATATGCTTTCATTTACTGATGATATTCTAATCTGTTTAATGTAAAATAACAAGAGTAAATTCTGCATGGCTATTGAATATACATGTTAGTACGATCCTTACTTAATATACAATTTATACAATGATTTGCATTAATCAGAATATTCTACAATCCTGCTGTCTTTGCTTTTAAAGAGGTTTTAGTGCTAGGCCACTTAATCTAGCTTTACAGAAAAGTGGGAAGTCACGACGACCTTTAGCTGGAAAATTGGAGAACAGTTTACGGCATGATGCAACAGATGATACAAGGCAAAGAAGAGATTTGGAAAAACCATTTTATAGTTGAAAAGGGTATCTATGAGAAGATCTTTAAAGAACCCCAAAGACGTTATCAAACGCACCGTAGCGAACTATGGCAGCAAAATTTGATACAGATATACAGACAATTACAGGTTTCTTTGGACGTGCACAAATGATTCACTTAATAAGCCTGTAACCTATTGAAGATGAAGGAAGATACAGAGATTGCTTCTGACGTCGACCTTGGAGAAGCCGCATGACAACATGGTGGAGGCCAAAGTGGACTGGCTTTATAACTCACCCGAGGGACAGCCTTTGGATGAAGAAAAAGAAAAGAACCTACAGGCGCTTCAGAAAAAGTGCGTGTACCAGTCAAAGAAAGAAAGTCGGCAGAAACGATCCATGTCCATGTGGAAGTGGGAAAGAAGTATAAACTTGCCATGGTGAGAACTAACGAGTTGGTATTATTTTAGGTGGCGGTTTGACGTCACCCAAAATTTTAAGGAAAAATAATGGAGCAACATACAAACTTGTGCAAAAGTATATGATTTGTTCATGCGGACAATGTTCCCTATGACAAGTGGGTGGCGGTAAGATAAAGGGATATATTATATAAAGAGAATATAAAAGACGGTTGATATGTGATCTGGGTTGCGGTACCGGTACACACACTGAAAGGCTTCTGCAAACTGCTAAGGGATAATGATAGGCATATGGACAACCTGCAGCGATATGCTTGAGTGAGCAATGGAGATATGCTTCGCAATGATATATTATATTCTTTGTCGTGATGCGAGAGAATTTGAGCTGTAATGGAATCTGTAAGGGCACAATATCTCGTCGTGACAGTTTGGAATTATATAAGGAATTCATCTGAGCTTTAGCAGTGCCCGCCTGGGTGAATAATTATTTGATCCCAACGGGCTATGATATGAATACCGAGATAAATATCAGAATATACTCGTAGACAATACTTTTAGAGTGTAAGAGAACAGTAAAGCTGATATGGAAAACACGATATGACATTGATAAAAGAATTAATGAATATGATTTCGAATCTGTAAAGTTTAACAGGTGATAATTACAAAAGGTCGAAGAAAAGGTCTGTACAAAAAGCTTATACCTTTTGATGAAATATTATCTGCGATAGATCCAAGTGCATGGCGCTCGGAAAAATATCTGGATGCGGATACCTATGGGATGGGCGAGGCCACTGAGAGAATACTTTTGTGCCAGAGAGTATGGTAACAACGAAAGATTATGTGTGAAAGCCACTCGCGGCAAACGGATACATAAGAGCTTTTGCTGCAACACAAAGATTTGGTATGAGGAAGCCAAAAACGATCATAATACTATCATCGCGGCGACCGCGTGCATTGGGAAAGAATGCTCACCGCGGCGGCAAATGATGGGAAGTATGGAGGAAGGAGGAACGATCTCCTTACATTAAAATATTAGAGGGTGACGGCCTCTCGGAGATGGATTGGCAAACAGCAAACAACAAAGGTGAAGTAAAGGGTTATCTTTAATCCTACGGTTATTATCCTCCCACTGCAAAGGGTAAACTTGATGCTGCAGAGGCAACTCGGTGTCGACTTATGAGGTGTTATAATGGATACCGGAATGAAGCGAGCCTTTATGTAGGTCGTGTGGCACTTTATCCGGAGAAATAGCGAAGATTTGCATATTACATTATGCGACAAGTGAGCAGGACACCTTCAAGCGTCGGACTTGGGGTATTGTTAAACAAAGATAATACACTAAATGCGGCAGGCGGTTTTATTATACAGCCGGCTATGCCACATTGTCCTCGATGAAACACAGATGCTTGGAAATAAAATAAACACTGCAGACCTGTCACCACATTGCTGAGTGAGAGTACGTCTCAAATGAACACTTAAGGACATCCTGGGGGATGGCGGATCTCGAATTTAACGAGAGTCTTGATCTTTGCTTTAAATGCACCAGTGAGCAAGGAGAGGAGAGAAAAGGCTCTTATAAGTGTCGGGGAAAAGAATTGCAGGAAATGATAGATGACGGCAAGTCTCATAGCGGAATGTGATCGGCAATAAGGCATATGATTTTAATGTGAACGAGTTTTGAGGAAATGCTGAAAAAGCTATCAGCAAAGCAGTTTACGGCATCTTGATGAGAAGATGATAGAGAGAGCTCTTAAAAGAGCTCTTTAAACATATCTATGATTATCTGACCACCGTAACGCTTTACGGCCTGTGGTCCCTTAGCACCCTCGGTTAAACTTTTCACATTCAACTGAGATTCTCATCAAGAGTCTTAAATCCTTCCATGTTTAAACTGAGAAAATGGCCGAATGACATCACTTCCGCCTTCATCTGAGATGAAACTGTAACCTTTTGGTTATTAAACCACTTAACTGGTACCTCTGTTCATATAATGCCTCCAAATAGTGTAACCACAAGAAAAAGTTTAAATAGCTTGAAAGATTACAGGCTCAAAATCCGTGTTTGTGGGATAATTGAAAGTCGTTCTTTGTTTAGATGAAAGTAAACTTTCTTATCATCAAGCATCTGGCGTAGTGGTACTTTATCTGTAATCATATGATATCACGCAATGTGTATAGTTGTCAAATATTTAATTAGAGGAGATAGATAATTATGCATAATAACAGTGTATTTAATCATTTAAAAGACAATAACAAAACATAAAGCTACTGTAATGGACCTTGTTTTAAAATTGGATCTAATTAAGCAGGGATTCCTACACGATTTGAGCAAATATTCGCTCAAGAGTTCTTAATGAGGTATAAAATACTATCGGGGAGACAGGAGTCCTGAATGCTATAGAGAAGCTTGAAAAGGGTATTCTGCTCGTGGCTACATCATAAGGGAAGAAAAAACATCATTTTGAGTACTGATTGACTACGGTCCCGATGAAAAAGACGGCCTTATGGGTATGAAAATGCGTTTTAAAATACACGTGCTTGAGATGTGTTGTGACAGAATTGCAGCTTCAAAGGTCTATTCGGAGACAGCTATACAACAGATGTTCCATGGGATTATTACAGTAAGAGAAAAGATTATATTGATATGCACGAAGATACAAGAGCCCTTGCTTGATCTTGCTAATGAATAAGAATGAGGGTGAAAGAAGGTTTTGGCATATGAGATGGCTTTAAAAACATCCGTATGTATATTGATTTTATATTATAAATCTGTAGATTGAAAATATATATTGAGTTAATCATAAAGTCTTATAATCAGAATTTATAAGGACTTTTATAAATTTATAACCTATTTTCAGTATTTTCTGTATCTATTTTCTGACAATATAATTATTATTTTAATAGTTTAAAAATGTTTGAATATTTCGACCAAGTATTTACCGAAAAACTTTTGTCATCAAAATCGAGTTTGCTAAATTTATATATTTTTCTTTTGCTTTTGTAATCTAAATATTTCATCAATATCAGACATATTAGCAGTATATATACGGGCAACTGTCGATAGAGGAGCGGTTTGTCTGGTGGCTCACCTGCTTTGTCTACAAATTCTCCTATACTTTTTATGTATGGCATAATCTTCAATTGTCTGATAATAGTAGTCCTTGTAATTTTCAAAGAAAGAAATTTCAACTCATCTTTTAATATGGGTAGGCTTCAGTCTCTATTACGAAATATGTAATGAAAACATCGTCGGTGAGTTTCAAATCATGCGGCAGAGTTTCATTGCAGATGTGGTTTAAAAGCAGTGTATCATCATTTACTATGTCCCGGTGACGGTAAAGTTTGAACCATCCGGGTAAGAGAGCATCTCCACAAACCTTTAACATACCCAAAAGATCTTCTTCGTTATGTAAGGCAGGGGCATGTAAAAATATCCGAATCTTTATTTTGTGTATATCTGTAGTAAAATTCTATGAAGTTCGCCTCCGATATATATCCTCTCGATGTAACCCCAAGAAATTCCTCCAATGATTTCTGATTCATTCTTTCAAGTCCGAGTCGGTTTCTTTAAATATCTTATTTTCGGTATATATCGATGCTTACATACTCATCAAGCGGATTGAAAAGATAGTATTGTTTGGCACATTCTCTATATATAGGAAGGTCAAAAGCCGTCTCCGTTAAAATGAATCAGCATCAATTTTTGCGGCATACCATAAAATGACTGTAACATAGCTGTTTCATCGGACATATTTTGGAAACCATTGCTTAAAGTTTAAATTCTGTCTTTTTCAACACTTATACAGCCGATAAGATAAAGCTTTGAATTTTCGGACTCAGTCCTGTGGTTTCTATATCAAAAGTACTTTTTCCGGATTTCCTATTTTTGATAAAATCATATTTATATTGTTTTTAAAAATCTTTGTTATTTTTCATACCTGTATTATAATATCCTCGCATGTTTTAATCAATAATTTACGAAAGTGTGTTCGATTTTGTTTTGATTTGTAATCTTTGCATATGATATTATAGTCTTGAGATAAAATATTGGGAAGAGATATGATTGCATATATAAAAGGAATTGTTGTAGAGAAAAATATTGACAATATAATAGTGGAATGTGCCTGTTAGAGGCGTAAGTATTTGTTTGCGGTAGAGATCTGAGAAAATATATCAAAGGAAAAGATATTGTTATACATACATATTTGAAGATTTCAGAGGATGCACATACATTATACGGATTTTTAGACAGAGCGGACCTTAGTATGTTTTAAAAAGCTATAGGAATAAGCGGTGTCGGTCCGAAGGCTGCGCTCAGTATAATGTCGACTTTAAGTACATTTGACTTGAAGATGGCTATAGTTTCCGATGATCAAGGCGATAAGTGCGCTCAAGGTATAGGACCTAAGATTGCGAAGAGAATAATCCTGATTTAAAAAGAGAAGGTTGATCTTGAAAGTATCACATCCATAGAGAATGAAAAAGCCTGTAAATTGCGGAGTGCAAAGTGAAGTTGTGGAAGCTTTTGGTTTTCCTTTGGGATATTCAAGCAGTGAAGCTATAAGGTGCTAAGAAGCATTGATATAAATGAACTGGATACTACAGAGGATATACTGAAAAATTGCTTTGAAAAAGATGGCGATATTCTAAGAATAAGATATAGTGGGCATATAAATGGAAAGAAGAATACTCCAACTGAAATAACAAAAAGAAGATAAGCAGATAGAAAAAGTCTGAGACCTCAATTTTTAAATGAATATATAGGTCGGGATAAAATAAGAAAAACCTTAAAATTTATATAGATGCTGCAGCTTAGAAGAGAAAGTCTTGACCATGTGCTTTTCTACGGCTCCTCCGGGACTTGGAAAGACTCACACTTTGTAATATCATTGCAAACGAGATGGGGACAAACTTTAAAGGTTACCTCGAGACCTGCAATTGAAAAACCGGGAGATATGGCTGCGATTTTAAATAACCTTAATGAGGGTGATGTGCTTTTGTGACGAGATACACAGGCTGAATCGTCGTGTGTGGAAGAGGTGCTTTATCCTGCAATGGAAGATTTTCAATGAGATATTGTAATAGGTAAGGAAGCCGGAGCAAGAAGTATCAGATTGATTTGCCCAGATTCACTTTTGGTGGGTGCAACCACAAGAGCGGGTCTGCTTACGGCACCGCTTAGAGACAGATTCGGTGGTACAAAAAGCTTGAATTTTATACTACAGATGAGTTGAAAGAGATTGTAATGCGCTCATCCATGGTTCTCGGTGTGGGAAATAGATGAGCGAGATGCCGAGAAATTGCAAGAAGAAGCAGAGGTACTCCAAGACTTGCAAACAGACTTTTAAAGCGTGTCAGAGATTTTGCATAGGTAAAGCTATAACGGTGTGATAGATAAAAAGTTGTGGATTATGCATTGATATCCTTGATGTTGACAAACCTGGGCTTGATAACAATGATAGAATGATTTTACTCACTATTATAGAAAAGTTTTGGGGGAGGTCCGTGGGACTTAATACTTTGAGTGCGGCATTGGGTGAGGATGCAGGTACTTTTGAAGATGTATATGAGCCCTATCTTTTGAGTGAACGGACTTATAAACAGGACACCGGGAGGAAGAGTTGCTACTGAGAATGCATATATCCATCTCGGTATTGAAATGAAAGGTTAAGAATGAATAATGTAGAGCTTTTTGGCTCCTGCAGGCCTCGTAGGAGAGTCTTGTGGCGGCGGTCAATGCAGGAGCGGATGCGGTATATATAGGAGGAAAAAGTTTTCAGCCAGAGCATATGCCGATAATCCGAAGAGGATATTTTAATAAATGGTATTGAATACGCTCATACTTTCGGTGTAAATGTCTCATATGACTGTAAACACTCTTTAAAGGAGAGGAAATCGGAGAGCTGATTATATAAAGACTTACTATAATGCAGGTATGGATGCTGTTATAGTACAGGATCTCGGTGTATTTGAATTTATAAGAAGCATTTTCCGAAACTTTCGGTACATGCCAGTACTCAGATGACTATAACAGGAAGCTACGGAGCAATATTCTTAAAAATCGAGGTGCAAGCAGAATAGTTCCTGCCAGAGAGATATCTTTTGGAAGAGATAAGAGACATAGATAAAAAAGAGTGATATTGAGATAGAGTGCTTTGTACATGGTGCGCTTTGCTATTCGTATTCGGGGCAGTGCCTTATGAGTTCGATGATCGGTGGAAGAAGCGGTAACAGGGGAAGATGTGCTCAAACCTGCAGACTGCCTTATGATGTGTATGAAGGTAACAAAAAACTTAATAAAGCCGATGAAAGAAATCTTTTAAGCTGTAAGGACCTTTGCAGTTTGGATATTTTGCCGGATCTTATAGAAGCTGGAATCGATTCTTTGAAAATAGAGGGAAGAATGAAGGCGCCAAGATATACGGCAGGTGTGGTGAGTATCTGGAGAAAGTATCTGGATCTTTATAATGAAAAAGGAAGAGCTGGATATAGTGTGGAGAAAGCAGATAGAAAGCTTTTGCTTGACCTCTTTGACAGAGGGGGACAAACTGACGGATATTATAAGGAGCATAACGGTAAGGATATGATTGCTCTGCATGAAAAGCCGGTAAGTAAGCAGGTGAATGCCGAGTACTTTGATTATCTTGACAAGACTTTTGTTGAAGGTAAAAACAATTGGCTGTTTCGGGTTCAATTAAATTAAAAGAAAATATGCCTATAATATTTGATATAAGTATAAATGATTTAAAAAGATGTCTATGGCAGAGATAAAAGAATTTGATAATTTCTTATCTGTAGAAATTATCGGTGATACTCCTCAGCCTGCAAAGAACAAAGCTGTTTCTTTAGAAGATGTTGACAAGCAACTAAAAAGACGGTAACAGCAGATTTTTACTTTTGAAAACTTAAGTGTAGAGCTGGATGATAATCTGTTTATACCTTTTAAAAGCTTTAAACGAGATAAGAAGAGAGGCCCTGGATAAGCTTGAAGAGAAAATTTTAACAAGGTATACAAGAGATGATTCGGATATAAAGGAATACGAAGGATTTATACATCCGGTTATAAGTGGTGAGAAAAAGAATCCGAGAGAGTAAAACTTAATATACTTTGTGAGAATATTGAGCAGATAGATGCTGCAATACAATTTGCAAGGGAGGAAGGTATTGTATTTGATGAGATAAGTATAGAGAGTGAAATGCTTGGATATGAAGGAATCACCGGAAAAATAAATACATTAAAGTCTTATTCAAGCACCTGTAATTTATATATGCCACATATTTTCAGAGATGAGGCAAAGAAGTTTTTCGACAAGTATTTAAATACCATAAGAGATTTTAAATTTGATAATTTTATAGTCAGAAGTCTGGAAGAGATATTTTATATAAATGATAATATAGACGCTTCGGCAAGCATTATACTTGATTATAATATTTATGCTTACAATAAAAGAACTATAGATTTTTATAATGAAAAAGTTTAATGTAAAGAGACTTACATATCCTTTGGAGCTTAATCTGAATGAGATGAAGCAACTTGGAAATCCGGGAAATGAAATGGTGGCTTACGGTAAGATACCTATGATGGTTTCGGCACAATGTTTAAAGAAAACAACAAAGGGATGCGATCATAAGAAGGAAGTACTTGTATTAAAGGATAGAAAAACAGTGATATGCAGGTAAAAACACATTGCGATTTTTGTTATAACACAATACTTAATTCAAAAGCCGCTTTCAGTTATAGGAATGAGAAAAGATATAAAAATCGCACTGGGGACTTTGAGACTCTGGTTTACCACAGAGAGTGAGAGAGAGACAAAGGCTGTTATAAGAAAATATTTCGATTATTTTATTAAGGGAATTGATGTTGAAAATGTTTCAGATTTTACAAGAGGACATCTAAAAAGAGGCATTGAGTGATATGTTCTTTACTATAGAGCGGCATTAGTTTATACTTCTTTTAGTTATCACTAAAGTGGAGGTGTGGAATGATAGAAGCAACCAGCTGCGGTGGTGTAGTTATATATCACGGAAAGATATTGACCTTTGTTTAAAAATTATAAAAATAAATATGAGGGATGGGTTTTACCGAAAGGAACTGTGGAACCGGGTGAAACATTTGAGAAGACTGCACTGAGGGAGGTTTACGAAGAAACCGGAGCAAAGGCTAAAATAGTACAATTTATAGGAACCAGCCATTATACATTTAACACAAGTACGGAAATAATCGATAAAAGAGTACATTGGTTCTTGATGAAGACCGACAGCTATTTTTCAAGACCGCAAAGAGAAGAATATTTTGTGATTCGGGGTATTATAAATACCATGAATCTTTTCATCTTTTGAAATTTTCAAATGAAAGAATGATGCTTGAAAGAGGCTATAATATGTATATGGAATTAAAAAGAAAAAGGGAGATGGGATGATAGATTTTAACAGAGTTTATGTTATGAATTTGGAAAATGCCATAAGAGGCGCAAGAAACCCGATGAATTCATGGGCGAGATCTGACAGTTATTATGATGAAAACGGTCAATATTTTTGGAGAGAATGATTTATCGCTTGCAAAAAGGCTTAGAAATGCCGGAACAAGCGATCACAGAAAGTATTTAAGGCAGGTAATGCTTTCCGTTGATATAACCGCACCTATGTATTGGTGGAAAGAGTACGATACATATAAGGTTGCCACAGTTGCAAATTCCACATCCACAATGCACAAGATTCATTCAAAACCTTTTGAAATAGATGATTTTTCACATGATCATCTGACTGAGAATGGTCTGAAAGTTTTAAGAGCTCTTGTAGATGAAATGGAAAAAATCAGACTTGAATATGTGGAAACTAAGGATAAGGCACTTTGGTATGATCTTATACAGCTTTTACCTTCAAGCTACAATCAAATGAGAACCTGCACATTAAATTATGAGACACTCATTAATATTTACAAATCAAGGAAACATCATAAACTTGATGAGTGGAGAAGTTTTTGTGAATGGTTAGAGACATTGCCTTATGCAAAGGAACTGATTATAGCTGAGGAATAGAATGAATATAATTGTTTCGGTAGATAAAAAATGGGGAATCGGGAATAAGGGGAAGCTCTTGGTTTCGATTCCCAAAGATATGAAACTTTTCGAGGAAGAGACTGTGGAAAGGTGATAATAATGGGACATAATACTATTGTCACTTCCCCGGTTCTCAGCCGCTTGCGGAAGAGAGAATATAGTTTTATCAAAAGATAAAAACTTGAAAAATAAAAAGGCAAATCAGTAGTAAACAGTTTGGAGTCGTGTTTGGAGTACCTCAGAGAAAATAATATAAATGATGAAGATGTTTTTGTTATAGGGGAGAAAGTGTTTACAGGAATTTCTTGCCCTATTGCAATGTTGCCCATGTTACATATATTGACTATGAGTATGCGGCGGACAGACATTTTTGAATTTGGATCTGGATAAAGAATGGAATCTTGTCCTTGAAACAGAGGAAGAAACTTATTTTGATATACCTTATACATTCAGAATGTATAAAAGAGTTTAGGTAATTTTTGAAAGGCAAAGAAATGGATAAGAAATTTGATTTATTGACTTTGGGACAGGCGCTTTTAAGACTTTCACCTGTAAGAGATGACAGATTGGTAAGAGGAGACACGCTTATCGGCAGGTAGGAGGTGCGGAGTTAAATGTTGCTGTAGGTGCATCACTTCTAGGGTTAAAAACCGGTGTTATAACAAAGCTTCCTTCACATGAAATGGGTGCATATATAAAGAATACTGTCAGATCTTATGGAATCAGTGACGATTATATAATATATGATTCAAACAAAGATGCCAGAGTTGGAATATATTTCTACGAAAAACGGTGCATATCCAAGAAAGCCTAATGTAATATATGACAGAAAAATTCCTGCTTTTGAAAACTATAAGCGTAAACGAGTTTCCGAAGATATGTATAAGTCTCACAACATGTTTTTCATACAACCGGCATAACATTGGCTCTTTGTGAAAAATCAAGAGAAACCGCAATAGAAATGATAAAGAAGTTTAAAGAGAACGGATCGATTATATCATTTGATGTGAATTTCAGAGCCAATCTCTGGTCGGGTGAAGAGGCAAGAGAGACTATAGAAAAAATATTGCCCTTTGTGGATATATTCTTTTGCTCCGAGGATACGGCCAGACTTACGTTCGGAAAGACCGGAGATGTAAGAGAAATTATGAAGTCGTTTACCGAGGAGTATCCTATCTCAATAGTGGCATCTACACAAAGAACGGTTCATTCACCTAAGGTGCATGATTTCGGATCGGTAATATACAATGCTTATCAGGATAAGTATTATACGGAAAAACCTTATAAGGCGATTGATGTTGTAGACAGAATAGGAAGCGGAGATGCATATATTGCAGGAACATTGTACGGTCTTTTGCATTACAGACTTGACTGTGAAAAAGCGTTGGCTTACGGAAATGCATATTCTGCCGTAAAAAACACTATACCGGGCGATGTGCCTTCTTCAAATCTGAATGATATCGATAATATAATTGCGGATCATAATATGACTGACGGCTATAAGTCTGAAATGAACAGGTAGTAAAAATAACATTTAAGGATAAATTAGCCATAACGAACTGTTCTTATATATTGCTTTTTATTTAGTTTGTTTTTATTTTTGTGTTAATATTAAGTTTGAGATTTTATCTATTTGGAGGATAAGCAATATGTTTCCTATTGTGAAGAAAAGAAAATTAGCTGAAAAACATTTATTTATTCGATGTTTTGGCTAAGAGAGTAGCAGCAAAATGTCTTCCGGGAGAGTTTGTTATAGTAAAGCAGGATAAGCAGGGTGAGAGAATTCCGCTTACAATCTGTGACTATGACCGTGAAGCCGGAACTGTTACTATAGTTATTCAGGTTATTGGCGGCTCAACCAGACTGATTGCAGATGAGCTCAACGAAGGCGATGAGTTTATGGACTTTGTAGGACCGCTTGGAAATGCAAGTGATCTTATAGGCGAAGACATAGAGGAATTAAAAAGAAGAAGATTCTTTTTGTAGCCGGCGGACTTGGTACAGCTCCTGTATATCCACAGGTTAAATGGCTCTTTGAAAGAGGTATTAAGGCTGATGTGGTTCAAGGTGCAAAGAGCAAAGACTTTGTAATTCTTGAGGACGAGCTTAAGTCCGTATCGGATAATTTATATGTATGTACAGATGACGGTTCTTACGGATTCAAAGGGCTTGTAACGGATAAGGTAAAAGACCTTGTTGAAAATGAAGGCAAGAAGTATGACCACTGTGTAGTTATCGGTCCTATGATAATGATGAAATTTGTATCACTTCTTACAAAAGAACTCGGTATACCGACTATCGCAAGTATGAATACAATCATGGTAGACGGTACCGGTATGTGTGGTGCCTGCAGACTGTCTGTAGGTGATGAAATTAAGTTTGCATGTGTAGACGGACCTGAGTTTGATGCACATAAGATTAATTTCAACGAAGCACTTCAAAGATTACAGATCTATAAGACGGAAGAAGGTAAGGAACTTTTGAAGATTGTAGAAGGCGAAACACATCATGGCGGATGTGGCGTATGTGGAGGTGACAAATAATGGCACAGGATATGTGGAAGAAAGTTGCTGTTGCTGAGCAGGAGCCTGAAGTAAGAGCTAAAAATTTTGAAGAAGTATGCCTTGGATACTCTAAGGAAGAGGCGATGGCTGAGGCTGCAAGATGTTTTAACTGTAAGAATGCAAAATGTATACAGGGCTGCCCTGTATCTATAAATATTCCTGCTTTTATACAGGAAATATTAAAGGGTGATATTGAAGGTGCGTCAGATGTTATCGCACAGTCAAGTTCACTTCCTGCCGTATGTGGAAGAGTTTGTCCACAGGAGACACAGTGTGAGGGTGTATGTATCAGAGGAAACAGAGGTGAGGCTGTTTCAATAGGTAAGCTTGAGAGATATGTAGCCGATACTGCAAGAAAAATGGGTATTAAGCCTAAGGCAAATCCGAATAAGAACGGAAAGAGAGTTGCCGTAATCGGTTCAGGTCCTGCAGGACTTAGCTGTGCAGGTGACCTTGCAAAACTCGGATATGAAGTTACTATATTTGAAGCATTGCATGAGCCGGGCGGAGTTTTGATTTACGGAATTCCTGAGTTCAGATTGCCTAAGGATGAAGTTGTTTTACCTGAGATTCAAAATGTTATCGACCTTGGCGTAAAGATTGAGACGGACGTTATCATCGGAAAAACGGTTACAATAGATGAACTTTTGGAAGAAGAGGGATTTGATGCCGTATTTATCGGTTCAGGTGCAGGTCTTCCTATGTTTATGGGTATTCCGGGTGAGAACGCAAACGGAGTATTCTCAGCTAACGAGTATCTTACAAGAAATAACCTTATGAAGGCCTTCAGAGACGACTATCACACACCTATTATAAAGAGTAAAAAGGTATGTATTGTAGGTGGTGGAAACGTGGCTATGGATGCCGCAAGAACCGCTCCTAAGACTTGGAGCCGAAGTTCATGTTATATATAGAAGAAGTGAAGCTGAGTTGCCTGCAAGAGCTGAAGAAGTTCATCATGCAAAGCAGGAAGGTATTATATTTGATATACTTACAAACCCTGTTGAGATCCTTGAGGATGAAAAAGGGATGGGTAAAGGGAATGAAAGTTATCAGAATGGAACTTGGAGAGCCCGATGCCAGCGGTAGAAGAAGACCGTAGAGGTAAAGGGAAGTGAGTTCGTTATCGACTGTGATACTGTTATCATGTCACTCGGTACTTTCACCCTAATCCTCTTATCGCAAGAACTACAGAAGGTCTTGATATCAATAAGTGGAAATGTATTGAAGCCGATGAAAAGACCGGACAAACTTCCAGAAAGGGAGTTTTTGCAGGTGGTGATGCTGTAACAGGTGCTGCTACAGGTTATTCTTGCTATGGAGGCCGGAAGAGCCGGAGCAAGAGGAATACATGAGTATCTCTCAGAAAAATAAATATAAAATAATATAATTAAAATGAAGCCTTTATAATCGTATTTAGTAAAAATTAACGGTTATAAAGGTTTTATATATCTATTTGTTATACCCTGCCATGAAAATATATATATGCATTTCAAATGTGTTTATTGACAGAATTATATGAAATAAATATAATGAGATGAGTTTTATAAAATTTAATTTATGGAGGCATTATGAAGAAGAGAGTATTATTGTCAGCAATGGCATTGACATTCGGATTGGCATTGACAGCTTGCGGAAACGCAGGTTCGGATAAAGCTGCGGATTCGGGATCAAAGGCTGAGACTGAAGCTGCTGCAAAAGTTGACGGTGATGTATTTACAATAGGAACTACAGGACCGCTTACAGGTAGTGCTGCATCTTACGGTAATTCAGTTAAGAACGGTGCTACTATAGCTATTGATGAGATCAATGCGGCAGGCGGAGTAAAGGTTGAGACAAGACATATAAGCTTGCACTTAACTTCCAGGATGATGAAGCTAAAGAAGATAAGGCTGTTAACGCATATAACAATCTTATGGACAGCGGAATCAATGTATTTATGGGCGCTGTAACAAGCGGTTCATCACTTGCACTTACAGATTTAACAGCAAAGGATAATATTTTACAGATTACACCTTCAGGTTCAGCTAAGGCAATCACTGAGAATCCAAATGTTTTCAGACTTTGCTTTACAGATCCCTCTTCGTGGAAAGATGATTGCAGATTTTCGTTGTAGATCGAGGATATGAGAGTGTTGCTGTTCTTTACAACAACTCCGACGAGTATTCAACAGGAGTATATGAGGCTTTCAAAGAGGAACTTAACACAGCCGGAAAGTCCGATTTACTTGTAAATGAGCAGTCATTCACAAATGATGATGTGGACTTTACAACTCAGTTGACACAGATCAAGGCTTCGGGAGCTAAGCTTATATTTGTACCTGGGATACTATGAAGCTGCAGCATATATTGTACAGCAGGCAAAGCAGCAGGGTATCGATGCGGCATTTGTAGGTTCTGACGGTTGGGACGGAGTTTTAGGATCAGGTTACAGATCCAAGCGCTGTTGAAGGTGCGGTATTCTAAGTCCTTTCTTGGCTTCAGATCCTTCTGCAGCAGATTTCACAAAGGCATATGAGACTGCATATAAGGCAACACCTGACCAGTTTGCAGCTGACGGATACGATACAGTTTATGTAATCAAGGCTGCAATGGAGAAGGCAGGAAGCATTGAGAGCAATGACCTTATCAAGGCTATGACCGAGATAGAGGTAAACGGTATCACAGGTAAAGTATCATTCAATGCCGACGGTGAGCCGAACAGAGCCTAAGTTTGTTACTATTACAAAACGGAGAGTATAAGCTTTTTGATTAATCTATGAAATTTTAAAGAGGACGGGATTATTGTCCCATCCTCTTTTTCTGACATAGACCTCGGAAAGCTTCTAACGTAAGGTAGGGAGTTTTCCGTAGTTTAGGTAAAGAGGGGTTAAAAAATGTTAATTAACTTTATTGAACAGTTAATAAACGGATTGAGGACAGGAAGCATTTATGCATTGATAGCTATAGGTTATACAATGGTATACGGTATAGCTAAAATGATAAATTTTGCTCATGGAGATATAATAATGGTAGGAGCATATGCTCTTATTTTTAGTATATCGGTATTGGGTTTCACCTGTTCCGCAGCACTTTTTATTAACTGTTATTGTATGTTCCGTTTTGGGCGTTTTGATTGAAAAGATTGCGTATAAGCCGCTTAGAAAAGCGCAGCCTTTGGCAGTGCTTATCACTGCAATAGGTATGAGCTTCTTTTTACAGAGCAGTTCTTTATTGATATTCGGTTCAACACCGATACCTTTTTCAATCTGTAATTCCGAACGAAAATATAAAGGTAGGACCGGTTATAATTTCAAGTATCACTTTGGTTACATTGGTAGTGACCGCTGTTGCAATGATTCTGCTTACATTGTTTATAAACAAGACTAAGCTGGGTTCTGCAATGAGAGCCGTTTCGGAGGATAAGGGAGCGGCGGAACTTATGGGTATCAATGTAAACAGTACTATATCGATGGCTTTCGCAATAGGTTCGGCACTCTGCGGCTGTAGCGGGTATTTTGTATATAAGTCAGTACCAGTCCATGAAGCCTCACACTTGGAGCGCTGCCGGGTATCAAGGCGTTTGTGGCTGCAGTTCTTGGAGGAATCGGAAGTATACCCGAGCTATGCTTGAGGAATACTTCTTGGACTTATTGAAAGTGTTTCTAAGGCATATATTTCAACAGAGCTTGCAGATGCGATTGTTTTCGGAGTTTTGATTGTCGTTTTATTATTCAGACCTTCAGGGCTTTTGGGCAAGAAGAAGATTGTAAAGGTATAGGTGTGGTATGAAGATATTAAATAAAAACTATATTTAATATAGCAATAATGTTACTGGCCTATGTATTGGTATTTGCTTTTGATAAACTCTGGGAATACTCAGCAGACAATATAAATCTTGATAGTTCCTATGTGTGAACATAATGTTGGCTGTTTCACTGAATCTTGTAACAGGATTTTTAGGGGAACTTTCTTGGGCCATGCCGGTTTTATGTCAATAGGAGCATATACAAAGTGCTTTGATTTCCATCAATACGAGCTTTTTACCTCCGGCACTGTCATCTTTTATAGCTGTGGTTTGCGGTTGTATATTGGCGGCTGTTTTCGGATTTTTGATAGGTGTACCTGTGCTTAGACTTAGAGGTGACTATCTGGCTATAGTAACACTTGCATTCGGAGAGATAATAAAGTCTGTTATAAATTATCTTAATTTTACCGGGAGGATCGAAGGGACTTAGTAAGATTCCTTTATATTCCGATTACAATAATTTTACAGTCGTATTTATTATCATGGTAATATGTATAGTGCTGATTTCAAATCTTATAAATTCAAGAGACGGAAGAGCGATAAAAGTCAATTCGTGACAATGATATTGCGGCGGAGTCTATAGGAATAAAGATAAGTAAGTATAAGGTAAGCGCTTTTTGTTATAGCAGCAGGTTTTGCAGGACTTGCAGGTTCACTTTATGCTCATAATGTAGGGTATTATAAAAGCCTAATATTTTTTTGACTATAATAAATCAATTGAGATACTTGTATTTGTGGTTCTTGGAGGTATGGGAAATATTCCGGGTTCAATAATATCCGCACAATCCCTTACAGTATTACCCGAATTCTTAAGAGGTGCGGACAATTTGAGAATGTTACTCTATGCTATAGTATTGATTTTTGATGATGATATTTAACAACAGTAAGTTTAAGGCTAATTTATCACTGAATAAAAACCTTTAGAAAGCTTGGAAAGGAGGATTAATGCTGGAGTGTAAGAATCTTGGGATTCAATTCGGAGGATTAAAGGCGGTAGACAACTTTTAATCTTAATATTGAAAAAGGAATGTTATACGGTCTTATCGGACCGAACGGTGCAGGAAAGACTACAGTTTTTAACCTCTTGACAGGAGTTTATAAGCCGACCGGAGGTACAATACGACTTGACGGAAATCTTATAAACGGAAAAACACCTACACAGATCAATAATATGGGTATTGCAAGAACATTTCAGAATATTAGGCTTTTTCAAATATGTCGGTTTTAGATAATGTAAAAGTGGCATTACATGAAAAAGGTAAAAATATCCTCTGCTTACATCCATGACTCATATGTTCGGATTTTTCCAAAAGGAAAAAGGGAAATGGATGATCTTGCTTTGGAGATACTGGATGTATTTTCACTCAGCTCAAAGAAAGATGTATCTGTCGGGAAATCTGCCTTACGGTGAGCAGAGAAAGCTTGAGATAGCAAGAGCTCTTGCTACAAGTCCTTCTTTACTTTTTGCTTGATGAGCCGGGCGGCAGGTATGAATCCTAATGAGACGGAAGAGTTGATGGAAACAATCAGAAAAATCAGAGATATGTATAATCTACAATTCTCTTTGATTGAGCATGATATGAAGTTGGTAGCCGGAATTTGTGAAAAGCTTACTGTACTTAATTTCGGTACCGAGCTTGCAAGCGGAACACCGAGTGAAGTGCTTAATAATCCCGATGTAATTACAGCATATTTGGGAGAGTAGGAGGAACGATGGAAATATTAAAAGTAAAAAGATCTTGTCGTGAACTATGGAATGATCAAGGCTGTAAAGGGTGCAAGCTTTTGCGTAAATCAAGGTGAAATAGTTGTCTTATAGGTGCAAACGGTGCCAGTAAAACTTCTATTTTGCACACTGTTACAGGACTTCTCAGTGCAAAAGAAGGAAGTATCGAGTTTGACGACAAGGATATTACCAAGTCCAAAGCACATGATATAGTTAAGCTTGGAATGGCACATGTGCTCGAGGGCAGAAGAGTTTTCGGAGATTTGACGGTATTGAAAACTTGAAACTCGGCGCATATATAAGAAATGATAAGGCAGGAATTGAAGAGAGTCTTGAAAAATTTATAAGAGATTTCCAAGACTGTCTGAGAGAAAGACTCAGATTGCAGGTACACTTTCAGGTGGTGAGCAGCAGATGCTTGCAATGGGAAGAGCTCTTATGAGCAATCCTAAAGTTATTGTGATGGATGAGCCTTCAATGGGACTCTCACCTCTTTATGTAAATGAGATATTTGATATTATAAGAGAAATTCATGAGAGCGGGACCACAGTGCTGCTGGTCGAGCAAAACGCCAAAAAAAGCGCTTAGTATTGCCGACAGAGCCTATGTTCTTGAAACAGGAAATATAGTGCTTGAGGGTGATGCAAAGAAACTTATGGATGATGATAGTGTAAAGAAAGCATATCTGGGGAATAAAAAGGACACATAAGTGTCCTTTTTTATTCCATGCCTCGAGAAGTCTTTTTCATAATGTACTGATAGATATCCCGACTGCAGGAACGCCAATTGTTTTTCATAATATTGGCCTGTTCTTCATCAGGGGAATTTATTTCTATATTTATAAGTGGGAGTTTTTACCCTCCAAAACTTCACAGATGTACAATGAGATCGTTTCCGGAAGTTTATAGTATTCGGCTGTAGTGGAAACTTCATTTCTCATACGGAATTTATTTGTCTGTATAAACTCGTTTATATCTGTAATTATAGCCGAGAGATCTGTTTCTCAAAAAAAGAGAGGGCTTCTTGCCTTCTTTTGTCATTTCATATCTGGAATTGTTGTTTATATTCTCGACACTCAGTAAGTTTGATTCCAAAAGCTCTGAAAGAGCCTGTTGGACTATAAAAAGTATGTAGTATATTCTTTACTGACAAAAAGTCGGATATATTTGAGTTTGTAAGTGGAAATTTCACTTGTTTTAACATATATAGTATCATTAACTTATATAAAGTCATCGGTTCTGAGAGCATCGTCGGACCTCCTGTGTAATATAAAGATTTTACAACAAATGGGATATTATGTAAAGTGTAATACATTACCGGGTATTTTATTCAGTTGCCTGTGGATTACTAACTGCCGATTAGATATAGAAATTCATTATTATTTATGATAAAATGTAGGTTATGGTTTATGGAAGAGGTGTATAAATGAGAGAGCGAATCAATCGTTTGGCAAAGGGGATTATTGAAGAAGAATTACCTATATTGGTCTGTGAGCCGGATAATATAGAACTGCCTATAAAGATGGATGAAGCTGTTCGCTTTGAAATAGAGGTACGAAGTGACAATAAAGTACCTTTGAGAGGAGTGGCGTATTCCGACAATATAAGAGTAAGAGTGGTTGATGCAACTTTTGGCGGAATAAAGAACAAAGTTGTACTTGAGATCAACTCGAAAAATTTGAGCGGAGAAGAAAAAATAGAGGGTATTATAACTCTGGTAACAAATGCCGGAGAAAGAGATATACCCTATACTTTTTTTATATAAAAATACGGATACTGTACTTGTGCTGGAGTCATTAAAGACAGTGGATGATTTTATGGTCATTGCAAAGGAAGACATAAATATTGCATTGGCTATTTTTTATGTATAAAGACTTTTGTAAGTCGGGTTTTATGAAGGACCTGAGATATCAAAAGATTTACGAAGTACTTAATAAGGGCAATAACTTCAGATTAAACCTTGAAAATTTCCTGCAGGCTGTGGGAAATAAAGAAGCGGTGGATTTTTTGCTTGAATCGGATTCGCTTTATTTAAATACTGTAGAAGAAGATAAAGTTTATACCGTCAAAGTTTACAAAGAAAACTGGGGACTGCTTTGATATTGATGTATCAACAAATGCAGGTTTTATTAAATTAAATACGGATAAAATCAAAAACGAAAACTTTGAAGATAATACTTTTGAACTTGGATTTACTATAGATCCTGAGCTTTTTGCAAGACAGAAAAAAATATTGCAAGTATAAAGTTTGGTAACGGTTTAAATGAAAAATATCTCGAAGTTGTAATAAATAAAAATCTTGAAAAAGAATATCAAAGAGAAGCAAGAATCTTTGAAAGAAAACAGTGGATTGCCCTATATAAAAGCTTAGAGTTGAGCATGAACTTTGTAACGATAAAATCGAAAAAAATGAGATTTTATTTAAAATGCTTTGCGGTACTTGACAGATTACAGGCAAGCACATACAGGAGTTTTTTGGTAAAAGCTTTTAAAAGCCGAAATATACCTGATGCAGGAGATAAGGCTACGGCAAAGTCTATTATCAACAGTCTGGATTCGAAAAATAAAAGAGAAACAGGCATGAACTTAGAGATGAGTATCTGATTTTTAGAATACCTGGATACATATATGTATCCGGATGCCGAAAAGATGAGAGATCTTACAAAGCTTATCAAGGATTTATATAAGAAATATCATTCAAATATTGAGTTTATGCTTGTATTAAATCTTGATGAAAGTCTGGCGGACAACCCGGCGGAAAGACAGAAGTTTTTAAAGAGGGCTTTTGAGCTTGGTGACAGGTCAAAAATATTGATGATGGAATATGCTCTTTTACTTTGTAAAAATCCGCATCTTTTGACAAGCTGTACAAGATTTGAAGTGTTGGCGCTCAGCTTCGGCATAAGAAATAATCTTATATCGGTCAATCTTTTCGGAAAAAAATACTCTCAGTTGTAAGAGAGACAAAGAAAATTAACGGAGCTATATTAAATATTCTGCTTTCAATATACAATGCATTGCCGAGCAATGAACTGCTTTACAGATATATGGAGATTTTTTTATAAAAGGTAATGTCAGAAAAAGTATGTAAATGCATGGTATGAAAGATGCATTGAAAAGGGATTGCTGGTGGAAGGAATATATGAGTATTTTTGTTTACTCACTTCCGGAAAAATATGATTTACCTATACCTGAATCTGTGCTGAAGCATTTTGAAAGAATAAACTCGATGGCTGATGACTTTAAGGTAAAGATATTTGAAAATATTGTAGAGTTTTTATCCGCATAACAGTGAAATATACAGAGAGTTTATAAAGAGAATAAAGATTTTTACCATTGACAATGCTATGAAATTGAAGATGGATGACCATCTTATAAATATCTATTCCGGAATTCTTGAGGACGATGATATAGATGAAAGATTGGCAAAAATCATTCCGTTTTTGATGAACTCATATGATGTGAGAGTGCCCTGAAGATAAAGCGGCTTCTATAGTTGTTGTATATCCGGAACTGAACGGCGAAAAGAAATATGAGCTTGTAAATAACAGGGCTTTTGTAGCACTGTATTCGGAGAATGCAATTATACTTACGGAGGACTGTGAGGGCAACAGATACTATTCCAAAAATATGACTGTTGATAAGATATTCCATATGCAAAATCTTATAGACAGGTCTTATGAGTTGGATAAAAATCATGATATGCACAGGCTTTTGATGCTTGGAAAGATTGCAAAAAGCAGTGAAATCGCTGATGAAGATATAGCTTTTAATAGAAGGTGTATTGGATGAAATAGACATTGATTCAAGATTTAAAAATATTCTTTTATCAAAGCTTATTGAGCATTTATGGAAAGCTTCAGAAAGGGAAGAAGAGATTAACTTTAAGCTTCTTTTATAAGACGGCTGAGATGAATCTGATGAAGACAATATTTTTCATGTATTGTGATACATTGATGAATACCCGGAAATGTAAAAAGAGGCAATAGATGTAGTCAAATTCTTCGGAGTCGATAATTTCAAAAAGATGAATTACTTAAGCTGATTATTAAAGCGATTGACGATGAAGCATTTAATCAAAATAAAATACTTGCTTTGATGGCTTTTAATCTTTATAAGGATGAAAAGTACACAGATAAAACTTTTGGAATTTATTGCAAAGGTGTACAACGGAAAAAAACACAAAATATGTTTGATTGTTTAAAGTTATGTGTTGAAAAAAATATTGAGACATATGATTTTTGAAGAAAGATTGCTTATACAAATGCTTTTTCTCAAATCAGACGGCAGATCTTGATGAGGGCTTTTCGGAATTTATACTGAGAGAAAAAGAGTTACGGATATAATCATAAGAGCATATTTTACTGTAAAGAGTGATTTATTCTTCATGAATGATGAAAATATAAAAGACAATATATTTGAGTATCTGGAAGACGGACTCAGTGATGTTGACGATATAAAGGAATTTCCCGAATATTTATATGCTGGCATTGTCAAAATATTATTCAAAGAAGGATAAACTTAACTTTAAGCAGACAAGATTATGTGAGCAGATAGTAAATAATCTTTTGTGATATGGGAATGGTATTTTCATATTTTTAAAAATCTGTCAAAGTTTGTAGCGGTTGAAAGAGATATACTGGAATCCACTTTGTTGAATACAAGGCAAAGAAAGATTCCGTTATATTGAAGTCAAGAATTTTTCCTTTAAACGATGATTTTATTGAGGAGGAGTTTCCCAATATCTATAAAAAAATATTTGTTAAATATAAGAAGATTTTTCGGATGAGATATGGGAATATCAGATTCTTGAAGATGAAGACGGAGAGATGAAAGTTTCGGTAAAATGACTGTGTTCAATTCAGTAAAAGCGGATAATGCCGGAGAGAGCAGGTTTATTCTTATAAATGATATAGAGGAACTGCCAAAAGACAAAGAGAAAAGAACTAAGGAAAAATTGACCGAGTTTGTGTATAAAGACGAGTTGGTAGCTAATTTATTTACACTGATATAAAAAAATGAAAGGAATGTAAATTATATATTTACATTTGATATTTATATAAAATGGGAGATACGATGAATCTGAAGGTACTTGGAATCGCTTTTATCGGATATAAGTACAAATCTTATATTTTACCTCGATGATGAAGCATTGATTTTCCCCACTGTGATAAGCAAAAGGGTGAAGATGCCTGGTAGTGGGTGAAGATGCTTATGCTTTTGGCATTGGACGGAAAAAGGTATAATTACCGATAAACTATTAAAAATTGACAAGAAAAGACGGTATAGCAAACCATTGACGGTACAAGATATGAAGGAAAAGAAATATTAAAGATTTACTTCAGAGAAATAATAAAATGCCGGAATGGAAAAATTATATAAGGAAAAGCCTGAGGAAGTAGTTGTAGCTATGGCAGGTTTGAAGAAGATATAGTCGGTGATATAAGGAGGCCTTTTGTAGGACTTGGATATCAACCGAACCATATACATATAATAAGCAAGGAAGAAAGCTTTATCTATTTTTGTTCTTTTCATTAAAAAGATATATGGAACAATAAAAGTGGGAATGTACGATCTTTCGGATGTAAGTCTTACATACTATGAAATGCTTGTAAACAGAAATTCAAGGAAACTGCTTGTTAATGCGGAGTCCGAAAATATGGATGAGGCTTTTTAACTTGCAGATACTTAATAATCCTTCAGGAGCCAAGCTTGCAGATAAGATTTTGACTTCAGTTGCCGAGAAAGTAATGGATAAGAAAAATTTTCGTCTATTTTTTTCTTACAGGGCAGGTATTTGCGGAACATGAGTGGGCAGACGGATTTATAAGTTATCTGTGTTCAAGAGGTAAGGTATATCTTGATACAAATATTTTTGCAAAAAGGTGCGGCATTTAAAGGTGTTGACCTTGCAAGTGAGAACTCATATATAATTTAACTGCACTTTGTGAAGGAAGACTGAAGTCGGATGTTTGTATAAATGTGGAGAACAACGGTAAAGACGGAAAGATATACCTTGCAAAGGCGGGAGACTTTTGGGATGAAACGGATACCGAACTTTTAATGATACCGGATGAGAAGGAAGTGATAGATATCAGTGTGGTAGGTGTTGACGGTAAGGTCAAGAAAAATATTCCTATTGTACTGGACTTTCTACCAAAAAGGCCTATAAAGACCAGAAGATTTTATTTCAGAACAAAATTTCCGGGATGATAAAATCATGGATGTCGAAATTGAGGACGCAGGCTTTGGAGATATGTATCCGCCTACCGATGTAAAGAGAAATATCGAGGTAAATATATGGGATTGATACTGTGTGAAGCCTTAAAAGTAAAAAAGCCTTTCCATATAGAAGTATTATCGCTTGATATACACAGTTATGAAGAGTTGTGCTATATAATATTTGAGAATCCTATTTTAGTCACCGAGGGAATAGTAAGTGATACTTTGGTTGAATTTATAAGGGATGAGTTGAATTTGGAAGTCTTAGCCGATAATGTGAAAAGGAAAATGTCCAACGGAACGGCTGATGAGGATATTTTTGGTATATATCATTGATTCATGCAGTCTGTACAATAATGCCGAGACAATTATTTTCAGAAATGTCATGGGAAAGATAAAGAAAATGGCGGTACATGAAGTTGCAAGCAAAGAGCGGACTATATGTTTTATATAGGAAAGTATGATTTGGCAAAAAAGTACTATCTGGAAATCCTTGATATGGATACAAAGGCTGAGAACGGTTTTATAGGATGTGTGTATCATAATCTCGGTGTTATTTATGCAAATCTCTTTTTGTATGAAGAGGCTTTGGATGCGCTGAAAAAGTCATATGAACTTACAAATGATGATGTGATTTTGATGGAGATATATTTCCTTAAGAGAATATTTACAGCATCATATGAAGAAGAAAATGATGAGGAAATGAGTAAACTCTTAAAAGCCGGTTTGGCAGGTGAAGCAAAGAAAGCTTTTGATATAGCATTGGAAGGCGTTGGAGAAAGTGAAAGAATAAAGAATATAAATTCTATATTCGAGACGGAAGATACGGCAAGGAAGAAAAAGTTTTAGATGATTATATCGTTGATTTAAAAACGGATTACAGAAATATGAAATAAAGGCAGGTAGATATGAAAGAATTGGAAAAGACATACAGCCCCGAAAAAATCGAGGGCAGAATATACAAAAAATGGTTGGAAGAAAAGTACTTCCATGCAAAGGTAAATAAGGATAAAAAGCCGTTTACAATTATAATGCCGCCGCCGAATATCACAGGTCAGTTGCATATGGGACATGCACTTGATAATACCATGCAGGATATCCTGATAAGATATAAGAGGATGGCCGGATATGAGGCACTTTGGCAGCCGGGAACGGACCATGCGGCTATTGCTACAGAGGTAAAAGTTATTGAAAAGCTTAAAGCCGAGGGCAAGGATAAGCACGAGCTTGGAAGAGAAGGATTTTTAAAGGAAGCTTGGGCATGGAGAAATGATTACGGTACAAGAATAATCAATCAGCTTCAAAGACTTGGTTCATCTGCAGACTGGGACAGAGAAAGATTTACCATGGATGAACAGGGACAAAAGGCTGTAAAAGAAGTTTTCCTCAGATTGTATGAAAAAGGCTATATTTACAAAGGGTAACAGGATTATAAACTGGTGTCCTGTTTGTAAAACATCCATTTCAGATGCCGAGGTTGAACATATTGAGATGGACGGTAATTTCTGGCATATAAAGTATCCTGTTGTGGGAGAAGAAGGAAAATTTGTCGAGATTGCCACAACAAGACTCTGAGACACTTCTTGGAGATACTGCGGTTGCGGTAAATCCTTTGGATGAAAGATATAAGGATATTATAGGTAAAAAGCTTGTTTTACCGCTTGTAGGAAGAGAAATACCTGTAGTAGCGGATGAATATGTTGACAAAGAGTTCGGAACAGGATGTGTAAAGATAACACCTGCACATGACCCTAATGACTTTGGAGGTAGGAAAAGAGACATAATTCATGGGCGAAATTAATATAATGCATGATGATGCAACTATTGATATGCCGGAAGCAAGTATGACGGACTTGACAGATATGAAGCAAGAAAAATTATAGTAAACGATCTAAAAGAAGCAGGTCTTTTGGTAAAGGTGGTTCCTCACAGCCACAATGTAGGTAGACATGACAGATGTAAGACAGTTGTAGAGCCGCTTATAAAGCCACAATGGTTTGTAGCTATGAACGAGATGGCAAAAGCCGGCAATAAAGGCGATTGAGACTGGAGAACTTAAGTTTGTACCTGAAAGCTATGCAAAGACATATTTACATTGGCTTGAAAATATAAGAGACTGGTGTATTTCAAGACAGCTTTGGTGGGGACATCAGATACCTGCATATACATGTGAAAAATGCGGTGAGATAACGGTTGCAAGAGAAAAACCTGAAAGCTGTCCGAAATGCGGATGCCATGAGCTTGTACAGGATGAAGATACTTTGGATACATGGTTTTCATCAGCACTTTGGCCTTTCTCAACACTGGGATGGCCTGAGGATACTGAGGAAATGAAGTATTTCTATCCTACGGATGTTCTTGTAACAGGTTATGATATTATATTCTTCTGGGTAGTAAGAATGGTGTTCTCAGGCTATGAGCAGACCGGAAAATCACCTTTCCACACTGTTCTTATACATGGACTTGTAAGAGATTCCGAGGGTAGAAAGATGAGTAAATCTCTCGGAAACGGTATCGATCCGCTTGAGGTAATAGACAAGTATGGTGCAGATGCGCTTAGAATGATGCTTATTACAGGAAATGCACCGGGAAATGATATGAGATTCTACTATGAGAGAGTGGAAAGTGCCAGAAACTTTGCAAATAAGATCTGGAATGCCGCAAGACTTATCATGATGAACATAGGTGAGGACAAGCCGGGTAAAATAGACAATTCAAAGCTTATGCTTTCAGATAAGTGGATACTTTCAAAGGCAAACAAACTTATAAAGGAAGTTACAACAAATCTGGATAAATTTGAGCTTGGTATAGCACTTTCAAAGATATACGACTTTGCATGGGAAGAGTTCTGTGACTGGTATATCGAGATGGTAAAGGTAAGACTTTGGAATAAGGAAGACGAAAGTAGAGAAACTGCACTTGCGGTACTTATATATGTTCTTAACAACATACTTAAGCTTTTACATCCATTTATGCCTTTTATCACAGAGGAAATATATTGTACCGTAAATGAAGATGTAAAGAGTATAATGATTGAACCTTGGCCTGCAGAAAATCCTGAATACAATTTTGAGGATGATGAAAATAAAGCCGAGCTTATAAAAGAGGCCGTAAGAGCAATAAGAAATGTAAGAGCATCTATGAATGTACCGCCTTCACATAAGGCAAAGGGAATTGTAGTAAGTGAAAGCGAAAAGATAAGAGATACATTTGAAAGTGCCGGAGATTTCTTTAAGCAGCTTGCAGGACTTGATAAGCTTATAATAGATTCGGATGACAGTACTGTTGAGAAGGACTCTGTAAGAGTTGCAATACCGAATGCATCCATATGTTTACCTTTAAAAGAGCTTGTAGATATTGAAAAAGAAGTTGAAAGACTGAAAAAAGAAGAAAAGAAGCTTATAGGCGAGGTGGCAAGATCAACAGGTATGCTTTCAAATGAGAAGTTTGTAAGTAAAGCGCCTCAGGCAAAAATAGATGAAGAAAAGAAAAAGCTTGAAAACTATGAGCAGATGCTTTCACAGGTAAGAGAGCAGCTTGCAAGATTAGCCGACTTATATGAATGAAAAAGAATATATAGAGAGCATTCCCATGTGGGCCAAGAAAAAGAATTCACTTTCGGAAGTAAGAAAGAATATTGAAATTCTGGGTATAAAGCTGCCGAAAGTAATACATGTGGCAGGTACCAATGGGAAAGGCTCCGTATGTGCATATCTCAGTAATATTCTTATAGAAAAATCATATGAAGGTGGGAACATTTATCTCCCCTCATTTGATAGAAGTAAACGAAAGAATATTGCTTGATATGACACCAATAAGCGATAGAGAACTTGAGAGTATATCAAAATATGTTAGAGAAAAGACTGTGGTAACAGATACGGCACCTACATATTTTGAATATATCTTCTATATCGCAACGGTATTTTTTTCAAAAACAAATCCGGATTATGTAATACTTGAAACCGGAATGGGTGGGCGACTTGATGTAACAAATGTTTTCGAGGACACTTTAAGTATTATTACAAGTATAGGAATGGACCATATGCAATTTCTCGGAAACAGTATAAAAGAAATTGCTTATGAAAAGGCCGGTATTATTAAGCATAATTCTACAGTAATCTTTGATGACTCAAAATGAAGAGGCAAATGAGATAATAAGAGAAATTTGCCAAAAGCTAAAGCGGCAAAAATAATACCGCTTTCCGTTTTTGACTATGAAAGCCTGAAATTTACATATGTAAAGTACAAAAAGAAAGCGGCTGCACTTGCTATACTTGGAGCGGGGCAGCTGCTTAATACTATAGATAATATAGATGAAGCTTTAACAAAGACTGTATGGCATGGAAGAATGGAAGAGATAGAAAAGGATATTATTATTGACGGAGCACATAATGAACCGGCAATTATAGAGTTTACAGAAAATGCAATGAAGCTTGCAAAAGTAAATAATAAGAAAAATCAAGCTTTTGATCTCAGTAGTAAAGGATAAAGAGGTGGAAAAGATTTTTGATATTATTACTTCCAAGCTTGAGGTAAAAATACTATCTGACAGCCATGAATTCTTACAGAAGCAATTCTACGGATGAGCTTTATAATAGCTTAAATATACTTTTAGAAAAATAAAAGACAGTCAAAGATAAGTTGCTATAATAGCAGTATAGAGGCCTTTAACGAAGCAAAAAAAGAAAAGGCTGATGATGAAATTTTGTTTTGTGTTGGCTCATTATATTTAATGGGAGAGATATTAGAGGGAAACAGATGATAGATTTTGAGGAAGAATTAAGAAAATTTAAGCCTTCACCGGATATTTCCGCAGTGGAGGATATTATAGTAAAAAGTGATATTTCAGATATGAATGATATTTTGATGGAATTGTTAAAAGAGCAAGTAAAGGGCTGATATGAAGAAAAACAGACGTCTGGAACAGATATCAAACGGTTATTATAATTTGGGATTGTCTCTTGCAAAGGAAAGAAATTTATCTTCCGCACTGAATGCGCTAAGCATATCTTTGGGATTGAATAAGAAAAATACCGATGCCAGAAATCTATACGGACTTATACAGTTTGAAATGGGCGAAGAGACCAAGGCTTTTGATTTCATGGGTTATAAGTATAAATATTAATCCTATAAAACAATCCGGCACAGAATTATTTGTGCAAAAATTGAGAAATAAATCCGCCTACCTGGAAAAATCACAGGATGCCATTTCAAAATATAATAAGGCGATCTCTCAAATAAAGACTGTAAATTATGATATGGCAAGGATAACATTAAAGCAGGCTGTAGATATAAGGCCGCATTTTGTAAAGGCAATGCTCGCACTGGCACTTCTTGATATCAGAGAGGGAAAATCAAGTGAGGCAAAAAAGCTTTTGGAGAATGTACTTGCAATTGACAGATTCAATACTAAGGCTATTACCTACCTTGAAGAGATGAAACCTTTGACTGAAAAAAATGCAAGGAAAGAAAAACTAAGTGTTATCGGCAGTCCCGTAAAGAAGGAAAAACCTGTAGAAAATGTAAATAACGGTATGCCTGTGACCGAGATATATAAGAATTATTCGGGAATGTTTACAGCTATCAATGTAGGTATAGGATTGATAGTCGGTGCCTGTGCAATGGTATTTTTATATATGCCTACTATGAAGGTGGCATTAAATAATGCACATAAAGAAATTGTGGAGATATCACAACAACTTAATGATGTAAATTTATCCATGGAAACACTGAAGAGTGAAAAATGAAGGATTGAACGAACAGGTAAATAAACTTACAGAAGTTAATAACACGTCAACAGAGAATATGAACTATAAGCTTTTTGCAGTATGTTTATTTCTTAGGTCTTATAAAAGAGTACAATACAAAAATTATACAAGAGCCGCCGAGATATTCTCAAATCTGGATGTGGGTCAGCTTACAGATGTCGACAACGGCTTAGGCATATCCGTAACAGGCACATTTGCCGAAATGGCACCTAAGATGAGAGATGAGGGTCCCAAAACTTTTACTTAAGGTGGCGGACGGACTTAACAGATCCGGTGATTTTGCCGGAGCGATAGGCTATTATGACGCCGCTCTCAGAATATCACCGGATTATGTGGAAGCCAAGTATAAGAAAGCTTTTGGCATACAAGACTATGGAGATGTTGATACTGCAAAACAATCTGTTTACAGAAATTATTACAAATTATCCTGATGACAGGTTTGCAAATGAATCAAAAGAAAGAAAGAGGTTATTGATGAATAATATTTCAAGTGCAAAATATTTTCGCTTTTCAGAATAATATTCTTGATAGTTGAATATATGTGATTGTAAATCCTTTGTTTATAGCAGGTACAATAAATATTATATTATGTGTGCTGTTGTTAATAGAGGGAATTTCTCAAATAAGCGCTTATCTGTCTGAGAAAAGAGAAGGCAGAAGTATTTGGAGACTGATTGAAGGTATTTTATCTGTTGCGGCAGGAATTTACTTTGCGGTGAAAGATTCTCTGGGATTGTCCGTTGCCTTTTATAGTGGCGGCAGGTATCTGGTTACTTCTTATCGGAATAAGCAGAGTGTTTATGGGAATGAGAGTAGTGAAATTTGAAAAGAATATAGGTCAGAGACTTATTTTCATTGCAATAATTGATTTATTACTCGGTATCATTCTTGTGATAAATCCTGTATTTGTGGCAGGCTATATTTCGGTACTTTTCGGGGTTTCATTAATAGTGCAGGCTGTGGTTGCAATATTCAGATTTTTCAGATTAAACAGAATGGAGAAAGTTGAAATAAATAATGCAATAAGGAGAATAGTATGAATATGAAAAACAAATTATCGATATGTGTAGTATTGAGCTGTATCGCTTTTTGCTTTAGTGGGATGTAGTAGGACCGCTGTAAATGTACAGGGAAATCAGGTGACCCAAAAAGTATCAGTAGAAAAGAACTATTTTTCCTTATGAAAATTTACATGAGCTGTCTATTGATAAAAATGCTGACAGTGAAAAACATTAAGAGCATAATAAATAATCTGCCGATGTTGGCAGATTATCTTGAAATAAAGGATGCAAAAATAGAAAATACAGACATAGGTGTCGGACTTGTTTTAGAGTATGATGAAATATATGATAAGGCAAAACAGCTGAAACTGTCTGAGAACCCTTTGTATCATTCTCCTTATTTTAATACATTTAAGTTTTAATAACAGCGTGTTATTGATGCTTGAAAATGACTACATTTCATATATTAAAACAGAAGTTAATATTCCCAAAAGAATATGTAGAAGGAACAGATGAAAAAGAGTCGATGTAATAAGCAGAGAAAGCTTATTACATATAAACTTTGAGTACATGAAAGAAAATCAAAGTTATTATAATGAACTATTGGAATTTAATAATGCGATATATGCAGACAGACTGTTTTATAATCGTATCAGACTTGGTTCTGATGAAGAAACCTTGATACAGAGGAATGGAGATCCCGATAAAAAGAAGAGAAAGATGATTTTGGAATCTATTTATACTTATGGCGATGAAAACAGTTACACCTCATTTTAAACTGACACCTAAAAACAACGGATCGGGTGAACAGGAAGTATCAGCGATTGTAGTGCATCCAAGTAAAGAAGATATTAACGGCGGTGAGTTACTATATAATTTGGGTTTATTACCAAATGAAAACGAATATTTAAAGAAGGTACAGGTAAGAGATTATTTGGGAGAGCCTGTTTTTAGATTGAAAATACAGATTATTATAGAATAAGCTCAGATATATCGGATTATTTATATTTTATTTACTCAGAAGGTGGTGAAGTTATTGAATATGGAGTCCACAAATGGATTATTCCTGTAAACTAGTCTAATATTATATATAATAAGTTGAAATAATACACAAAAGTGGTAAAATAGAATAAAAATATATGTGAGGTGTATGTATGAAATTTTTTATTGATACCGCAAATGTGGATGAGATCAGAGAAGTTGCTGCCTGGGGCGTGTTAGCAGGCGTTACAACAAATCCTTCATTAGTTGCAAAGTCAGGAAGAAAATTTGAGGATGTTATCAAGGAAATCACAGACATTGTAGACGGGGCTATAAGCGGTGAGGTAAAGGCTACGACTACAAAGGCTGAGGATATGATAGCCGAGGGCAGAGAGATTGCAAAGATCCATAAAAATATGGTTGTAAAGATTCCTATGACTGCTGAAGGCCTGAAGGCAATAGCTGCACTCAGTAAAGAGGGAATTGCCACAAACTGCACTTTAATCTTTACACCGCTGCAGGCACTTTTGGCTGCAAGAGCAGGTGCAAGCTATGTTTCACCATTCCTTGGAAGACTTGACGATGTGGGAACAAGAGGCGTTTCTTTGATAGAGGATATCGTTGAGATTTTTGAAATTCACGGCATAGAGACTGAGATAATTGCCGCGTCCGTGCGTAACAATATGCATGTACTTGAGTGTGCCAAGGCAGGAGCAGATATTGCAACAGTACCTTATTCCGTATTTAAGTCTATGTTAAATCATCCTCTTACAGAAGCAGGAATTGAAAAATTCATAGCGGACTATGAGAAGTCGGTTAAATAACAATAAAAAAGAGCCTTTACGGGCTCTTTTTTATTGTTTGAACTACGTATTCTCAAGTATTAATTATGCACGCTCTACAAAACCTGAACGAAGGCATGAAGTACATACATACATCTTCTTAGATCCACCCTCTGTTTTGACCTTAACTGACTTAACGTTAGCCTTCCATATTTTGTTGGATCTTCTATGAGAATGGCTTACTGCATTACCAAAATGAGCAGCTTTTTCGCATATTGAACATTTTGCCACGGTTACACCTCCTTTAACTTTAATTATAAAGATTTATAATTATTTTGGATTGGACTTCATCACAATAGGAAAAACCCGTGCAAAAATCCATAACGGATATATTTTTACCAAATAAAAATACTATTTGCAAGACATTTTATAATTTATTATATTGTGGTAAAATGAAAAAGATTGGAGTTCAGAGCGAAATTTTTAGATTATCTTTATGAACTGAAAAATCGTATTGTTATGTAAAAAGGAGCATAGAAATGAATAATATTGACATCAAGTCTGTAAACACCATAAGAGTTCTTAGTGCAGACGGTATAGAGAAAGCAAAGTCAGGTCATCCGGGATTGCCTTTGGGAGCCGCCCCGATTGCATATGAACTTTTTGCAAATCATATGAAGCATAACCCGAAGAACCCTGATTGGGCAAACAGAGACAGATTTATTCTGTCTGCAGGTCATGGTTCAATGCTTTTATATTCATTATTCCACCTCTTCGGATATGGCGATTTGAGCATGGATGATTTGAAGAGTTTCAGACAGCTGGATTCAAAGACTCCGGGACATCCCGAGTACGGTCATACGGTTGGTGTAGAGGCTACTACAGGACCGCTTGGTGCAGGTATGGGTATGGCTGTAGGTATGGCCATGGCTGAAGCACATATGGCAAGTGTATTCAATAAAGAAGGTTATGATATAGTGGATCACTATACATTTGTATTAGGCGGTGACGGCTGCTTGATGGAAGGAATATCATCAGAGGCATTTTCACTTGCAGGAACACTCGGACTCTCAAAGCTTATTGTATTCTATGATTCAAACGGAATTTCTATTGAGGGAAGTACAGATATAGCATTTACAGAGAATGTAGTGGACAGAATGAAGGCTTTCGGATTCCAGACTATAGAGGTAGAGGACGGAAACGACCTTGCAGCTATCGGAAAGGCTATACAAGAGGCTAAATCAGATAAGAATAGACCTTCATTTATTAAGATAAATACTGTAATCGGATATGGTGCGGGAAAGAAGCAGGGAACTGCAGGAGCACATGGTGAGCCTCTTGGAAGTGAAGCGCTTGCCGCACTTAAGTCAGGTTTCGGTTTCAATCCGGAAGAGAGCTTTTAAAGTCGATGCCGATGTATATGAGAATTTTAATAAAATAAATGAAAAGAATGCAAAGATTGAAGAAGAGTGAATAAGCTCTTTAAGGAGTATGCAAATAAATATCCTGAAGATGCAAAGAAATGGGATAACTATTACTCTGAAATCAATGCTTCTTTAATAGATAATGATGAGTTCTGGGCATGGGATGATGCACCTGCAGCTACAAGAAATATTTCAGGAAGCATTATTAACAGATTAAAGGATATATTCCCTAATCTTATAGGCGGTTCTGCGGACCTTTCACCTTCAAACAAGACTGTAATGAACGGTGAAGGATATATCTCAAAGGATGATTTTTCAGGAAGAAATATACATTTCGGTGTAAGAGAGTTTGCAATGACCGCTATTACAAACGGTATTTTATTACATGGCGGACTTAGAGCATATTGTGCCACCTTCTTTGTATTCAGTGATTATACAAAGCCGATGGCAAGACTTTCTGCGCTTATGAATATTCCTACAATATTTGTATATACACATGATTCTATAGGTGTCGGCGAGGACGGACCTACACATGAGCCTATAGAGCAGCTTGCAATGCTCAGATCATTGCCCAATTTCAATACATTCAGACCTGCCGATGCGAGAGAGACAATTGCGGCATGGTATGCGGCTATGGTTTCAAAGTCTACACCTACAGCTATTGTGCTTACAAGACAGAATCTCCCACAGCTTGACGGAAGCGGAAAGAAAGCACTTAAGGGAGCTTATATTATAAAAGAAGCTTCAAAGTCTACACCTGATATGATTTTAATAGCGTCAGGATCCGAGGTTTCACTTGCCATTGAAGCTGCAACAGAGCTTGAGAAGGATAATATATCTACAAGAGTTGTAAGTATGCCGTGTATGGATGTGTTTGAGGCACAGAGCAAGGAGTATAAGGAAGAAGTACTGCCGAAAAATGTAAGAAACAGAGTGGCAATAGAGGCCTTATCAAGCTTTGGATGGGATAGATATACAGGTCTTGACGGAAGAGTAATATCCATGAATTCTTTCGGAGCATCTGCACCTCAGGATTTGCTTTTCAAAAAGTTCGGATTTACAAAGGAAAATGTTGTAACTACAGCTAAAGAAGTATTTAATCAATAAATAATATTAAAACAGATATAGAATTTCTATATCTGTTTTTGTGCTTATTTAGGAAGGAAAAAAACATGGGCGGTATTTTTGGTGTAGTAGGAAAAATGATTGTGTTATGGACTTGTTTTTTTCGGGGTTGACTATCACTCGCATCTTGGAACAAGACGTGCCGGAATGGCTGTATTTGACGGAGAGTATTTCAACAGAGTAATCCACAATATTCAAAACTCGCCGTTTCGAACAAAAGTTTGAAAAAGATGTGGAAGATTTGCGTGGGTATATGGGAATAGGTTGCATATCGGATGAAGATCCGCAGCCTCTTTTGATACAATCACATCTGGGCAGCTATGCTATAACTACAGTCGGAAAAATCAGCAATCATGATGAGATAATAAAAACTCTATAAAGACGGCAGAGTACATTTCCAGGAGCAGAGCGGCGGGCGTGTAAATGACAATGAGCTTGTGGCTACATTGATTTCTTCAATGCCTTCCTTCAAAGAGGGACTTGAGTACGTACAGGAAACAATAAAAGGTTCCATGACTGTTGTAATTATGACAAAGGAGGGTATATATGCCGCCAGAGATAAATTCGGAAGGACGCCTCTGGTTATAGGTAATAAGAAAGATACATTCTGTATTACATTTGAAAACCATGCATATTTAAATTTGGGATACAGCTTTTATAAGGAACTTGGACCGGGAGAGATAGTATTTATCACATCAGATAAGGTAAAAGAAATATCACCTGCAAAATCCGAGATGAAAATCTGTTCGTTCTTATGGGTATACTACGGTTATCCGACAGCTTCATATGAGGGTGTAAATGTAGAAACTATGAGATACAAATGCGGTGAACTTTCTGGCAAAAAGAGATAATATAGATGCGGATATTGTAGCCGGAGTTCCGGACTCCGGTACCGCACATGCCATAGGTTATGCAAATAAATCGGGTATACCTTTTGCCAGACCTTTTATAAAGTATACACCTACATGGCCAAGGTCTTTTATGCCTACAAATCAAAGTCAGAGAAATCTTATTGCTAAGATGAAACTTATACCGGTACAGGAACTTATAGAAAATAATGATATACTCCTGATAGACGATTCCATAGTCAGAGGCACACAGTTAAGAGAAACCACGGAGTTTTTGTATAATTCCGGTGCAAAGAAGGTACATGTCAGACCTGCATGTCCTCCGCTCTTATTCGGGTGTAAATATCTTAACTTTTCAAGATCGAAATCCGACTATGATTTGATTACAAGAAGAATAATAAGAGAAAGGGAGGGATAATGTAAGCAAAGAACTCCTCTTTTGACTATGCCGATCCGAACAGCAAAAACTATGAAAGAGATGGTTGAGGAAATCAGAAAAGATTCAAAACTTTTTCAAGCCTCAGGGTTTTCACAGACTTGATGATTTAACAGAATCCATAGGTATAAGCCCTGTAAGTTGTGTACATATTGCTGGAACGGCAAGGAAGCTTGATATTCTGTAATAAATTTAGTATAATATTGGTTTGATAAATCAGGTGTTGTGTTTTATGCAATACGAAAAGGATGAGTATTTTTGAGGGGTTCAAAGGAATTTAAAATAATCCTTGTTAAGTTATTTAATGATATACTTGATTATGAGGAAAGCGTTTTACGTGCTTCTGAGTTTAAGGATTTGACCAATAATGATATACATGTAATACGAGCTATAGGAATGAATGAAAAAGAATATGTCAATGATTGCAAAAGGAGTTGGCGGTTACTATAGGGACTTTGACGATTTCAATAAACAGCCTTGTAAGAAAAGGGTATGTTATAAAAGAGATCCGAAAAAGGATAAGAGAGTGGTTTTTGTAAACCTCTCATCAAAAGGTGAAGCGGCTTTTTCAAGAAATGAAGAGCTGTACGATCAGATGGTCAATTCAATGCTTGAAGACTTGGAAGACAATGAAATGGACATATTGATGAAATCATTATTAAAAAGTAAACAGATGTATTAAACAGAATAAAGCTTAAAAAGTATATCGGTAATAAATACGGATATCAATATTGATGGAGGATTTTATTCTTCATATTTTAGATATAATAGAAATTGTAAGAAGGCGGAATGACAAATGAGTAAGAAACCATATTATATAACAACGGCTATTGCCTATGCTTCAGGAAAGCCACATATCGGAAACACATATGAGATAATATTGGCTGATGCAATAGCAAGATTCAGAAGAGAAGAAGGACTTGAGGTTTTCTTTCAGACAGGAACAGATGAGCACGGTCAAAAAATAGAGAATAAGGCAAAGGATGCAGGTATTACTCCAAAGGAGTATGTAGACAATGCGGCAGGACAGATCAGAAAGATCTGGGATATGATGAATACATCATATGACAAGTTTATCAGAACCACAGATGAAGACCATAAAAAGCAGGTTCAAAAGATTTTCAAAAAATTCTATGATCAGGGCGATATATATAAGGGATTCTACGAGGGCATGTATTGTACTGCCTGTGAGTCATTCTTTACAGATTCCCAGCTTGTTGACGGAAAATGTCCTGACTGCGGCGGTGAGGTATATCCTGCAAAAGAGGAAGCATACTTCTTTAAGATGAGTAAGTATGCGGACAGACTTATTAAACATATCAATGAGCATCCTGAGTTCATACAGCCTGTTTCAAGAAAAAATGAGATGATGAATAACTTCCTTTTACCGGGATTACAGGATCTTTGTGTCAGCAGAACAAGTTTTACATGGGGAATTCCGGTAGATTTCGATTCTAAGCATGTTACTTATGTATGGCTTGATGCACTTTCAAACTATATCACAGGTATCGGATATGATGTAGACGGAAACAGCAGTGAGAGATTTAAAAAATTCTGGCCTGCAGATCTTCATCTTATAGGTAAGGATATTATAAGATTCCATACAATATACTGGCCTATATTCTTAATGGCACTTGATTTACCGCTTCCAAAGCAGGTCTTCGGTCATCCATGGCTTTTACAGGGTGAAGGTAAGATGAGTAAATCAAAGGGTAATGTTCTTTATGCGGATACATTGGTTGATTTCTTCGGAGTTGATGCTGTCAGATACTTTGTATTACATGAGATGCCGTTTGATAATGACGGTGTTATAAGCTGGGATTTGATGGTGGAGAGGTTCAATTCAGACCTTGCAAATGTACTTGGAAATCTTGTAAGCAGAACAATATCAATGACTAAACAAGTACTTTTGACGGATGGTTTTGACAGATGCAAAAGATGAGAGCGTTGCAGGTTCAACAGAAACAGATACCGATTTAAAAGATGTAGTGCTCATGTCTGTTGAAAAGGTTGAAAAGAAGATGTCTGAGCTTCGTGTTGCTGATGCTATTACAGAGATATGGACATTGTTTAAGAGATGTAATAAGTACATTGATGAGACTACACCTTGGATTCTTGCAAAAGAAGAGGATAAGAAGGCCAGACTTCAGACTGTTTTATACAATTTGGCGGAGTCAATATCTATAGGTGCTTCTTTACTTTACAGCTTTATGCCTGAGACATCTGAAAAGATACTTGATATGTTCGGAACAAATAAGAGAAGCCTTGAAGATATGAATAAATTCGGACTTCTTATGAGTGGAACGAAGGTTGTGGAAGAGCCTGAAATATTATTTAAGAGACTTGATCTTGAAGAAGTGTTAAAGCAGGTTGAGGCTTTAAATCTTGGTGGAAAAACTGAGAAGCAGGAGCCTGAAATAGAGGGTGTTGATGTAGAAGCAAAAGATACTATAGAGTATGATGATTTTGCAAAGCTTCAGATACAGGTAGGACAGGTTATAAAATGTGAGGAAGTTCCTAAGTCAAAGAAACTTCTATGCTCACAGGTACAGATAGGAAGTACAACAAGACAGATTCTAAGCGGTATCAAGCAGTGGTATTCTGCAAAGGATATGGTAGGAAAGCAGGTGCTTGTTGTTACAAATCTTGCACCGAGAAATATTGCAGGACTTGAGAGTCAGGGTATGATACTTATGGCTGAGGATGATGCCGGAAATGCGGTTTTGGTATCACCTGAGAAGAGTATAAAGACAGGTTCTGAAATAGCATAAATATTATTGTGTGGGGAATGCTTTTCTTTGCGTTCCCCGATTTTTAAAAGCGCATAAAGGTGAATGTGTTGGGAAAAATAAAAATAAAGTTTTTTTCTTCAGCGGTACTGAAGTATATAGCAATGGTTACAATGCTTATAGATCATATCGGAGCAAGCGGATTGATCTTTTTAATGTTCAATATAGCTGTTTCCATGAGGATGTACTATATTTCAAGGATGATAGGGCGTGTTGCCTTTCCGATATATCTTTTTTTACTTGTTGAAGGATTTGTTCACAAAAACATATATATATAATCAGACTTACATTATTTTCGATACTTTCAGAAGTACCGTTTGATATGGCGTTTTGGGGCGGTTTTGTCAATATGGAGCATCAAAATGTAATGTGGTCTTTGCTTATATGTGTTATCATGCTTTGCGGAATAAAAAAGTATCCGGATTTCAGTGTGATTTTTGTAGGTATGGGATGTTTTGCGGCATGGATTATAAAGTCCGATTATGAGTATATCGGACCCTTTGGCCGTGGGATGCATGTATTTATTCAGAGAAAGAGCCGTTTATAAAAATGTTGCTACAGCAATTATTTTTTCATTTGAACCGCCGGCATTATTCAGTCTTATACCGATAAATATGTACAACGGGGAGAAGGGAAAGAGTTTAAAATACTTTGTTCTACTTCTTTTACCCCGTGCATCTGTTGGCTTTTAGTTTTAATTAAGAATATTTTGCGATAAAAAATATTACATAAATTTTAAGAAAATATTACATGGACAAAAAGAAGATTTATATATAATAGATACACATGCTCATTATGATGATGAAGCATTTGAAGAAGACAGGATGAGCTTTTAAAAAGCTTTTGAAGACGAAGGTATAAAGAGAGTTGTAAATATCGGTGCTTCAATGGAAAGTTCAAGAAACAGTATAGCATTGGCAAAGGAATATCCTTTTGTTTATGCTGTAGTTGGAATTCACCCGTCTTGTGCAGAAGAAATCTCGGATGAAAATATTTCTTTACTTGAAGAAATGTCTTTTGATGAGAAGGTGGTGGCTATCGGAGAAATAGGACTTGACTATTACTATGATGAGCCGGATAAAGAGGTACAAAAAAAGTGTTTCAGAGCACAGCTTGACTTGGCAAAGAGGTGTGATTTGCCTGTAGTTATACATTCAAGAGATGCCGAAAAAGATACTCTTGATATCTTAAAGGAATTTGAAGGTGTCAAAGGAGTTATACATTGCTATTCTTATAGCAAAGAAATGGCGAGAGAATTTATTAAGCTCGGATATGTACTGGGTGTCGGCGGTGTAGTTACATTTAAGAATGCAAAAAAACTTGAAGAAACTGTAGAAGAGATTTCTTTTGATGATTTTGTGCTTGAAACTGATTGCCTTTATTTATCCCCTGTTCCGAACAGAGGAAAAAGAAATTCTTCATTGAATTTGACTTACATTATAGATAAATTGAGTGAGATAAAAGGAGTGTCAAAAGATTTTATTATAGAGAAGTCTTTTGAGAATGCAAAAATTGTATCCTAAGATGAAATAATGAGTTTTCATTATACTCACATAGAGTGAGATGGAGTTTGAAATGACAAAATATTGCTAATCCGGCAAATACTATAGAAATAATCAAAAATATGATTTCAATTTTTCAAAAGAAATTCGGACAAAATTTTTTGATAGATACCATGTTTTAGATAAGATATGTCGGGCATCGGGACTTGGTAAAATGATTTGGCTATTGAAATAGGGTCCCGGGAATAGGTGCATTGACTACAATACCTTGCAAATGCCGCAAAAAGCGGTTGTTGCTATTGAGATTGATAAAAATTTATTGCCGATATTAAATGAGACATTGGCAAAATTATGAAAATATAAGTATAATAAATGCTGATTTTCTAAAAAGTTGATTTGGAAAAAGCTGATTGAAGAGTGCAGGCAAAAATACGGTGACTTTGAGAATATAAGAATCGTTGCAAATTTGCCATACTATATCACCACTCCTATAATCATGAATGTACTCGAGTCACATATTCATATTGACAGTATTACAGTCATGATACAAAAGGAGGTTGCTGACAGAATGCAGGCACTGCCCGGAAGCAAGGATTACGGTGCATTGTCTTTGGCTGTGCAGTATTACTCAGATCCGTATGTTGTAGCATTTGTTCCGCCGAACTGTTTTATTCCAAGACCTAAGGTCGGCTCAAGTGTTATACGTTTGGATATTTACAAGGAAAAACCTATCAAAGCAGTTGATGATAAATTGATGTTTCAAATAATTCGTGCGGGATTTAATCAAAGAAGAAAAACTTTGGTAAATTCTCTCGGTAATTTTGAAGGACTTAATTTTTCAAAAGAGAATATAATTCACGCTTTGTCATTGCTTGGAAAGTCTGAAAAGATAAGAGGTGAAGCTCTTACTTTAGAGGAGTTTGCAAAATTGGCAGGATATTTAAAAGAGAGCATATAAATTTTGACAAGGAAGAGAAGATGAGCAAGAAAAAAAAGAATGAATTTTTACGAAGTGTAAAAGATAGAGTGGAAACTATACAGGACATGGATAAAAGTAAAAAGATAATGGCCGGAGGAGTCATAGGTGTAGTTGCCTTGGCGGCAATTATAGGTGTCTCTATGTCAGGAAAGAGTGCGAGAAGTGTTGTTACCGAAACTACAGTTGCTGTAGAGAGTTCATCTACAGAAGTAGAGGTTGCGGCGGCACAGGTAATGCCTATGGAAAAGGCCGGAAATGAGTTCCCTTCACTTGGTATTGAAGTTGAAACTGAGGAACCGAGACCTGAACTTTTGGAAGAGGGTGTGCAGCACTCATATATAGAAAAAGTTCAGGAAAGACTTATGCAGCTTGGCTTTATGGACAATGATGAGCCTACAAATTACTTCGGTGAGGTTACAAAGGCGGCTGTAATGATTTTCCAAAGACAAAACGGTCTTGCACAGGACGGTATTATCGGTCCTTCAACACTACCGCTTTTGATGGATGACAATGCAAAACATTATGCGGCTAAGCTCGGTGATGTAGGTGAGGATGTTAAAAGAATACAGAACCGTCTGTATGAACTTGGATATTTGGCTTCTGCAGATATGATTACAGGCACATATGATGAGAAAACTCAGGAAGCCGCATTAAAGCTTCAGCAAGTAAACTCATTAAGTGAGGACGGTAAGGTCGGAAGTGAGACAATGAACCTCTTATATTCCGATGAGATAAAGGCAAATACACTTTCACTCGGAGAGCATAGTGAAGTCGTACAAAACATTCAAAACAGATTGTTTGAACTGGGTTATCTTACTACAAGACCTGACGGTACATACGGTAAGGACACAGAGCTTGCTGTAAGAGTGTTCCAGTCAAAGAACGACCTTGTAGTGGACGGATACCTCGGACCGTCTACAAGAGCTGTTATACTTTCAAGTGAAGCAAAAGCAAACGGCCTCAGTCTCGGTGACGAAAATGAGCAGGTTGCAAGACTTCAGAGTCTTCTTGCAAAGGCGGGATATTTAAACGAATCAAATGCTACAGGATATTTCGGAGAGCTTACAGAATCCGCATTAAAGAGATTCCAAAGCAATAACGGACTTTCTGCAGACGGTAGAGCCGGAGCACAGACATTTGCGAAGTTAAGTTCGGGAAATACAAACGGACCTTCAAGAAATGATTCTTCAAACGGCGGAAAGTCCGACAAAAAATCATCCGGAGGAAGCTCAGGCGGCGGAGGTTCATACTCAGGCAGCGTAGGAAATATGATCAGCATTGCTTCATCAAAAATCGGAAGTCCGTATGTATGGGGAGCAAAGGGATCAAACTCATTTGACTGCTCGGGATTTGTATACTGGGTTCTTAAGCAGATGGGAGTAGGTCAGTCATATATTACATCTCTCAGGATGGAGAAATCCGGGAAGATATACAAGAATAAGTTCATTCTCAGATATACAGGCAGGAGATATCGTAGTAGTTTCAGGGCATGTCGGTATAGCTGCCGGAGGCGGTGAGATAATAGATGCTTCATCTTCAAGAGGTAGAGTAAAGAGAAGCAGCATGTCAAGCTGGTGGAGAAACAACTTTATAGTTGCCTGGAGAATATTCTAATATTTGAAATAAAGTCTATATCTGATTTGATATAGGCTTTTTATATTGATTAATTTGGATTGTAAAAAAAGCCGTTCTAAATATATAATATTTTTATAAAAACATTGAAAGGAAGAAGTAGATGATTGATTATACCGAAGGCGCAGGCGTTCAATATCATATTGGCGTAGGCAAGGGTGATGTGGGAAAGTATGTAATACTTCCGGGAGATCCGAAAAGATGTGAAAAGATTGCATCATATTTTGATGATGCAAAACTTGTGGCGGACAGCAGAGAGTATGTGACATATACAGGCTATTTGGACGGTGTAAAGGTTTCGTAACTTCAACAGGTATCGGAGGACCTTCATCGGCTATAGCACTGAAGAGCTTGTAAGATGCGGTGCTGATACTTTTATAAGAGTAGGAACCTGTGGCGGAATGAAGCTTGATGTATGCGGTGGTGATTTGGTAATAGCTAACGGAGCTATAAGAATGGAAGGTACAAGTAAAGAGTATGCTCCTATAGAATTTCCGGCAGTGGCTGATTTTGATATAATTACCGCATTAAAGGAAGCTTCAGACAAATTGAAATATAAATCACATATCGGAGTTGTTCAGTGTAAGGATGCATTCACGGTCAGCATGAACTCGAAAAATAAGCCTGTAAGCTATGAACTTGTAAATAAGTGGGAGGCTTGGCTAAGGCTTTGGTACACTGGCTTCAGAGATGGAGTCTGCGGCATTGTTTACAGTGGCATCATATCTTGGTGTGAAGGTCGGATCGATATTTTTGGCAATTGCAAATCAGGAGAGAGCAAAGGCAGGTCTTAGCAATGAGCAGGTACATGATACAAGTAAAGCTATTGAGACAGCTGTCGAAGCTATCAGAATACTTATAAAAAGAACAGTTAAAAATAAACAGATTCAAAGATTAAATCTATTTAATATTACATTTAAATATAACAACTGATTACAAATAATTTATGATATATACTTTAAAATGTTATTCAAATATAATATTTATATTCGTTTTTAAGGAGGAAAAATGAAAAAGATTATTGGCTATCGGTATGGCGGCACTTATGGGACTTTCACTTGTAGCTTGTTCTTCGGGTTCAACTGAGCACAAAGGCTGAGAGCACCGAGAAGGCGCAGGAGAGCAAGGACGGTGGTGAAAGTACTTCAGCCGAAGAGAAGAAGGCGTCTACAGATTTAAAAATCGGTATGGTAACAGATGTCGGCGGTGTAAATGACGGATCATTTAACCAGTCTGCATGGGAAGGCCTTCAGAGAGCGCAAAAGGAGCTTTGGAATACAGGCAAAGTATCTTGAGTCAAAGACAGATGCCGATTATATTCCAAAATATCGAAACATTGGTTGATGATGACTACGATCTTATCATTTGTATCGGATACCAGTTGGCAGATGCTCTCAGAACAGAGGCTGAAGCTAATCCTAATAAGAAATTTGCAATCGTAGATGATGCATCAATTGAGCTTGACAATGTTGCATGCCTTATGTTTGAGCAGGCCTGAGCATCATATCTGTGTGGGATATATTGCAGGTAAGACAACAAAAGACAAATACTACAGGTATCGTTATCGGTATGGCAACAGATGTTATGAACGAGTTCGGATACGGATATCTTGCAGGTGTTAAGGATGCAACTCCGATGCTAATATTTTTACAGAACAATGTAAACAGCTTTGCAGATACAGGTGCAGGTAAGACAGCTGCAAACAACATGGTTGCAAATAATGCGGACGTTATTTTCCATGCGGCAGGCGGTACAGGACTTGGAGTTATCGATGCGGCTACAGAAGCCGGAATCTGGGCTATCGGTGTTGACTCTGACCAGTCAAAGGTTGCTCCTAAGACAATCCTCTACATCAGCTATGAGAGAGAGTTGATAATGCAGTATATGATGAGGCAAAGGCTGTACTTGACGGTGAATATAGGTCGAGTTAAGACTTATACATGTAAAGGACGGTGGTGTAGATATAGCACTACAACAGACAATCTTCCTGAAGAGTTTCTTAAGGAAGTTGAAGATGTTAAGGCAAAGATTATAGCAGGAGAAATAAAGGTTCCAAACAACAAGGCTGATTTTTGAAGCCAAGTATGGTGATATCTACGAATTGGATTAATTAATCTGTTTATTTTTAAAAGGGCAGCAGAAGTGCCTTCTAAACATATCTACGAATTTCGTAGGTATATTTAAAGTGACACCTTATAGAAATGGAGTAATATGAGAGATATCAGTTTAGATAAGGTAAAATGAAATAGAGAGAGAATGCTTTGAGACTGCAAAGACTGCAAGCCCCACACATGAGCAGAAAGTGGCTACTATGGCAAACCATGCGGATTCATTACTTGAAGTTTTGGATAAGCCTGAGGGACTTGACGAGCTGCTTGATGCGGATATAGAAAGTCAATGTATTTGTGATCTGTTTGAAGGACATGCTCCTATGAGACCGAGATACATAATACCCGATGTATGCAAAAGTTTATGAAGGAAGGAAGTGAGTTCCTTCAGCTTGATCCGCCGAAGGATCTATATGAAGCTGAACTCATTATTGATTTTCTATCGTCATGTACCGAGTGTGACACATTCCCGGTATATGGGACAACTTGATGAATTGTTTGGAGCATTTTGTACAGGCGATGTGGACAGAGATTTGGCAAAGATGATAAAGCTTTTATCAATATGGACAGAACTATCTTGGATTCATTTTCACATGCAAATATAGGTCCAAAGGATACTTTGGCCGGTAGATTGATACTTGAGGTTGAGGCCGAGCTTGAGCAGGCGGTACCAAATATCACCCTTTAAGCATGATCCCCGAAGTTACAGGTGATGAGTTTGCTCTTGTGGAATAAACACAGCACTTCACAGTAGCAGAAGCCTTCCATTTGTACTACAAGATGTTTACGAGTGAGTTTGGTGAAAGATGTTATTGCAAGTTGCTATAACGTGGCCTGCCTCTTGGCGGAGTGCATATACTCTTTCAAGATTGATTATAAAGAATATTGCAAAAGAGCCAAGAATATAGAGGATTTTCAAAGACAACACCTTGCCTATGTAATGGATATTGACAAGATATATGGATGCAAAGAATCAGTTTGAAGTTGAAGAGAGCGGATTCTTTTGAAAACAATTTTCCTTGCGAAAGCAGAAGGGCGATAAAGAGAGAGATAGATTCGGTAATGTTCAGTGGTATCTTGCAGAGGCTGTAAATATTCTTCTTGAGAAAGAAGGAATTGAAAGGCAGATACGGACATAGTGAAGTTAGCAGATAAGCTGGCTGTGGAAATAATGGATATTAGATGAGTTTAATAAAACCATTTCAATAAAATACTGTGAAGTATCAGATTGTCATTTTCCTCTTACATGCGCAGGTAGGATTGCTACAGATGTTAATGTATCTCCGGGAACAAGAATTCGATAGGTGAGGAGCCTGAAAGATCTTATAGAGCATTTGAGGACTATAAGAAATTCCACGCGTACTTCCCTTAGGAACAGTGAGATATTTCCTATCGACCTTATAGTACATAAAATCATGAGTATGTACTGATATTGTAAAGGGTGCGATGAAAGAAAATATCAGATATCTTTCATCTCTATTCATCAGATTCGGATGTAACAGCATTACAGGATATCTTGTATCGGAAATAAATAAGCTTGAAAAGGGACAGAGGTACTCAGGATACTACTGCTCTAGGAATGGGAGCAAAACACAATTGTAAGATATTGGGAGAGGAAAAGCACGTTAGTGCACAGTGCCGATATCAATAAGATATACCGCTTTAGCAGCGTGGACGGACCGGGGAAACAGGACTGCGATATTTTTGCGAGGTTGTACTTCAATTGCAAATACTGTCACAACCGGAAACCAGAAACCATTGCATTAATTGCATGGGATCTGTGGCTCCCGCCCAAGCGCTGCTTTAAAAATGAGAAACGGTAAGGTTGTATTTATCCCGAAAAATGCATTAGGTTGTGCCATACCTGTATAAATGTTGTAAACATGGTGCTACACCGAGAATTGTAAGATTCTATTTCAGAGCGCATTTGAAAAGATATGTGAAAATGTTCTTTTATAAGAGGAATAACATTGTGCGTGAATGTATGTTGTATCCTGATTTATGAGAGAAGTTTTTATGCTCTGCAAAGAAAAGAATCTGGGTACTACATTGATCAGACAGCAACGGAAGTGTGGATTTTTGAAAAACATACAAAACTTTTAGAGTATACAGACGGGGAGTAATGCTGATATAAAGGGCGGCAGACAGACAGAAACATATCAAATGTAAACCGGATGTATGATATTGTATTAAAGAATGCTTTGTTTTTGCATCGGTAGGTAAACTCTTTGAAGTAAGGACTGTAATAGTAGCCTGAATTATTTGACTTAGAAAGACTGGGTATTTGATAATATCTGCGCTTTGCAGTCCTTTCCTGGTAAAGTCAAAATATAAGATATAAAGCTTTATTTCATATAGAGAAAACGGTAAGAAAAGAATACAGAAATTATAGAATGCCGACTGAGAAGAGATGAATGAGGCTAAAGAAACAGCACAAAAACGGCTTTAAGGATATTGTGATTTATATAGAAAAAGCAGTATCTAGAAGCCTTTTATAGGACAAGGAGGGGAAATGGACGTAGCTGTCAAGATGCAGGATATAGTCAAGAAATTCGAGGGACTTTGTTGCTAATGACGGTATCAATCTCACTGTAGGGAAGTTCACGCGATTTTAGGTGAGAACGGTGCCGGAAAATCTACGTATGAATATTTTATACGGTTTTATACCATCCTACATCAGGAAAAATATTCATCTGACTGGAAAAGAAACCGCTATAGGTGGCTCCACAAAAAGGGCAATTGATTTGGGAATAGGAATGGGTACACCAGCATTTCACTGCTGATACCTCCTTTTACCGTTACCGAAAAATATTGCACTGGGATGGAAGATACAAAGGGCGTTGTTTTGATTTAAAAATCAAGAGAAAAGATTGTAGAACTGTCAAAGAAATACGGATTATCGGTAGACCCGATGCCAAGATAGAAGATATTTCCAGGTAATAGGCAGCAAAGAGTAGAGATGATCAAAGAGTTTTGTAGAGGTGCAACATATGATACTCGATTGTCGACAGCTTCACTTACCTCGCTGAGGAGAAGTTGAGCTTATGGATATCATAAAGAGTCTCCAAAAGACGGCAAAATCTGAATTCTTATCACACATAAGTTAGAAATAAAGGCTGCATGCGATTCTGGTACTATTATCGCATGGAAAATATATTGACACTGTGGATGCTAAAGTAACAAGTGAAAGTGAACTTGCTCATGATGGTAGGAAGATGTTTCATTTACTAGTTGAAAAGGAAAAAGAGCCGGAGAAGTGGTTCTGAAGAAGATCTCTGCGCCAAGGACATAGAAAAGGTGGATATTCTAAAGTCTCTTTAAGTCTTAATGTAAGAAGAGGTGAGATAGGGCATTGCAGTGTTGACGCACGTGACAGTCTGAGCTTGTGGAGATACTTACAGGCTTAGCTGAGTCGAGCAAAGCGTCTCTGCTTGGGAAAAATGCTTTAATGTTACACCGAGACAGAGGTTTGACGTGGTACAAGGTACTACAAGAGGCAGCCAAAAGCATGGCATCTTGTACTGGATTTCACAGTTGTTGAAAACCTTATTTTACAAAACTTTGAAAAAGAGCCTTTTTCAAAAGAGCGAATAAAGATGATATATATAGAAGCTCATGCAGCGAGTAGAAAAGTTTGATATCAGACCGAACCGACAGAAGCGAAAAAGCCGTACAAAAACATTATCAGGCGGTAATCAGCAAAAGGTTATAATTGCGAGGGAGAGGTGGACAAACGACCGATCTTTTGATTGCGGTAAACCCTACAAGCAGGTCTGGATGCAGGAGCTATAGAGTTTGTTCACAGATCTACACGTTTGAAACAAAGAAATAAAGATAGGCGGTATTGCTCGTATCTTTTGCAGCTTGATGAGATGATAGAATCTTTCAGACAGAATAGAGGTAATTTTGACGGACAGATAACAGGTGAGGTTCTGGGGAAGATGCCGATGAGAAGGAGCTTGGACTTTTGATGGCAGGAGAAAAAGGATGAGTAAGAAAAACAGTATACTTTCAAGCAATGCTTTTATACTTCTATATCAATAGTGATAGGCTTTTGTCTAGGTGCTATACTTTTAAGCATTGCAAAATCAATCCTTTGATGAGTAGGCAACAGCTCTTTAACGGTATTTTCGGTAAGCCCTAAATTTATGGTCTGGTGTTTGATTTATACGGCACCGCTTATATTTCATAGACTCAGTAGTTGCATTTTCATTAAAACAGGGTGTTTTACAGGTGCGGAGGGCAGTTTGTAGTAGATCACCCACAGCCTGTGTTTTAGGTATACTTGTGAAGGCTCCGGCAATTATTCATGTTCCACTTTTGCTTTTGGGGCGGCACTTGCAGGAGGGTATCTGGTGCAATAGTTGAGTTTTGAAAGATCAAAAAGGTAAATGAGAGTTTTATCCTATATCATGTTTAACTGGATAGCTTATTTATCAAACTTTTGTTGTAAATCAGGGCATCATCCATAAAGATGGGTGGCGGTGAGGCAACAAAGGATATTGCGGCTACAGCAAGAATTTTTGGCTCCTAAATCAATTATAGCGCTACAGGCGCGTCAGCTGCAAACTACGGTTTTAGCACGGCAATATTTGCTGTAATTGTATGGTTTATAATCAGAACTTTACTCTGGGATTTAAGCTCAGAGCCGTTTCAGTAATACGGCCGCAAGTATGCGGGCATTGACAGGAAAATCATTCCCGCTTGGTGGTACTTTTCGAGTGCATTGGCAGGTATCGGAGGTGCCGCACAGCTTATGGGTAGACGTGGAAGAATTTCGCAGTTCTCGGGTCGGGGAAGGATACGGTTCCAGTATTACAGTAGCGCTTATCACTTCATCAAATCCATTGCATGCTATTTTGCCGGAATATTCTCACGTGCAACGAAATACGGCGGCGGAAAATTATCTTGTGCAAATGTCTCCCGGCAGAGGTGGTAGATATTATAATGGGTATTATGATCCTGTTTATAAAGGGGTCAGCGTTTGGTTTAAAAATATATTCTTAAATCATGGAAAGAAGGGAGCGGTATAATGGACGTTTTAATAAAGAATTTGAGGTCTTCTTATAAATGCAATATTGATAGCAACACCACTCTTCTTTGGCGGCGCTCGATCATGGCTTGCTCGAGGAAGAAGCGGTGGTAAAACATCGGTATAGAAGGTATGATGACAATCGTGCCTTCATAGGTAATCATAGTGGTACCTTTACCGGGGAAACGGCTGGTTGGGATGTAGGCGGACTTAGCGGCGCTACTTTTGGGGTTATGATGCAACGTGTATACAGTTTGGAGCGATCAGACTATATCGGTATGCGATAAACTTTATAGGACCCGACTCGGTGTTTTATGTGGCAGAGTATTGATAATTCATCAGATTCACCGGCACTTGACACGGCTGCAAAGCTTCCGAAGATGTTTGAAGTGTGTTTAAGTCAGGTTCATTCGATATACGTCCACTTATTCAGTGGCGTATTAAGCTTTTTAGTTTTTGGTAGTGTGGTTTGTATTCTATAAAACAAAGTTCGGAATGCATCTTAGAGCTGTGGGTGAGCATCCACAGGCTTGTGCGACACTCTTGGAGTTACCGTATATCTGACAAGATATATCTGTGTTATGAGCTTTTCAGGATTTCTTGCAGGACTTGGAGGGAGCATTCGTTACACGTGCAACTGTAAGTCAGCTCAGACCTGCGGTAATAGTAGGGACAGGAGGTTTATTGCGATTGCGGCTAATCTCGGTGAGTTTTAAAACCGCAGGAGCATTTAAGGCACGTTGCTTTTCGGACTCTGCACCATGGTATAAAAGGCACCGCTTGGAGCAGGTAATGCTGTTTCACCGAATTTAGTTTCAATGATTCCATATGTAGTACAATCTTGCACTTGTGTTTGTGGTAGGAAGTACAAGAGTACCGGCTGCAAATGGTAAGCCTTTCTTAAAGGCCAGATAGATTATGTTAGCAACAAAATTATTTCGATCACACATTTTAAAGGCTGACAGCAAAGCGAAGATGTAAGAAAGGGTATGTGAAGAGGCAATGGCTTTACAGCTTTTGCTCCGTATGTGTAACATTCACTATGTTCCTTATGTTGCCGAACTTCTTCACGGAAGCGATGTTAAAATATGTACCGTTGTAGGCTTTCCCCTTTGGGAGTTATGTCACAAGAGCCAAGGCACTTGCAGCAAAGCATATGGCATGACGGTGCCGATGAGGTTGATATGGTTATAAATATCGGTGCATTAAAAGATAAAGATTATGATGTTGTTTCTGAAGATAGAGGCATGTAGCGAAGCTTGCGGAAACGGTCTTTTGAAAAAGTAATTATCGAGACCTGTCTTTTGACGGATGAAGAAAAGGTTAAAGCATGTGAGCTTTCAAAAGAGGGCAAAATGCCGACTCTTAAAGACCTCTACAGGATTTTCAACCTTGCCGGCAAAAGTTGAAGATGTTAAACTTATGAGAGAAACTGTCGGCAAGCGACATGAGTAAAGGCAAGGTGGAATACTGACAAAGAGAGTTGTAAATGCATTGGTTGAAGCGGGTGCAAGCAGACTTGCGTGTCAGTGCTACTATTAAGATAGTGGAATCAGCCTTTTAGCGATGTATAACTGTTAAGATATGAACAAAGAAGAAGTTATAAAATTGCCCAAACTTGATTTGCATTGCCATGGACGGTTCATTATCAAAGACATTTTTGAGAATGCTTTGGGAAGAACTTTTACTATGGAAGAGCTTTTCAGTCAGCATGGATTGTAGATTGTCTGGTGGAATATCTTTGAAAAATTTGATATTCCTGCCAGCGATGAACACAGCCTCAAAATATCAAGGTTACATGTTGATGGGATGAAGTCGGCATCAAAAGCAGGGGTGAGATAGAAATAAGATCGGTTCTCTTTGTCGGTTTCAGAGTGTATGAAGACAGGCGATGTGATAGAGGCTGCTATCAGGAATCAATGAAGGAAGAGTCTTTTTAATATCCATAATGCGCATATGCTGTGCGAAATGACACATCATGATATTGAAGAGAGCAAGGCTACGTTTAAAGTTGCAAGAGAATACTATGGTGGTGAGTGGCGAGACTTGATTTGGCAGGGAGATGACAAATCATCCTATAGGAGAGTTTAAAGATCTGTTTAAATATGCAATAGACGGGTATGAACTTTTACTATTCATGAGGTGAGGCAGGACCCAAGTCCAGCAGGAAGGCGCTATAGAATACGGTGCAAAAGAGAATCGGACACGGTATAGCGAGGAGAAACGATGAAAGTCTTTTGAAACTTACAAAGACAGACGGCTAGGTGTATAGAAATGTGTCCTACAAGCAATATCAAAACAAAGGCGGTAGGATGAACCATCCATATGCAGATTAGATAAAGAGAAGTATATCGCTACTGTCAATACGGATAACAGATTGGTCATACAAGTATAACAAATGAGACATTATTTTCGCAGGAAAGAGCACATGATATCGATTGCGAGATTATTCAGGAATGAAAAATGCAATAGAAGTATCATTTGCAAGTGATAACATGAGCATTGCTAAGAGAGTTGAAGTAGCATATCTGACTTGTGTAAAGTGCAGGCGGATCGGAAGGTTTTTATTTAAGAGAAAATATAAAAGAGTGTGGTTGTACTGGATTTTGGGAATCGGTGCACGCCTGATGCCGAAAGATTCGTGATACAAATACAGATACTTTTTATATAGTAAAGAGTTATGGAAAAGCTTGATATTCCAAATTTTGAAAAACTGGGGAATGTACAAACCTTCATCCTGTAGAGGGAGAGTCGGGAGGAAAACCGTTGAAGATTTTGCAGAATGAAGAGATGATAACGGCAAAGATACAATGACAGGTCATTGGGAAATGATGGGTCTTAGAATTGAAAAAGCCGTTTCAGACATTTGACAGATGCAGGTTTTCCCAAGGAGCTTATAGAAGAGCTGAAAAAGATGCGTGTAAGAGAGTAATAGCAAACAAGTCCGCTTCAGGTACGGAGATACTTGAAGAACTTGCGGAAGAAGAGATAAACACGGAGCGATGATAGTATACATCTGCCGATTCGGTACTAAAATTAGGAAAATGAAGAGACATTCGACCTGCAAAACTTATACAGATGCTGTGAGATCTGCAAGAGAGCTTAATGAAAGGATGAATGGAAGGTCGAAGAGTACTGCCAGACCTCATGTAGGTAAGCACGGTGAGTTTAAGAGAACTTCAAACAGACATGACATGCCCAAGTTTTCTGGACAAACCCGCACTTAATGTATTAAAGGATAACGGTCTTGATGTTATTTCCATCGGAAAAGATAAATGATATATTTGCCGGTAAGGGAAATTACAGTATATCATTCGGATTCAGCGGTGCATGGTATGGAACAGACAACTGATATGTTGTCGGAAGATTTAGCAGCTTTGCTTTATAAATTCTGTGGATTTTGACGCCTGGGGACATAGAAGAAATCTGATAGGATATGCCAAAAGAGATTGAAAAGTTTGATATTGCTTGGTGAGTTTATGAAAGGATGAAATGATGACGATCTTTAATACCACTGCAGATCATGCGGAAACGATCCCACACATACGGAACAGCATCACAAGAGAAGCTGTATCTTTTATGTCATATTCAAAGAAATTTGACGGTGGAAAAATTACTTGATACAACAGATACATTTGCGGTAATCGGTGTAGTATATAGACAACTTTCGCTTTAAAGATGCCTGAAAACACGATTGCTACAGTATTTTAGATAAGTTATAATGAGGTAATATGAATCCGGTTTTGAAAAAGTAAAAAGAGCTATGATTATATAAGAACTGTTACAGATTTTACAACTGAGGTTGCTTTGGTACGGACTGGGTCTTGAGAGTCGGTAAAGCATATGAAGCTGAATGAGATCCATACTCAGTATTGAGGGATTTCTGCATCAACCGTGGAAAGGTGGCATGACGGAAGATTTCTTCGGTACGGTTGAGGTAAAGACGGTTATTATGAAGGGAAGAGTTCACACATGAGGGCTATCCTGTAACAGATGTTGTACTTCCACAAGACTTATGATTATGCTCGAGCAAAGAAGTTACTACAAAATGTCGCAGGCGCTGTAAATACTTCATACAAGCGCGATTTTGACGATGATTTCAGATCATATATCAACTATAGTACCTTCACCACCGGCTATGAGGAAAAACATAGGTGACCTGGACAAGATTTGATATGAGTAATGTGTATTCAAAGAGACTTCAGGATGTTGTGAGAAAGTGGCAAAGGAAGTGGAGTTACATTAAGAGAAGGTGTATATATGCAATTTAGCGGTCCTGCTTATGAGACACCTCTCGAGGTCAAAAACTTGCGAGATTACTGGTGCGGATGTTGTAGCAGTGTGTCCACTGCGATAGAGGCTGGTGTTGCAAATCATATGCATAGAAATTGCGGTATTTTCATGCTTACAACATGGCTGCAGGTATCTTGGATCAAACCTCAGCCATGAAGAGGTATCCGAGGCTGCAAAATGGTATTCATATTTTTGAGGGACTGCAGCATAATAAACATATAAATCAAAGCATAGTGCCTTTTTACTGCATAGCTTTTATTAAAATGAAAGTATCTTCAGTCTTTATCCACTTGTGTATGATTTCATTATAAATAACTTTAAGATTGTTTTGTATTTAACAATATCGGTGATACTAGTATTTATAAAGAAAAATATATGTCACAACGGTCAAAAATATACTTTGATCACAAACAATTTATTAATTAAAACGGAGGTTTGTATATGGCTCAAATAGGAGTTTCTAAGAAACGACTGAAGATTTGCTGACAATCGGAAGTTTTGTGAAATTGGATGCATATAAGTTCATGGAACACAGATTTTCAATCTATCTGACAAGGAGACTCCAGACGATGGGTTTGACCGGCTACGGTACGACAATGACAGTCTGGTATATGTGTACAGTCAGGATCCTCGTGCTTAAGGGCTCAATAGAGAAATGCATGCAGAAGATTGTTGCACCATATGATATGGCAATGAAGATGGAGCACCTGTAGGACTTGTTGATTGTGTGGGTCTTAGACTGGAAGAGTCTTTGATGACTGGATGCCTGGATCATATTTAGCACAGACAGCAAGCGGTGTTATTCCACAGATACAGGCGGTATTCGGCTTATGGCGGTGGAATGGCACAAGCAACGGACTAAGTGATTTTTGTATTTATGGAGCAGATAAGGTAAAAAGTCTTGTAAATCTCTCCAAATGCTATAAACGGAAAATTCACAGGATAAGAATGATTTTCATGCCAGTTCCAACTGAATTCACAGGTTTGTTGATTTTATAGGAACCGAGTCTGGAAATCATTTCATGAATCAGAGAGTCATTTCAGTTCTTCCGCAAACAAATCGAAGATGATATGTCACATATCGAATGTGACGGATGATGAGCAGACTTACACCTGAACTGAGGGCAGAATAAGCGATCCGGCACTTGCACTGAATACTTATTTCAGACAGCGGATATGTACTTGAAGCAAAGGCAAATCTTTTGCAAGAGAGATGTTTACAGGATTTATCAGATTAAACGGTAATACTGTAGGAGTTGTTGCAAACAGAAGAGCACTGTATGATGAGAGCGGTAGATTGCAGATGAGTTTGAAAACGTACTCCATCAGGAAGCGATAAGGCGAGGTTTTGCTGAATTTTGTGATGCTCAATATTCCTGCACTACACTTGTAGATGTAAAAGGATATAGAGCACAAATGCAGTGAGAAGAGAATGCTCTGGCTATGGCGCAAAGCTACTATGCATACGCAAATGCAACAGTTCTCAAGGTGCCTTATAGTAGGTGATGCTTGACGCAGCAGTTTCACTTCAATGAATTCAAAATCAATAGGTGCTGACATTGTATTTGCATGAAAAATGCAAAGATGGGTAGTGATGAATGCAAGTGAGGCTGTAAAGATAATATATTCAAAAGAAATTGATTCAGTGAGGATATAAAGACAACTCTGAAGAGAAAACAAGAGTACAGGAGAACTTGGCAAAAATTCAGCTGTATATGCTGCAAGAAGAGGATAGTGTAGATGATATTATCAACAGCAGCAGATACAAGAAAGAGATTGTTGGCAGCCTTTGAAATGCTTTTTTCAAAAGAGAAAGAAGATCGTCCATAAGAAACATGGATCACTAGGTGAATCATGAAAAGAGAATAAAGTATTTAATCTAAGTCTGTTTATGATTGGTTATGCTGGCACTTAGTGCATGCGGTAAGAAGGCTGACTCTGAGAGTTCAATACCGAGGAGGTTTCAACCAGCTTCCCAAAAGCAGGCTGGAAAGCTACTGAATCAGTCTGTACACAAATGGATGATGTGAGCTGATCAGGTAATTGAGGTGTGTAGAGCTACGGTCAGACAGCCTTGGCGTAGTGGAGTAAAACTTAAATCAACAAAGGGAGTTTATTGGAGATCTTGTGGAATTGATGATACAAAAGTCCAGCTCTAGAAGGCAATGATGTTGTTAAGGTAAATTATTCCGGCGAAAAGAGAAAACTGAGATGACACTGGTTCGACAGTGAAAACAAACTCTGGTAGCGGTATTTTCATTCACCGTGTACAGCGTTGTTGAAAAACATGAGCAGGCCGCACTAATACAGTTCTGCAGTATGGGAACAGTATTTATTATATTGATTTTTATATCATTCCTTATAAGTTTGTTTAAGTATATAAAATGTATTTGAGAATAAATCAAAAGCAAAGACTGGGAAGAACCTGTAATTGAGGCGGTAAAGGTAAAACGAGCCTCGAAAATCTTGAGGATGACGTTTGAGCTGGTAAGGGTTATAACGGCAGCTCATAGCGGAGTTTAGCAATACAGATGCATCAAAACCCATAGTTCGTTCAATAAAGAGAGTTAAAGATAGTGGAGGGAAAAATGAATTATACTATTACAGTAAATGGCAAATCATATGAAGTTTCTGTTGAGGAAAGAGGAGGAGCAAGTGCTCCTGTTACACCTGTAGTGTTCTAGCACTGGTTGCACCTGTTGCTAGCAGGCGGCACCGCGCTGCGGAAGTGAAGGTAGAGTAAAGGTTGTTGCACCCTATGAGCGGAAAGATCTCGAATCAAGGTAAGTCTCAATCAGTCAGTTAAAAGGTGAAGTGGTAGCTGTACTTGAAGCTATGAAGATGGAAAATGATATCGTTGCACCTGAGGACGGCACAATTGCAGCATAAAATGTAAAATGTTGGAGACAGTGTTGAAACTAATCAAACCTTTGTAACAATCAACGAATATCCGGAGGGAGAAAATGGATATATATTAAATACATTATCCAATTTGATTGCTCAGACCGCATTCATGAATCTTACTTTAATTTGATAATGATTTTGTTGCCTTTTATATTCCTGTATTTGGCAATCAAAAGGGATTTGAGCTCTTTTTACTGGTTCCGATTGCTCGGTATGCTACTGTAAATATCTACCCGGATATACATGCTTTAGACCCGAGAATCTGGCAAACGGCGTTGAGGTTTGTTCACTATTTCTATGTATTGGATGAATGGAGTATACCACCTTCACTTATATCTCATGGGTGGTGCACAGACCGATTTCGGTCCGTTTATAGCAAATCCGAAATCATTCTTACTTGGCAGCGGCACAGTTTGGAATTTATGCGGCTTATTTTATAGCACCTTTATGGGATTTAATGATAAGGCGGCAGCGGCAATATCTATTATTGGTGAGCTGACGGCCCTACTTATCTCTCCTTGCAGGTAAGCTCGGACAGACTGAATACCTGGGACCTATAGCTGTGCGGCGTATTCATATATGGCTTTGCACCCATCACTACAGCCGCCCTACAGAAATTTTTACAACTGATGGAGAAGAGAATCAAGATGGAGCAGTCGTCCTGTCATCACAGCTTGAGAAGATACTTTTTCCCTATAATAGTTACGGTAGTGGTATGTCTTATACTCCTACTACAGCACCTTTGGTAGGTATGTTGATGCTTGGAAACCTCTTAAAGAGAGAGTGGTGTTGTAAAGCAACTCACAGAGACAGCAGCAACGCAATGATGTATATCGTGTTATCTTACTTGAACCAGTGGAGTGCACAACAAGGCGGGAGGCATTCCCTAAAAGTTACAACCCTTTAAAGATTGTAGCACTGGACTTATAGCTTTTGCTTTCGGCACCTGGGCAGGCGTAATATTCGGTAAGATAATGTAAGGTTACAGGCGGTAGGTAAATCCGCTTATCGGTTCGGCAGGTGTCGGCAGTGCCAATGGCAGCCAGAGTTTGCACAAAAGGTTGGTGCGGGATACGATCCCCGACAAACTTCTTTGATGCATGCTATGGGACCCACGTGTGGCAGGTGTTATCGGTACGGCTGTAGCCGCCGGAACATTTATGGGCAATATTCGAATAGTATAAGGAGGGATTATGGCAGAAATTCAGAAAAAGCCTGTTCCAGATAGTTGAGACTGTTACGTGATGCACATCAGTCTTGGTAGCAACAAGAATGACCACAGAACAGATGCCTTATAATAGATAAAATGGATAAAGTAGGATACAGGGCTGTAGAATGTTGGGGTGGTGTTACATTTGACGCTTCGCTCAGATTCTCTACATGAAGATCCGTGGGAAAGACTTCGTAAGTTTAAAGACGGATTCAAAACACTAAACTTCAGATGCTCTTTAGAGGGACAGAATATCCTGATACAATCATTATGCAGATGATGTTGTAGAGTACTTTGTTCAAAAAGTCGGTTGCAAAACGGTATTGATATAATTCGTATCTTTTGATGCGTTAAATGATATCAGAAACTTAAAGACGCTGTTGATGCGGCAAATAAAGAGAAGAATGTTGAAGTTCAAATAGTTTTTGCTATACTTTTGGGCGATGGCACACATGAGTATTGGAAAGATATTGCAGAGAATTGAGGACATGGGTGCAGATTCTCGTGTAAAGGATATGGCATGACTTTTGACACCATATGCCGCAGAGGAACTTATAGGAAGCCTTTAAGGAATCTACAAACTTACCTATAGAGCTTCATACTCACTATACAGCGGGTGGCTTTAAGACTCTTTAAAGGCGGTAGAGTCAGGATGATATAATTGATACAGCTATTTCACCTCTTGCGCTTGGAACTCACAACCTGCAACGGAAGTAATGGTAGAGACTTTAGAGGAACACCATATGATACAGGTCTTGATATTATCTTACTTTTCTGGAAATAGCAGACTATTTCAGACCCTATAAGAGAAGAGTTTATAAAGAGCGATTACTTAATCCCAAGGTACTTTGGAGAATATCAATACTTTAAAAATATCAGGTTCCGGGAGGAATGCCAAACCTTATAAATCAGCTTAAAAGAAGCAGGTAAGGAAGATAAGTGCACAGAGAAGTTTTGAGGAGATTCCAAGAGTTAGAAAAGACTTGGAGAACTGCCACTTGTTACACCTTCATCACAGATAGTAGGTACACAGGCAGGTTATGAATGCTCTCAGGTGAGAGATATAGTTGGTTCCAAAGCGAATCAAAGAAGATAATGCTTGGAGAATTCGCAGACTATCAAACCTTTCAATAAGGAAGTGCAAAAAGAAGATAATAGGTGATGAGAAGCCTATTACATGCAGACTCGCAGATCTTATTCCACCACAGCTTCCTCGGAATTTGAGAAGCAGGTTGCAAAGTGGAAAGAGCAGTGACGAAGATGTGCTTACATATGCACTTTTCCCAAAGGTTGCAGAGGAGTTCTTTGAGTACAGAGCAGCACAAAAGACAAAAACGTGGATATGACTAAAGCAGACAAAAGAAGCAGGAGCATATCCGTGATAGGTAAAATATATTCAAAAATCCCTTTACTTAATGTAGGGGATTTTTATGTAAGTGAAATGAGAGAAATAAAGAGAAAAGTTTTAAAACAATTTAGCAGTGCCAGAATTATTTTCCTGTTTGGATTTATTATTATGATATTTATAGGGGCAAGTATGCTAAGTCGGTTTTATCAAGAAGCAGGAATTTACACCTTTTATAGATGCTCTGTTTACCGCAACCAGCGCAAGCTGTGTTACAGGTCTTATAGTATATGACACCGCTACACATTGGTCGGTATTTGGGAAAAATTATAATAATAGCTATGACACATGCGGAGGACTCGGTGTGGTAACGATGTTAACTCGTATTTACTCAGGTTACAGGCATAGGACTAAGAGACAGAGCCACATTACAAAGCGCACTTTCAGCACTCGCAAATTGGCGGTATTATCAGACTCTACAAGTTTTTATATTTAAAGCGACTATTATTATAGAGATGATGGTGCACTTTATGTTCCCAAGCTTTATGAAAGATTTTGGGATAACAAAGGAATATATTATTCTGTGTATTATTCTATATCTGCATTTTTGCAATGCAGGTTTTGATTTGATGGGTGATGTAAGCAAATTTTTCATCTTTTGACAAAGTATCAATCAGATATAATGATAAATGTAACAATAATGTTATTGATACTGATAGGAGGTCTCAGTTTTCTTATATGGAAGGATATATTTGATTACAGGTTTGATATAAAAAGATATTCCACTCAAACTAAGATAGTGCTTATAATGACATCTGTTTTGGTATTGTTTCGTCCATATTATTTTTCTTACAGAATTTAGCGGATTGGACATCAAGACAAGAGTGTCTCAAGTTTATTTCGTGCGGTTGCACCAAGGACCGCAGGATTTAATACTATAGATTATACGAAGTTTAGCGACAACGGCATAGCAATGACGGTTATATTAATGCTTACAGGCGGAGGCTCAGGTCTCTACCAGCCGAGGTATTGAAGATGAGCACCGTATTTATTTTAGCTGTTACAATGTGTTCCATTTTTAAAACAGGACAAGGAAGTAGCGGTATTTAAGAAAAGAATTGAGCCGATATAATAAAAATGCAGTTGCTGTACTGCTTTTTGGATGTTGCTTTTATTTATAGCAGTGATCCATGCTGATAAGCGGTATAGAGGGATTTTCATGAAAGAAACAATGTTTGAGTCCGCATCCGCAGTCGCAACGGTCGGCTTTAACTTTGGGAATTACCCCAAGTCTGGAACAGTTTCAAAACTTATTAATATGTATGATGATATCGAAGAGAGGAGGTACAACGCTTATATTTGTGGCAGTTACCCTAAAAATAATGGAAATGCAAGATACCCTCAGGATCAGTGGTAGTGGTAGGATAAATTTTATAGAAGGTGAATTATGAAAAGTAGCACATAGGAGTAGGGCGTTTTGGGCGCCATTATGTAAGAACATATGAACTGGATATGATGTAATGGTTGTGACAGAAATGAGGACTGTATAGAGCTGGATAGCTGCCTTATACCTCAAATTCAATGATAGGGGACAGTACAAAGAGCGAGTTTATAAAATCGACTCGGTGTAAGTACATTTTGATGCCTGTTTTGTAGGGCAATAGGTGATGATTTTCAAAACTTCACTGGAAACAACGTCACTTCAGTGAGTGTGGAGCAAAAATATGTGGTAGCCAGAGCATCCAGAGATACGCAAGCAAAATTTCTTTTTAAGAAACGGGCAAATGAAGCGGTATATCCCGAAAGACAGCTGGTTGAATGGACTGCGATAAGATACAGTTCAAATAATATTTCAAATTATATAGAGCTGCCCGGAGAAAATTTCATATTTGAATGTAGCACCCAAAAGCTGGGAGGAAAAACGTATTGAGCTTGATATAAGGAAAATACAAAGTTATTATTATGGAATAAAAAGGTGAGAACTGGTATGATGCACTATTACTCCACAGACAAAGTTTTGAAAAGGATCAGGATATAATGGTTTATGGAGCAACAATATTTGAAAAATTTTAAATTTTTGATTCAAGCAATTTTACAACTGAAGAAGAGGCTGAAGATGATTGATGATATTTCTATTAGATTTGCAAAGCCCGAGGATGTTAAAGAGTTGCTCGTATATATATGCATATTATGTAACAGATACGGCAATATCATTTGAAACAGAAGCACCATGGAGTGAAGAGTTTAAATTAAGAATAGAAGTAGTTTTGAGCTATCCGTTTATTTCAGCTGCCTGTAAGGATGATGAAATACTGGGTATGCCCATTTGCATCCATTTGTAGGAAGAAAGGCTTATGAATCAGTGCAGAGACCACCATATCCTAAATCCGGATAAGAAGAAAATGGGTATAGGCATTATCTCTGTCTTTGGAGGATATAGCAAAAGACGCAGAATATAACAAATTTATATTCATGTATCGGTTATGTGGATAAAGAGGATGAATATTTAAATAATAACAGTGTACAGTTTCATGAACATATCGGGTTTAGAATTGTTGGAAAAATGAAAACTGTCATAAATCGGCAGATGGTATCATATGGTGGATGGAGAAGATCATAGGCAGAGCATGAGGAGATTAAAGAATTATAAAGTTTGAGAGACAGATTATATTCTTTTTAAAACTAAAAAGTCTGTGTACAATTGAGTAACAAGACCAAAACGA
>BNJU01001207.1_pt1 | contig 78651 bp, 91 predicted proteins | sample 8539281 | NCBI WGS metagenome assembly BNJU01 (sample SAMD00202456, study PRJDB9452) | human saliva metagenome | isolation source: human saliva | place: Japan
GACCCGCATCAGGCTCATAATACCTGAAGAAGTTGTAATGCAGCCCCGTTTCACGGTCGCAATACTGGTTTTGCAGGCGGAAGGGTTGGTATGCGCTATCCGTTACCTTGGTTTCCTCTTTCAGACGACCCCAGCCGGTGTAGTTGCCGAACCACAAGAGGTTACCGTCCTTATCGGTCATCTCACGCGGGATGCCGATTTGGTCGCAATGGAAGTAGTGGATTTGCTGGTGGCTTTCGCCTTTGGCATTGGTGTGGTTGTGTACTTGTGCCAAAGGTTCGTAGCTGTCGGGATCGGTGTAGAGATAGGTATATCTGCCGTCCGGTTGGATTTCTTGCAAGAGGTGGCTGCCGTCCCAAACGAAGCGGGTTTTCCTCTTCGAGGCCGTCTGAAACTTCTTCGTTTTTTTCAGACGACCTTTTGCCTATCCTTCTGCCCAAGGCGTCGTAGGTGTACGCCCAAGTTTCTTTCATGCCGTCTTTTTTTGAAGATTTCGACTTTAACCAGTTGGTCATGCAGATCGTAGAAATAGTTCTGCACTTCGCCGTCGGCCAGCTCGCGGTGGATCAGGTTGCCGAGGTCGTCGTAGTAATAGGTCGTGCCGTTGTAGGTTTTCAGGCGGTTGTCGGGGACGGCGGGCGACCGTCTGAAAGCGGCGCGGTCGTTTTGCCCTCTCGACCCCTCCCACGGGAGAGGGGCAGTATGGTTTGACCTTTTCCGTCGGGATGTCGAGGATATTGTGCGCGGGGTCGAAGGCGAACAGTTTCGTTACCCGCTTGGGTAATCCGGCCCAGTTTGTCGTACTCGAAGTGGGTCGTTCCCGTCCGCTGGTCGGTACTGTGGGTCAGGTTACCGGTACGGTCGTAGCCGTAGCTGCGTTTGACGGCATGAGACCGATGCTACTGCATTTTTAGCTGTCTCAGTCTGCGTCAGCTCGTTGAGTGCGGCAATTTGTTTTTTCAGACGGCCTAAAGGGTCAAGTTCGTAACGGCTGGCGAGTTTACCCTGTGTGCGGTAGATTTCGCGGTGCAGCTTGATCGCGTTCGATGTCGGTGATGACTTCGTCGTCGAGGCTGATTTGGTGCAGGTGGCCGCTGCCGTAATACAGATAGTTGATCTGTCTGCCGTCGGGCAGGACGGTGGAGGTACGGTTACCGTTGAAAGTCGTAGTGGTAGCGGATGCTTTTCGGTAACGGGCAGGTACAGCATGTCGTACTGCGCATCGCGCCAGTCGGTTTCGGGCAATCCGTTTCGGGCGTTCTCTTCCTTAGCCGGTACTTTCCATTGGTGCTGGCCGATGATTTGGCCGTTGCCGTTGTAGTCGAAGCAGGTAATGCTGTGGCTGTTGGCGGCACGGACGAGGTTGCCGTCCAGGTCGTATTGGTAAACGGTTTCCTGAACCTCTGTCATTGTTGCGGGCGAGGGTGTGGATCAGCGTCCCAATATATCGCGTTTGAACTCGGTAGTCCGCAGCGGGGTTTTGGCTGTCGAGGCCGTCTGAAAGCAGGGGCGGCTTCTTTTTTTGGGGACGGGTTGTCCGCCCTAGCTGCGCCATCAGTTTGGCAGCAAGGGAGGCATCATCACCGAATTCGCGCTGTTCAATCAGTTCGTTGCCGGCATTGTAGCGGTAGCCGGTCAGTTTATGGTCGAAACCGCTTTCGGCGATCAATCGGTCGAGGATGTCGTAGGCAAAGCGGTAGCGCGCACCGTTTTTCATTGGTGAGGCCGACTAAGCGGCGGGCTTTGTCGTAATGATAGCCGAAGGTATGGCCCAGCGCATTGGTGCGTTGGGTCGGCAGACCATCCTGGCCGTATTCGTAGGAGGTGGTGTGGCCTTCGCCGTCGGTATGGGTGGTCAGACGACCTGCGACATCGTAGCCGAAAGGTCTCTTTGCTGCCGTCGGGATAGAGGGCGAGGGTGAGGTTTTGATTGGCGTCGTAGTGGTATTCGGTGTGCTGTCCCAGCGCATCGGTAATGCGCGCCAACTGTCCCTTCGGCGGTGTAAGAGAGTTTGGTTTCGTAACCCGAGCAGTCGGTAATCCGGTCAGGGCTGATGGTTTTCGTTATAGTGGTATGCGGTACTGCTGCCGTTCGGGATCGGTTACCGACAGCAACAGACCGTTGCCGGCGTATTCGAAACGGGTGATGTGTTTCAGCGGGTCGGTATGGGTCAGCAGGTTGCCCGCTTCGTCGTAGGTATAGCCGTGGTAACGGCTTTCGGCATCGCTTTTACGGATCAGACGGTAGTTGTCGTCATAGTCGAAATGCAGGATGACGCCGTCCGGACGGGATAATGCTTTCTACCTGGCCTTCGTTGCTGTACTGATAACGGGTAACGCGTCCCCATCGCATCGGTATGGCTGAGCAGTCGGCCCAAAGTCGTCGCGTTCCATCAGGTTGGTGCTGCCGTCGGCAAACACCCGTTTGGTCAACTCATTGTTGTAATCGTAATGATATTGCTCGGTACGGCCCAATATGTCGGTTACCTCGGTGTAACCTTCGTGATAGGTAAAAGCGCCATTCCTCGCCCAAAAGAAGTCCGGTTGCGGATGACTTTGCCGGTCGGGGTGTAATGGTCGTATTCGTATTCCGATACCAATCCTGCCGCATCCGTGTGCGACACCATCAGATTGTTTTTATAGCCGAAGCTGCGTTTGACCTTGCCGTCGCGGCCGATGACGCGGATCAGGTCGCCACTATTATTGTATTCGTAGCGGACCAGCGGACTGCCGACCCGAACGGTTTCGCCAAAGGCGGGCAAACCCTTCCAACAGCGACACCGACAGCAGCCGCATTTCTAGGGCGACTGCTCATCGGCCACATTGCCGAAGTTCAGCGAGAATACCCGGCCGTTGCCGTCAATAATGTATTGCGGCAGACCGGTCAGCGGATGATAGACGAAACGCTGATGGTTGCCGTTGGCGTCTTCCACCGCCACCAGCGGGAAGAGGGTAGAATCTTCGTCCGAACCGTCTTCCGCGACCACCAAAGGCGCAAAACGCAGCGCTATCGAACCGTCCAGCGAAGCAATGACGTAATGTCCCGTCCGGGTTCTTTGCTGAACCAAATCTGTTCGCTCTCGAACAATACCGGCTCTTCATCATCTTCATCCACTTCCGGTAAAGGGAACAAACGGCCCTGATCGTCGATATAGGCCAATCCGGCCGCATCGCGGATGATGCGTTGGCAGCCCGGTACGCTCCAGCCCTCGCCGAGCCAGCCGGTACCGTCTTGGTCGGAATAATAGCTGCGGCTCCATACCAGAGGCAGAAATGCCTTCAAAAGGCAAAGTCGGTTTCATCTGTCAGGAACTTCAACCCGTGTATCGGATTGACCGGACGGCCGGCACCTACCGCCCCCTTACAGGACAGACAGGTTTTAGGGGGGAGTCTTTTGCTGAACTTGCCGTTCATATGGAACATATCGCCGGTACGCACGATATAGCGTTTGCGGATTTTAACCGAGGAAGAATGACGCATCGGCCAGGCAGGTTTGGTGGCGGTGCGGCTCTTTTACCCCTTTACGGCCCGGAAGGGCGATTTCGTCGCCATAAGTTTTTATCCGTCTTACTGGCTTTAAAGACAAAAAGCAGGCTTGCGGTTGAGGCGTACGTCTTTGGCGACGGTTTTTGGCACCGCCGAGGTCGGCAAAAGAGTGGGAAAGGGGAATGGGTGGAACGGAAGGGGAGCGGGTGGAGGCGGCCAACAGAAATCGGGGACGGTAAAGACAACGCGGAACTTGCTGCTTTTACGGGCGATTTTTATTGACGGCCATGGGGTGCTTTTACTCCAGAGATTGGATGGTAATATGAAGATTGATATCCGTTGACTGAATCTTACTTTATTTGGAGATATGAAAGCTAGTAGAAAAAAAAAGGGTATGTGAAACATAAAAAGGTTATCTGAGATTTTTTTCAGATGACTTTTTTTGTGTAAGTGATTGTACGACTAGGAGAAACAGGAGTTAATAGGCTAAAATACTAGCATTATAAATTTAACATAATATAAATTATGCGAACCTAGACTAGTATGATGCAATAGTTTTTTCTACAAATTATGGCCACAACCAAGCCCATGTGCTTCGTTCTTCTCCTTGCAGTAAAACTAAAGTTCTACAAGCTGAAGCTGTGTTCATGCATTCGAAGCCGATTCCGTAGGCTGATAAGGCTGCAGCAATTTTTGGGATGCAGAAATTTTTTTGTTTTTGCTCCTGTACCTATAATAATGACTTCTGGACGGTTTTCTGCTGTTTCAATTGCTGATATAAAAATTTGTTCATTTAATTCTTCGATGGTTGTTTGAGGAATGATGCTCACTTTGCCATCTTGCCAGCAAATGGGTTCTGAATATGTTTGTTCACCGATTTGCAATATGCCTTGTGAGGATGAAAAAAATGATGCTGCTTCATCGATATGGTTTTCTGTGATTTTCATGGCAATTCCTGTTTTTATGGAAGAACGATTTTTCAGACGGCCTTGGGAAACTTGCAAAAAGGTGCAAAATCAAGCAATATCAGGTAGGATTCAACGTTTGACCTTGTGCATTGATGCTTTGCTCTGAATTTACGATTGCAAGCGATTATAACAAGCCTTGGTTTTTTTCGTGATTATTTTTAAAGTATCGGCTCAAAAGGAGACACAATGAAGCCAGTAAATATCGGTCTTTTTAGGTTTGGGTACAGTCGGTGGCGGTACAGCCACTGTATTGCAGGACAACGCTGCGGAAATCAGCCGCCGCTTGGGACGTGAAGTCCGTATTTCTGCTGTTTGTGATTTGAGCGAAGAAAAAGCCAAACAAATTTGCCCGAATGCTGCTTTTATCAAAGATCCGTTTGAGCTGGTTCAACATCAAGATGTTGATGTTGTTGTGGAATTGTTTGGCGGTACCGGTATTGCCAAAGATGCGGTATTGAAAGCGATTGAAAACGGCAAACACATTGTTACTGCCAATAAAAAACTGCTGGCTGAATACGGCAATGAAATTTTTCCCTTTGGCGGAAGAAAAAAATGTCATGGTGCAGTTTGAAGCTGCTGTTGCCGGCGGTATCCCTATCATCAAGGCTTTGCGTGAAGGCTTGGCTGCAAACCAAATCCGCAGTATTGCCGGTATTATCAATGGTACCAGCAACTTCATTCTTACTGAAATGCGTGAAAAAGGCAGCGCGTTTGCAGACGTCTTGAAAGAAGCTCAGGCTTTGGGCTATGCAGAAGCTGACCCTACTTTTTGATATCGAAGGTCATGATGCCGGCCATAAAATTACGATTATGAGCGCATTGGCATTTCGGTACGCCGATGAACTTTTCTGCCTGCTATTTGGAAGGCATCAGCAAACTCGACAGCCGCGATATCAAATACGCTGAAGAACTTGGCTATCGTATCAAGTTGTTGGGTATTACCCGTAAAACCGACAAAGGCATCGAGTTGCGCGTACACCCTACTCTGATTCCTGAAAGCCGTCTGCTGGCTAACGTTAACGGCGTGATGAATGCTGTCCGTGTCAATGCCGATATGGTTGGTGAAACCTTGTATTACGGTGCAGGGCGCCGGTGCATTGCCGACCGCTTCTGCCGTGGTTGCCGACATCATTGATATTGCCCGCCTGATTGAAGCGGAAACTGACCATCGTGTTCCTCACTTGGCATTCCAACCTTCTCAAGTTCAAGCGCAAAATATTCTGTCTATGGATGAAATCACCAGCAGCTACTATCTGCGCGTTCAAGCAACTGACGAACCGGGCACTTTGGGTCAAATTGCCGCACTCTTGGCCAAAGAAAATGTTTCTATCGAGGCTCTGATTCAAAAAGGCGTGATTAATCAAAGCACTGCCGAAATTGTGATTCTGACCCACACCACGGTGGAACACAACGTCAAACGCGCTATCGCAGCGATTGAAGCGCTGAGCTGCGTGGATGCTCCGATCACCATGATCCGCATGGAAAGCCTGCATGACTGAGCAACAAACGGAAAGGCCGTCTGAAGAACAACTGGCGGCCAGAAAGAAAGCCAAGGCAAAAATCCGCACCATCCGCATTTGGGCATGGATTATTTTGTCTTTGCTGGCTCTGACCGCCCTGCTCTCACAATGCGCCATGAACAAGCCGCAGATGAAACAAAATGTGGTGGAATCTTGCGTGAAAAACATTCCTTTTGCTGAAAAATGGCAAGCTGATTTGAAAGCAAAAGGTTTGGATGCGCAAAACGAGAAATTGGCTCAAGACTATTGTGTCTGCATGTGGGATCAGCCTTTAAGCAAACTCTCTGACGAGCAAATCCGAAACTTCGGCAAAAATCAGCCCTGAGGAGCAACTCAAGCTCTTGGGTGGCGCGGAAGCTTTTTGAGGCACGCGATAAGCAATGCGTGGCTGATTTAAAAGGCTGAGTAAACCAAAATATCGGTTTAAATCAAAGCTACAAGGCCGTCTGAACAATCAGACGGCCTTTCTTATATTGAATAAATAGTAATAAGAATTGATTTCATTATATTTTAAGTTTAAGATAGCTTGGTTAATTGCTTTTCTATGGTTATTGCCATGCGCTACCACTTTCCTATTGCCGTTGATATTTATGATTTTTTGTATACCGGCCGGTTTGACTATCTGGAAATCGGACAATCGGCAGAGTCTATTTTGCAGATGTTTCCTGCGCCTGATTGCGTCCCTAAAGGCTTGTTGGTACAAAAAGGCTGGAATATTTGGCTTTATGGCGATATCGAACTGCATTTCTCCGACAATCGGCTGACACAGATTCGTGCTGATTTTCAGCCTAATACTGCATTAAGCGGCGGCCGTTGGGTAAAGTTGAATCCGTGGTTTTTTGCAAATGGCTGCCTTGATGTATATGCCGTCATTCAACGCTTGGTACAACGCAATATCGATTTTATTAAAACGGAAACGCATACCAATTTGATTTTGCAGCTGCAAAGTGGGGTTGAATTGATTTTTGAAAAATGCCGGGGTATGCAAACTTGCCTCGTTCCGCAAACAAAAAGCCTCCCTGCCTCATTGGGCGCGTGAAACGGCTTCTTAAATAAAACAATGCCGTCTGAAACATCATTTCAGACGGCATTATCAGTTACAAACCATTCAATAATTGTCGGATTTTTCGTCATCGCCATAGAAAGTCTGTTCATTACAGCCATCAGTCCCTATTCCCGCTATCAAAGCAATCAATGCTGCTGACGCTGCAAAAAGTGAGCATAGGCCATTTTCAACTCTCTGGCCAAAACGGCTTCAGGCATACCGGTCATACCGAGTACATCTACCCCGTCACGGCGATAACGGGCGATTTCTGCGCGGGTCGGACGGCGCGGGCCTTGCAGGCAACCATAAACGGCGGAGTCGTAAATCGGCACATTGTGCGCTTTCGTGATATTTAACAACTTTTGTCGCAATTCATCGCAATAAGGGTTGAAAAAATCAGTATGGACGACAGGGCATTCTTGGCCTTCAAAAAAAGTATCTTTACGGCCATAGGTATAGTCGATCAAATCGTCCGGAAGCACCAAACTGCCGTTTTCAAAATCAGGATTGATACCAACGACTGAAGAAATAGCAATGATGTTTTCAACGCCTAAAGAGTGCAACGCCCCGATATTGGCGCGATAGTTGATTTCATGCGGCGCGATGGTATGGCTGAAGCCGTGTCGGGCGAGGAAAACAATATCCAAGCGCCCCAACCTGCCGAACAAAATAGGACTGCTGGTTAAGCCGTATGGAGTGCGTACGATTTTTCGTTCAGTAATTTCGAGTTCCGGCAGTTTGGTCAAACCGCTGCCGCCGATAATGGCTAACATATAAACTTCCTTTGTTATCAATGGCCGTCTGAAACTTGGATTTCAGACGGCCTTAATATTATCGATTTATTTATGTTTGTAGAAATGGCTGCCGAAATAGGCAGATGCGCCTTCACGCAATAAAACCAACGTGACGGCGGCAAGCGGCAAGCCGGCAAGCATACCGACAAAACCCATCAGTTGTCCGAAAGCCATCAACGAGAAAATCACCCAGAACGGAGACAAACCAATGCGGTCGCCAACGATTTTTAGGCGTAATGAAAAAGCTTTTCCAAGAATTGTCCGACACCGAATACAGCCCAGACCATCAACAAAGCCCTGCCATGAGCCATATTGCAAAAGCGCGGCAACTGTCGCCAGCAAAAGGCCGGTAAATGCGCCCAAATACGGAATAAATACCAAAATACCGGCAATCATGCCGATGGCAAAGCCGGAATCCAAACCAACCAGCATCAAGCCCAAGCCATAGACCAAGCCCATAATCATCATGACCATCAGCTGGCCGCGCAGAAACTCGCCCAAGACTTCGTCCATATTGCTGCTGATACGCGTGTAGGTCTCGATAAAACGGCGCGGAATCAATTTGCTGATGCCGGAAGACCAGCGTTTCCAATCCAACAAAAAGTAATACAGCAGCAAAGGCAACAACACCAAATTGCTGACGCCGCTGATCACGTTGCCGCTTTGACGCATCAAGGTCGGAATCCATTCTTTGAGCGTATTGCTCAACTCATCAGTATGCGACTGCAACCATGCGATGATTGATTCTTGATCGATTTGAATATAATCCCCGCTGACGCTGTTGAGCCACGGCAGCAGTTTGTTTTGAACAAAGCCCACGATTTGCGGCAGGCGTTCGGCCAGATTATTAAACTGGTTCAACAGCATAGGTATGATAATCAGCATCAACGCCAGTAATATCAGCAAAGCCAGCGCCATAATAATCATAGAGGCTGGTGCGCGGCGGATACGCTTCAATTGCAGCCATTCGACCAAGGGATTCAAAACATAGGCCAAAACGGCAGCCACAATAAACGGCGTCAAAACATTGCCTAAGGCATATAAAAGCCAAATAAAGGCCGCGATAACGCAAGCCATAATAATCCACGGTTTTACGCCGCGCGCTTTCTTTTGATACATAAAAAGGTATTTCCCAATTGATGTTTAAGGTTTTCAAAATCAATAAGCAGTATAACAGATTCACAAAGGCCGTCTGAATGCGTGACGGCTATTAAGATAAAAATAAAAATTGTTGACAATAATGCCAAAAAAATTCAGCCTGAACCCTCCAATTTAAGATAAAATACGCTCCGACAATCTACCCATACCCGAATAAGGAAATCCAATGAGCACTTCTTTGAGCTATCGTGACGCAGGCGTGGATATCGACGCAGGCGATCAACTGGTCGAAAACATCAAACCTTTTGCCAAGCGTACTATGCGCCCTGAAGTGTTGGGTGATTTGGGCGGTTTCGGCGCTTTGGTCGAAATCGGCAAAAAAATATAAAAAAATCCGGTATTGGTTTCCGGTACGGACGGCGTCGGCACCAAGCTGAAACTGGCATTTCGACTGGGACAAACACGATACCGTTGGCATTGATTTGGTTGCCATGAGCGTCAACGACATTTTGGTTCAAGGTGCAGAACCTTTGTTCTTCTTGGACTATTTCGCTTGCGGCAAGCTGGATGTTGCCCGCGCGACTGATGTGATTAAAGGTATTGCCCAAGGTTGCGAAGAATCCGGTTGCGCTTTGATTGGCGGTGAAACTGCCGAAATGCCGGGCATGTATCCCGAAGGCGAATACGACTTAGCAGGTTTTGCCGTCGGCGTGGTTGAAAAAGAACGCGTGATTAACGGCCGCAGCATTCAGGCCGGAGACGTTGTTTTGGGCTTGGCTTCCAACGGCGCACACTCCAATGGCTACTCTTTGGTACGCAAAATCATCGAGCGCGACAATCCTGATTTGGATGCGGAATTCGACAACGGCAAAACCTTGCGCGAAGCCATCATCGCCCCTACCCGCCTGTATGTGAAACCTATCCTTGCCGCTTTGGAAAAATTCTCCATTAAAGGCATGGCCCATATTACCGGCGGTGGCATTACTGAAAACGTACCTCGCGTTTTGCCTGAAAATACCGTTGCACAAATCGATGCCAAAGCGTGGGAATTGCCTAAACTGTTCCAATGGCTTCAAAAAGCAGGCAATGTGGAAACCCAAGAAATGTACCGTACATTCAACTGCGGTATCGGCATGGTCGTTATCATTGCCAAAGAAGATGCCGATGCGGTACAAGCATTCTTGAGCGAACAAGGCGAAACCGTTTACCGTTTGGGCGCAGTTCGTGAGCGCAACGGTGACGAACATCAAACCCAAGTGGCTTGATTGAGATGTAATTAAAAAAGTGCGGATGATGAATCCGCACTTTTTATTGTTTATGGTCTAGGGAAAATCTTCGCCCTAGCCTACTTCTTCCAAAAAGCCGGCCAACTGAGCAGTATCGTGGGCAATCATCAGCTCTTCATTGGTTGGCACCACCAAAGACAGCCGGCATAGAACCTGTCGGGCTGATGATACCTGAGTTGCCGTAGCGTTTGTCCATATTGGCTTTGGTGTCGATGTGCAGACCCAAGAAATCAAGATAGGAAACGGTTTTGGCACGGATATTACGCGAGTTTTCGCCGATACCGCCGGTGAAACACGAGTGCGTCAACGCCGCCACAAGCCACAGCCATAGAAGCAATATATTTGGCAAGGCGGTAAGTCATGACTTCCAGAGCCAAACGTGCGCCTTCATGGCCTTCATCCGCAGCGATTTCCAAAGAACGGCAGTCGTTGGAGAGTTCGGAAATACCGAGCAAGCCTGATTTTTTGTTCAGCATTTCATCAACTTGGGCAACATCCAAGCCGGCGTGTGAAGTCAGATAGCTGTATACGCCCGGGTCGATGTCGCCGCAACGTGTACCCATTACCAAACCTTCGATCGGCGTGAAAGCCCATACTGGTGTCAACGGATTTCCCGTTTTCTGATGGCGGTAATGGATGCGCCGTTGCCTAAGTGGGCAATAATCATGCGGATGTCTTCCAACGGTTTGCCCAAGATGCGTGCTGCTTCAGGGGCAACGTAACGCATACTGGTACCGTGGAAACCGTAGCGGCGGAAAGCGTATTTTTTACGCAATTCGCGCGGAACAGCATAAGTGTAGGCACGCTCCGGCATGGTTTGGTGGAACGAAGTATCCATCACGCCGACATTGGGCAGCCCTGGGAAGTGCTCTTGCGCAGCCAAAATGCCGTTGATATTGGCAGGGTTATGCAGCGGAGCGAGCGGAATGCAGGCATTGAGTTCGTCCATTACTGCTTGGTCGATCAAAACAGACTCACTGTATTTTTCGCCGCCGTGTGCGATGCGGTGACCAATGGCTTTAATACGGTCGTGCAGGCCGTGTTTTTCAAGCTCTTTCAACAGCATACCTACAGCACCGGCATGATCGTTACGGCTGGTCAAAGCTGTTTGGCATTTTTTGCCGTCTTTGCTGAACGTAATGACTGCTTCGGGCGTACCCAAACGTTCGCCGAGACAGCTTAAGAGAACTTTACCGTTTTTACGGTCGATAACGGCACCTTTGAGTGAAGAGCTGCCGCAGTTCAGAACAAGAATGAGTTGGTTGGACATGGTGTTTCTCCTTTGAATTTTTGATTGTTTTTTTGGCTTCAGGCCGCCTGAAAAGAGCAAGAATATTTGAGAGCTTTCCAGATTGCCTTTGGTTTGGTGTTTAGTCAGGCTTTATGCCCAACCATAATCTCCATTGCAGGTATCGCTACCCGACTAAAATCTGCTTATTTGGTTTTCAGACGGCCTTGTTTAGTGCTGCGGCCGTCTGAAAACTTAAAAGCAATCTTCCGGCACTCGGACTTGTCCTTCCATAATCACGCGTGCGCTACGGCTCATGACCGCTTTGGTGGCCGTCCATTGTCCATCCTGACATTCGGCGGCGGCACCGACACGCAGTGTGCCTGACGGATGACCGAAGCGGACTTCTTTACGCGCTCCGCCTCCGGCTGCAAGGTTGACCAGCGTTCCGGGCACGGCGGCGGCGGTAGCGATGGCAACTGAAGCGGTGCCCATCATGGCGTGGTGCAATTTGCCCATGCTCAGCGCGCGTACCAATAAGTCGATGTCGGCAGCTTTGACGGTTTTGCCGCTTGAAGCGGTGTAATCGGCCGCAGGGGCGACAAAAGCGACTTTCGGAGTATGGGCGCGGGTGGCGGCTTCGGATACATCGCTGATCAAACCCATTTTCAGCGCGCCATACGCGCGGATGGTTTCAAATTTTTCCAGAGCCGCGGCATCGTTGTTGATGTCGTCTTGCAACTCTTTGCCTGTGTAGCCCAAATCTGCGGCATTTAGGAAAATGGTTGGAATACCGGCATTGATAAGCGTGGCTTTCAGACGGCCTATATTCGGCACATCAATTTCATCGACCAAATTGCCGGTTGGGAACATACTGCCTTCGCCATCAGCCGGATCTAAAAATTCGATTTGTACTTCGGCTGCCGGAAAAGTTACGCCGTCAAGCTCAAAATCGCCTGTTTCCAAAACTGCGCCGTTTTGCATCGGCACATGGGCAATAATGGTTTTGCCGATGTTTTTCTGCCAGATTTTGACGGTACACAGGCCGTCTGAAGGGATTTTGGATTTATCGACCAAGCCTTGCTCGATGGCAAATGCGCCCACGGCGGCGGTCAGATTGCCGCAGTTTCCGCTCCAATCGACAAAAGGTTTGTCGATGGAAACTTGTCCGAACAAAGTAATCGACATCGTGATCGGCGCGTTCGGATTTGTCCAAAATCACGGCTTTGCTGGTGGACGAACTGGCGTTACCCAAACCGTCAATCTGTTTGCCGTAAGGGTCTGGGCTGCCGAGTACGCGCAAGAGGATTTTGTCGCGTGCCTCGCCTACTTCCTGCGCAGCTGCCGGCAGATCGGTACGTTTGAAGAAAATGCCTTTAGATGTACCGCCGCGGTAGTAAACGGCTGGAATTTTAATTTGCGGCATTTCGAGTTCTCCTTTGTATTTCTAGTATGGTTTTTTTCAGACGGCCTCTCAAACATTCGAGGCCGTCTGAAAACCTTTCTGAGCGTAGTCCCGGGCATTTTGACGATGCCCGATTTACCTTACGCTGCATTTCCTTCTAAAAAGTCTTGTGCGAAACGTTGCAACACGCCACCGGCTTCATATACCAACACTTCTTCTGCGGTATCGAGGCGGCAGGTCACCGGAACTTCGACGGTTTCGCCGTTTTTACGGTGAATCACGAGGGTCAGGTCGCAGCGCGGTGTGCGTTCGCCGACAACGTCGTAGGTTTCCGTACCGTCCAGTTTGCAGGGTGTGGCGGTTGGTACCCGGTTTGAATTGCAGCGGCAACACGCCCATACCGATCAAGTTGGTGCGGTGGATACGCTCGAAGCCTTCGGCAACAATCGCTTCCACGCCGGCGAGGCGTACGCCTTTTGCAGCCCAGTCGCGGCTTGAGCCTTGACCGTAGTCCGCACCGGCAATGATGATGAGCGGCTGTTTGCGGTTCATATAGGTTTCGATGGCTTCCCACATGCGCATGGTTTGGCCTTCTGGTTCAACGCGTGCCAGCGAACCTTGGCGTACGCTGCCGTCTTCGTTTCTCACCATTTCGTTAAACAGTTTCGGATTGGCGAAGGTCGCACGTTGGGCGGTCAAGTGGTCGCCGCGGTGGGTTGCGTAAGAGTTGAAGTCTTCTTCAGGCAAACCCATTTTCGCCAAATATTCGCCTGCGGCACTGCTGGCCAAAATTGCATTGGATGGCGAAAGGTGATCGGTGGTGATGTTGTCGGGCAAAATCGCCAGCGGACGCATACCTCTTAATGTGCGTTCCCCTGCCAGTGCGCCTTCCCAATAAGGTGGGCGGCGGATGTAGGTGGACATTGGACGCCAGTCGTACAGCGGGCTTGGTGCTTTTTGTGCTGTGCCGGTATCGAACATCGGGATATAAACGTCGCGGAATTGTTGCGGTTTCACATATTCGGCAACGATGGCATCGATTTCTTCATCGGTCGGCCAGATATCTTTCAGGCGGATTTCTCGGCCGTCTGCAACGCCGAGTACGTCGTTTTCAATATCGAAACGGATGCTGCCTGCCAACGCGTAAGCAACCACCAACGGAGGCGAAGCGAGGAAAGCCTGTTTCGCATACGGATGGATACGGCCGTCGAAGTTGCGGTTGCCGGACAGTACGGCGGTAGCGTACAAATCGCGGTCGATGATTTCTTTTTGGATTTTCGGATCCAACGCGCCGCTCATGCCGTTACAGGTGGTACATGCGAAAGCAACGATACCGAAGCCGAGTTTTTCCATTTCAGGCAGCAGGCCTGCTTCTTTCAAATAGATTTCGGCTACTTTTGAACCCGGGGCAAACGAAGATTTCACCCAAGGTTTGCGTTTCAAGCCGAGGCGGTTGGCATTGCGTGCCAACAGCGCGGCGGCGACAACGTTGCGCGGATTGGAAGTATTGGTACATGAAGTAATCGCGGCAATAATCACTGCACCGTCAGGCATTTGGCCGTCTGAAGGCTCTTCATAAGGTTTAGCCAAGCCTTTGCTGGCCAAATCGGCGGTCGCAAAACGGGCATGCGGGTTACTTGGGCCTGCCATATTGCGCGTTACGCTGCTCAAATCAAATTTCAATACGCGAGGATAAACGGCGGTTTTCAAGGCATCTGCCCACAAGCCTGCGGTTTTGGCGTAGATTTCCACCAATTTCACCTGCGCATCATCGCGACCGGTCAGTTTCAAATAATCAATGGTTTGCTCATCAATAGCGAACATCGCGGCAGTCGCGCCGAACTCAGGGGTCATGTTGGAAATGGTGGCACGGTCGCCAATGGACAGGCTTCTTGCACCTTCGCCGAAGAATTCGACAAATGCGCCAACCACGCGCTCTTTACGCAAGAATTCGGTCAGTGCCAACACGATGTCGGTGGCAGTAATGCCCGGCTGGCGTTTGCCGGTCAGCTCAACACCGACAATATCAGGCAGACGCATCATGGAGGCACGGCCCAACATCACGGTTTCGGCTTCCAAACCGCCCACGCCTACGGAAATCACGCCCAATGAATCGACGTGCGGCGTATGTGAGTCAGTACCGACGCAGGTATCAGGGAATGCCACGCCGTTTTTGACTTGGACAACCGGCGACATTTTTTCCAAGTTGATTTGGTGCATAATGCCGTTGCCCGCAGGAATCACATCCACATTTTCAAATGCGGTTTTTGTCCAGTTGATGAAGTGGAAACGGTCTTCGTTACGTCTGTCTTCGATTTCGCGGTTTTTGCGGAAGGCATCAGGATCGTAACCGCCGCATTCAACGGCCAAAGAGTGGTCGACGATGAGCTGGGTTTGCACCACAGGATTCACTTTGGAAGGATCACCGCCTTTTTCGGCAATTGCATCACGCAGGCCCGCCAAATCCACCAACGCTGTCTGACCCAGAATATCGTGACACACCACGCGCGCCGGATACCAAGGGAAGTCGATTTCCTGCTTTCCCTCAATCAGTTGGTCCAGCCAGCTTTGTAGTGTAGGCAGGTCGACTTTGTCTGCACGGTTGACCAAGTTCTCAGCCAAGATACGGCTTGTATAAGGCAGCTTGTCGTAAGAGCCTGGTTTGATGTCTTCACACGCCTGACGCGCGTCGTAATATTCCAAATCCGTACCGGGCAAAGCTTTGCGGTAGCGTTGGTTGGCAGTCATGTCGGTTCTCCTAAATCTATTCTTTTTTTGTTTTTGGGGTTTCAGACGGCCTGTTGATTCGCTTCAGGCCGTCTGAAACCATAAATTCTGTTTTATTGCTTGTTGTCTGAAATCTATTCGCGGTATGAAAAAAAAATTGCTGCTCCGCTACCATCATTCCCGTATAGACGGAAATCCAAACTTAAATTTTTTAGCACTCTTTACAGCAGAACATTTCAACTTTTGAATTTCTGCCTGTATGGGAATGACGACAGCAGAGCAGCATGTTTTCCAAACGGCCGGCTCTCTCTCTCGCATACTGCACTAGGCCGTCGAAAAACGAAAACATCATTTATTCATTGTTTTCAAACGGCATTTCGAGATGGGGCGGGCTGGCGACCCACCCTGCTGTTACGCATATTAGCGGTCTTCAATCTCCACGAATGCCAAATCTTCAGGGCCTGTGTAGTTTGCGCTCGGACGGATGATTTTGCCGTCTTTGCGTTGCTCGAGAACGTGTGCCGCCCAACCGGTTGTACGGGAAATCACGAACAGCGGTGTGAACATAGCGGTCGGTACGCCCAATTTTTGATAGGAAACGGCAGAGAACCAGTCCAGATTCGGGAACATTTTTTTCTCTTCCCACATCACGCTTTCCAAACGTTCGGCAATGTCAAAGAGGCGCATATCGCCGGTTTCTTTGCTCAAACCGCGTGCCACTTCTTTAATGACCACGTTGCGAGGGTCGGAAATGGTGTACACCGGATGACCGAAACCGATTACGATTTCTTTGCGGCCGATGCGTTCGCGGATGTCGGCTTCGGCCTCGTCGGCATTGCGGTAGCGTTTTTGGATATCGTAAGCCACCTCGTTCGCGCCGCCGTGTTTCGGACCTTTCAACGCGCCGATTGCACCGGTAATGCTGGAGTACATATCAGAGCCTGTACCGGCAATCACGCGGGCAGTGAAGGTAGAAGCGTTGAACTCGTGTTCGGCATACAGAATCAGTGAAACGTGCATGGCTTTGATGTGTGATTCGCTTGGGCGTTTGCCGTGCAACAAGTGCAGGAAATGACCGCCGATGGTCTCTTCGTCGCTTTCAACTTCAATGCGTTTGCCGTTGTGCGAATATTGATACCAGTACAGCAGGAGGCTGCCGAGGCTGGCAATCAGTTTGTCGGCGATGTCGCGCGCTTCACTTTCCGGATGGCTTTCACGTTCAGGATGAACACAGCCCAGCATGGATACGCCGGTACGCATCACATCCATCGGATGGGTATGTGCAGGCAGGCTTTCCAAAACTTTAATCACACGGATAGGCAGGCCGCGCATGGATTTGAGCTTGGTTTTATAAGCGGCCAGCTCGAATTTGTTGGGCAGATGACCGTGAATCAGCAGGTGGGCGACTTCTTCAAACTCGCATTTTTGTGCCAAATCCAAGATGTCGTAACCGCGATAGCTCAAATCGTTGCCGGTACGGCCAACGGTACACAATTCGGTATTACCGGCCGCAACGCCAGAAAGCGCAACGGATTTTTTAGGTTTGAAAGTCGGGGTTTGAGTAGTTTCAGTCATGGTATTTCTCCTTTGTATTTTTATGGGTTTTATTTTTCAGACGGCCGATGCGGATTTGTTGAAAGGCCGTCTGAAAGCGGTTACTTATTTTTGAAACAATTTATCCAGTTTTTGCTCGAAGGCATGATAGTTCAGATGCTCGTACAGCTCGGCACGGGTTTGCATAGTGTCAACCACTGCGGCCTGAGTGCCATCGCGCATAATCGCTTCATAAACATTCAGAGCGGCTTTACTTGCTGCGCGGAACGATGACAGCGGATACAGAACCAGTGACACGCCGTTTTCAGCCAGCTCGCTTTGGGTATAAAGCGGAGTGGAGCCAAACTCGGTAATGTTGGCCAATACAGGTACTTTCACTGCATCTGCAAATTGGCGGTACATTTTCAAATCGGTCATGGCTTCAGGGAAAATCATGTCTGCACCGGCTTCGACACAAGCCTGAGCGCGTTCGATAGCGGCATCCAAACCTTCTACCGCCAGCGCATCGGTACGCGCCATAATCACAAAGTTCTCATCAACACGCGCATCTACGGCAGCTTTGATACGGTCGACCATTTCATCTTTAGATACAATGGCTTTGTTCGGACGGTGGCCGCAGCGTTTTTGCGCTACCTGATCTTCGATGTGAACCGCTGCAACACCAGCGCGTTCAAAGTTGCGAATGGTACGGGCAATATTGAATGCACCGCCCCAACCCACATCGATGTCCACCAGCAGAGGCGTATCCACGTTATCCGTAATGCGTCGTGCGTCGATCAGCACATCTTCCATTGTGGTGATACCCAAATCAGGGATACCGCAAGAGCAGGCTGCCACGCCGCCGCCGGACAGATAGATCGCCTTTGAAACCGCTTTGGGTGGCCAATCGTGCAAAGTAAGCATTGACGCAACCGACTACGGCAAGAGGATTCGATTCTTTCACAGCTTGACGGAAACGCGCTCCGGCAGAGTGTTGACTCATCATATTTCTCCTTTATAGACTTTTTTTCAGTATTAATCGGACGGCTCGGTTTTTTTCACAACTTGAAACGAACCGTTTAAAAAGAAACAATCGTTCTAAAAACTGTTTTCAGACGGCCTGTAAAATTTTCAATCATCAACCATCTGAAAAATTTAAAAATCAATAAATACAAATAGTTATCAAAAAAACCAATAAATACAATAAGGCTGAAGCGGAGGCGTACGTTTTTTTAATTTTTATTAATCAAAATATGAATTCGATTGGGGAAATACAGATATTTTAAAACCCGAAAGCGTTTGTAGGAATGCGGAAACTAGATTCGGGTCGAGAGCCTTCAGACCGTCGGGACTGCCAATAAGCTGGCGACGACGGGAGCGGCAGAGATGGGAGAAAATCTATAACAAGAGAGAGTGGTTTGATACAGATTCATGATGATGTTCCTTTGTAGTGCGATGTAGTTTTTTTATTTATGGAAACAAATTTAAAAAAATAAAACCGGTCTTGTCAAACACTTTTTTTCAAAAAAATTATAAAAAAATTCAGTTATTAATAAACGATTTTTTTGCAACAAATGTAAAAAAACGGACAGGCTGTACCACATCAAACCCTTATGTGGCCTAGCTTCTGCCCGTTTTTGTGCTTTTTAGCTGATAGTCAGAATAATTGTAAACAATCTATCTAAAAAAATAATTTATAATTGATTCATTTATAAAGAACTTTTAAATATACCTTCTGAAAAAAATTTTAAAATTTTTGCCTTTTCAAATTTTCAGACGACCTTTTTTTACATGATGACTACTCTGCACTAAATGCCGTCTGAAAAGTCTGTTTGCCAATGGTAATGTCGGCAGTGTAATCATGGCGGCCTTCGACGCAAAACGGCAAGCGGACTTGAGCAGCCTGCCAACTTTGTGGCGATTGTTGCGTCAGGTTGTAGCGATTGAATCCCATGTCCATGTTTTTCATACTGAAACTGATACTGACTGCGCCCGTATTTTTGCGGAACATTCTCTATCACGATATCAAACGGCTCGTGCGTATTGATGGAGGTCGCGCGTACTTTTGAACCGTCAGGCAGGACGCAGCCTTGTGTCAGACTACATTCGACTACATTCGCTCTTGTCTGTTGCCGCTGCCACCAATCTAAGAGCAGCAGTTTGGCCGCCGCAACACAATCAGTAAAACAGCAGCAATCAATAGTTTTTGATTTTTACTCATTTCAGACGGCCTCAATGTCATTATCGGTCAAAACGGCATGCGCACCCATGTTCTGCCACTGTTCACGATAAATGGAAACCATGCTTTCCGGAGCTGCCACAATCAGCGGCATCGCCACGCCTTGTGCCAAAATATCCATAACTTGCCCGGCAGCCGCTTCCTTCGCCACTTTCCATACGACGGCATCCGCATTTTGCACCTGCTGCCATTGTGCGGCATTTTCAATGATTGTCCACACGCTGGATGCTTCTATCGGCTTGCCTTGCTGCCAATCGGCAAAATTCCAACAATACGGCAGAGGCGGTTTGATGCTGAGCCGATAGATATGGCACAACATGATATTCGCCCATGCTGTTTTGACCACTCAAGCCGCTTTTCAGACGGCCTTGAAGTTGGCGCGGAATGGATAGGGAGCGTAATAATGCGCTATTGGCAGGCAACATCGGTTCAACGGTAAAATCCCCTGCCTTTTGCCATGCCCATTTCTGCCCTTCCCTCGATTGGATTTCTCCCGTCCATTGGTCGGCTTCCACCCATAAAAAATGCAGGCGTACATGTGCGTGTTCGTAGGAATGGACTTTGGTCAGCCACGGCGTAGCGGCAAGGATACGGATGCCGAGTTCTTCTTCAAACTCGCGTTGTAAGGCTTGAAAATCGCTTTCGCCTGCCTCAACCTTGCCGCCGGCAAATTCCCAATAGCCGGCATACGGTTTGCCTTCTGGGCGGGAACTGAGCAGGTAGCAGCCGTTTTTGTCGAGCAAAATTCCGGCAACCACTTGCACCAATGGACGTGTGTCTTCAGTCATCATGAGATTATTCTTAATATGCGGCAGGCGGCGACACCTACCGATTTATGCGTAAAAAAACGATGTCGGGCCCATACGCCCGACCTTCAACAAATACCTAACCCTTCAGGCCGTCTGAAAAGGATTTTCTATTTCAGAATACTTAAATCCGGCCTTATTTTTCCGCAATGACAAAAGCCATAACAGTATCCTCTTCATCGCTCATACTGAGATGACAGCTTCGGATACCCTGTTCCTCCAGCCATTTAGTCAAAGCCGGTGCAAAAAACAATTCAGGTTTGCCCAATGCGTCATGTCCGACACCGATATTGCGGAAAGACACCACGCCGCGTATGCCCGTACCGACGGCTTTGGCAAAAGCCTCTTTGGCGGCAAAGCGTTTGGCAAGATAGTTGACCGGCTTGCCTGCCTGTGGAAATTCCAACAGCTCTTCCGGGCTGAGAATGCGTTGCGCAAATGCCAGTCCGAATTTTTTGTTCAGGCGGATAATGCGTTTGAGGGAAACAATATCTGTACCGATTCCGTAAATCATGGGTCTGCTCCTTGTTTAAATAGTCAGGCCGTCTGAAAGTGTGAATACCGGCCAAAGCCAATCGACTTAGCCGGTATGGCTGATGCCGTTAAGGCAGCATTCTGGCTCTGAACATGACTTCCTTCATTTGGCGGACAGCTTCAGGCAGGCCGAGGAAGAGTGCTTGGGAAATCAGCGAATGCCCGATGTTCAACTCGCGGATGGCGAGAATTTGAGCAATCGGCGTAACGTTGTGAATGGTCAGGCCGTGTCCGGCATTGACGACCAAACCCAAATCGCTGGCGTAATGCGCGCCGTTTTGAATGCGCTCGAATTGTTTCATTTGCTCGGCATGGCTGTGCGCATCGGCATATGCACCGGTGTGCAACTCGATAACGGGCGCGCCGACATCATAAGCGGCTTGGATTTGCGCGTTGTCGGCATCGATAAACAAGGACACGCGGATGCCTGCGTCAGTCAGGATTTTGGTGAACTTAGCCACTTTATCCTGTTGCGCCAATACGTCCAAACCGCCTTCGGTGGTCACTTCTTGACGTTTTTCAGGTACGATGCATACATCTTCCGGCATGACGTTGAGCGCGTTTTCCAGCATTTCTTCCGTCAGCGCCATTTCCAAATTCAGGCGCGTGCGGATGGCGTTTTTAACGGCGAACACATCTGCATCTTTAATATGGCGGCGGTCTTCACGCAAGTGCATGGTAATCAAGTCTGCGCCGTGGGTTTCCGCAATCAGCGCCGCTTCGACAGGGCTGGGATAAATCGTACCGCGCGCATTGCGGACGGTGGCAATATGGTCGATGTTTACGCCTAACAACATAATAATGTCCTTTCTTTAAGGTTTCAGACGGCCTGAGTCATTACCTATCAAAGGCCGTCTGAAAAAATTCAACTGCCCAAACCAAACTGCTGCAACTGCTGCAAAACCTGCCGAGACTTGATGCCCTCAGGCAGAAGGTTGTCAATCAAAAGCCGCGTTACTTTCAAAGCCTGCCCCAGACTTTCCTGATGAACGAAGCTGCCTTCCCTCAAATCGATTAACGTCGCGCCCAATACGGCAACGCCCTTATTAAGCGCATGGAAACGGTCGGCCTCAGCCAGAGGAACCACAGCCTCTTCAGGTGTGAGCCAATAAGTTTCTTCGCCGTTGATTTCATTGCCGTTGCCGTCATGGAACAAATCAGGGGCAAAGCCCAAGCGTGTCAGCAACGACCATTCAAAACGGCGCAAAGCGGCAATGTGGTTGGCCTCGCAGCAAATGATTTTCATGGTTTCCGCCAAAACATCGTAAAGCTCGGGCAACGGGTCTTCGCGGACGGTCAACTTCAGCATCAACTCGTTCACATACAATCCGCTGAACAAAGCCCTGCCCTGCGGCTGCGGCCAACCGCCTATCCATTCGGCGCGATGCAGGGTCTTCAACTCTTGCGAACCATACCAAGACGCGCTCACCGGCACAAACGGCACCAACACGCCGCGCAATTCGCTCTGCCGTTTGCGCGCACTTCTGGCCAACAAAGCCACCCGCCCATAACGGCGGCTGAAAGCCTCCACCCACAAGCTGCTCTCGCGCCACGGGGCGGAGGCAAGCAGAAAGATAGGTTCGTGGTTGATGCGGTTTGGTTGCGCCATAAGGGTTTGGAAAGATAAAGATTGTGTCGATTATAACGGAAAATCGACACAAAAAGGCTGTCTGAAAGTCTACCTTCTATAAAGGCCGTCTGAAAACCTTTATAATCCGTTTTGAATGAGCAACCGACTTTCCTGTGTTTATGCCGAAATTCCCTTTTAAATCTGCCCTTTCCCTGCTCTCCGCAGCCCTATTATCCGCCTGCTCGCTGGTGAAATATCAGCCTCTTGCCGGTATTGATACGGTCAACCTGCAACGTGGCTACCGCTTTGAAACCAGCCGGCTTCAGCACAACGACGAAGACGATACGCTTATTGTATTGATGTTCTCCGGCGGCGGTACGCGCGCGGCGGCCTTGGGTTATGGCGTGTTGGAGCAGCTTCATAAGCAACAGATTACCATCGGCGGCAAAAACAGTCTTTGATGTCGAATGTCGATGTGGTGGTCGGCGTATCCGGCGGCTCGGTTTTGGCGGCTTATTTTGCACTCAAGGGAGAAGAAACCATTCCCTTGTTTTATAAACGTTTCCTACACCAAAACTTCCAACGCCAAGTTGTCAAACAAGCATTTTCCATGTCCAACCTGCCCCGACTGGCCTCGCCTGAATACGGACGCGGTGATCTGTTACAGGAGCAGTTTGAAAACTACCTTTTCGGCAAAACCACTTTCCGCGATTTGGAAAAAAATGCCAAGGGCCCGTTTGCCATCATTTCCGCCACCGATATGGGCATAGGCGAGCGTTTCAATTTCACGCAGGAATATTTCGACCCGATGTGTATCGACTTGGGCGACTTGCGACTTGCCCGCGCCGTCGCAGCTTCAAGCTCCGTGCCTATGGTATTTGCACCGATCACCCTAAACAACAACGGCGGACGCTGCAGCTACACGCCGCCGATCAAAATCGAAGATGCAGACGACAGCGAAACAGGCAGACAACAAAGCCGCACCATAAAAGAATTTTACGAGCGCTTCCAAAAATACGCAGACGGGAAAAACCGACCCTACATCCACCTGATAGACGGCGGCCTGACCGACAATCTGGGTATGCGCAGCCTTTTAGATATGACGGAAATGTACCCAGAAAAAATCCTGACAAACAAAAATCCTGCAAAACAACATCCGCCATATCGTCGTCATCAACGTCAATGCGCAAAACCAAGTCAGCAGCAATTTGGACAAAACCGCGGCCGTTCCCGGTTTCCGCGACGTCGTCTCCTCTATCGTCAATATCCCCATTGACCAAAACTCGCAAGAATCCCTACGCCGTTTCCGTGCCTTCGTTGATCAGTGGAATAAAGACAAACAGACCGACGGCATCAGCTTCTCCTTCGTCAGCCTCAACCTCAAAGACCTCCCTCCTTCCGAGTTGAGGGAAAAAGTATTGAACATTCCGACCAGTTTTTATCTGCCGCCGGAAGATGTGGACAACCTGCGTACCGCCGCCGCCGAACTGATGAAGCAGTCGCTAGACTATCGCAACCTGTTGGCAGAGTTTGCGGCGCACCCCAATCCAGACACCATCTTCGCAGCCCCACCTCCTGATGCGCAAGAATTCAAACCATTGAACGAAAAAGAAAAGCAGTAGCAAACTGTTCCATAAAGTATTGCTCTGTTAAAATAGACAAATAGATTTCAACCCCCTCAGACAGCCTCAGAGATAAAGGCCGTCTGAAAAAAATATCAAAAACAGAATACAACCATGACCGAAAAAACCACGCCTATCGTTACCGATATTGACCGCCCTATCCTCGTTCCACCGGGCGGCCATAAGAAAGTCCTGCTGCATTCCTGCTGCGCCCCATGTTCCGGCGAAGTGATGGAAGCCATGCTTGCCAGCGGCATCGACTACACCATTTATTTTTACAACCCCAATATCCATCCGCACAAAGAATATATGTTGCGCAAAGAAGAAAACATGCGCTTTGCGGACAAATTCGGCATCCCCTTTGTCGATAAAGACGACGACTACGAAAACGACCGCAAAGAATGGTTCGCCAAAGCCAAAGGCATGGAATTTGAACCCGAACGCGGTATCCGCTGCACCATGTGTTTCGATATGCGTTTTGAAAAAGCGGCTCAATATGCCCATGAAAACGGCTTCCATGTTTTCACCAGCTCACTGGGCATTTCACGCTGGAAAGACATGAAACAAATCAACGGCTGCGGCCATCGCGCCGCCGAGCCTTACGATGACTTGGTTTATTGGGATTTCAACTGGCGCAAAGGCGGTGGCAGCGCACGCATGATTGAAATCAGCAAGCGCGAGCATTTCTACCAACAAGAATATTGCGGTTGCGCCTACTCCCTGCGTGATTCCAATGCCCACCGCAAATCGCAAGGCCGCATCCCCATCAAGCTGGGCGTATTGTATTACGGTGATGAATCCACCCAATACGAGCCTCAAGTCGAAAAACAAAATCATTGTTGAGAAATAAATATCGAAGGCCGTCTGAAACATTCAGACGGCCTTTGTTTAAATCAGACGATTAACGGCGGCGGAATTTGCCGTGATCAAAATCATCAAATGCCTGATAAGCAGCTTGGCATTGGATTTTTTGCTCGGCATAAGGCAAACCGCGGAACGCTTTTGCCGCTTTTCGGTTTTCCCTCAACTCGGCCTTGTTGCCTTTTATAGCGATACCAAGCAGCACGGCGCTCAAGGTATCTCTTACAAGCAGGATGCAATTTGTTTTTCTTCGCCTGCTGGTGTTTGCTCACATGATGGCCATGCGGTTTAGCCGCTGCTTCGGCAGAATAAGTACCCAAGCTCAATACAGCAACTGCCACCAGTGCGGAACCTAAATTTTTCAACATTAACATGATTCGCCTCCTAAATAGTTTTTCCATTATACGTTTCGCCAGAGCACTCGGCAAAACGCCCATTTTTTACATGACAAAAAAATGTGGTTAATTACTACATCATACTACTTGCTTTTGCAAAATTTAACACACCTTCCATTTAGACGAAACCTGAATATAAATTTCTTTATTTCATAAGCCTCTAGCCAATGTCTGGCCAAATGTGATGCAAACGCAAAAATAATGCCAAATCGCCACAAAGCCACATAAAATCTAGTTTAAGCCTCCCATCCCTAATCCACACCCCGAAAAAAGCGCATTGTCAAGTCTAGTTAAACAAAGAAAAAAATACATTATATTGTGCCGTTCAAAGCAATCACATACCGTATCTTGTGTTTTTTAATGGGAAGACTGAACAATGAATGCAGCAACGAATATTAAAGTAACCAAACGCGACGGACGCTTGGAAGATATCAATTTAGACAAAATCCACCGTGTTGTTACTTGGGCGGCGGAAGGCTTACAAAACGTCTCCGTATCGCAAGTCGAGCTCAAATCACATATTCAGTTTTACAACGGTATCCGTACCGACGACATCCATGAGACCATCATCAAGGCTGCAGCCGACCTGATCTCTCAAGATACGCCCGATTATCAATATCTGGCCGCCCGCCTCGCCATTTTCCATCTGCGCAAAATCGCTTATGGCGAATTCGAGCCGCCCCACCTCTACGATCACGTTAAAAAACTGACCGAAGCAGGCAAATACGACCGCCACATCATCGCAGATTACAGCCGCGAAGAATTTCGACGAGCTGAATGCCTATATCGACCACAGCCGCGATATGACCTTCTCTTATGCTGCCGTAAAACAGCTGGAAGGCAAATATCTGGTTCAAAACCGTGTTACCCGCCAAATTTATGAAACGCCTCAGTTCTTATACATTTTGGTGGCCATGTGTCTCTTCAGCAAATATCCGAAAGAGACCCGTTTGGATTACGTCAAACGTTTTTACGACGCCGTTTCCACATTCAAAGTATCGCTGCCTACGCCTATCATGAGCGGCGTGCGTACGCCTACCCGTCAATTCTCAAGCTGCGTATTGATTGAATGCGACGACAGCCTCGACTCCATCAACGCCACCACCAGCGCGATTGTGAAATACGTTTCCCAGCGTGCAGGCATCGGCATCAATGCCGGCCGTATCCGCGGCTTGGGTAGCGAAATCCGTGGCGGCGAAGCGCAACACACCGGCTGTATCCCATTCTTCAAAATGTTCCAAGCGGCAGTTAAGTCCTGCTCGCAAGGCGGCGTACGCGGCGGCGCGGCAACCTTGTTCTACCCATTGTGGCACATTGAAGCGGAAAGCCTGTTGGTATTGAAAAACAACCGCGGCGTAGAAGACAACCGTATCCGTCAACTGGACTACGGCGTACAAATCAACCGCCTGCTGTACACCCGCTTGATCAAAGGCGGCAACATTACCCTGTTCTCGCCGAATGAAGTTCCAGGTTTGTATGATGCCTTCTTCGCCGATCAAGACGAATTCGAGCGCCTCTACACTCAATACGAGCAAGACCCAAACATCCGCAAACGTACTTTGCCGGCAACAGAATTGTTCTCAACCCTGATGCAAGAACGCGCCGGTACCGGTCGTATCTACATCCAAAACGTTGACCACTGCAACACGCACAGTCCGTTTGACCCGCGCGTAGCGCCTGTTCATCAATCCAACTTGTGCATGGAAATCGCCCTGCCGACCAAACCTTTGGACAACATCAACGATCCGAACGGCGAAATCGCCCTATGTACCTTGTCCGCCTTCAACTTGGGCGCATTGAACAACTTGGACGAACTGAAGGAGCTTGCCGATTTGACCGTACGCGCACTTGATGCCCTACTGGATTATCAAGACTATCCGGTTGCAGCTGCACGCACCGCGACCATGAACCGCCGCACGCTCGGCATCGGCGTCATCAACTACGCCTACTATCTGGCGAAAAACGGCGTACGTTACAGCGACGACTCCGCGCTTGGCCTGACCCACCGCACCTTTGAAGCCATGCAGTACTACCTGCTCAAAGCATCAGTAAACCTTGCCAAAGAATACGGCGCATGCCCTCTGTTCAACCAAACCGTTTATTCGCAAGGCAAACTGCCTATCGACACCTACAAAAAAGACTTGGACGCCGTGTGCAACGAGCCTTTGCACTACGACTGGGAAAGCCTGCGCGCCGACATCGTCAAATACGGCCTGCGCAACTCTACCCTGACCGCACTCATGCCGTCTGAAACCAGTTCGCAAATTGCCAATGCTACCAACGGCATCGAGCCTCCACGCGGCCTGGTCAGCGTTAAAGCATCAAAAGACGGTATTTTGAAACAAGTCGTACCGGAATTTGAAACCCTGAAAGATGCCTACGAAACCCTGTGGCAGCTTCCCGGCAACGAAGGCTACCTGAAACTTGTCGGCGTAATGCAAAAATTTGTCGATCAATCGATTTCCGCCAATACCGCCTACGACCCGAACAAATTTGAAGGCAGCAAAGTTTCCATGAAACAAATGCTGAAAGACCTGCTGACCGCCTACAAATACGGCGTCAAAACCCTGTACTACCACAATACCCGAGACGGTGCGGACGATACGCAAGCCGATATTCAAGATGACGGCTGCGCTGGGGGAGCTTGTAAGATTTAAATAAGGTGGATTTTCAGACGGCCTATAAAGTTTGAAAAGGTCATCTGAAAAGATTAAGGAATAATAAAATGTCTATTACATATTTTTGATAACCCAGCACGTAGATTATTGACTATACTAACAAAGGCTAAGCTTTATCCCTACAAATGAAAAATACATTCTCAGCATGGAGAGAAATATTTGATTTGTCAAATGATACTGACATAAAAAGATATTTTTGATGAAAAATTGGTAAGCTTTTATAAATTGGTAGGCGAAGTAAATGAATTTATTAGGGTAACAGCACCGAATAGTCTTGAAGACAATAATTATTGGACTACTCAAGTCTTGCAATTTTTTTGGCTCAGAGTAGCTTGGATAGATCATGGGCTGATTCCATCTATTATATAGATGATCATACAATAAAATATCTAAAAATGACTGCCCAAATTATAGATTTTTAATCTAGATAAAAAAATCAGAATAATCATTTGAAAAATCTAGATACCAATAAAATAAAAGATATTAATGGAAGTATTAAAAAAATTGTATGAAGAAGTTCTGAATTCTGATTTAAATGAACAATTAAAAAAATATCAGTATTAAAAATATTTATCCAGACTAATTCAAACTCTTGAAGAATATTGGATTACAGGTAGTGAGGCAGTTTTGGAGGCAATAGAATTAACTATTGGTCATATGGCTGTTGATTCTAAATATCGGGAGTTTATGACTAAAGAACCTTTAGGTAGCAGCATTATGCAGAAGGTTGGTGATGTCATAATAATTATGACTGCTGCTAAGGGCTTTTTAGAAATTATAGAAAAAAACAAATATATTGCTAAATTAAAATATTTATTTATTATAGTTTAGCAAATTTTTATAAATTTAAGGCATGTAAGTTTAAGACATATCATTTAGCTAAATAAGTTTTGAAATCCATCCGCATAACTTGTAATCAAACCGAGAAAAAAACCATGTCCTGCGAACACTTAACTATGTCCTACAGCACCTTTTCCAAAACCAAAAACGACGCGCTGAAAGAGCCGATGTTTTTTGGTCAGCCGGTAAATGTCGCCCGTTATGACCAGCAGAAATACGAAGTATTTGAGAAACTGATTGAAAAGCAACTGTCGTTTTTTTCTGGCGGCCGGAAGAAATCGACGTGTCGCGCGACCGTATCGACTATGCGAACTTGCCCGAACACGAAAAACATATTTTCATCAGCAATCTGAAATACCAAACCCTGCTCGATTCGATCCAAGGCCGCAGCCCGAATGTTGCGTTCTTGCCTTTGGTGTCGATTCCCGAGCTGGAAACTTGGATTGAAACGTGGAGCTTCAGCGAAACCATCCACTCGCGCAGCTATACTCATATCATCCGCAATATCGTTAATGATCCGTCAGTCGTGTTCGATGATATTGTGCAAAACAAATACATCATCGCCCGTGCTGAAGACATTGCCTGCTATTACGATGATTTGATTGAATACACCCAATATTACAATCTGTTGGGCGAAGGTTCGCACAATATCGGCGGCAAGCTTGTTACCGTATCTTTGCGTGAGTTAAAGAAAGCTCTATCTCTGCCTGATGTGCGTCAACGTATTGGAAGCCATCCGCTTTTACGTTTCATTCGCTTGCTCTTTCGCCTTTGCCGAGCGCGAATTGATGGAAGGCAACGCTAAAATCATCAAGCTGATTGCCCGTGACGAAGCCCTGCACCTAACCAGCACCCAGCATATGCTCAACCTGATGCGTGCCGGTGCCGATGATCCTGAAATGGCTGAAATTGCGAATGAATTGCAGGATGAGTGTTTCAACCTCTTCAAAAAAGCAGCCGAGCAGGAAAAAGAATGGGCGGCCTATCTGTTTAAAGACGGCTCAATGATCGGTCTGAACAAGGAAATTCTGGCTCAATACGTTGAATACATTACCAATCTGCGAATGCAGGCGGTTGGCCTTCCTGCCGGATTTGAAGGTGCGACCCAAAATCCGATTCCTTGGATCAACGCATGGCTGTCTTCTGACAATGTACAGGTTGCGCCGCAGGAAGTGGAAATTTCTTCTTACTTAATCGGTCAGATTGATTCGGAAGTCAGCGCGGACGATTTGGGCGATTTCGAGCTGTAAACCGCGTTTCAGACGGCCTTTGGGCGTAACCGGCCGTCTGAAAATCTCTTTTCAATCCTCAAGGTATAACCAAAAATGAAGATTTATGGCGACATTGCGGTAAAAGCAGCTGAATCATATTCTAAATATGAAGATATGGAACAAGCTTGGACAGAGATTACGGCATCATTTCCCATCAAGGAGTCAATTAGAAAAAAAGGATGCCCAAAGAATGCATTTTTGGGATTGTGTCGTGCGGGGTTGGTTAAAGGAATCAACCCGGAAAAAAAGTCAAAACCAAACATTCCAAAAAAACGGAGAATATGCCGTTGCAGCGGTTAGCCTTTTAAAAAAATGATCCCGAATGGGCAAATCAGAAAAAAATCCGTTTTCTGGCGCGAAATTGTGGGTAATGAAAAATATAACAGCCAGCTTCATGTCGTTTTTGGCCTTGTGGGAAAAAAAGGCTTAATTATTTATATATTTAAGGCCGTCTGAAACATTGTTCAGACGGCTTCTATGCCCTAAAACACACATGGCACTCATCAGCACACACGACAAAACCTTCCAACTCCAACAAGGCGAAACCTTATTGGAGGGCTTGGAGCGCACCGGACACGAAGTTGAATACCAATGTCGCAGCGGTTATTGCGGTTCATGCCGGGTCAAAATCTTGGATGGGAAAGTCTCTTATGATAATTTTCCACTCGCTTTTGTCGCGCCCGGAGAAATTTTGCCGTGCTGCTGTCGGGTTACTGAAGACATCAAGCTTGATTGTCGGGAGCGCATCAAAGAGCCGGATTTATTTGATGTTGATTTATTTGAAGACAAATAAAAAATGCCGTCTGAACATTGTGGCCGAAATCTTTGATTTCATTTCCACCGTTCAGACGGCATTTTGTATGGTTAAGCTTATTTACGCTCGCCAACCGGCAAAACAGTACGGCCGAAAGATTCGTTGATGACTTCTGCCGCTGCCAAGTAGAACGCACCAAGTGCAGTTACCAAGCCTAAGCAACCGCCGATATGGACAATGCTATGATTTTCCATGCCATCGCCAATACCCAGTGCAAAGAAAGTCAGTGTCAAGCAAAAGAAAATACCGCTCAATACTTTAGGCTTGGTCAAGGTGGCCACAAACATCATCAGCGAAAACATACCCCATGCGCAAAGATACCAGCCGATAAATGCCGGGGCTGTTTCACCTTTGAAAAAGATGGTAAACAAAGCCCATGTCCACCAGAAGGCACCATAGCTGATAAAAGCGGTAAAGCCAAACGTATTGCCTTTCTTGAACTCAAACATACCGGCAATAACTTGAGCGATACCACCAAAGGCGAGAGCCATGCCCAAAACTAAGCCGACACCCTCTTGAGCAGTAAAAAAGCCGCCGTTAATCAGACTGAGCAACCAAGTTGTCAATGCAAAGCCACACAGGCCTACTGGACCTGGGTTCGCTAGGTTTTCTTTAGTAGTAGTCATTTTATTTCTCCTCTAGTTATTGAAATAGGAAGCCTATTGTTACCTATTTTTATTTAAAATTAAAAAGAAATAAATTTAAAAATCAGGCCGTCTGAAAAAAATATTTTTTTCAGACAGCCTTAAATATTAATAATTAAACTATCCCAAAGTTGCCAAGATTTTTCTTCAATTCGTTGGCATCAATTTGACCGGGAGCCGACGTTTTTTTGTGCCGCACCAAAGGTAACGGCCGAGCCGAAAGTCGAGCCGGCCAAGCGACTGACGGCTCCGATTTTTACCCATAGACATAGTAATAATCGGGCGATTGATAATTTGTGAAACATCATATGTTGCCTGTAATAAGGTCAATACATCTTGCGGCGATTGCGGCATAACGGCAATTTTGCAGATATCCGCGCCCCACTCGGCCATTATTTTCAGACGGCCTGTAATGTCTGCCAAAGACGGCGTGGCTTGGAAATCGTGATTGCAAAGTAAGACAACAGTTTGATACTCATGCGCCAAAGCAATGGTTTGTTTTACGCCGCTTTTCTCGGCAAAAAGCTCGATGTCGATAATATCGGCTTGTTTGGAACGGATGATTTTTTCCAATAATTCAAAATAATAGTCGTCAGAACAAGGCGTATTGCCGCCCTCTTGCGCCCTTCTAAACGTAAACAGTAAGGGCTTGTCAGGAAAAGCCTGTCGGACAATGCCTAATTGTTCGGTAATAAAATCGGCATCAAGCGCTTTTTGGAAAAAATCCGCACGAAATTCAATAATGTCAAAAGCCGTCTCTTTCAATACGCGCAAAGCCTGCTCCAATTCCTGCGTATTGGCAGCCACCAGCGGCACGGCAATTTTAGGCAGGCCTTTGCCGATCTCGATATTTTTGATGATGACAGGTTTCATATTGTTCCTTTTTGCTCTTCAAGCCAATCAGTGCAGATGCTCGTAAATGGTTTCCGCCAAGGCTTTGCTGATGCCTTCAACTTTTTCCAAGTCCTCGCGGCTGGCCGCAATCACGCCGCGCAGACCGCCGAATCGGGTAAGCAATGCTTGGCGACGTTTGCTGCCGATACCGGGGATTTCGCTGAGTGAGGAAGTAACGCGCGCTTTGTCGCGTTTTTTGCGGTGGCCTGTAATCGCAAAGCGGTGCGACTCATCGCGTACGGTTTGCAATAGATGCAAGGCCGGGCTATTGGGCGGCAGGCGGAAGACTTCGCCGGTAAAAGGCAGTATGAGTTCTTCCATGCCGGCTTTGCGCTCAGGGCCTTTGGCGATACCGACCAAAGGAATGTGCAGCCCGAGTTCTTCCCATACCGATACGGCGACGCCGATTTGCCCTTTGCCGCCGTCAATCAACACGACATCCGGCCATTTGACGGCCTCGCCGTTGGCTTCGGCTTCCTGCATTTTGCCGTAACGGCGCGTCAACACTTCACGCATGGCGGCGTAGTCGTCGCCGGGTTTGGCGGTCGTGATGTTGTAGCGGCGGTATTGCGAAGGCTGGATGTTTTGCTCATCGTACACAACGCAGGACGCAATAGTGGCCTCGCCTTGCGTGTGGCTGATATCGAAACATTCAAGGCGGTTGAGGCCGTCTGAATCCATGCCGAGGATTTTGGCCAGTTCATCAATACGGTGTTGCTGGCTGCTTTGTTGCAGGCGGCGTTGTGCAATCGCCATTTGTGCGTTTTGCTCCGCCATTTTCAACCAGACTTTGCGTTCGCCTATGGTTTTGGTGACAAACTGCATCTGCTTGCCGTGTTCGCCTTCCAAAGCCTCTTTCAGCGCATCGGGAACGGGAAAGTTGCTGATAATGATGTCGGGTTTGCTTTTGCCCAGATAGTGTTGGGCGACAAAGGCTTCGGCATAATCTTGTCCGTTTGGCTTGGGATCGTTTTTGGTGTCAGGGAAAAAGCTTTTGTCGCCGACGTGCCGTCCGCCGCGTATGCTGACCCAGTGTACGCAAACCAGGCCGTCTGAAACCGCCAGCGCGAGCAAATCGATATCGTTTGGATTGTTCGGATTTTTGCTGTCGATAAACTGATTACTCTGCATGATGCCGAGCGCTTGGATTTGATCGCGGTAACGGGCGGCTTCTTCAAATTGCAGATTGGCGGCGGCGGTTTGCATTTTGTGTTGCAGGGTACGCGTCAATTCGTCGGTTTTGCCATTGAGGAAAGTCGCGGCTTCACGCACGCTGTCACGATAATCTTCTTCACTGATGTGGCCGACACAAGGCGCGGTGCAGCGTTTGATTTGGTAGAGCAGACAAGGACGGTCGCGATGCTCGAATACGCTGTCCTCGCAGGTACGCAGCATAAAGACTTTTTGCAATACTTGAATGCTGTCGCGCACGGCATTGCTGTTGGGATACGGGCCGAAATATTGATTTGGCTTCTTCAGCGTGCCGCGGTAATACGCCATTTGTGGATATTGATGGCCGCTGAGCATCAAATAAGGATAGCTTTTGTCATCGCGGAAAAGAATATTGTATTTTGGCGACAAGGCTTTGATGAAGTTGTTTTCGAGGATCAGCGCTTCGGCTTCGGAACGGGTGATGGTGGTTTCGATATGATGAACCTGTTTTACCATCAATGCGATGCGCGGTGAATGGTCGTTTTTTTGGAAATAGCTGGAAACGCGCCGCTTGAGATTGACCGCTTTGCCGACATACAAAACATTATTGTCTTCGTCAAAAAAACGGTACACGCCCGGCAGATTGGGCAGATTTTTCAGAAAAAGAGGTAAATCGAACGGTTCGGTTGCGCTCACGGGATTTTCTTTTGGAATAAGCAGGCCGTCTGAAAACTTTTCAGACGGCCTTTTTCATTGACGTTTAAGATTCTTGAGACGGAGTATCTTCAGCTTCTACCACTTGGTTTTCAGCTGCATCGGTTTCTAAAGCGGCTTCATCTTCAGCCTCTTCGGCCACGCGCTCCAAGCTGACCAAGGTTTCGCCTTCATCCAGATTAATCAGGCGGACACCTGCGGCAGCACGGCCGGTCTCGCGGATTTGCTCAACTTTGGTACGAATCAGGACGCCGCCGCTGGTAATCAGCATCAGGTCGTCGGTTTCGCTAACCAAAGTCGCGGCAACCAAATCGCCGTTACGCTCGCCGGTATTGATGGCGATATTACCTTGGCCGCCTTTTGTTTTTTACGGCTGTAATCGGCAATCGGGGTGCGTTTGCCATAGCCGTTGGCGGTAGCAGTCAATACTTGCAAATCGCTTTGCTCGGCTTCAGGGGCGAAGGTAATCAGGCTGACAATCTTGCCATCAGCCGGCAGGCGCATACCGCGCAAACCGCCGCTACCGCGACCGGACGGACGGACACCGTGTTTGCCGCTTGGCAATGCGTTTTCGGCATTTTTCATCATCCAGGCCGTCTGAATCTTCGTTTTCGGTTTCAATATCTGCATCTTCTGCTTCATCGTTACCGGATTTTTCCCAATACTCGTTAAAACGGATGGCCTTGCCCAAGTTGGAGAACAACATAATGTCGTCCGCACCGCCGGTTTGCGCTGCACCGACCAAGTAATCGCCTTCTTTAAGCGCGATGGCTTTGATGCCTTGGCTGCGGACGTTTTTAAACGCAGACAGCTGGACTTTTTTCACCATGCCTTGTGCGGTGGCGAAGAAGACGTATTGGTCTTCCGGGAACTCGCGGACGGCCAAAATCGCGCTGACTTTTTCGCCCTCTTCCAATTGGATAACGTTGTTAATCGGACGTCCGCGGCTGTTGCGGCCGCCTTCCGGCAGTTTGTACACTTTAATCCAATGGCACTTGCCCAAATTGGTAAAGCACATCAAATAATCATGCGTGTTGGCAACAAACAGGGTTTCGATAAAGTCTTCGTCTTTGGTTGCCGCTGCCTGTTTGCCGCGGCCGCCGCGACGCTGCGCCTGATAATCAGTAGTCGGCTGGGTTTTAATGTAGCCGCCATGAGTCAGGGTAACGACCATTTCGCGTTGCGGAATCAGGTCTTCATCGGCAATATCGCCGCCAAACGGATTGATTTCGCTGCGGCGCTCATCGCCGAAGTTGGCTTTAATGTCTGCTAATTCTTCGCGGATGATTTGGGTAACGCGCTCTGGTTTGGAAAGAATATCCACGAAATCAATGATTTTGCTCATCAGATTTTTATATTCGCCGACAATTTCTTCCTGATCGAGGCCGGTCAGGTTACGCAGGCTCATGCGCAAAATGGCATCGGCTTGCAATTCGCTCAGGTAATAGCCTTGGCTGTGCAGACCCAAATTTTCAGGCAAGCCTTCAGGGCGCATCATGTGCAGGTCTAAATCGGTACGGCTGAGCATGTCTTCAACCAAGCTGCTGCGCCATGGGCGGGACAGCAGTTTTTCTTTGGCTTCCGGCGCATTGGCAGATTCTTTGATCAGACGGATGATTTCGTCGATATTGGACAAAGCAACTGCTTTACCTTCGGCAATATGGCCTTCATGACGCGCTTTTTTCAGGCGGAATAAAGTACGACGGGTAACGACTTCGCGACGGTGGCGTAGGAACTCGGACAGAATTTGTTTCAGGTTCAGCAAGCGCGGCTGGCCGTCAACCAAGGCCACCATATTGATACCGAAGCTGTCTTGCAGCTGGGTCAGTTTGTAGAGTTGGTTCAAAACGACTTCGGCATTTTCATTGCGTTTCAATTCAATCACGACACGCATACCGGATTTATCGGACTCGTCGCGCAGGTCGGATACGCCTTCCAACGTTTTTTCGCGTACCAACTCACCGATTTTTCTCAACCAGCTTGGCTTTGTTGACTTGATATGGGATTTCATCGATAACGATGGCTTCGCGTTCACCGTTTTTGCCGATAGGCTCGATATGGGTTTTACCGCGCATCACCACGCGGCCACGTCCGGTTTTATAGCCTTCGCGCACGCCGCTTAAGCCGTAAATAGTCGCGCCTGTTGGGAAATCGGGTGCTTGGATGATGTTGATCAGCTCGTCGATTTCAGTTTCAGGCTCATCCAACAAACGCAGGCAGGCATTGATGGTATCGCCTAAATTGTGCGGCGGAATATTGGTTGCCATACCGACAGCAATACCGGACGAACCATTGACTAACAGCGCAGGGAAACGGGTCGGCAATACTAGCGGCTCATGTTCGCTGCCGTCATAGTTGGGACCGAAATTAACGGTTTCTTCTTCAATATCCGCCAGCATTTCATGGGAAATTTTTTCCATGCGGATTTCGGTATAACGCATGGCTGCTGCTGCCAAGCCGTCGACAGAACCGAAGTTGCCCTGACCGTCGATCAGCACATAACGCATGGAGAAGTCTTGCGCCATGCGGACGATGGTGTTGTAAACGGCTATATCGCCGTGGGGTGGTATTTACCGATAACGTCGCCGACGATACGTGCCGATTTTTTTATAGGCGGAATTCCAGTTGTTTTTTTCAACTCGTGCATCGCGTATAACACGCGGCGGTGTACCGGCTTGAGACCGTCACGGACATCCGGCAGGGCTCGCCCCACAATTACGCTCATGGCGTAATCGAGGTAGCTCTTGCGCATTTCGTCTTCAAGGCTGACAGGCAGGGTTTCAAGTGCAAATTTATGGTCGTTGCGGATGGTTGCGTCGGTCATGATTATCTGTAATTTCGTATGGCAAAAATCTTGTTGATTCTACCACAAAACAAGCGGTTTATGGCTTTTGCGTGAAGGCCGTCTGAAACAGGATTTCAGACGGCCTTCGTTATTTAATAAATTTAATTTAGTTGCAGCCAGAATCTTCGTTCGCAGCCTGCAGACTCAACTCTTTGCGCTTTTTAGCCCTTTCATAACGGCAACGTTGGCGCTGTGTATTGATTTCCAAAGGCGGCACAGGAACCGGCTTACCGTCTTCAACGGCAACCATGGTGAAGTAGCAGCTGTTGGTATGACGCACTTCGCCGGTGTGGATGTTTTGCGCCTCAACCCGAATACCGACTTCCATAGAAGTGCGGCCGGTGTAGTTGATACTGGCGTAAAAGGTTACCAACTCACCAACATGAATAGGCTCTTTAAACAATACTTTATCAACAGACAGAGTAACGCAATAGGTTCCGCTGTAACGGCAGGCGCAGGAATATGCCACTTGGTCGAGCAGGCGCAGAAGATCGCCGCCGTGAACATTGCCGCTGAAGTTTGCCGTATAAGGCATCATCAGCTCGGACATGATCAGTTCATGGGAAGGTAGTTGGCGTTCCGGTTTCATCGTTTATTCTCCTTTTGATATTTATTTTAAAATTGTCTGAAAACTTCAGACTGCACGTGTGTAAAATTATTCTACCGTTTTTAATCGTTGAATTTCAACCCATTGCCTTCCTGTTTACAGCCATTTTCTACGTGAGAAGAAAATCAGCAGTCCGATAATAATACACAGCATCACACCCAAAAACCATGAAATAGCCGTAATGCCAATGCAGCTCAGGCATATTGTCGAAATTCATGCCGTAGATGCCGGTGATGACAGTCAGCGGCATAAAGATGATGGTAATAACCGTCAACACGCGCATTTGCTGGTTCATGCGGTTGGACTGGAAGGAAAGGTAGATGTCCATCATGCTCAACACCATATCACGCGAGGCATCAAGCGATTCGATAAGCTGCATATTGTGATCGTACACATCGCGCAGATAAACAGTCGATTCGCCTTTGAAAATGGCAAAATCGCCGCGTACGGCCAGTTGGTAGAACACATCGCGCAATGGCAAAAGTGTACGGCGCAGACGGACGGCATCTCGCTTGAGGCGGTGAATCTTACTGAGAATATCGCTGTTTTCATTTTTAAACAGGGACTTGTCTATCACTTCGACACGGTTGTTGTACGACTCCAAAACGATGAAATAGTCGTCCACAATACGGTCAAGCAGGCAATAAGCAAGAAACGCTGTATTTTTGTTCAAAATATTGTGCGGATTTTCGTGCATCTGCCGGCGAAGATGGCTGAACAAGCCCAATGGTTTTTGTTGGAAAGACAACACAAAATCTTTGCCGATAATCACATACACTTGGTCAGAATGGAGCTTGCCCGTAGAGGTATAGTGGTATACCTGTGCGGCAGTAAAAAAACATAGCTGCCGTAGTCTTCGATTTTCGGACGCTGTTTGCGGCTGAGAATATCTTCAATCACCAGCTCATGGATGCCGTAAGGCTCAAGCGCGTGTTTGAGCAAAGCAGCATCATTGATGCCGACAAAATGCAGCCAGTTGATTTGGCCTTCTTGCGGGCGTGCAATATCGGGCAAAGCCTTTTCCAGCAAGATAATCATGCTGAACAAAGGTATCGGCGGAATACAGGGTTTGATGGATGGCAGAGCGCGGCGCATTGTCGGTATTGCTGCGCTGCATGGTTTGATCTTGCAGAGTGTCGATTGTCTCAACAGGATTGGCTGGTTTGCTCATAAAAATAAATCATGTTTTTTTAGTTAGAATGAATTGTACAGACAGAAAAGGCCGTCTGAAAACTAATTTTCAGACGGCCTGACAATATCGATCAACGCTTTATTAGGCTTGAGACGCGGTTTTCTCCAACTCCAATGCAGCGGCAAGCAAGGACAGGCGCGCCATTACGCCGTAAACGTAGAGGCGGTTGTGTTCGTTGTCCACGTCGCAGTCTTTTTCGGAGCGTGGCATGCCGAGCGAGTCCCATTGTTCAAATACGCGCTTTGCAGGCTTCGGGGCGCTTCTTGGGAATTGTCGCCGCTGCCGGTGGGGATGCTATTGGACAGCGGGACGAATACCATGCCGCCGGCGTTAAGGTTTTCGTCTGCGCCGCGCCCTTCGTGAACACGGAAGAAGCCGCCGATAACGAAGCGGTCCATCATATACACGACGGGTTCGCACACGGCGCCGTTCATGGTTTCGTAAGTATAAATACCTTCTTGGACAATAACTTCGCTGACTTCCAAACCTTCTTTGACTTTCGCCATTTTATTGCGGTTTTTACGGTTCAAGCCGCGCACTTCATCCGCAGATTTAACGCTCATCACGCCCATGCCGTAAGTACCTGCGTCGGCTTTCACAATAACGAAAGGCTGGTCGGTAATACCCAATTCGTCGTATTTGGCTTGAATTTTCGCCAGCACGCGTTCTACCGCTTCTGCCAACGCATCCTCACCTTCACGCTCTTGGAAATCCAAACCGCTGATTTTTTCAAAATAAGGATTGATTTGCCATTCGTCGATGTCAATCAACTTGGCAAAGTCGGCAGCAACTTGGTTGTACGCGCCGAAATGTTCGGTTTTACGGCGAGTCGTCCAACCGCCGTGCAATGGAGGCAAAACGGTTTGACTGATGTCTTTAAGGATTTTCAGGAACACCCGCAGACAAGTCATTGTTCAACAAAACAACGCAAGGCGAGAAACCGTCTGCGAGATGTACACGCTCACGGGTACGCAATAAAGGCTCAAGCAAAATTTTGTCGCCCAACGCGGTTTCAAACTCGGTTGGCTCAGTCACTTCAGGATTCAAACTGCCCAAGCGCACTTCGTATCCTGCCGAACGCAAAATCTCGCTGAGGGCGTAAACGTTTTGCAGATAGAATGTGTTGCGCGTGTGGTTTTCAGGAATAATCAATACGGATTTTGCCGTTTCACATGCGCGCTGTACCGCATCTTGTGCGGCAACCGCCGCCAGCGGGATAAAGTTGGGATTCAAATTATTGAAGCCGCCCGGAAACAGGTTCATATCGATAGATGAAATTTTGTAACCGGCATTACGGATGTCAACCGAACCATAAAATGGCGGACGGTGTTCGTTCCAATGCGAACGGAACCATGCTTCGATTTTGGCATGATTGGCAAGGACTTTTTTCTCAAATTCCCGTAATTGAGTCAGATGCTCAGGAGCCATTACCGGTAATTTCATTCTCTATACCTCTTGGTAAGTGTGGATGTTGAGTGAGAATGATAGAACTTTTTAGTGCATTTCGACAAGCATTCTTTCAGATAAGATGAATCTTTTTGTCAACAATTCTACAATTTGTCTAATTTTTGACAAGTGTTTTTGAAACTTTGCAACAAATTTTAAAAATTGGACAAATTCCTATTGCGCAGCCCCTATAAAAAGCCTAAAATCCGCCCATAAACGCAAACCATCATTCATACCTACCAATAGCAAAGAATACTCATCATGAGCGCACAAACCCTTTACGATAAACTTTGGAACAGCCACGTCGTCCGCGAAGAAGAAGACGGCACTGTCCTGCTTTACATCGACCGCCACCTGGTTCACGAAGTAACCAGCCCGCAAGCATTTGAAGGCTTGAAAATGGCCGGCCGCAAACTCTGGCGTATCGACAGCGTAGTCTCCACAGCCGACCACAACACCCCGACCGGCGACTGGGACAAAGGTATTCAAGATCCAATTTCCAAACTGCAAGTCGATACTTTGGACAAAAACATTAAAGAGTTTGGCGCACTCGCCTACTTCCCGTTTATGGATAAAGGCCAAGGCATCGTACACGTTATGGGCCCGGAACAAGGCGCTACCCTGCCCGGCATGACCGTTGTCTGCGGCGACTCGCACACTTCTACCCACGGCGCATTCGGCGCATTGGCGCACGGTATCGGCACTTCCGAAGTCGAGCACACCATGGCGACCCAATGCATTACCGCAAAAAAATCCAAATCCATGCTGATTTCCGTTGAAGGCCGTCTGAAACCCGGCGTTACCGCCAAAGACGTGGCGCTTTATATCATCGGCCAAATCGGTACGGCAGGCGGTACAGGCTACGCCATTGAATTTGGCGGCGAAGCCATCCGCAGCCTTTCTATGGAAGGCCGCATGACCTTGTGCAATATGGCGATCGAAGCCGGTGCGCGCTCAGGCATGGTTGCCGTCGACCAAACCACCATCGACTATGTAAAAGGCAAACCTTTCGCACCTAAAGGCGAAGCATGGGACAAAGCCGTCGAATACTGGCGTACGCTGGTGTCTGACGAAGGAGCAGTTTTTGATAAAGAATACCACTTCAAAGCCGAAGACATCGAGCCTCAAGTAACCTGGGGCACATCGCCTGAAATGGTTTTGGACATCAGCGGCAAAGTGCCTAATCCTGCCGAAGAAGCCGATCCGGTCAAACGCAGCGGTATGGAACGCGCCCTTGAATACATGGGTTTGGAAGCCGGTACGCCATTAAACGAAATCCCTGTCGATATCGTCTTTATCGGCTCTTGCACCAACAGCCGTATCGAAGACTTGCGCGAAGCCGCCGCCATCGCCAAAGGCCGTAAAAAAGCGGACAATGTACAACGCGTATTGATTGTTCCAGGCTCCGGTTTGGTTAAAGAGCAGGCAGAAAAAGAAGGCTTGCACGAAGTATTTATCGAAGCCGGTTTTGAATGGCGCGAACCGGGCTGCTCTATGTGCCTCGCCATGAATGCCGACCGCCTGACCCCGGGACAACGTTGTGCCTCCACCTCCAACCGTAACTTTGAAGGCCGTCAAGGCAACGGCGGACGCACCCACCTCGTCAGCCCTGCCATGGCAGCCGCAGCCGCAGTGACCGGCCACTTTACCGACATCCGCACTATGGCTTAAAGTATTTTCAGACGGCCTTTATTGATCAGGTCGTCTGAAACAATACCTTGCTCAAGTAAGTTTTCCTATTGCGCAAAACGTCTGAAAACCTTCTTAATCATTGATAACTTGAAAGGAATCTAGTATGAAAAAACTGTTTGCATTAGCTGCCGCAGCCCTCATCCTGTCAGCTTGTTCCAGCACTTGGTCCGGCGCAAAAGATGATACCAACCGCAATTGGGACAAAACCAAAGAAACTGCAGAACGCGTAGCCGATAAAAACCAAAGAAACCGCTGAACACGTTGCCGAAAAAACTGATGAAGCCGTTAAAAAAGGCGGCAATGCCGTAGGCCGCGGCATGAGCCATGTTGGAGAAAAAATCGAAGCCGCTACCGAATAATTCGGTAAATCAGGCCGTCTGAAGCTCCTAACTCCGTTTCAGACGGCCTGATACTTTATTACTTGTTCAGACATTTTCACGATTCCAAGCAAAGGAAGAAACAATGAGTAATCCGTCAAGCTGGTTTGGTATTCACGCTCATGATTTGGATCGCGCCAAAGCCTTTTACGAATCCGTATTCGACAAGCCCCTGCAAGACGTTGGCGGCAACGGATTCCGTTTCATCATTTTTCCGGCCGATTACACCCAACACGGTACGGCCGGCATGATTTGGCACGACAGCAACGCCCAGCCCGGCCACGGCGGTACAACCATTTTCTTCAATTGCCCGGATTGTGCCGAAACAGCAGAAAAAGCCGTTGCAGCAGGCGGCAAACTGTTACAAGAGAAATTCCGCATTGCCAACGGCTTTGCAGCATTTATCGAAGATACAGAAGGCAACCGAATCGGTTTGCACAGCACACGCTAACCCGAATAGCCATAAAATTTCCCATTATTACTATAAGAATCTGACATGAAAGCCTTTACCAAAATTACCGCCATCGTCGCCCCGCTCGACCGCAGCAACGTCGATACCGATGCCATCATCCCCAAACAATTTCTGAAATCCATCAAACGCAGCGGCTTCGGCCCCAATGCCTTTGATGAATGGCGTTACCTCGACCACGGCGAACCGGGCATGGACAACAGCAAACGCCCGTTGAATCCGGATTTCTCCCTGAACCAGCCACGCTATCAAGGCGCACAAATCCTGTTGACGCGTAAAAACTTCGGTTGCGGCTCTTCACGCGAACACGCCCCTTGGGCATTGGACGACTACGGCTTCCGCGCCGTCATCGCCCCCAGCTTTGCCGACATCTTCTTCAACAACTGCTACAAAAACGGCCTTTTGCCTATCGTTTTGACAGAAGAACAGGTTGACCAGCTTTTCAAAGAAGTTGAAGCCAACGAAGGTTATCAGCTCTCCATCGACCTTGCCGAGCAAACCCTGACCACCCCTAGCGGCGAAACATTCACATTCGATATTACCGAACACCGCAAACACTGCCTCTTAAACGGCTTGGACGAAATCGGCCTGACCCTGCAACACGCTGACGAAATCCACGCCTTTGAAGAAAAACGCCGCCAAAACCAGCCTTGGCTGTTTAACGGTTGACATACAAAAGGCCGTCTGAAAAATTTAAGTGTTTCAGACGGCCTTTAATCTACAAATATACCATGATTACCGACACCATAAGCAATGCCACCCGCTACGCTGCCCTGCATCCCGACTTTGCCGAGGCTTTCCATCTGTTGCAGACCCTAGATTTTGCCAAGCTGCCGGATGGTCAAGTGCCATGCGAGAATCCCAATATCCGTATTTTTATCGGCAGTGAACCGATGAGGACTAAAGGCGAAGCTCAGCCTGAAGCGCACTTAAAACATATTGATATTCAAACGCCGATTGATGGCAGCGAAACGTATGGCTGGATAGACAGAGGCCGTCTGAAAAACGGTTTAGGCTACGACGAAAAGCGCGATATCGAGTTTTTCGACTGCGAGCCGGAAACCTGGCTGACCTTGGAGCCCGGCGAATTTGCGCTATTTTTCCCGAATGATGCGCATGCCCCATTGGTCGGCGACAGGGCAAACATACGCAAAGTTGTTTTTAAAATCCGTGTTGAAACCGAACGTCTATAATATTTCAGACGGCCTTATCCCCTCATTCAGGACACAATATGTCTTTTTTCAGCAGGTTGTTCCGCTCCAAACCTAAATTAATGACTTGGCAGGAATTTGTCGAATACTTTGCCCGTCGCATCCAAGAAGAATTGGATCTTGAGGCGAAAATCGACTGGGGCGAAAATATTGCTTCTTCGCCCATCATTGTCCATTTTTCCGAAGACGATGAAGCATCATTCAGTACATATTTGAGCAACCATTACACAAGTTATCTGCAAAATCCCGAGGCCTTGGAGGCTATTGTTGCAGCCAATTTAGCGGTTATCTATAAGATTCAAGACACTGATGCCAGTGTTTCAGCACAACAAATTCTTCCGACAATTAAAAATACGATTTATCTGGAAAACGCCAGACTGATTACAAATACGGACGAAGCCGAACCTGCCGATTACCTGGTATACAAACCGATTGCCGGCGATATCATGTTGCTTTATATGGTGGATACGGAAGAATCCATGCATACGCTCAATCGTGAGCATATGAAAGAGGCCGGTATTGAAGATGAAGACGCCTTGTATCGTACCGCCATGGATAATTTGCGCCAACGGATGAATGGACGTGTCCAAATTCATCATGCCGAAGGTTGGTCATTGGCTCAAATCCATTTGGACAACGACTATGATGCTTCCCTGATTTTGCTTTTGGACGAAGTGCTTAAAGACGATCCTATGCTGCCGGTCAACCCTGTTTTTGCAGTCCCGGCACGCAACGCCCTGCTCGTTTGCAGCCCATCCGATGAAGAAGCTTTGCAGGCGATGGCGAATATTGCCCTGCAGGCATTTGAAGACTCTGCCTACGCGATTTCTACCCAGCTTTACCAGTACCATAATGGTACAATCAGCGTTTTCAGAGCAAATTGATTTAAGGCCGTCTGAAAAACAGGCGACCTGCCCTTTACCTAAAACCTTCCCATAAGGAAACCCGAAATGACCAAACATATCGCTATCTTGCGCGGCGACGGCATCGGCCCTGAAATCGTTGCAGAAACCGTCCGTGTACTCGACAAACTTATCGAACAAGGTTTGGATGTCAGCTACGAATACGCGCCTTTGGGCGGCGAAGCCTATGACGAATACGGCCATCCTTATCCAGAATTTCACGCAAAACCTTTGCCGTAAAGCCGATGCGGTCCTGCTTGGTGCAGTCGGTTCTCCTCAATACGATAATCTCGACCGTCCGCTGCGCCCTGAACGCGGCTTGTTGGCCATCCGTAAAGACTTGAATCTGTTTGCCAACCTGCGCCCCTGCCATCTTTTGTATCAAAGAGCTGGCCAACGCTTCCACTCTGAAACCGGAAATCGTAGCCGGCCTCGACATCCTTATCGTACGCGAACTGACCGGCGATATTTACTTTGGCGAACCGCGCGGCATCCGTGTTTTGGAAAACGGCGAACGCGAAGGCTACAACACCATGAAATACAGCGAAAGCGAAATCCGCCGTATTGCCCACGTTGCCTTCCAATCCGCCCAAAAACGCAGCAAAAAAGTCTGCTCCGTAGGCAAAGCCAACGTTTTGGAAACCACCGAACTGTGGCGCGAAATCTTTGAAGAAATCGGCAAAGAATACCCTGATGTCGAGCTTTCCCATATGTACGTCGACAACGCCGCCATGCAGTTGGTACGCGCACCGAAACAGTTTGACGTGATTGCCACCGGCAACATCTTCGGCGACATCCTCTCTGACGAAGCCTCCATGCTGACCGGCTCCATCGGTATGCTGCCTTCCGCTTCTTTGGACGAAAACGGCAAAGGCCTGTACGAACCGTCTCACGGCTCTGCTCCTGACATTGCCGGTCAAAACAAAGCCAATCCGCTGGCGACCGTATTGTCTCTCGCCATGTTGCTGCGTTACAGCCTGAACGACGAAGCACGCGCGCAACAAGTTGAAAACGCCGTACAAAAAGTACTGCAACAAGGCTTGCGTACCGGCGATATTTACGAAGAAGGTACCAAACTGGTTTCCTGCTCAGAAATGGGCGATGCCGTATTGGCCGCTTTGTAAGAGGCCGTCTGAAAAAAGCGTGGGGACAATCCCGCGCTTTTTTATATGCGAAAACTCGAAACCATAAAAAAGGGCATGTCTTCACACGCCCTTTCGTCTTATTCAGACGGCCTTAAGATTGAAAAAATCAACCTCTTTTGTGTTTGCCGCCAAAGCTGTCGTTAGACTTGCGCTTTGCCTTTAAAGCCTTCGCCGCCTTTTTTGAAACCGTCAGACTTCTTGAAACCGTCTTTCTTAAAGCCATCTTTCTTGAAACCGTCTTTTTTATGGCCTTCGCCGCGAGATTTGCCGCCGAAACCTTCTTTAGCCGGTTTCTTATCGCCGCGCCAGCCGCCGGATTTACGATCGCCCCAGCCGCCTTTGCCTTTCGGTTTGCCACCGGCAGATTTGCGTTTGCGTGTCGGCTCCATGCCTTCGATGGTCAGCTCAGGCAATTTACGGCCGATGTATTTTTCAATTTTGTGTACTTTGACGTATTCGTTCACTTCGGCAAAAGTAATCGCAATACCGGTACGGCCTGCGCGGCCGGTACGGCCGATGCGGTGAACGTAGTCTTCAGCCTGTTTCGGCAGAGTCGTAGTTGATAACGTGGGTAATGGTCGGTACGTCGATACCGCGTGCGGCGACGTCGGTGGCAACCAAAATTTTGCAGCGGCCTTTGCGCAGATCCATCAGCGTGCGGTTGCGCCAGCCTTGCGGCATATCGCCGTGCAGGCAGTTAGCGGCAAAACCTTTTTCGTACAATTCATCCGCGATGACTTCGGTCATGGCTTTGGTGGACGTGAAAATCACGCATTGGTCGATATTGGCATCGCGCAAGATGTGGTCGAGCAGGCGGTTTTTGTGGCGCATATCGTCGCAGTACAGCAGCTGCTCTTCAATTTTGCCTTGATCATCCACGCGCTCAACTTCGATGGTTTCAGGGTCTTTGGTCAGTTTGCGCGCCAGTTTGCCCACTGCGCCGTCCCAAGTGGCGGAGAACAACAAAGTCTGACGGTCGCTCGGCGTTGCTTCCACGATGGTTTCGATGTCGTCGATAAAGCCCATGTCCAGCATACGGTCGGCTTCGTCCAGAATCAGCACTTCCAAACGTTCAAAATCAACTTTGCCGCTCTGCATCAAGTCCATCAGACGGCCCGGAGTGGCGACAATCAGGTCAACCGGTTTGCTCAAAGGGCACGGGTTTGGTAGCCGAAAGATGCGCCGCCGACAATGCTGACAGTACGGAACCAACGCATATTTTTAGCATACGCCAGCGCGTTTTTTTCCACCTGAGCCGCCAGTTCGCGGGTCGGGGTCAATACCAAAGCGCGCGGGCCTTTGCCTGGTTTTTCGCTGCGCTTGGTCAGTTTTTGCAAAGTCGGCAGCAAGAAGGCTGCGGTTTTGCCTGAACCGGTTTGTGCCGAAGCCATAATGTCACGGCCGTCCAAAGCAAACGGAATCGCTTGCGCCTGAATCGGGGTCGGGCTTTCATAACCCTCGCTGCGTACGGCAGACAAAATGTTTTTATCAAGGTTCAAATCGGCAAATTTAATAGACATATCTATCCTAAGAGACAACAACGCGCACGCCTGAACAATTTCAGACGACCTGAAGCAAAGGAAAGTAACGATACGGGAAATGTGAAGTTACAGGGTTGTCGCAAGCATCTTGCTTGTGGTTAACATCGACGACAACCTGCACAGAAAGGCTTTGCAAATATGCAAGCAATAAAAGAAACACGCCCGAAACGGCGGTTTAGGTTGGATGACGATGGCTTCGTATCAAAAAGGCGAACGGCGGATAATAAAGGAGAAAACCGCCCAGGTCAAGCAAAAACAGGCTGCGAGTGCAAAATCAGCTATAATGCCGTTTTTATTGAATCAGCACGGATGAATCCAACATGAAGTTTTTTTCAAAACCGCCTTTATTACCTGCACTTGCTGCCGCCCTGTTGCTTGGCGCGTGCAGTGGCTCGGAGAGTTATCGCGGCGAATGGAAGGCCGTTGCATCCGACGGCAGCAAAGCCGAAATCACTTTTGCCGAAAAAGCTTTACCGTCAAAGACGAAAAAGGCAAAGAAGCCGTTTACGAATACACTCAAAACCAATACAAATTAGAAAGCGGCAGAACCAGCTACGGCATCGACATCAAAAACGCCTCGGAAGCACGAATCGTGTTCCCGTTTAAAGGCAAGGCCGACCGTGCCACCATGGTTGCGCCTGACGATACAATTCTCTATATGCTTGACCGCCACGCCTACGTCCCTGCTGATCAATTCTGGAAACTTCCCCAATAAGGCCGTCTGAAACCATGACCGACATTACCCCCTTTGCCAACCGCTTGGGCAAAAACATCAAACATCTTATGAAATGGGCCAAACGCAACAATATCGAGGCCTGGCGCATTTACGACCGCGATATTCCCCAATTTCCCTTTGCCGTCGATGTTTACGGCGACCAAATCCATCTTCAGGAATACGATACCGGCTGGCTGATGCAGCCCGAAGAATACGAAGCATGGCTTGCGGATGTATTGGAAGCTATTGGTTTTGTGACCGGTTTTACGCCCGAACAAATCCACCTCAAACGCCGCGAACGTCAAAAAGGTTTACAGCAATATGAGAAAACCGGCAAAACCGGCGACGATTTCGTCATTACTGAAAACGGCCGCAAGTTTTGGGTCAACCTCGACAAATACCTCGACACCGGCCTCTTTCCTCGACCACCGCAACACGCGCAAAAAAGTCGGCGACACCGCAGTGGACAAACGCTTCCTCAACCTGTTTTCCTACACAGGCAGCTTTACCGTCTATGCCGCAACCGGCGGCGCGGTATCCAGCGAAACCGTCGATTTATCCAACACTTATCTCGAGTGGGCAAAACGCAATTTCGAACTCAACGGCATCAACCCCGAACAACACAAAATCGTCCGCGCCGATGTGTTCCAATACCTGCAAAATGCCGCAGACGAAGGCAAAAAGTTCGACCTGATCGTCATGGATCCGCCCAGCTTTTCCAACAGCAAAAAGATGCTCGACATCCTCGACATCCAGCGCGACCATAAAAAGCTGATTGACGGCGCAATGAGCCTACTCGCTTCAGACGGCATTCTGTATTTCTCCAACAACCTGCGCAGCTTTGTGTTGGACGACTCGGTATCGGAACAATACGCCGTCAAAGACATTTCCAAACATTCCGTTCCCGACGATTTCCGCAACAAAAAAATCCATCAATGCTGGGAAATAAAACATAAATAAGCATCAGGCCGTCTGAAAGCCAGTTTTCAGACGGCCTGATTACCATATTGAATCTCTGAATCAATAGGCGCATAATTGAAGAGATTGTTGACAATATCAAAAGGAAAAGAACATGCAAAACTACCTGACGCCCAATTTCTCATTCGCCCCCATGATTCCGGAACGCGCGCTCGGCAGCCGGGTTTGGGATACCGAAGGACGAGAATACATTGACCTGTCAGGCGGTATTGCTGTGAACGCGCTGGGGCATTGCCATCCCGATTTGGTCGCAGCCTTGGCCGAACAATCGCAAAAACTCTGGCACATTTCTAATATCTACACCACCCAACCGGCGCAAGAATTGGCCAAAAAACTGGTCGAAAACACCTTTGCCGACAAAGTGTTTTTCTGCAATTCCGGCGCAGAGGCCAATGAAGCCGCGCTGAAACTGGCGCGCAAATACGGCCGCGATCATTTTGGCGAACACAAAACCGAAATCATCTCCTGCCTCAACAGCTTCCACGGCCGCACCCTGTTTACCGTATCCGTCGGCGGTCAGCCCAAATACAGCAAAGACTACGCGCCGCTGCCGGCCGGCATTACCCACGTTCCCTTCAATGATGTTGCCGCATTGGAAGCAGCCATCAGCGACAAAACCTGCGCCGTGATTATCGAGCCGATTCAAGGTGAAAGCGGCATCCTGCCTGCCACCCAAGAATATCTGCAAGCCGCACGCCGTTTATGCGACAAACACGGCGCCTTGCTGATTTTGGACGAAGTGCAAACCGGCATGGGCCATACGGGCAAACTGTTTGCCTACGAGCATTATGGCGTGACACCCGATATTCTCAGCTCCGCCAAAGCCTTGGGCGGAGGCTTCCCGATTGGCGCAATTCTGACAACCGATAAAATCGCCCCAACCTTCGGTCCTGGAACGCATGGCTCGACCTTCGGCGGCAACCCAATGGCGTGCGCGGTGGGCAGCCGTGCATTTGACATCATCAATGCCCCCGAAACATTGGCGCACGTTGAACAACAAGGCCAAAAACTTCAGACGGCCTTGCGTGAATAGGGCGTAAAAACCGGCGTATTTAAAGAAGTCCGCGGCATGGGCTTGCTGCTCGGCTGCGTGTTGGCAGACGAATACGCAGGCAAGGCATCTGAAATCACCGCCGCTGCTTTGAAACACGGTTTGATGGTACTGGTTGCCGGCGCCAATGTGGTACGCTTCGCCCCCAGCCTACTGCTGAACGATGAAGATATGGCCGAAGGCTTGAAACGTTTTGAAGCGGCTTTGACCGAATGGTTGGCCTGATTTTTAAAACTCAATATCCAAATCAGCCGACAGCTTTTGTTCCTAATTGATGCCATATAGTGAAGGCCATCTGAAAGACTGTTTGAGTTTTTTAGAAGGCCTTTTTTCAATATTGAAAACAACATCCGCCTACATGCTTTGTCATTTGATGTTTGTTAAAAATCGTACCGCCTCTTCGTGTTACGCTTGGCAAACAATTTGATTTTGCGAAGAAAAGGAGCAGGAGATGGTATCATTGAAAACCCAAATCGCCGGTTTTTCTTTTGACAACTGCCTGATGAACGCAGCAGGTGTGTCATGTATGACTGTTGAGGAATTGGAAGCGGTCAGACAGTCTTCGGCAGGCACTTTCATTACCAAGACCGCAACGCTTACCCCTCGTCAAGGCAACCCCGAGCCGCGTTATCGGGACGTGCCTCTCGGCAGCATCAATTCGATGGGTTTGCCGAATCAAGGCATTGATTACTATCTGGATTACCTGCTTACCCTTCAAGAGTCTCAGCCGGAACGGACATTTTTCCTATCACTGGTCGGTCTGTCGCCCGGCGAAACACATATCCTGTTGGAAAAGGTGCAAAACAGCGGGTTCAACGGCATTACCGAACTCAACCTATCCTGCCCAAACGTCGCCGGCAAACCGCAAATCGCCTACGACTTTGAAACAACCGAGATGATTTTGGATAATGCCTTTACCTACTTTGACAAGCCCTTAGGCATCAAACTACCTCCGTATTTTGATATTGCCCATTTCGATCAGGCCGCGAAAGTGTTCAATCGTTATCCCCTAAAATTCGTCAACTGTGTCAACTCCATCGGCAACGGCATGTATATCGAAGACGAATCCGTCGTGATCCGCCCAAAAAACGGCTTCGGCGGCATAGGCGGCCAATATATCAAACCGACTGCCCTCGCCAATGTCCACGCATTCTATCAAAGACTGGATCCGTCTATCCAAGTTATCGGAACAGGCGGCGTTTACAGCGGCCGTGATGCGTTTGAACACATCTTGTGCGGCGCAAGCATGGTGCAGATCGGCACGGCGCTACACCAGCAAGGCGTAGACATTTTTGAACGGGTTTCCCTTGAATTAAAAGCCATCATGGCGCAAAAAGGCTATGAAAAAATAGAAGACTTCAAAGGCAAATTGAAATATTTTGCATAGGGTTTACTCTAAAAAACGCCCAAGGCCGTCTGAAAATTTCAGACGGCCTTGTTGTATAATTGCTCCCCACATTACCCGTCTTTCCCCTTCAATGAAACTCAACCCTCAACAGCAAGCCGCAGTCAAATATCTAGGCGGCCCCCTGCTCGTCCTTGCCGGCGCCGGCAGCGGTAAAACCGGCGTGATTACGCAAAAAATCAAGCATTTGATTGTCAACGTCGGCTATCTGCCGCATACCGTCGCCGCGATTACCTTCACCAACAAAGCCGCCACGGAAATGCAGGAACGCGTCGCCAAAATGCTGCCTAAGTCGCAAACGCGCGGGCTAACGATTTGCACCTTCCACTCTTTGGGTATGAAGATTTTGCGCGAAGAAGCCAATCAAATCGGTTACAAAAAAAACTTTTCCATCCTCGACTCTACCGACAGCGCAAAAATCATCGGCGAACTTTTGGGCGGCACGGGTAAAGAAGCCATATTCAAAGCGCAGCATCAAATTTCCCTTTGGAAAAACGATTTAAAAACGCCTGAAAATGTCGTTCAGACGGCTTCCAATGTGTGGGAACAACAAACAGCGCGCGTCTATGCGAGCTATCAGGAAACCCTGCAAAGCTATCAGGCGGTGGACTTCGACGACTTAATCCGCCTGCCAGCCGTACTCTTGCAGCAGAACAGCGAAGTGCGCAACAAATGGCAGCGACGGCTGCGTTATCTGCTGGTTGACGAATGCCAAGATACCAACACCTGCCAATTCACCCTGATGAAAGCTTCTGACCGGTGCGGAAGGCATGTTTACCGCCGTCGGCGACGACGACCAATCCATCTACGCATGGCGCGGCGCGAAACATGGAAAAACCTGCGCAAAATGCAGGAAGATTATCCGCAGATGAAAGTTATCAAGTTGGAGCAAAACTACCGCTCCACCGCGCGGATTCTCAAAATCGCCAACAAAGTCATCGAAAACAACCCCAAGCTGTTCACCAAAAAACTTTGGTCGCAGTTTGGCGAAGGCGAAATCGTCAAAGTCGTTGCTTGTCAAAGCGAGCAGCACGAAGCCGACTGGGTTGTCAGCCAAATCGTCAAAGCAGAAGCTGGTCGGCGGCGACAAAACCCAATACGCCGATTTCGCCGTGTTATACCGCGGCAACCATCAGGCGCGGATTTTTGAAGAAGCCTTGCGCAGTGCGCGTGTTCCCTACCAACTCTCCGGCGGACAGAGTTTTTTTGACAAAGCCGAAATCAAAGACGTGTTGTCCTATTTGCGCCTGCTTGCCAATCCCAACGACGATCCCGCATTCCTGCGCGCCGTAACCACGCCCAAACGCGGTATTGGCGACGTTACATTGGGCAAACTCAACACCTACGCGCACGAACACGAATGCAGCCTGTATGAAGCCGCTCAAACCGAAGAAGCGCTTGCCCTGTTGAACCATACCAACCGCCAACACCTGCAAGCCTTCATGGATATGATTGAAAGCTACCGCGCCAAAGCCGAAATCAGCGAAGCAGGCGAGCTTATCCATAACCTGCTGAGAGAAATAGACTACGAAAACCACCTGTTGGCCAACGAAGAAGGCAAAGCAGGCGAAATCAAATGGCGTAACGTTACCGACCTAACAGGCTGGTTGGAACGCAAAGGCGAGCAAGACGGCAAAAACATCATCGAGCTTGCCCAAACCATCGCTCTGATGACGCTTTTGGAAGGTAAAAGCGAAGAAGAAGCCGATGCCGTCAAACTCTCCACCCTGCACGCTTCCAAAGGTTTGGAATACCCCTACGTTTTCCTTGTCGGTTGCGAAGAAGGTATCTTGCCGCACAACGACAGCATAGAAGAAGACAATGTCGAAGAAGAACGCCGCCTGATGTACGTCGGCATTACCCGCGCCAAACGCCAGCTTACGCTGACCCACTGCCTCAAACGTAAAAAACAAGGCACATGGCAATTCCCCGAGCCAAGCCGCTTCATAGACGAAATGCCGCAGGAAGACATCAAAATTTTAGGCCGCAAAGGCGGAGAGCCGATTGTGAGCAAGGAAGAAGGAAAAAGCAATCTGGCAGGATTGCTGGATATGCTGGGAAACAAAAGAAAAGGATAAAGCAAGGCCGTCTGAAAGTAAGGTTTCAGACGGCCTTATTGTCAGCAAAATGTCAAAGACGACAATCAAATAATTTTCACTTTATATCGTTACGCCTATCCGTCCCCCTTCTCCCGATTCTTCAAAAATAAACAAAAACAATCGAATAATCAGGTACAAAATAAAAAATCAAGTGACACGATTGCTCCATTCCCCTTCAATTTACAAACAAAAATTGTCAACACTTGAAGTATAAATTCACAAGCAAAATTGCATTTTTCAGGTATAATAATGGATTCCCCAACTGCATTTTGTGAGCTGAATCCATGTCTGTTGTTCTGCCCTTGCGCGGTGTAACCGCCCTTTCCGATTTCCGTGTTGAAAAACTCTTCCAAAAAGCAGCCGCCCTCGGCCTGCCCGAAGTCAAATTAAGCAGCGAATTTTGGTATTTTGTCGGTAGCGAAAAAGCACTTGATGCCGCGACAGTCGAAAAACTGCAAGCCTTACTGGCGGCGCAAAGCGTTGAACAAACGCCCAAAGCGAGCGAGGGCTTGCATTTATTTTTGGTAACGCCCCGTTTGGGCACCATTTCTCCTTGGGCTTCCAAAGCAACCAATATCGCCGAAAACTGCGGTTTGGAAGGCATTGAGCGTATCGAACGCGGCATGGCCGTATGGTTGGAAGGTGCGCTTACCGACGGGCAAAAACAACAATGGGCAGCCTTGTTGCACGACCGCATGACCGAAAGCGTATTGACCGACATCGATGCAGCGGCGCAACTGTTCCACCACATCCAATCAGAAACCTTCTCCAGCGTAGATGTATTGGGCGGCGGCAAAGAGGCATTGGTCAAAGCCAATACCGAAATGGGCTTGGCGCTTTCAGCCGATGAAATCGATTATCTGGTTGAAAACTATCAGGCTTTAAACCGCAATCCGTCCGATGTTGAATTGATGATGTTCGCTCAGGCAAACAGCGAACACTGCCGCCACAAAATCTTCAATGCCGACTTCATCCTCAACGGCGAAAAACAACCGAAATCCCTTTTCGGCATGATACGCGACACGCACAACGCGCATCCCGAAGGCACAGTCGTTGCCTATAAAGACAATTCGTCCGTGATCGAAGGCGCGAAAATCGAACGTTTCTATCCAAATGCGGCGGAAAATCAAGGCTACCGTTTCCACGAAGAAGACACCCATATCATCATGAAAGTGGAAACACACAACCACCCGACCGCCATCGCGCCGTTTGCCGGTGCGGCGACGGGCGCGGGCGGTGAAATCCGCGATGAAGGCGCAACAGGCAAAGGCTCGCGTCCGAAAGCGGGCTTAACCGGCTTTACCGTTTCCAACCTGAGTATCCCTGGCTTGGAGCAGCCTTGGGAACAAGCCTACGGCAAACCCGGCCATATTGCTTCTCCTCTAGACATCATGATTGAAGGCCCGATCGGCGGTGCAGCGTTCAACAACGAATTCGGCCGCCCGAACCTCTTGGGCTACTTCCGCACTTTTGAAGAGAAGTTCGACGGTCAGGTTCGCGGCTATCACAAACCGATTATGATTGCCGGCGGTTTGGGTAGCATTCAGGCACAACAAACACACAAAGACGAAATCCCCGAAGGCGCATTGCTGATCCAACTGGGCGGCCCGGGCATGCTCATCGGCTTGGGCGGCGGCGCGGCTTCTTCCATGAATACCGGTACAAATGACGCGTCTTTGGACTTCAACTCCGTACAACGCGGCAACCCCGAAATCGAACGTCGCGCGCAAGAAGTCATCGACCGTTGCTGGCAACTCGGCGACAAAAACCCGATTATCTCCATCCACGACGTCGGCGCAGGCGGCTTGTCCAACGCCTTCCCCGAACTCGTTAACGATGCCGGTCGTGGCGCGGTATTCAAACTGCGCGAAGTGCCGCTGGAAGAACACGGCCTCAGCCCATTGCAAATTTGGTGTAACGAATCGCAAGAACGTTATGTGTTGTCCATCTTGGAAAAAGATTTGGAGACCTTCCGCGCCATCTGCGAACGCGAACGCTGCCCGTTTGCCGTGGTCGGCACGGCGACCGACGACGGCCATTTGAAAGTGCACGACGACTTGTTCTCCAACAACCCTGTCGATTTGCCGTTGAACGTTTTGCTCGGCAAACCGCCCAAAACCACGCGTACCGACAAAACGGTTACGCCGTCTGAAAAACCCTTTAACGCCGGCGATATCGACATTACCGAAGCCGCCTACCGCGTTTTGCGCCTGCCTACCGTAGCCGCCAAAAACTTCCTGATTACCATCGGCGACCGCAGCGTCGGCGGCATGACCCACCGCGACCAAAATGGTCGGCAAATACCAAACCCCCGTAGCCGACTGCGCCGTAACCATGATGGGCTTTCAATACCTATCGCGGCGAAGCGATGTCTATGGGCGAAAAACCGACCGTCGCCCTGTTTGACGCGCCTGCTTCAGGCAGAATGTGCGTCGGCGAAGCCATCACCAACATCGCGGCGGTCAACATCGGCGACATCGGCAACATCAAACTTTCCGCCAACTGGATGGCGGCGTGTGGCAACGAAGGCGAAGACGAAAAACTCTACCGCACCGTCGAAGCCGTTTCCTAAAGCCTGTCAGGCATTGGATTTGAGCATTCCCGTGGGCAAAGACAGCCTGTCGATGAAAACCGTGTGGCAGGATGGCGAAGAGAAAAAATCCGTCGTTTCGCCTTTAAGCCTGATTATCTCCGCATTTGCGCCTGTGGAAGACGTACGCAAGACTGTTACGCCTGAGTTGAAAAACGTCGAAGACAGCGTATTGTTGCTGGTTGACTTGGGCAACGGCAAAGCGCGTATGGGTGGCTCTGCATTCGGTCAGGTTTACAACAACATGACCGGCGATGCGCCTGATTTAGACGATACAGGCCGTCTGAAAGACTTCTACAACGTGATTCAACAGCTTGTCGCCGAAGATAAACTCTTGGCATACCACGACCGCAGCGACGGCGGCTTGTTTGCCGCTTTGGTAGAAATGGCGTTTGCAGGCCGTTCGGCATCAATGTGGATTTGACCTCGCTGGTTGCCAACCAAGCCGATATCAACGAAGCCAGCATCCGCGCATTGTTCAATGAAGAGCTGGGCGCAGTGATTCAAATTGCCAAACAAGATGTTGCGGCAGTAGAAGCCTTGTTTAAAGAAGCTGATTTGGCACTGCATACCATTGCGACTATCGGTACTGACGAGAAAATCGTTATCCGCAACCAAGCAGGCATCGTATTGGAACAAAACCGCGCCGACCTGCAACGCGCATGGCAGGAAACCAGCCACGCCATTCAACGTCTGCGCGACAATCCTGCCTGCGCCGACAGCGAGTTTGCCCTAATTGACGACAACGACCGCAGCGCATTGTTTGCCGACGTGAAGTTCGACGTAAAAGAAGACATTGCCGCGCCTTTCGTCAACAGCGGTGCGAAACCTAAAATCGCCATCCTGCGCGAACAGGGCGTGAACGGGCAAATCGAAATGGCCGCCGCGTTTACCCGTGCCGGATTCGATGCCTACGACGTACATATGTCCGACCTGATGGCAGGCCGCGTCCACCTTGCCGACTTCAAAATGCTGGCGGCGTGCGGCGGCTTCAGCTACGGCGACGTACTAGGCGCGGGCGAAGGCTGGGCGAAAATCCATCCTGTTCCACCCCGCCTTGCGCGACCAGTTCGCCGCCTTCTTCTGCCGATCCCGGACACGCTGACACTGGGCGTGTGCAACGGCTGCCAAATGGTCAGCAACCTCGCCGAAATCATCCCCGGCACGGCAGGCTGGCCCGAAGTTCAAACGCAACCTGAGCGAGCAGTTCGAAGCGCGCCTGAGCATGGTTCACGTTCCCAAATCAGCCTCCCTGATTCTGAACGAAATGCAAGGCTCCAGCCTGCCCGTCGTCGTCAGCCACGGCGAAGGCCGCGCCGACTTCGCGCTTCACGGCGGCAACATTTCAGACGACCTCGGGCATTGCGCTGCAATACGTCGACGGACAAAACCAGGTTACCCAAACCTACCCGCTCAACCCCAACGGCTCGCCGCAAGGCATCGCCGGCGTGACCAACGCCGACGGCCGCGTCACCATCATGATGCCCCATCCCCGAACGCGTGTACCGCGCCGCACAAATGAGCTGGAAACCGGAAGACTGGACGGAACTGTCCGGCTGGTACCGCCTCTTCGCCGGAGCAAGGAAGGCTTTGGGTTAACCGGCAGGCTGATTTGATTCGGCTTTAAAGAAAAGGTCGTCTGAAAACGATTTAGTGAAACCTGCTATATCTGTTTTCAGACGACCTTTATGTTCTTTTGCGTATAATACCGAACCAACTGCCGTCATTTCGCGCAGGCGAAATCAGTCCCCTGCATTTCAGAAATACTCAAAGACTACTGTAAATTAAAACTTTTGATTCCCAGCCATGCGCGGGAATGATGATCATGAAAATCAATGCATTACCCCCAAATAATTAAATTAGAAAACTTAACTTTGATAGGAAGACTTAATGGCGAAAAACAAAATATTCCGCACGGATCAATGGGAAACATATTGATGGGACGATAGAAATTATAAAAAGAATCGTCTTACATCTGCATGATATGGGCAAAACACAATTTAAGGTAAAAGATGTAGATGAACAGATTGAAGAACTAAAAAACCAATGGCAGATTACTCCTGACTATAATGATGATACACATGCTTCTTTGCATGTACTTAGTGTCAATTCAAACTCAAGGAAGCATTATCACGAATCAATGCACCAAGACTTTTTATGGTGGAAAAAAGGAGGAATATTTGAATTATACAAACCAACAAATTTTCAAATAAACTCAACCCAATCTTTGGAACAAGATCTCAGTAAACTCAAAGAACAATTAGCATCCGAAATTAAACCAGAAAAGCGAACCGAAATCGAAACCTTAATAAAAGCTCGTCAAGGGCAAGGCAGATTCCGGCAAAAACTACTCGAACTGTATCCGAGCTGTCCGCTAACAGGTCTAGATATCCAGCCTTTACTCATCGCCAGCCATATTAAACCTTGGAGTAAGTGCAACGATAAAGAGCGTTTAGACCCCTCCAATGGTCTGATGCTCGCACCTCATATCGACGCATTATTCGATAGCGGTCTGATTACGTTTGATACCGACGGGACGATAAAAATCCACCCGACAATCGATCCAGAAAATCAAAAGCGGTTAGGAATTGCTCCCGATATGAAATTAAAAATCGAACCTGAAAGCGAAAAATATTTCGAGTATCACCGCAACCATGTCTTCCAAAAAGAAGAATAAATAGTGTTGAACAGTCCGTTAATTTAAGGTCGTCTGAAAACGATTTAGCTAACCAAGCTGTATCTATTTTCAGACGGCCTTTTGCGTCCTTTTGCGTATAAAGACCAAACCCGTCGCCATCATTCCGTATAATCATTCCCCCTTAGCTCCCCATCAACTATAATCGACATATTCAGACGGCCTTTCCCGACATTATGACTCGACAAGCCTTTTATCCTCAGCGATTGCGAATTTTCCCGAATGCGGAGAAAAGCCTTACGCCCTGTTGACCGCGAATCCGACGAAGGAACACCACTTCATCGCCCAAACCGAGCAGCGGCAACATTCGCATAATCCGCAGGTCAGCCCGCAAAACCAAAACGTTTATCGCCTGCCGCTGTCTATGTTCCATACTGGCGAAAAAGCCCGCGTTAAAGAACAAAACCGCAGCGAAGCGATAAGCGTCAACATCATCGGCAACTTGGCGGCGAAAAAAACCTCTATACGCTGACCTTTGTCGAAGACTCCGCCAACCAATATAATCTGGAAAGCTGGTTCAACCGTCATGAAAGCGGCTACGAAGAGGCCTGCAACCACCTGCGCACCTTACCTGCAGGCCGTCTGAAAACAACTACGGCAAATGCCGATACCGTCAAAGTACCGGATGCCTTGTGGCGGATATTGCGGCTGAAATTCCTCGGTATCCTGCGCAATCCGCACAACCATAAAAACCTGTTTGCCCACCGTCTGCACCAAACGCTTCGGGCGCGGCTGCCGGAAGTCGGTTTTGAATTTGTCCGCTTGATCAGCAAACGCGACCCCAAGCGCATCGAAGCCATTATGCAGGACTACCGTTTCACTTTTCTCGGCTATGTCGATTGGCTGGGCGGGCTTTACGGTATGTTGAGCGAAGGCGTGGCGCAACCGTCGTTGTTTGAACGGTTGTTTTGCAACATCTTTGCCGAACCCGAAGCAGTGAAAATCGAATTGTTCCGCTATCCGGAAAACACGGGGCTATGCCTGTTTGGCGACAGCAGTTTCTGCCTGCAAGCCTCGGCCAAACTATTCAGCGTCGGTGTTAATATCTCGCACGATATGTTTGCCATCGTCCATCTGCAAACCGACCGTTGGCACGCGTTTAAGAATACCTTTCATCACGACGCGCCCAAACTGCAAGGCCAAGTGCGGATTATCGACGGCGATCAAACCCAAAGATTGCTGTTTAACCGACTGTGCATCCAGCAAGCCCATGAAGCCGTGTTCAGCCAAAGCCCGAATATCAAAGATTATTTAGAGGCCGTCTGAAACCCCAAACCAGAAGAAAGCATATGAAAATCACGCCAATCCAAGCCCTAAACGACAACTACATCTGGATGATTCAAGAAGGCAACCATGCCGCCTGCGTCGATCCGTCTGATGCCACGCCAGTTTTAAAATTCCTTGTTCACAACCACTTGATGCTGGCGCAAACATGGATTACCCATCCTCATCATGACCATATCGGCGGCGCAAAAGCCTGTTCCACGGCTTTTTAGAATCCCCAATCTATGGCGAAAGCGACATCGACGTGGCGACGCATACCGTCACCGCAGGGCACGCAGTTCCCGTTTGGCGAAGGCTTGGTTACCGTTTGGGCAACCCCCGGCCATACCGACCGCCACATCAGCTATCTGCTGGAAAATTCAGACGGCCTGCACGTTTTCTGCGGCGATACCTTGTTCTCCGCCGGTTGCGGCCGCGTATTTACCGGCACAATCGAGCAGCTTTACGACAGCTTTTCACCGATTCAACCAACTGCCCGAAGAAACGCTGTTTTATCCGGCGCACGAATATACAGCCTCCAATCTGCGCTTTGCTCAGCATATCGAGCCGGACAATGCCGACATTCAGACGGCCTTGGCTGCAGCCGAACACACGCCGACGCTGCCTGTCAGCCTGGCGCACGAACGCAAAGTCAACCCTTTTTTACGCGTTCACCTGCCCCAAGTTCAGGCACGCGCCGAAGAATTGAGCGGACGAAAATTAAACAGCGAACTCGAAGTCTTCGCCGCTTTGCGTGAATTGAAAAATCAATTTTAATTGGGCTTGTTCCCTAAAGAATAAGGCCGTCTGAACAATATCTGTTCAGACGGCCTTTATTATTTAGGGATTATTCCCATTCAATCGTGGCAGGCGGTTTGCCGCTGACATCATAAACCACACGGTTGATGCCTTTGACTTCGTTGATGATGCGGTTGGACACGCGGCCGAGCAGCGAGTAAGGCAGCTCAGCCCAGTGCGCAGTCATAAAGTCGCTGGTAATCACGGCACGCAAAGCTACGACGTAATCGTAGTGCGGCCGTCGCCCATTACGCCGACGGATTTCACAGGCAGGAATACGGCAAAGGCTTGGCTGGTCAGGTCGTACCAAGATGTACCGTTTTCATCGGTAGTATTGCGCAATTCTTGAATGAAAATATCGTCTGCTTGACGGAGCAAGTCGGCGTATTCTTTTTTCACTTCGCCCAAGATACGCACGCCCAACCCCGGGCCCGGGAACGGATGGCGGTACACCATTTCACGCGGCAGGCCCAAAGCGACGCCCAATTCTCGCACTTCGTCTTTAAACAAGTCGCGTAAAGGCTCAAGCAGCTTGAGCTTCATGTTTTCAGGCAGGCCGCCGACATTATGGTGGGATTTGATGGCATGGGCTTTTTTGGTTTTTGCGCCTGCGGATTCGATTACGTCAGGGTAAATCGTACCTTGCGCCAACCATTTGGCATTGGTGAGTTTTTTCTCTTCAGCGTCAAATACTTCGATAAATTCCGCACCGATGATTTTGCGTTTTTTCTCCGGATCGGTCACGCCGGCAAGTTTCGCCAAAAACTGCTCTTCGGCATCAACGTGAATCACGCGTACGCCCAAGTTGCGGGCAAACATATCCATCACCATTTTGCCTTCGTTCAGACGCAACAGACCGTGGTCAACAAACACGCAGGTCAGTTGGTCGCCGATGGCGCGGTGAATCAGCGCGGCCGCTACGGAAGAGTCCACGCCGCCGGACAGACCTAAAATCACTTCATCGCTGCCGACTTGTTCGCGGATTTTGGCGACGGCTTCTTCGATGTAGTTCGGCATGGTCCAGCTTGGTTGTGCGCCGCAAATATCCAAGACAAAGCGGTTCAACAGCGCGCGGCCTTGTTTGGTGTGGGTCACTTCAGGGTGGAATTGGATGCCGTAGAATTGTTTCTCAGCGTTTTCCATCATCGCAATCGGGCATGACGGGGTGTCGCCGATGACAGAGAAGCCGGTAGGCAGTTTGGACACTTTATCGCCATGGCTCATCCAAACGTCGAGCGTATTAGGCGCATCGTCTTGAATGCCGCGTGTCAGCTCGCTGTCGATGGTTTTAACTTGCGCATAACCGAATTCGCGTTGGTTGCCCGGGCTAACTTCGCCGCCCAAGTGGTGCGCCATAAATTGCATGCCGTAGCAGATGCCCAAAACCGGAATGCCCAAATCAAAAATGCCGGTATCGGCTTGATAATCGGATTCGTAAACGGAATTAGGGCCGCCGGAGAGGATAATGCCTTTCGGGATTGAAGGCTTTGATTTCTTCCAAAGGCATATCGAAAGAATGCAATTCGCAGTAAACATGGGCTTCGCGCACGCGGCGGGCGATCAGCTGGGTAACTTGCGAGCCGAAGTCGAGAATAAGGATTTTGTCTTGGGTCATGGCGGAAACTTTGCAAAATGTAAGAAAACGGTGCGGCCGGGAGGGTAAATTTCAAATTTAAACCACAATAAAAAAGGCCGTCTGAATCGGCGGATTATACCATTGTTCAGACGGCCTTTATAGGGTAAAACCCGAATCTCTCATCTTTCTATTTTGTGTATTTCTCAGGGATCATATCGCTGCGCGAGAGCAACAGTAGGCAACCCAACACGACCATGCCGATGGCCAGCAACGGCGAGAGGTAAATCCAGTAGCTCATGTGCAGATAAATGGCTGTACCGATATAAACCAGCATCGGGCCGGAAACGATGGACTGTTTGTTGATGCCGTCCATAATCAACACGGCAAGGCCTAAAATAATTAATGCGCCGGCAATCATTGTCGATGTCGCAGGCAAAATATCCGTAGCGCGTAAAAACCAAATCGCGCCAAAGATAATCAAAAACAGAGGCAGAAAAAGTGAGGGGCGGGACATAATAACGCTCCGTAAAGGTTTCAGACGGCCTGTATTATTGGGTGCGTCGGCCATGCAGGCAAGATATAAAAATGCAATCTTGTGTGTAATTATGCAAAGGTTGGCTCAACCAAAAGGCCGTCTGAACAGCGGCAAACCGAAATCAAATATTTCAATTTTTCCCGTTCCAGACGGCCTTTTAAATCATCAGGCTTTTCCGGTGCTGCCGAATCCGCCTTCACCGCGCTCGCTGGCGGCAAACTCGTCCACGACTTTAAACGCGGCTTGGACAACTGGCACAATCACCATTTGCGCGATACGCTCCATCGGCTCGATGGTAAACGCTTCTTTACCACGGTTCCACAGAGAAACCTTCAATTCGCCTTGATAATCCGAGTCAATCAAACCGACCAAATTGCCCAAAACAATACCGTGTTTATGACCCAAGCCGGAACGCGGCAACAAAACGGCTGCATACGCAGGGTTGGCCAAATGCACCGCCAAACCGGTCGGCACGAGATACACATCGCCCGGCTGCAATACAACAGCTTCATCCAGGCAGGCACGCAAGTCCAAACCGGCAGAACCGGGCGTTGCATAAGCAGGCAGGGAATCGGCCATTTTCGGATTTAAGATTTTCAGTTCGACTTCGGTTTGCATGACAGGACTCCGTATTGTTCTATATTGGAAAGGGCTACGATTATACACAAATGCCCTTGAGGCCGTCTGAAAAAAACGGGAGTATGATTCAGTCAAACCTAAGGAGAAAAATCATGGATCTGCACAATATCCGCGAAGATTACAGCAAACGCGAGCTGTCGGAAGCCGAATGCCACGCCGACCCGATTGTCCAATTCGAGCAATGGCTGAACGAAGCGATTCACGCCGAAGTCAACGAGCCGACAGCGGTCAATGTTGCCGCCGTAGGCGAAGACGGCAGGCCCAACAGCCGTATGGTACTGCTGAAAGAAGTCAACCCCAAAGGCTTTGTTTTCTTTACCAATTACCACAGCCGTAAAGGACGCTCCTATACGGCACACCCCTTTGCCGCCATGACTTTTTTCTGGCCGGAACTCGAACGCCAAGTGCGCATTGAAGGACGCATTGAAAAAAACTCGACGCCGCCGCTTCGGACGAATATTTTGAAAGCCGCCCGTATACCAGCCGTATCGGCGCATGGGCAAGCGCGCAAAGCGAAGTGATTTCCAGCAAAACCGTATTGGTGGCCAAGGCCGCGGCCGTCGGTGTCAAACATCCCCTGCATGTTCCCCGCCCGCCGCATTGGGGCGGATACCTCGTTATTCCCGACCGCATCGAATTCTGGCAAGGCCGCCCCGAGCCGCCTGCACGACCGCATCCAATACCGCCTGGTTGACGGCAACTGGATACGCGAACGCCTTTCGCCATAATTTTTCGGATTTTTCAAACAAAAAAATTTACTGGTTGAGTTACAATACAGCCTTTTCATCAGCAGGCCGTCTGAATCTGATTTTCAGACGGCCTTTTTCCCCCTAATCCAACCCCCTGCCGCAACTGCCGCAGAAGAACCGCTTTTTTCAAGCGAGTTAGGAAAAATCATGTCCAAACAGCCTTCCAGCAAACGCCAATGGCGCGACGGCGTATCATCTACCGCCAAAAAACCTTCCAAACCGGCCAAATCCTTTGCCAATAAAAAAACGTCCAGACGACGAGCGCAAAACATCAGGCAAACCTTACGGCCAAAAAGTTTCAGACGGCCCCAAAGCTCAAAATACCGCGCCTAAAACAACGTGCCGCCAAAGCCAAAAAAACTGGTTGTCCGCAACCCCAACCAAAAAATCATGGAGCACGCCCGCGATTTGAAAGAACGTCGCAGCGACCTTTCACGCTTCGAACCCGAGCGCCTGCAAAAAGTCCTGGCTGCTTCCGGCGTCGGCTCACGCCGCGAAATGGAAGAATGGATCAGCAACGGCTGGGTAACGGTCAACGGCCGTGTAGCCCAACTGGGCGAAAAAAAGTTACGCCCGACGACCACGTTACCGTCAAAGGCAGCATCATCAAACTCAAATGGGCAGACCGCCTGCCACGCATCATCCTCTACTACAAACAAGAAGGCGAAATCGTTTCCCGCGACGACCCGCAAGGCCGCGTCAGCATTTTCGACCGCCTGCCGCAAGCAGCCAGCAGCCGCTGGGTAGCCATCGGCCGTTTGGACATCAATACCAGCGGCCTCTTGATTCTGACCACTTCAGGCGAACTCGTTCAACGCTTTGCCCACCCCAGCTTTGAAGTCGAACGCGAATACGCCGTGCGCGTATTGGGTGAACTAACTACCGAACAAATGCGCGTCCTGACCGAAGAAGGCGTGATGCTCGAAGACGGTCTAGCAAAAGTAGAACGCATCTACGAACAAGGTGGCGAAGGCGCAAACAAATGGTACAACGTCGTCATCAAAGAAGGCCGCAACCGTGAAGTACGCCGCATTTTTGAAAGCCAAGGCCTGACCGTCAGCCGCCTCGTCCGCGTAGGCTTCGGCCCCATCGGCCTGCCAAACCGCCTCAAACGCGGCCAGTTCTACGAACTCAATCCGGCAGAAGTCGCCAACATCATCAAATGGGCGGATATGCTGCTGCCAGGGCGAACGTCGCCGGAAGAAAAGTTAATGTAAGATAAATCGGGGCTGAGGCCTTTACAAAATCGTCTCAGCCCGACAAAATCTTGCCCAAGTCATAAAAATAGTGGGTTAAGTTTAGACCAGTACTGCATTGCTCCGCCTTGTCCTGATTTAAACTTAACCCACTATTCACACATTAAAATTCAAAAAAAGTGACTCAGCACCAGCGTTAACTCTGCCAATACACTGCCATCAACACTTTTAATAATCAGCATGTGATATTTCCCAGGAGCTTAAATCATGCCCCGTTTCTTCCTGAAAACCGTTTCTATACTCACTTTGGCAGCTTTGACTGCGTGTTCTGGCCCACTCGACCGATCAGACTCGTCAACCGCAATAGTCTTCAGGGCGCACCGGGGACGTTCAGCATCGCCTGCATGCTGCGGTTGCTGACATCCGAAAATCTGTCTCTTACAGAAAAACACTGAACGCTACCAAGAACAACCTGACCAACCAGTCAAATCCGTTGCCCAAGAGCCTGTTTCCACATTCAGCATCGATGTCGATACCGGCCCGCCGATTTCTGAACAGCGGCGAACAGCCGCCTACAGATGCTGTACGGATTGAGGAAATCATCAATTACTTCCCTTATAACTATCCACTGCCTACTGACGGCCGTCCATTTGCCGTTCACACTGAAACCATTGATTCCCCATGGCAACCGGAAGCCAAGCTGATCAAAATCGGTATCCAAGCACAAGACACGGCAAAGAAAGATCTTCCGCCTGCCAATCTTGTGTTCCTCGTGGACGTATCCGGCAGCATGGATGAAGAAAATAAACTTCCGTTGGTTCAAAAAACGCTGCGGATCTTGACCCAACAATTACGTCCTCAGGACAAAGTTACTCTGATTACCTATTCATCAGGCGAAGAGCTGGTGCTTCCACCCACATCAGGTGCTGATAAAGAAACCATCCTGAAGGCCATCGACAAACTGAAAGCCGCAGGCTCAACCTCGGGCGAATCCGCTTTACGCATGGCCTACGAAGAAGCGCAAAAAGCCTTTGTACCCAACGGCATCAACCGTATCCTGCTGGCGACCGATGGCGACTTTAACGTTGGCGTATCTGATACCGAAACGCTCAAATCCATGGTTGCCGAAAAACGAAAAACCGGCGTTTCACTCAGCACGCTAGGATTCGGTACAGACAATTACAACGAAGACATGATGGAACAAATTGCCGATGCAGGCGACGGCAATTACAGCTACATCGACAACGAAAAAGAAGCGAAAAAATTTCTACAGCAACAACTGACTTCCACGCTGGCTACCGTTGCGCAAGATGTCAAAATCCAAGTCGAATTCAATCCCGCCACTGTCAAAGAATACCGCTTGGTCGGCTACACCAACCGCACCCTGCGCAATGAAGACTTCAACAATGACAAAGTAGATGCGGGTGATATCGGCTCAGGCCACAGCGTGACCGCCATCTATGAAATCATTCCGGCAGGCAAAAACGGCTGGCTGAACGAAATCACGCTATCAAAAAGCCCCTACCGCTAAAGGCAGTAAAAACGAATACGCCTTTGTCAAAGTCCGCTATAAGCTGCCTGGAGAAAAAGACGGCAAGTTGATGGAACAAGCAATCCCCGTTGGCAGCAAACCGCTGGAGCAAGCCGATAAAGACACCCTGCTCGCCCTGGCCGCAGCTTCCTATGCCCAAGCCCTGCGCGGCGGCGAATACAACGGCAAACTGGGCTGGAGCGACATTGAAAAAATGGTACAGAAAGTCCAAGGCGACGATCCGTTTGAGCTGAAATCGGAATTTCTCCAATTGGTACGCATTGCCGCCGGTAGCGAAAAGAAATCAGGTCCTTTGGTTAAAGAATAAAACCTGAAAAAGGCCGTCTGAAGAACATTCAGACGGCCTTTTAATTAAACTTTTTATTTTTCCGATTTCAACACGCGTTGACGGCGGGTTTCACTCAATACCATGCCTGCGCTGACGGAAACGTTCATGCTTTCTACCGTGCCAAACATCGGAATCGATACCAGCATATCGCAATGCTCGCGCGTCAGGCGGCGCATGCCTTCGCCTTCGTTGCCCATTACCCAAGCCACGCTGTCGGGCAAATCGCAGTGGTAAAGGTCGGAGTCGCCGCCCATGTCTGTGCCGACAATCCAAATGCCGTATTCTTTCAGCTCACGCAAAGTACGGGCAAGATTGGTTACGGTAATATACGGCACGGTTTCCGCCGCGCCACAGGCAACTTTGCTGACGGTCGCATTCAGGCCGGCGCTTTTGTCTTTGGGCGCAATCACGGCATGTACACCCATCGCATCGGCAGTACGCAGGCACGCGCCGAGGTTGTGCGGGTCGGTAATACCGTCTAATACCAGCAAAAACGGCGGTTCGCTCAGGTTTTCCAACACATCTTCCAAATGAACATGGTTTTTGGAAGCATCGATAAATCCGACCACGCCCTGATGACGCGCCCCTTTGCTGATGGCATTCAGGCGGTCGGCATCAGCAAAATGCACGCGTACGTTTTCAGAGGCCGCTTTATCCAATACATCGCGGGTGCGTGCATCGGATTTGCCCTCTTGGATATAGAGTTCGGTAATTGATTTCGGGTTTTGCCACAAACGGGCATTGACGGCGTGAAAGCCATAGATGAGTCGTTGGTTTGCCATGTTTTTGCTTTATCAAAAAATTCAGACGGCCATTATAACAAGTAAGGCCGTCTGAAAATTTTTTATTTCATCAAATAACCGAGTATGCCCGAAGTACCGACACCGATTAATACCGTCACCAACATCGAAAACCGGCTGGCCGCCAATACCGTCAAAGCAATGGCAATCAGCTCATGCGGTTTGTCCGACACAAAATAAGGCGCAATCACAGAAATCAACACGCAGCCCGGCGCAGCCTCCATAACCACTTGCGCACGACGGCTCAACGTACGGTTGCGCAATGCAAAAAAGCCGATTAATCGGGTTGAATAGGTAACGGCCAACATGCTTAAAAACAGCAGAAACGATTGCAGCGACAACAAATCCTTCATTTTTGCTCTCCCCACAAATACGCCGCCAACAAGCCCGACAACGTTCCGGCCGGAACATACCATGCGCCATCCACGGTCAAATAGGTTGCGCACGCCACAATCAGACTGACAAACCAAGGGCGTGAAGCCGCGAAAGCTCTTCCACATCCCGCGCAGCAACACCAAAAACACCGCAGGAAACGCCATGCCGAAGCCCCAAGCCGCCACATCGCCGAACATCGGGCCGACTGCCGCACCAAATGCCGCAAAACCAATCCAAGTTACATACAAAATAAAACACACGCCGGCATAAAACAGCATATTGAACGCTGGCAAACCTGCCGCCTTACGCTTTTGAATTTCAGCAAACGCCATTGCCCAGCTTTCATCACACATAAAAAACAGCGCGGGCATCGCCTTTTTCAGCGGCATATCCCTCATATACGGTGCAATCGCCGCCCCATCAGGATATGGCGCGAATTAATCATAAATGTAACCGTTGCAATCAGCAGTAATCGGCAAAGGATTTGCCCACAAATTGACTGCGGCAAATTCCGAACCTCCGGCAAAGTTCATGCCCGTCATCAGCAGCATTTCCAGCCAACTCATGCCCTTTTGTCCGCCCTGCATGCCCAAAATCAGCGCCCACGGCAACAAGCCGATCAACATGGGCGAGGTTTCTTTGATACCGCGCAGAAATTCTGATTGAGGAGAAGCAGTGTGATTCATTTTGATTGAAACGGTTTATTAAAAAGAAGCGACGTATTATAAATCAGGCCGTCTGAACAAGGGTATAATACGGAAAAATTAGATTTATTTACGGAAACCGATATGACCCACACCGTCCATCTGCAGTTTGAAGAAATTGACAATACCGTGTTGCAACGCCTGTGCGGCGCGCTCGACAGCAATCTCGAAGCCTTAGGCAAAGCCCTTGATATCCAAATCAGCCGCCGCTTCGAACATTTCACCTTCATGGGTGAACTGGCACACGCCGGTCGTCGTGCCTTGCTGTCGCTCGCCGAAGCCGCAGAAAAAGGCGACTTGGACGACAACGCCATCAGCCTCGCGGCCGTCGAAGCAAAAACCGCTGATGAAAAACACGAAGAAAAACACCACGACCAACAATACTATTTCCGCACCAAACGCGGCAGCATCGGCGGCCGCACCCCGCGCCAAAACGGCTATATCCGCGCCTTGCTCAACCACGATGTCGTGTTCGGCTTAGGCCCTGCCGGTACGGGTAAAACCTATCTTGCCGTTGCCGCCGCAGTCGATGCCATGGAAAAACACCAAATCGAACGCATCGTTTTGGTGCGCCCTGCAGTCGAAGCCGGCGAAAAATTAGGCTTCCTGCCGGGCGATTTAGCGCAAAAAGTCGATCCCTACCTGCGACCGCTTTACGATGCGCTTTATGATTTGATGGGTTTCGACCGTGTAACCAAACTGATGGAAAAAGGTTTGATTGAAATTGCGCCGCTAGCCTATATGCGCGGCCGCACCTTAAATGGTGCGTATGTCATTTTGGATGAAGCGCAAAACACCACGCCCGAACAAATGAAAATGTTCCTAACCCGTATCGGCTTCGGTGCCAAAGCAGTCATTACCGGCGACATCAGCCAGATCGACCTGCCGCGCAACATCAAATCCGGCTTGAAAGATGCACGCGAAAAACTGCGCGATGTAGAAGGCCTGTATTTCCACACCTTCACCAGCGAAGACGTTGTCCGCCATCCTTTGGTGCAGAAAATTGTCGAAGCCTATGAAGCAGCAGAAGAACAAGCTGAAAAGAAAAACGGTGAATAATCTTTTCAAACACTTAAGGCCGTCTGAAAATCAAATTTCAGACGGCCTTTCTACATCATTTGCCCCATAATACTGCTATAATCCGAAAATCAAGTAAAACAAAGACTTCAAAAGGAAAAATATGACCCTCAAGCCACCCGTCCGAATCGCCGTTACCGGCGCGGCAGGCCAAATCGCCTACGCCACCCTCTTCCGTATCGCCGGCGGCATCATGCTCGGACGCGACCAACCCGTTATCCTGCAGCTGCTCGACCTGCCGCAGGCACAACAGGCATTGCGCGGCGTGATCATGGAAATGCAGGATTGCGCCTTCCCGCTCCTTGCCGACATCTTCGCCACAGACGACCCCGAAGTCGCCTTCAAAGATGCCGACATCGCCCTCTTGATTGGAGCGCGCCCGCGTACGCAAGGCATGGAGCGCGCCGACTTGCTGCACGCCAATGGCGAAATTTTCAAAGTACAAGGCGCGGCGTTGAACAAAGTTGCCCATCGCAACGTTAAAGTCCTCGTCGTCGGCAATCCGGCCAATACCAACGCCTACATCGCCATGAAATCCGCCCCCGACATCCCGCCGGAAAATTTTACCGCCCTGATGCGTCTTGACCACCACCGCGCTGTCAGTCAAATTGCCGAAAAAATCAACCGCCCGATTACTTCCATCGAGCAAATGTGTGTCTGGGGCAACCACAGCCCGACTATGTACGCCGACTACCGCTACGCCACCAGCAACGGCGAGTCCGTCCAAGACATGATTATCGAACCCGACTGGAACACCGAAGTTTTCATGCCGAAAATCGCCGGACGCGGTGCAGCCATTATCGCCGCACGCGGTTCATCATCCGCGGCCTCCGCCGCCAATGCCGCCATCTACCACCTGCGCGACTGGTTGCTCGGCAGCAGCGGTAAATGGATAACCATGGGCGTTCCATCCGACGGCTCTTACGGCATTCCCTGAAGGTTTGATTTTTCGGCTTCCCCGTCATTTGTGACGAAGGCAGCTACCGCATCGTCCAAGGCTTGGATTTGTCGGATGAATTCAGCCAAAAACGTATTGCCGCCACACTGGCCGAATTGAAAGAACGTTCCCAGCCATCAGGATCTACTCTAAAACAAGATAGTGTATTTCACGGTCAATAAACTTTACATTTCTTGAGGTTGCAACAGCCACCCTGATTTTGTTTCGAGGGTGTTTCGTTCCTATATTCAAATGGTTTTGCGTTTGTGTTGATTTGCTTTCAGTGAAATTATCGCCGGGAAAGCCCGGTTTAATTTTTCATTATGTATCTTTCCCTGGAAATCTTGACGCGTTCTTCAAAAGTGTAGCGTACTATTACCTGCGCCAGTTTCACGCATAAGTGCGACGATTGTCACTCGGCCTTTTTGCCACGTTCTTTTACCCGGTCGGCTTACATCTTGCGCATAGTTTCTGCTTCGGTAGCCAAATGCGTACGCCGGAATAAACAAGGTTGTTCGCAAATGGGTGTTGCGCAGCGTACACTGCGCGGTCTGCCTTTTAGACTGTTCCTGACTGGTTTTCCTTGGGGTCTAAGCCTAGGTAGGCTACAATTGCCTGCGCTCTTAGATCGTTCCTTTTGGATCCAGACGACAAAAGGCTGTTGCCGCTGCTTCGCCTATGCCTGTGATGGTTTTCAGAGCGCTCTTGCTGGGTTTGTAGTCAGGATTGTCTTTGTGAAACTGGTTCAGTTGGTTTTGAACGGCTTTGATTTGCTGTTGAAGATGGATAATGGTGGACTGTATCAGTGGGAGCAGGTAGGTGAGGCGGTTTGAGTTTGGTTTTGTTCGGCTGCTTTTGGCGTTCCAGGCGGTGTTGGTATCGTGTCCAGTTCTTGCTGGTTTTGTTTGTGCTTCGGTGGGTTTCTGCCACGGTCAGGGGTTCTAGTGCTTTGCAGTATTGGGCTATGGTTTTGCGTCTTGGCGGTCTGTTTTTGCTTCTTTTTGTAAAACAGCTGTTCGAAAACTTTACTACGTGGGTTCTCTCACACTCATTCGGTGAGTATCTGCTCAAATATTCAGCTGCTGCTTATGTAGTATTCCTGTTGCTTCGCGCAACAATGCAACTCTTTCTGTTGCGCCGTTTTCTCGCAGCCAGTCTTTCAATTCTTGAAATCAACCTACTGTTTTTGAACTACGCTCAAAAAGGCCGTCTAAATCAGACAACAATCTAGTGTTGCTTTGATGCGTCTATGCCTAAGTACATGGGGTTTTGCCTTATGAATACGGGCTCTTTGCCTAGATAGTGTTCAAATTCAGGTTATAAGCCGATGCTTTAATCTTGTTACATGCCTGCTGGCTGCGCGTGCTTACGAGAGTCACGGGCTTTGCTTGGTGTTTCGTCAGACGCCAGCCCCTGATACTGCTTTTCACGTTCGGGCTTGGGGCTTTAAATGTTTTGCCCTTCGGCGACGTTCACCACGTGGCAGGGTTGGCATAAAACCACCTGGCCCCGCTTTTTGCGCGTTTTGGTGCGTAGAGCGTCCAGGGGTGTCAGATTGCGCAAAGGCAAAAGCGCCTTTAGCCTGCGTCTTTCTGGACGTCCTCCTGACTTGTGTGATGGGTAGGTCCTGTTGGCTACGTTATATCGCAGCGTGAAATACATGCTGCTGCTCTGATAACGACATGACGCACATCGGCGGACGATCTATCCTCGCCAGCCTTTACGCTCTTGGAGTCGTTGCATATCCTACGCCAATCGCATTCATCAGTAACTTACTTTCCGCCTCGTGCTTGGGCTTTGTCGTCGTATCACGTCGCTTCATTAAATTCTGCGGACTCTTTCCACCCACTGTGTCAAGGCTTTGCACGGCTGGTCAGCGTGTCGGTCTCCGTCAGTTTACGGCTTCTGCCGTCTGCGTTTGCGCAGGGTTCGAATGGTGTCCGTCAGATGACGGCTAGTTCAAAACAGGTCTGTTTGCCGATTTCTTTAATCTTTGTGCCTTGAGGTCGGTATAGCAGGTACTGGCGGTTCTCCTTTTGTTGCAGGCGACAGGCCAAATGGCGCGACTTTGACGGCATTCGCACTGCCGTCACGGCATGTGAGGGGCGGTTTCGGGAGGGGCGTTCTGCCCGATACGGGCTGGTGGTCTTCGCTTCTGTCAGATGAGGGCTGGCGGTTCGGACTGCGTTTTGCACCTTTGCTGCCGCGCTGCCCCGCTGCGCGCGTCGTCCGCCGCGGGCCGCTGACCGCCTGCGCTTCAGGAACTTGCCGCGACCGCGGCAATGTGCCTGTGCCGTTTGTCCCTCTCATTGTGGTTTTCCATATTTTTCCAAAGGATGATGAAATAATACAAACCTCCACCAAGCAAGGCTATTCCGCCGATGGGTGTCAGATAAGAACTCGCTGCGCCGGGTTTCTGATTTTGAGTGTGTTCTTCAGCGGACTTGCAACATACACGCTTTATCAGCCTGCACGCGTTGAGACTGCAGTGCCCTGCGCCAGGTGCTACGCCGCCTGTCCGTTACATTCGAGGCTTACGGCGCAGTCCTAAAGTAGTCTTGCCGAGATGGGTGCGGTGTTCGCTCCGGTCCCGCGCCGATGGACGTCTATCGAGACGATGTTGAGGTTATCGAGAAATCAAGACCACGGTGTCTCTGTGTTCAAGTTACGGCGCGACACCGTAGTCGAGGTACTCGAACCGCTGAGGACGTAGGCCGGAATAGTACGCGTTGGCATTCAAAGTCCCAGCAACGATAATCGCGCGGCGCGGCGGTGCCCCGCCGGCCATGTCTGAATGCTTTCTCCTTCTGGTGATTTCTTCGTAATGGTATTTTCAGGGTCAGAAAGTACAGTCTACACCACGCCGCGGACGAAGTTCGCATAAAAGGTCTTTTAGCAACTTGTAAAGCATGGAAACGGCTTTCGGGGTTTGCTCGAGCCGGTACGCCTGTTAACTGCCATAACATGTTTTCTTCCTATTTCGACTGAGACAGTGGTGAGACTGGTTTTTCTCATGCGCTTTTGAGGATATGGCGACAGCTAAGGAACACGCATATCCAATTCAGAAATGACACCAGATCGCTATACACGGTGACTGCAAAGGCTTCGTCGGGAAACCGCCGATACTACGGCTTCAGCTCGATTAATGAAACTAATCCTGCAAAGCATTCAGTCCTGTTACTGAAATGAAGCTCAAACCACCACGGCGGTCGGTATGCGCCCTGCTACGGACGACGGACGCCTGTTATCAATGATGCGCAGGATATCGTGCAATGTCCTTTGCGGATTCGCCAGACAAAATGAGCGCATGTCCTTTTGATTGCGATGAAGATGGGGCGCATAACGCGCCTAAGTCGCCTGACAGGTCCTGCTGGACTCTACCTGTCCCAATGCCGAAATCTACGGGCAGAGGGCGGGACACTTCCGTCAGACTGGAACACGTCCAAAGGCAGAAATTCAGGTCTATATGGTCTGTTCAGGTAGTTTAATATCTTCCGACTTTCCTCCCAAAATACATTGAGCAGAATTTGGGTTTGCTGACAAAAATCTTTTCTTTGTCATTTTGATTCTGTTCATTTTGACTATTCGACTCATTCGGGTGTGTTTGGCGAATTCGAGCTAGTTGGTGCGTTTGGCGTTTCTGCTCTCCTTTCGGCTCGGTGTTGTCTTATCAGACTTATTCGGTGCTTCTGGACTGTTTCGGCTTTTAAATCTGGACGTGGTACATAATCAACGCTCAGCAGTGCCGTCTTGATGCATTTTGAATCTTGTTTGTTGGCAGGGTGCTACTGCCTTCAGGTGTGACGGCACTAAGCGCAATATCAGGACCGTATTGCTTTGCTCGGCAGATTGATTCCATAACGCTCATTTTTGCCAGTTGATTCATCAGTTCTGCATGGTTTGTCGATTGTTTTCCAACATGCGGCGCGGATGTCTAACATGTTCTTGTGTCAGCATGAATTCTGATGGATTGACTTGATCGTATTCTTAGCTGCATTGGGAATATTGGGACTGCCTGCTAGGTATGGTTGTAATAAACATAGACATGCTTATCTGATGGAGTGCTAACAGTAATTCTTGATAGGGGATGAGTTAAGATGTCAATATCAACGAGAAACAAAACGGCCTAAATATGAAGAGTTGTCTAAGGTATTATCTTTTGAACCATAGATTTATTCCAAAATTTAGAATAAAAACATAATTTTGATAACTTCCATTTTATATTTACTATCATTGATATTTAATCATTCCATTCTTTTTGCTTCTTCGTCTTTCTTCTGTTCTTCTTTATTTTGTTGTTCTTGTTGTTGCGCTTTTATTTGTACTGCTTCTGCTGCTTTTGGCTGCTGCGTTTGCTACTGCTTTTGGTAGTTGCCTTCAGTTCTGCTTCGCGTTGGGCTTGTGCTGCTTTCTGAATCGCATTAGATATTTGTTCTTGTGATGCCCATCTCTTAATCCTGTTTTGTCTAGTTAATACCTGACCCAGGTCAGTAATATCTAGTTTAGATAAACCCTGTCAGAGTGCACCGACTTACCATTACGCGCAATGATGGCCCAATCGCCATTACTTTATGTCTCTATATGTCAAGCTGTAATCAGAACAATAGCCCCCACCCTAGCAGTAGCACCCAGCCATGCTCCACAATACAGTTTCAACTTTACCAAGCATTCACCGGGTGATTAACATTTGTGTTCATCGTGCCGGGTTTCGCCATATCGACTGTAACCGTTACAGTTTTGCCTTGGCTACCAGTGTCTTCCGCCATTTTTGAGTGACTGTCGGTTTGCCGTTGTTTTGTACATCAACTTTCCCAGACGCCTGTTTTGGATCGCTAGCCACGACGTTGCAAGGCTTGATCGGATAGAATCCTGCGTTTTGATGTTGTGCCGGCGGCAGCGATCTACGTCTGCCCATGTCATGCTACGACCAAACCGAGCCGAGACGCTACAGAAGACGGCTAATGTTAGGGGCTTGCCATGCCCCGTAAAAATGCTAGGTTTCGGGTATCATTGCTTTCGTTTCTTTCTCTCTGCCATGAAAACCGAGTCTCACGATAACGACGACGGCAAGACTCATCATGGCGCGCCATCATCTATGTGCCCTGTTGTTCGGCGAAACGGTAATGTTCATGCTATCGCACTGCGGAAATTGAAGTTTTACGGTCTGTTCGTTATAAGTCAAAGTCTGTCCGTTAAAAAGCGGTGATGCAACTTACCCCGTCTTTGTCTATGGTCGGTACGACTGAGTCATCCTTCGTTGTTGCCTGCTCTGCCGTTTCGCGACGATTCTGCCGACCTGATAGCCCTATGTTGCCTGTGCAGAGCGTTTCACTGCGGATTTGATGCTCTAGTAGAACAGCGGCTGCAGCCAAAGCAACGGCAACCGCCGACGGCAGCAATGCGCATTTCAATGGGCCCAATTCTGTTTAGCGGCTTCGACCATGCCGTTATCTTCTGCGAGATGCTATACTGGCAATGCTGCAGCGGTTACCAAAAGCGGCTGCTTTTGCAGGTGGTTTAATACTCGTGGTATTTTCCTTTATGGGTTATGGTTGTGGCGGTGTTTCGAAAGTCAGTCGAGAACACCATGAACCCTGAAAACGTTTATGCTTCGTCCGAATAGTAGATGTTGTCTTTACATGCGAAACGCTTTGCATTGAGACGATTTGCTGCCGGTTTTGGTAAGCCATACTTTTCGGATGTCGTAGCGAGGGCTTCGCAAAGGCGGGTTTTCTGTATCTGAACGGATAATCAAACCGACATAGTGGGTCTTGCTGAGATGTGCCGTCTTGGTTTTTGCGTTCTCGTGCGACTGCCCGGTCAAAATCGGCAATGACGAAATACTGTTTCGCGTTCGGTTTCTTGAGAACATGATGTTTCCCTTTCTGCCAACTTAGGGCATAGTGATGATGGTTTTCTCGATTTATAAAACGCCATTTCGGGCTAATTAAGCTGGATAAAACTACGGTTTGTGAGTTTTCTTCTGTAATGGCTTTTGAGTTCTCTGTTAGATTCATGTTTTGCATACTGTTTTAAATATGGCTCAATGCAGATAATCCATTTCTGGAGCTTCTCGCGCCATGAGCAAACATGCACCACAAACGAAAGTGCTGTTTAATCTTCCTGACACTTTTTGTCGATGGTTGTACGAATCAGGCGATAGCCTTTGTCTTTCAGTCTGCTGTTAATGTGTTTTGAAATATGTTTAGTACATATCTTGCCAAGCCTTTGCTGTTGGTCTTTACTGGCAAAAGTTCGGAACAGCCAAGCCGTGATATCCATGTTTCACGAAGAAATTTGCCAAAGCTGACGAGTGCTTTGTTTGCTGATGTGTAGTTTCAGGGCGAATTTGCTTAAAAGTTCAGGCCGCGGCGACATCTTCGCGTGTGTTCACAATCAGATGGAAATGAGACCGACCGCACTCATGCGCTCGTATGCACGCCAAATATAGTGTTCAAAATGTTTTTCAGGAAATTTGTGCGTAAGCGTGGAAACGGCGTTGTAGCTTCTTTCACTTGCTGGAACGTCATCAGAAAAGTCAGTCAAAAATCCACATGGTTAAGGCCGAATGCTTCAATAAATTGATGTACATTCATTTTCAAAGCGCTTGATGATTTTTATGTGATATTGAAAACTCGTTAAATTCAGGGTTTCATTCGTTCGTCAGAAATTTTTCGTAACAATCGGCATTTGCTTTGCATTGTTTTATTAAGTTTTTCTGTCTCAATGCAGTTGTACTATTTGAGCAAGGAAGGCGCGTTCCGCGCTTTGCTGAAGCTCGAACGGTTCGTCGTTTTCCTCCTGATTCATGAGTCGCTACGCGCAAATCATCATATTATAGAAGCGGCTTCTTCTGTTGCTGGATTTTCGGGATTGAGTTGCAGGAAACTCTTGTATTAATGAGCTTGGAATAGCCGTCCTTATCAGAGACGGAAAGAATGTGGGCAACTGGATTTTGTTTCCGGTTGTGAGTGTGATAGATGTTAAAACAAATTGACGTTCAGACCCTTGAAAAAGTCGGTTAATCAGGGACTTGTC
>BNJU01002227.1_pt1 | contig 78584 bp, 72 predicted proteins | sample 8539281 | NCBI WGS metagenome assembly BNJU01 (sample SAMD00202456, study PRJDB9452) | human saliva metagenome | isolation source: human saliva | place: Japan
AACCCGAGCGGAAGCTCGCAACACCATGCAGCGGGTCCAACGAGGGGCTCGAGGCGCAACAACGAAGGAGACGATCATGTGTCGACCCACTACCTGCGAGGTATGCGGAAAGATCACCTGGAAGGGCTGCGGCAAGCATATCGACTCCGTGAAGGAACAGGTTCCCCCGGATCAGTGGTGCGATAAGAACCATACCGACGAGGAGTACGCCCTCGCTGAGAAAAAGAGTGGTTTCTTCGGCAGTTTCTGCAGCTAGCCTGCAGTCCACTGTCAGCGTCGCAAGCACCGCGATGCTGGATTATTCGCGCCCTTTTCGAGGCCTTCACAGCTGCGAGGGATACATTCGTAACATGAGTGCGCAAGGTTGCGCAGTCTGAATAAGTGTGGAAGTATTTTTGGTCAATGGAAGTGAAAATTCTAACGAGTTTGAGTGTTTTTGCTTTCCTTGATCGTTGGGGTACTGTGTTGAGCGAGAAAGGGCCTCGTTATGGCTCGTAGGCCTGTCTTTGTACCTGAGTCTGACAAACCGTACGTTTCGGAACTATCTCTGGATTTTGAGTATTTTCCCGGATCTTCTATTCAGCAGAAGCAGCGTTCGGTTGCAAGTTTGCATGCGTCGTATGTGGATAAGTTTCCTTCGTCGCGCGTTCTGGAGGTGTCGTCTAGGAGTAAAAGGGACATTGGAGTTCAGTTAAGCGCGTTTAATTTGATGATTGAATGTCCAGGGCGTGGAAGTTACAGTGTTGAATGTGCTTTCCAGGCTTCAAAAGTGTTTTCGCATGGTGGCCCGTTTGTTGATCTTTTCGACGCCTCGAGTCGCGCGGCAAAGACAGATCGGCGATTGAGGGCAAGCGGAAAGCTCATTGGTTTCAAGTATTTTGCACATGAATTCCCATTAGAGCCGAAGACTTATTTCTACGACTGGTTGTACGCGTCGGCTCTCTGTCATGATGACAAGCTCGTTGAGCAGGTAATGATGTTCGATGCATTCACCGATATCGAGCATAATCCGGAGCGGTCGATCAACTGTCAGGCAAGGACTGTGGCCAAAGTGGTGGGTCTTGCCCGGGCGGGGCTTTTGGAGGATGCTATGCAGTCGCCTCAAGCGTTTCTGGAACTCGGGTACCATTAATGGCTCTTCCGAGTTGAGTATGGGTGACCGGGTGTTGGTCGGGGGTTGCGGGTGCTGGGGTTGATGAGCATGTGTGGCACCACCAGGACCGACGCCGCCGGGGCCCACACGCGCTCACCGACATCGTGGACCACTCGCGGGGAGGATCATCCCACTGCCCGCTTGAATGGACCTGGTCCTAGGAAGGTCTGGCACCGTGTACAAGAACTGGCTGGCCGAGCGCGGCTAAGACTTCCGCGCGGGGATGCGAATCGCGACCTTCATCGAGCAGCGCAGAGTCAGGACTCAGCTCATTGGCCTTATGTTGACCTTATGGATACCCTCATAATGGCTTAGCTGCTGCGGTTAGCGATGCCGAAAGATAATGACAGGTAGGGGAGGGAGCGGTAAATGACTCTGTCAGGTAAAGCGCAAGCTAAACTGCTTAAAGCGCGCCGTTTAATGATCATCGGGCTTATCGCTTCGGTGTTTGGTAACTATGTTGTCAATGCTGGCTTCAGTGCCTTTTGCGGCATCTGGGACTATCGCGGTTTCTGCTCTTGTTGCTTTAAAAACGATCGAGCAAATCATTGTTTTCACCTTCCCGTTTTACGCGCGCATCGTTGGCAAAATCAGCCCGGACAAGGCACTAATCACTGTAGACCTGTGTGAAGCGGCAATGAGCGCCATCGCTCTAGCCGTCACGTTCCTGCAGCCCCAGCTGGCGATTGGCTGCCTTTTTGCCTACGTGCTTATCGACGCGCTGATCGCCCCGGTCAGTGACCTTGCCGATGAGTTCTACGGGGCCGCTATCGCTAATGTGGACGAAAAAGCAGCCTTAGCTTTTAACGCCACGCTCTATTCTTGGCTCGCATTTATTGGCTTTGTGATTGGCGGGCCGCTTGGCTCTTTCTTCGCCTCGGTTTCCATTGAGGCTTTATTGCTGACAAACCTGGTTTTATCGCTGTGTGGGGCGGGTTTGCGGCTATTTGCGCGGACCACGTTTGCGGCTGAGCCAATCCTTGACGTTGATGATGACGAATACGCGGTGACTGGTAGCCGCTTGCCGGTAAAAGAGTTTTTTTCAAGGATCTTTTTTTGCCTCGGGGCCGGCGTCTCCGCTGTTATCGCTGATGATACGAATCGCTAGTGCGATGACTGGTGAGCTGTTCTTGCTTTGGGTGGCAGGGGTGTCTGCTGAACGGGCCTCTCACCTGGGTGCTTTTACAGGGATGGGGCTTGTGCTGGCGGTCTTTGGTGTGGGCGCCATGCTTGGGCCGACGGCGGGGCGCTGGCTGCGTCGTATTGGCTCGGCTAAAACGGTGCTTCTGGCTTCCGCGCTGGTGTCGGGCGCTATTTTGCTGCTGTTTGGCTTATTTGAGTTGACTGTGGGTAGCTCGTTTATTTTGGCTTTGGGTTTCGTGCTTGCCATAACCATTCTTAACCGGGCGCGGATGGTTGTTCTTGAGACGTTTCGCCAGGCAGAGTTTAAGGGCACGCGTTTTGTGCGGATCATGAGCTGGTCGTACTCGTTTGGGGCGCTTGGAACGATTCTTGGCTTGCAGATTGGTTACTGGCTGCACCTGTCTACGCAGCCGGTTGCTTGCCTGTTTATTGGCGGGATTTTGTGGGTCTGCATAGGTGTCATCGTCAACCTCAACTACACCCTCAATTATGAAAAGCCCGTATCCCTTCCAACTACAGAATCTTCATGCTCTTAATCAGTGCAGGCCCCGTTGCCTTCACCCTCACCTAACTATGAATAGCCAGTTATAGACACGTGCCCCTTTCGCGGAAATCGCGAAAGGGGCACGGCTTGCACCTAGTCCTGCTCTCCAGTAGCTAAGTGTTCTGCTTGTTTCGATGACGAGCTGTACGGCTTGTTCACGCTTGTCCGGCGGGTACTTGTACTTGGCAAGTAGTCGTTTGATGCGTGAACGCATGCGGGCACGCACCGATTCTTTGAGCGTCCAGTCCAAGGTGGCCGAGGAGCGGATTGTGGCTACCAGTTCCCGGGCGATCGTCTTCAGGGTTTCGTCGCCCATTTCGAGAATAGCGGAGTCGTTTTGGATGATGGCGTCGTAGAGGGCGATTTCCGCTTCGCTCAGTCCCAGCTTCTGGGCGCGTTCTTTGTCCGCTCGCATCTCCTTGGCCAGGTTGACCAGCTCAGCGATAATCTCTGCCGTCGTGAGCGAGCGGTTGGTGTAGCGGGTCAAGGCATCATTGAGCATCTCGGAGAACTTGCGGCCCTTGACTAGGTTCTTCCGGCTGACGGTGCGGATCTGGTCCCCCAGCAGTCGCCTCAGCAGTCCCAACTGAAGGTTGGGAGTGGTGGAGTGTGCGACGGAGTCGAGGAACTCATCCGAGAGCAGGGACAGTTCCGGGGAGTCCATGCCGGCGAACTGGAAGACGTCAATGACCTGGTCTGCGGTGACCGCGTCATTGAGCATCTGCCCGAGGACGGTATCGAGGTTGCTGCCCCCGCGCCGTGATTCACCTGAGTCGGGGTTGAGTATCTTCAATACTGCGGCGCGCACATCGGTGAACAGGCGGACGTCGTTGCGGATGGCCTCAGCCTCAGGGCGTGAGGCCACGAGCGCGAACGCCTTCGCCAGGGCGAGCACTTGGTCGTTGTACCTGGCGGTGAGGTCCGGGTCAGACAGGACGTGGTCAAGCACGGCGGCGTACTGCGACAGACGCTCCTTGGCTGGCAGGTCCGGGGAGGAATCAAAGGTGACGCCGTGGAGTATGCCCCGCACCACGTCATGCTTTTCCAGCATGACATCGACGAGCTCTTGGATGGGCACACCCGCCTGCTCACGGTCTGAGGGCGAATAAACGCCAAGTGCCTGCTGGAGGGAGGCGAACAGGCCGATGTAGTCGACGATGAGTCCGCCGGGCTTGTCCTTGAAGCGCCGGTTGACTCGGGCGATGGCCTGCATGAGGCCCGCGCCCTGCATCGGCTTATCCACGTACATCGTGTGCATGGACGGCGCATCGAATCCGGTGAGCCACATGTCGCGAACGATGACGATCTCCAACTCATCATCAGGGTTCTTCGCCCGGAGCTTGAGGTCACGCCGTTCATCCTTGGAATGGATGTGTGGCTGGAACTCGGCGGGGTCAGCAGCAGAGCCTGTCATCACGACCTTGATACGGCCCTTGTCGATGTCATCGGAATGCCATTCGGGGCGCAGGGCTGTGATCTTGTTGTAGAGGGCGACGGCGATGCGCCGGCTCATCGTCACGATCATTGCCTTGCCGGCCATGGAGGAGCGGCGCTTCTCCCAGTGGGTCACGATGTCGGCGGCAATCGCATCCAGCCGCGCTTCGGCACCGACGAGAGCCTCGAGGCGAGACCACTTGCTCTTGGCCTGCTCAGACTCTGTCTCGCTCGCCTCAGTGGTCTCGTCCACCAGTGCGTCCAGATCTTTGAGCTGTTCGTCATCAAGGGCGATTTTTGCCAGGCGGGACTCGTAGAAGATCTTGACGGTGGCTCCGTCCTCGACTGCGCGAGTGAGGTCGTAGACGTCGACGTAGTCGCCGAAGACAGCGCGGGTGGAGCGGTCATTGGTCTCGATCGGGGTGCCGGTGAAGCCGAGGAAGGTGGCTCCCGGTAGTGCGTCACGCAGGTGCTTGGCCAGTCCGGCTTTCAACCTGCCCTGGCTGTCGAGGCTTTCCTCGAAACCGTACTGGGAGCGGTGGGCCTCATCGGCGACGACGACCACGTTGCGGCGGTCGGTGAGCACCGGGTTGGTGTCACCGTCCTGGCCAGGTGCGAACTTCTGCAGGGTGGTGAAGATGATCCCGCCCGAGGCGCGGGTCAACAGACGGCGAAGATCGTCTCGTCCAGTTGCCTGGACCGGGGTTTCCGGCAGGATCTGTGCGGGGCGCGAATACTTCACCGTAGAGCTGGTCATCGAGGTCGTTGCGGTCGGTGATGAACACGAGGGTGGGGTTGGCCATGCGCGGGTCACGCATGAGCTTGGCGGCGTAGAAGACCATCTCAAAGCTCTTGCCGGAGCCCTGGGTGTGCCACACCACGCCACCACGCTTGTCCCCAGCGGGACCGGCGGCGCGTACGGTTGATTCCACTGCGGCGTTGACAGCCCAGTACTGGTGGTACTTCGCTATGCGCTTGATGATGGCACGGCGCCGCTGCCCGGTCGCCTGGTCGGTGACCGCCTCGTCGGAGTAGACGACGAAGTTGCGCAGGATGTCGAGGAAACGCTCGGGTGCGAACACTCCCTTGAGCAGCACCTCGAGGGCAGGCCGGTTCGTGATGACGTCGCGCCCGTCAATGGTCTTCCACGGTGCATAGTGCTCGAAGCCGCCAGTGAATGAACTCATCGCCGCACTGGTGCCATCAGAGATGACTGTGACGACGTTGGGAATGAAGACGCTGGGGATCTCACGCCGATAGGTTTGGATCTGGTTCCAGGCGTTGCGGAGAGTGGCGTTCTCATCAGCCGGGTTCTTCAGCTCCAACAGGCCAACGGGCAGACCGTTGAGGAAAATGAGCACGTCGGGTCGGCGGTTGTGGCCGGCCTCGATAATGGTGAACTGGTTGAGCGCCCGCCAATCGTTGTTCCCCGGGGTATCGAAGTCCACGAGCTGTAGGCGCATGGTGGAAGGTCTGCCGTCATCACCAGTTGTTTCAACCGGTACTCCGCGCACCATCAACTCATAGAGTCGCTGGTTCTCACTCATGCCGTCTTGTGACTCCGCGCGCTGAATTCGCGCCACGGCAGAACCAACAAGTTCGGAATCAGCACTCGGGTTCAGGCGGGTGAGTGCGTTAGCCACGTGGCTCCACAGGATGCAGTCACCAAGGGAATCCCTGACATCCTCCACTGCGGCATCCACGGGCGCATACCCCGTGTGGAAACCAATCTCAGCCAGCCACTCCTTCGCCGCCTGCTCCACAGTCGACTCGTCGAAGTGATCAGTGCGCATCATCATTACCTGGATCAATGGCTTTGGCTGCTTCAATGGTGAAGCGGTCGAAGTCGGAGACGTAGTGGGCGTCCTGAACCTTACGGAACACCGTGAACTCCCGCAGGGCATGGTCATCAGCCATCTTCTTGCTGATGGTCCCTGCATTGTCGAGAATCTCGCGTGCATCCAGTGTGAGAACTTGGTCGAGAAATTCCACCCAGTCTTCCATTGTGGTGGCGATCTGGCGGCGTGCTCGAGATTCTGCCAGATTAAGATATGTCTCCACCAGGCGGCCCAGATCCTTGAGTTCATCGGTAGTGAGGTAGTTCTTACCGACGGTGACATCGCTCCGAAGAATTTTGCCGTCTGGGCTGTTCTTCCACGAGGTGAGACCCATATACGGTTGGGACGCATCCGCACGCTCTTTGATGAGTTCGGCGGCGGTGTGACCGTGGACCGCGTAGTGCATTTTGTTCTGCACGGTGGCGAAGAACTGTTTTGCAACCGGCGAGGAGGACTCGTAATCGACAGCGGTGGTGAAGATATCGGTCACCTTCTGGTAGAAGCGCCGCTCGGAGAGACGGATCTCCCGGATCTCCTCAAGCAGCTGCTCAAAGTAGTCCACGCCCAGGATTTCGCCCTGCTCCATGCGGGCGCGGTCGATCACGTAACCACGCAGCGTGAAGTCCCGAAGTACTTTGGTGGCCCACTGTCGGAACTGTGTGGCACGGATGGAATTGACTCGGTAGCCCACAGAGATGATGGCATCGAGGTTGTAGTGCTGTGTGGAGTACGCCTTCCCGTCAACGGCAGTTATCCGGAATTTCCGGATAACTGAGTCTTCGTTGAGCTCGTGCGACCGGAAGATGTTTCGCAGATGTTCACTGATCGTGCGCACGTCCACGCCAAACAGCTGCGCCATGAGCTTTTTGGGTGAGCCAGATTGTTCCGTCCTCGTAGCGCACCTCGATCGTGCCGTTCGCCCTCGCTGGTGAAGACGAGAAACTGCGACGAGGTCACCTCAACATGCTTGTTCTCAGACACTTCTGACCTCCTCATCAAGAGCCTCACTGACCAGGCACCCAGCCTCATCCACCCGCATCCGTCCACTCATAAGCTCGGGCAAGAGTGCGTCGCGAAGCTGTGCGAGTTTGAGATTTTTGTAGCGACAAAGTCTCTAGGAACGCCATGAGCTGGTTCGCGGGGTGGAGGAGAACGGTGAGAGTCTCGTCAGGAATTTGAGGAACAGGCCATGTGGCGATCTCTTTCCACGATGCGCGTGGCATTCGTGTTCCTGTGGCAGAGGCAGATATTGAATCGATTAACGCATCAGAAGAAGCAATAACAGCAATGAATGGGAGAAACTCAGGGAGCCGTGGACGAATGACGAGAATATCCGTAGAACACACACCTGAAACTGGAGCGACTCCCACTTTCTTGAAGTAGGGACGCAGTTTTCCAAATAAGAGATCGCCGTGTCGGAACCGGGTTTTATTGCTGGCAATACCGGCAAGTTTCGCAGTCTCCCATGAATTCAAGAATACTGACCCTCGGGGCATATGCTCCAAGGCAATGTACTTATCGCCGTTCCCTATATTTTCAGGTCGAACAGACCCCTTGGATTGAGTGCAATATGCGTCGAAGCTTATGAAGTCAGCTTCGGAAAACTGGCCAAGAATACCCTCAATCACAGCGCGGAGAAGCTGTTCTCCGATGCGTTGCTGTGCACAGTTGGATTCGATTTTGTCGTCCAGCGCACCCAGAACACCAGCAATCCGCCGCTGCTCCGTGATATCAGGAAGGAGGATTGGAAAATCTGGGAAATCATTGAGCGCGATACGGTTCACGGTGGATCCATGAATTGTGCGCTCGGCGATCGTTTGCTGGAATTTTGGTCCAAGGAAAAGATACAAAAGGAATCTTGGCTCGATAACCTTCTGATTTGGTCGCAGCAGTGCCATGCGACGTCCGAGGCAACATGTTAGACCAGCCGGGATTAACGCACCTTCACCAAGACGAGTTTCGTAAGAGAACACCAAATCTTGTGCCTGCGGAGTGACTCGGCGTGTCCAACTTAGATAATCTTCTTCTGAAATAGATGGGCTCTCTTTGAGGTTGAGACGACCATTTTCAAGACTTGAAATGCTGAGGAATATGTAGTCTGTGGAGACCTTGCCCTTTGACTTTGGCGTCGCATGAGGACCGTCAAAGAGTTCTCCTATATCACCAATCCTCAGTGGCGCCCATTGACTCATGATTGTTCCTCCAGCATGGTGCGAATCCTCTCCTCGAGTTCGCGGCTGCGGTCGAGTTCGGCGAGGAGCTCGGCGGTGAGGCGTGCGATCTTCTGTTCGGCGGGCTCGGCATTGGGATCCTCTGTCTGGTCGAGGCCGACGTAGCGTCCCGGGGTGAGGATGAAGTCGTTCTCAGCGATCTCACTCAGTGTGGCTGCCTTACAGAATCCGGCGACGTCCTCGTAATTCTCGCTCGCGTTGCGGGAACGCCAGGTGTTGTAGGTGTTGGCGATGCGCTCGATGTCCGCTTCGGTGAGCTGCCGTTGTGCGCGGGTGATCATCTCACCCATGTTGCGGGCATCGATGAAGAGAACTTCCCCATGGCGGTCGCGGTGGCCGTTACCGTGCCGGTTCTTTGCGAGGAACCACAGGCACGCCGGGATTCCGGTGTTGAAGAAGAGCTTGTCGGGTAGCGCCACGATGCAGTCCACGAGGTCTGCTTCCAGGAGAGCTTGGCGGATGGTGCCGTCCGTCTTCGCTTGGACGACAGTGCGCCGTTAGCCATGACGAAGCCCGCCGAGCCTGAGGGTGCGAGATGGTAGAGGAAGTGCTGGATCCATGCGTAGTTTGCGTTGGAGTCGTTCGGGGTGCCGTAAGCCCAGCGTGGATCATCCTCCAAGACCGCCGACCAGTACCCCTTCAGATTAAAGGGTGGGTTGGCGATGATGAAGTCCGCTCGCAGGTCAGGATGCTGGTCTTCGGTGAAGGTCTCCGCATCACGCGGGCCAAGATCTGCCTCGATGCCGCGTAGCGCCAGGTTCATCTTGGCTAGACGCCAGGTAGAGGCGGCCTTCTCCTGCCCGTAGATGGACAGTGCATCCCGGCTACCCCCGTGTGCTTCTACGAAACGAGCCGACTGCACGAACATGCCGCCGCTGCCGCAGCAAGGGTCGTACACGCGGCCGGAGAAAGGTTGGAGCATTTCGACGAGAAGATTCACCACGCTGCGTGGCGTGTAGAACTCGCCGCCATCCTTACCCTTCTCTGCCCCGGCAAACATGCCAAGGAAGTATTCGTAGACGCGGCCGAGAATGTCGTCAGCCCCGTGATCGCTGTCCGCACCGAAACCGATGGAGCCGATGAGGTCGATGAGCTCACCGAGCATCTCGTCCTTGAGGTCCTCGCGGCCGTAGTTGCGCGGCAAGACGCCTGTCAGTGTAGGGTTCTCACGTTCGATGAGTCGCATCGCCTCGTCAATGGCCTGGCCAATTCCCGGCAACTTGGCCTTGGTCTGCAGCTGCTCCCAGCGGGCGCCATCAGGAATCCAGAAGACGTTCTTACCCGAATATTCATCCCGATCTTCCAAGAATGATGGGATCTGGTCCTCGTCGATACCCTCGTCCATCAGTTCCTGGGTGAGCTCTTCGCGCCGCTCGTAGAACTTGTCGGAGACGTATTTAAGAAACACGAGCCCGAGTACCACATGCTTGTACTCGGATGCCTCCTGATTACCTTTGGCACGCATCGACTCGGCGGTCTCCCAGAGAGTTCGCTCGAGAGTCATTTCATCGCCCTTTTTACTCGCCATATGAGTCATCCAAACCTGTAGTTTTCTTGATACAACGATTGTATAGGTGGCTTCAGTTCATCGATCTCCAGCAACTGGCAGTTCAACGCTTCACAGATACACACAAACGCTGCGGTCGTGACGGTCTCATCCTAGCCGAGCGTGAGCGCTTCGGGATGGAGATGTTCACTTGCCCCGGAAGACTTACTCAAACGATCATCTAGCGACCAACATAATCCATAACAGTCTAGTTGGTCTTGAGGTTGCTAACAGGCCATTCATGAGGGTTTTCTGGCTCTTCAGAGTTGAGTGTGGGGGAGCGGGTGTTGGCCGGGGTTGCGGGTAGAGGTCGAGGTCCTTGATGATGAGCGGACTTCTACCCCCCGCTGTCTTCAAGTACCTCGGGTGGTGTCTGGCCCTACCTTGCTGTTCTGTGTCGCTTGATCGTTGTGATCTGCTCGTCGACTTGGAGGGCTTCCATCTGATGAGCGTAGCTCGCACCCTGGTAGCTAGGTCAACGCTGTGCTGGTTAAGTATATCAGGGGGAGAGGTGATTGATTCCCTATCATCTTCTAGATTCGAAGTGTTTAAATTTAATGCCACGCACTGTTTGGATATTTGATTTATAAAAGATGGTAGATAATGCAGGAATCGATAAGGAAGTCATCCTGCTAAAACAGCCAGTTCGCTTTCTGATGCTGGATTATTTTCAGCTGTCTAGTTATCAGCTTCAGGTATGTTGCCCTTCTACCTGGCCTTAACCACCTGGCCCGCTGCGCCGTCGTCGACGCTAAAACCATGGGCCCTAAAAGCAGAGAACCGCAAGCTCCCAGAGATTACCGGCCCAGAGCTGCGCTGCATCCCTGGCTTAAAGCCTGCGCAACCCTAAAAGTGAGCGCAACCCAAACCCACTGATCTTGCAAAAAGCTGCTAGAAAACCGCGCCTTTTGGGGCCATGTAAAGGATTACCTAAATTAGGGTTAACAATCTTTAGTCGTACAAAAGCGGTGCTAACCTCTTGCGTATTTGTATGCCCTAACTAAAGCCGCGCACCGTTGGAATTTCAAGGAAAAGTGGCAATGATTGAATTTTGCTTGCGTCGGGCTGAGCATTAATTTAACAAGCGCTGCTTCCTGCGGCGCCCCGGCGCAAAGGAATCAAAATGGAAACTGCACACGTAACCGACTGCTCGGTCAGCTCCTGCTCTTACAACCACGACGGCTGCCACGCCCTGGCCGTGAACGTCAAGGGTGCCGGCTGCTCCACCTTCATCTCCCTCGACGAGCGCGGCGGTCTGGACCGCGTCGTCACCTCCGTGGGTGCTTGCCAGAGCGCGGACTGCGCCCACAACAGCCACCTGGAGTGCACCGCCGCTTCCGTGCGCATGGGTGAGCGCGACGGCCAGGCCACCTGCCTGACCTACTCCGCCGCCTGATAGCTCGCGCTAGGCTCAGGGCTCAGTGCTTAGGGCGTTTGGCGCACTAGGGTGTTAGGGCGCTTGGCGCGCAAATCCTGACATTTCATCCCTTCCCTATAAAACCCCATGGAATTTTTATAGGGAAGGGATGATTTTGTGTGTAAATAGGAGGGTGCTGCACACAGTTACCATTGACACCCCGGCGGGCGAGTTCACCATGCTCGGTGATGACTCGCGCCTGTACGGGGCTGGTTTCACTGGGGATTTGGCTCGGGTTATGGCTTCCATTAGGGCTCTTCCCGACGACGTGGGTTGGGAAATCCGCCCCGGCACTAACCATCTACTTGAGCAGGCAGTAGACGCTGTCAAGCAGTACTTTGAAGGAAATTTTGAGCCAGTTGCTACCTTCCCAATTTGGCAGCAAGGCACCCCATTTCGCCACCAGGTTTGGTCTACTTTGCGTCGAACCAAGGCTGGACAGCGTCTAAGTTACAGTCAGCTAGCTGACGCATCTGGCTTTTCCAGGTGCCACCAGGGCCGCCGCAACCACCTGCGCGGTTAATAGTGTGGGACTGTTTATTCCTTGCCATAGGGTGATTCGCGCTGATGGGTCGATTGGTAAATTCGGCTGGAATCAGCAGGTCAAAGTTGACCTGCTAGAGCATGAAGCGCGCCTGGCCGGACGTTCCTAGCGGCGTAGGTCTAGGGGAGTGGCATCAGAGGCTTAAGCCCTGGTGGTGTGGGCCTTTGCGGCGGCGGCAAGCTCTGCAAATTCATAGGTAGGCCAGGCATATGGTGTAGGGCCACATGTCCAGGACTGGTTTTGGGTGGGCCTTGCAGGCTGGCGCGCACAAATACTGACATTTCATCCCTTCCCTATAAAACCCCATGAATTTTTTATAGGGAAGGGATGATTTTGCCTGTATTTGTCTGATTTTGCCTGTATTTGTTTGACTTTTACTTGGAGTCTACTTGGAGTCTAGGACGCCAAGGAGAGGCTGATAGTGGGTAACCACGGCCTCGCAGTAGGCATCGGCGTCGCCGGTTACTGCCGCCTCATACATGAAACGGTGAGCCTGGGCGGTTACATGAATATCCTCCGGCGTGGGCACACCCAAAGACGGTGAAGTAATCATGTGCACCTCCCAAAAAGCATCGGTTAGTTGCTGGAACAGGTGGTTATTAAGCGGCGCCAGCAGAGCATTGTGGAAAGTGCGGTCTTGCTGGGGGAAAAGCTGGCCAGCCTGAGACAGCTGCTCCATTTCCAACAAAATCTGTTCCATAAGCGCTGAAGGCTTATCTTGCCAAGCATCAATAACCGGCTGCGCTAAAGCCAAATCCAAAGCCTGGCGCACCTGCACAATATCCTTTAAAGCGCGCCAATCATCGCCCGGGTTTAGCAGGCCCCTAAAAGCCAGTAGTTCCACCATGGGGCGCATAGAAACAGAACCCACAAACATTCCGCGCCCATGGCGCACTTCAACAATGTCCAAAGCTGACAAAGTACGCACCGCCTCGCGCACAGATGAGCGCGAAACATTTAAGTCGCTGCACATTTGCGTCTCAGTGGGGAGCGGATCGCCACGCTGCAAGTTGTGGCTAATGATGTGATGCTTAATAGCTTCAATGGCCACGCGCGCCTGACCCAGGCTGGCACTACCGCGTGAAACGCCGCCTGACGTGCTAGAAAGATCTATAGGTGTTTGCCCAAAAGGTGTGGAGTTATTAGACACGTGCCCCTCCGCGAATGGTTCGTCATTGAATTGTGTCCTTTAACCGTACACTCAAACGCAACTTCATGGTACAGTTCATTTCACCAACGTCAGACATAAGACGTCAGGCATCCAGGAGGATCTTCAATGTCGAATCCCATTCGCTCAACCAGCCGCCGTGACTTCCTCAAAGTCTCCGGTACCCTAAGCCTCGCCGCCGGTATTGCTGCTTCCCTAGCAGCTTGTGGTGGTGGCACCACTAAGAAGAAGAAGGCCGGTGGCGCCACTGCTGACACCAGTAAGGCTAACAAAGATGGCGCCATTATTGCAGGTATCTCTTATGAGCTAGGCACCAACGGTTACGACCCGGCCACCACCAGCTCGGCCCTAACCATTGCTGCCAACTGGCACACCCTAGAGGGCCTAACCGAGCTAGACCCGGCTGACCGCACCGTCTACAACGCCCTAGCTAAGGAAACCCCCAAGAAGGTAGATGACACCACCTGGGAGGTCACCCTGCGTGATGGCGCCAAGTTCTCCGACGGCGCTGCGGTGACCGTTGAAGACGTTATCTTCTCCTACACTCGCGTACTCGACCCCGAGCTTAAGAGCCTGTACCGTTCGATGATCGGCTTCATCGACAAGGTAGAGAAGAAGGATGACAAGACCGTCACCTTCAAGCTAAAGCAGGCTTTCTCCCTAGTTCCCGAGCGCCTAAGCATCGTCAAGATTGTTCCCAAGGCCGCCGTCGAGAAGGACGCCAAGACCTTCGACCTCAACCCCATCGGCTCTGGCCCCTACAAGATGACCGACAACGGCTCCGCCAGCCAGAAGGTTGTCTTCGAGCGCAACGAAAACTACAACGGCCCGCGCCCGGCCCTGGCCAAGACCATGACCTGGCAGATTCTGCCCGACCCGGCCACCCGCACCAACGCCCTGACCTCGGCCACTGTACAGGCCATCGACTCTGTGCCCGCAGCTGACCTGGCTAACCTCAAGGCCCCCAACAAGGTCTCCACCGTGCAGGGCTTTGGTCTGCTGTTTGCCATGTTTAACCAGAACGGCAAGTTCAAGGACGTCAAGGCCCGCCAGGCCATCATGTATGCCATGGACTACAACAAGATCTGCGACAACGGCATGGCCAAGCTGGCCACCCCGGCCACCTGCTTCGTGCACAAGGCCCACGCCGACTACAAGCAGGCCAAGGTGGTCTACAAGTATGACGCCGCCAAGGCCAAGAGCCTGCTATCTGAAGCTGGCGTAACCGAGATCAAGGTGCTGGCCTCCAACCACGACTGGTTCTCCTCCGTGCGCGCCATCCTCAAGGAAAACTTCGAGGCCCTGGGCGTAAAGATCAGCTACGACGAGAAGAAGTCCTCTGACGTCTACAGCACCATCGACGGTGACCCCAACGCCTACGACGTACTGATCGCCCCCGGTGACCCCTCGGTCTTCGGTAACGACGCTGACCTGCTCATGCGCTGGTGGTACTCCACCGACGTGTGGACCGACAAGCGTATGCACTGGAAGGGCGCTGACAGCTACACCCAGGTTCAGGAAAAGCTCGACGCCGCCCTCAAGCTCACCGGCAACGACCAGAAGAAGGCTTGGGGCGAGATCTTCGACCTGCTCAGCGAGCAGGTGCCGCTGTACCCGATCTTCCACCGCAAGACTCCTACCGCTTACAACGGCGAGTCCCTGGTTAACTTCCGTCCGATCGCGATCACCGGTCTGTCCTTCGAGAACGTAGGTTCCACCAAGTAACGCTTCACTGGCTAAGTTAGCCACGCTGGCTTAGCTAGTAAGTTTTAGCGGCCAGGGTAGCGCTTAAGTAGGCATCGCCATTAAGTTGCGCCCTGGCCGCGCCCGCTAGGGGATTTGCGGCCCGGCCAGGTGGTTTGCTTGGTTTCCTGTGTGGTTCCTGCGTGGTGCAGCTGGTGGCCCTGTCAGGTGGTTCCTGTGTGGTGCAGCTGGTGGCCCGGCTGGGACGTTACTGGGCAGGGGAGGGGGGACGACGGCGTCGTCGGCCCCGCGCGCAAAGCTGGCTTAAAGGCTGGCTGGCCCCAAACCGGCAGGCCACAAGCCAGCAGACTCAAAGCCAGCCCACAAACAGGCAGGCCCGAAGCCAGCCCAAACTGACTAACCGACAAATCTCTTAGTAGTATTTGCCACTGTAGGCAAACAATCAATAGCACTTGCTATTAGACATCAGATGTCCGACAATAGACACAACGGCGGACCACAAACCTGCCGGGCGCACACGTGTCATAGAAGACGTGAACGCAAAAGCAAAGGAGCAAACTCGTGTCTAACCTGATACGCCTAATTGGCCGGCGCCTAATCGCGCTGCCATTCATGGTGGTTGGTGTGACCTTGCTGGTGTTCTTGGTAATGTCGCTTTCTCCCGCAGACCCGGCCGTTCTGGCCCTGGGAGAATCAGCCAGTCCAGAAGCACTAGCGCAGTATCGCACCGCTCATCACCTAGATGACCCCCTATTTCAACGATTCTGGGATTACCTAGTTAACCTCTGCCAAGGTGACCTAGGCCAATCATTCACCGGTAACGACATTACCGACCTAGTTAAAAACGCTTTCCCCATCACCTTGCAGCTAACCTTCATCGGTATGTTCCTGGCGGTAATCATCGCCCTGGTGCTGGGTATCATCGCCGCCCTTTACCGTGACCGCTGGCCCGACCAGGTCATCCGCGTCATCTCTATCGCCTCCCTGGCCACCCCCTCCTTCTGGCTGGCACTGCTCATGATCCAGTGGTGGTCGGACGTGCCCGGAGGCACCGGCACCTTCCCCTCAGTAATCACTGAGTGGATCCCCTTCGGAGACGAAGGCTACCTACGCCAAATCACCCTACCCGCCATCGCCGTCGCCCTACCCAACTCCGGGTCACTAACCCGTGTAGTGCGTACCGCCATGGTTGAAGAACTCGATAAAGACTACGTACGCACCGCCATTGGCGCCGGTATCCCCAAGAACATTGTGGTAGCCCGCAACGTGCTACGTAACGCCCTAATCACCCCGCTCACCGTGCTGGGCCTGCGCATCGGCTACGCCATGGGTGGAGCCGTGGTTATCGAAATGATCTTCAACATCCAAGGTATGGGCCAGTTGATCTTCCAGGGCATCACCCGTAACGACGTAAACATCGTTCAGGGCGTGTCCATCACCGTGGCCGCCGCCTTCATCATCATCAACATCATCGTTGACATGCTTTACGTACTGGTCAACCCGCGCATTAGGAGCGTGTGAGTGATGCGCCACCAAAAGAAACTAGACAAGGTAACTGCCCCTGCGGCGCGCTTCCAAGGATGGAAAGCCATGCCGCTGGGAAGCAAAATCGCAGTAGTGGTTCTGGTAGCGCTCGCGCTTATGGCCATACTCGCCCCCGAACTTGCTCCCTTCAAACCCGGCCAAAGCGGCCTGGCCAGCGTAGAGGAAGTAGTAACCCTCGACGACGGCACCGAAACCAACATCACCAGCCAGGCTGCCCCGCCTGGAGGCGACTTCATCTTCGGAACCGACGGCTCAGGTCGTGACGTGCTCTCCCGCATCATCTACGGTGCGCGAGTATCACTGGTAGTAGGTATCTCTGCTACCGCCCTGGCCCTGGCTGCGGCTGTAGTGCTCGGCGCTATCGCCGCCACCGGCCGCAAATGGATCGCCGAAGCCTTGATGCGCACCCTGGACGTAGTCATGTCCTTCCCCGGTATTGCGCTTGCGGCTGTGCTGGTGCTGGCGCTGAGCGCCACGCTACCTACGCTGCCAGTGGTGGTGGTCTCCATCGCGGTTTGTATGTGCCACAGTTAACCCGTGTGGTGCGAGCCAATATCATCTCCCAGTTCGGAGAAGACTATGTGGCTGCCTCCAAGGTAATGGGTGCCTCGGTGCCCTGGATCTTGTTCAAGCATGTAGCTCGCAACTGCATCGCCCCGATCATGGTTTTCGCCACGGTTTTGGTGGCAGACGCGATCGTATTTGAGGCTTCACTAAGCTTCGTGGGCGCAGGCATCAAGGCCACCAACACACCTACCTGGGGCAACATGCTCTCTGAAGGTAAGGCCCTGCTGCTCAGTGGTCACTGGTGGGTGACTTTCTTCCCCGGCCTGTTCATCCTGATCACCACCTTGTGCCTAAACGTCTTGTCTGAAGGCCTAACTGACGCTATGGCCTCGCCGCGCATCCGTTCGCGCGCCGACGTCGAAGCTGACGAAGCCGCCTTAGAAGAAGTCGCTGGTGAAGGCCACGGCAAGAATGGCGAGCTGGTGACCGAAAAGAGCATTTTCGAGTCCTCCTACCCCGAGATTCGCCGTCCTGAGGTGCAAGAGCACGTATCTCTAAGCGAGCGCCTAAACCAGCTGCGCGACTCTGAGCTCAAGCGCCGCGACCGCCTGGTTTACGCCACCCCCGAACAGGAGCCAGTGCTGGAGGTTAAAAACCTGTCCATCGCCTTCCCTGCCCAGCACGGTGACGTCAACATTGTTGACAACGTCTCCTTCTCGGTGCGCCCGGGTGAAACCATGGGTCTGGTGGGTGAATCCGGTTGCGGTAAGTCCATCTCCTCCATGGCGGTTATGGGCCTGCTCCCGCCCAGCGCCCGCATCAGCGGTGAAATCCTGTTCAAGGGCAAGAACATCTTGGAGATGACCCCGCAGCAGCACAATGACCTGCGTGGCCACGAAATGAGCATGATCTACCAGGACGCGCTCAGCTCGCTTAACCCCTCCATGCTGATCAAGGCCCAGATGAAGCAGCTAACTCGACGCGGGGGTACCCGCAGCGCTGAGGAACTGCTGGAACTGGTGGGTCTAGACCCGGTGCGTACCCTGCAAAGCTACCCGCACGAGCTCTCCGGCGGTCAGCGTCAGCGCGTACTGATCGCTATGGCCCTGACCCGCGACCCGGCGCTGGTGATCGCTGACGAGCCCACCACCGCCCTGGACGTAACCGTGCAAAAGCAGGTGGTTGACCTGCTCAACAAGCTGCGTGAAGAGCTCGGCTTCGCAATGGTCTTCGTCTCTCACGACCTGGCGCTGGTGGCCAAGCTGGCTCACCGCATCACGGTTATGTACGCCGGCCAGGTGGTTGAGCAGGCTGAAACCATGGAGCTGCTAACCAACCCCACCCACGAATACACCCGTGGCCTGCTCGGTGCGGTGCTCTCCATTGAGGCTGGCTCCAACCGTCTGCACCAGGTGCGCGGCACCGTGCCCTCGCCGCGTGAGTTTGTCGACGGCGACCGTTTCGCCCCGCGCTCTAGCCACCCCGAGGTTGGGCTACACACACCCGCCCTGTACTCAAGCCGGTTGATGGCAACCCCAACCACGTGTTTGCTATCACCCCTGAGCTTGAGGCGCTGCTGAAGAAAGAGGCAAAGTGATGAGCCAGGCATGGGACCCCAAAGATCCGGTAGTTGAACTACGCAACGTCAACGTCATCCACAAGTCACGTACCGGTGGGCTTTTCCACCCTGACACGGTGCACGCGGTTAACGATGTTTCGCTAACCATCAGCCGTGGCCAAACCCTGGGAATCGTGGGTGAATCTGGTTGTGGTAAATCCACCACCGCCCGCGTAATGGTGGGTTTGCAGCCCATCACCAGTGGTGAGGTGCTGTTCAAGGGCCGCAAGCTCACCCACTCCAAGGCTGACCGGCGCGATCTGGGCCGCTCCATTTCGGTAGTGTTCCAGGACCCGGCCACCGCCTTGAACCCGCGCATGATCGTGCACGACACCCTAATTGACCCGCTTAACGTACACGGCATTGGTTCACCCAAGGACCGCGAGGCGCGCGTACGTGAGCTGCTGGAACTGGTTGGTTTGCCGCTAAGTGCCCTGGATGTGTTGCCGCGCCAAATCTCCGGCGGTCAGCGTCAGCGTGTGGCTATCGCCCGTGCGCTGGCTTTGGACCCCGACATTATCGTGGCCGATGAGCCCACCAGTGCTTTGGACGTGTCGGTGCGCGCCCAGGTGCTCAACCTACTACAGGATCTAAAAGCCTCGCTGGGTTTGGGCCTGGTTTTCATCTCCCACGACATCAACACGGTGCGCTATGTATCTGACCGTATTGCAGTTATGTACTACGGCAAGATCATTGAAGAAAACACCACCCAGGAAATCTTTGCTCACCCCAAAGATGCCTACACCCGCAAGCTGCTTTCAGCTGTGCCTTCGCTTTTGAACGACGCGGGGCCTAAGGCGTCCCCGGCGGCCTAAGCACAGCTAAAAGATCAGATAATTTCCACTAAAAAGAATCGCAGGAACAATCATGGATAAGCGTTTCACCGGTATGATTCCGCCGGTCGTAACCCCCTTCACCGCTGAAGGCGAAGTTGACCTAGAAGCCCTAGACCGCGTCATTGAGCACCTGATCGAGGGAGGCATGAACGGCCTGTTCATCCTCGGCTCTTCAGGTGAGGTGGCCTACCTAAACGACGCCCAGCGCGACGCCGTCACTGCTCGCACCGTAGCCACCGCTGCCGGCCGCGTGCCGGTGCTGGTAGGTGCCATTGAAACCACCGCCAAGCGCGTCATTGACCGGGCCCTGCGCGCCCAGGAGCTAGGCGCCGACGCTATTGTGGCCGCCGGCCCCTTCTACGCCCTGCCCAGCGCCGCTGAAGTAGCCGACCACTTCCGCGCCATCCACGCCGCCATCGACCTGCCCCTGTTCGCCTACGACGTGCCCGTGCGTCTAGGTGGCCCTAAAAGCTTAGCCGCGACATGCTGGTTGAGCTGGGTAAGGAAGGCGTAATCGTAGGTGTTAAGGACTCCTCTGGCGACGACGTCGGCTTCCGTCGCCTGGTGGCTGCCAACGAGGCCGCCGGTCACCCCTTAAGCCTGCTAACCGGCCACGAGTGCGTGGTTGACGGCATGTTGCTGCTAGGTGCCGACGGCGCCGTGCCCGGCTACGGCAACGTAGACCCCCGTTCCTACGCGCAGCTGCTTGAAGCCGCGCGTGCCCACGAGTGGGACAAGGCCCGCGAGATTCAGGACCGTATCTGCGCAGGCTTCGAGATCGTGTTCGCGGTTAAGGGCCAGGGTGCTGACGGCACCGGTATCCCCGCGTTCAAGACCGCCATGGAGGCTGTAGGTGTACTAGACAATGCCTACATGGCTCCGCCGGTTAAGGCGCTAGAAGGCGAAAACCGTCAGCGCGTAATCGACATTGTGCACGCCGTGGGTCTGGCCTAGTTAAGGCCTGCGTATGGCCGGACCTGATTTATTTGGGTCCGGCCATTTGCGTAACTGCCGGTAGCTGCGCCGGATAGAAGGAAAATCATGCAAAAACTTGTTGTGGGAATTGACTTAGGCGGCACCAAAATGGCTGGCGCCCTGGTTGATAGTGAGGGCAACCTAGTTGGCCCCATCCTTAAAGTACCTACCCCCGCCCATGACGGGCGCGCGGCCATGCTTGACGCTATCGCTGAGCTGGCGGGCAAAGTTATTGCTGCGGGCACCACCAACACCGGTGCATGGACCATTGCCGGGGTGGGGATCGGCACGGCTGGGGTAGTGGATGTAACCACCGGCTCTATCGTGGCCTCCACCGACGCCATCAGTGAATGGGCCGGCACCCAGGTGCGTGAAGGGGTAGGGCAGCGTCTTAAAGAAGCTGGCTATAACGTGCCCATTCACGTTGAAAACGATGTGGACGCTCACGCCGGCGGGGAAGCTTGGCTGGGAGCTGGACGCGGGGCCCGCTGCGCCATTGTGGTGGCCGTGGGCACGGGCGTAGGCGGCGCCGTCGTAATTGACTGCCAAACCTGGCGCGGCACCCACCACCTAGCCGGGGACCTGGGCCACTTCCCAGCCGTTGGGGCGCAAGGCGAGCCGTGTACCTGCGGGCGCTTTGGTCACCTCGAAGCGATCAGCGCCGGCCCCCAAATTTACCGGCGCTACCTGGCCCTAGGCGGAGACGCGCAGGTCAGCGGCACCCGTGAGCTAGAAACTCGGGCTGAAGCCGGCGATGAACTAGCCGCGCAGGTTTACCGCGACTCAGCCCAGGCGCTAGCAAACGTGCTGGTGGGGCTGGCTTACACGCTTGACCCTGACTGCATCATTATTTCGGGCGGCCTAGCTAACGCCGGCAAATGCTGGTGGGGCCCGCTGCAGGAAACCTTTAAGGCCCAGCTCAGTGGGCCACTGGAAAATCTAGAACTCGTAAGCGCCCAGCTGGGCTCCACCGCCCCCATTGTGGGAGCCGCGCGCGGAGCTTGGCAGTTAATTAACTAGGAGAAAATTGTGACTAACGTAATTGAGCAGCTCAAAGGCGGTTTGATCGCCTCGGCGCAGGCTTATCCGGGTGAGCCTATGCGTGACCCGCGCACCATGGACCAGATCGCCCAGGCTTGCGTGCTAGGTGGGGCCGTGGCTATCCGCGCCCAGGGGCTAGCTGACCTGGCCCTTATCAACCAGCACGTGGATGTGCCCGTGATTGGTTTGTGGAAAGACGGTCACGACGGCGTCTTTATCACCCCCACGCTCACTCACGCTGTGGCTGTGGCCGCCACCGGCAGCCAGATTGTGGCTATTGACGGCACCCGCCGCCCGCGTCCCGATGGGCGCAGCTTCGCCCAGACGGTAAGCGAACTAAAGGCTGCTTTTCCGCAGGTGCTGGTGATGGCTGACTGTGGCAGCGTGGATGACGCTAAGGCCTCCCAGGATGGGGGAGCGGACCTAGTGGGCACCACCCTAGCGGGTTACACCGGTGAGCGGCCCAAGACTGAAGGGCCCGACTGGGAGGTGATTGAGCAGGTGCTAAACATTGCGCAGGTGCCTGTTATCGCCGAAGGACGTATTCACACTCCCGCTCACGCCGCCCAGGCGATCCAAATGGGGGTCCACGCAGTGGTGGTTGGAACCGCCATTACCCACCCCACCAGCATCACTTCATGGTTTGTAGGTGCTGTAAAAAACGTGCAATAAGCCTGCGATCGTGTTCTAATAAGGACATATAAGCGTATATTCTCAATCGCATGGCGTGTAGAAGGTGACAGATTAGCGCAATATGCGTACCGTTTGTCATACGAGACGCCGCCGGCGAATCCCTACCATTCCGGATGGAGAACACTATGTCCGTCAACCGCACTGAGCTGATTGCTGCAATTGCCGAGCGCGCTAACCTGACCAAGACCGAGGCCGAGGCTTTCCTGTCTGCTTTCCAGGACGTCTTGGTTGAGAACGTTGCTAAGGGTGAAGCCGTGAAGATCACCGGCCTAATGGGTATCGAGCGCGTTGAGCGTGCGGCCCGCACTGGCCGTAACCCCCGTACCGGTGAGGAAATCCAGATTCCCGCTGGTTACGGCGTTAAGCTAACCGTCGGCTCCACCTTGAAGAAGGCTGTAGCCAACAACTGATTGCGCCCAGGCGCAGTTAACACAGGGCAGTACCCGCGCGGTGCTGTCCTGTTTTGCTTTTACGACCCGGATATTTTTCCCTGCTGGGCTTTGGCGCGCGGCTGCGGCGACTGCGCCTAGGCTGGCTGCGTGTAGCGCCGGGGCTGGCTGCGTGGCGCTTGGCTGCGGCGCGGGCGCCGGCTTTAAAGGGGGCGACGGCGCACTTTGTTAGCCCCTATGACGCGCGCTAACACTGTCCTAGTCATGTGTTAGCACCCGGTTAAAGCCCCGCTGCCTACCCGATGTTTTTAGCCCGGCAAATGCCCTCCAGGGAGCCTTAAAAGGCCTATAGGGGACCTAAATTCATCCCAGCGAATGAGGCCTCAGCAGCCTAAACGTGTTCAAAATTGCTTTATGAGCATAGCCACCCCTTCCAGCAACCCCACCCAGAGCCCAAACGCCCTGGATATGGTGGGTTTGGTTAAAGTTTTTGGATCCAAGGTAGCGGTCGATAACCTTTACTTATCAATCCCTACGGGATCTATTTACGGCGTCGTCGGCCCTAACGGGGCGGGCAAAACCACCACCTTGTCAATGACCACGGGCCTACTAACCCCAGATCACGGCAAAGCCTACGTTTTAGGCGTAGATGTGTGGGCGCAACCCCGCCGGGCCAAAGGACTACTAGGGGTGCTGCCAGACGGGCTACGCACTTTTGACCGCCTTAGCGGCGCAGAACTACTCACCTACTGCGGCCTGCTGCGCGGCATGGAGCGTGAACAGGTGCTCAAACGCACCCAGCAGCTTCTATTGGCCCTGGGCCTAGCCGACACCGGCAACAAGCTGGTGGCCGACTACAGCGCAGGCATGCGCAAAAAAATTAACCTAGCCTGCGCCCTCATCCACGCCCCCAGCGTGCTGGTGCTAGATGAGCCTTTCGAAGCGGTAGACCCGGTTTCAGCCCAAGCCATTATCCAGATCCTGCACGAGTTTGTCTCACGCGGGGGTACCGTTGTGCTCTCCAGCCACGTGATGGATACGGTGGCCAAGCTGTGCACACATGTGGCCGTAATCAATGCCGGGCGAGTAGTGGCCTGCGGAACAGTGGCGCAGGTGGCTGACGGCATGGACCTCAATGAGCGTTTCGTGCAGCTAGTGGGCGGACCCATGCAACACGAGGAGATGACATGGTTGCAACCCTCGTCAAATTAAGGTGGCGCCTAACCATTAATAGCCTGCGCGGCGTCTGGTGGAAAATCCTGCTTGAAGCCTGGCTATTTCTAAACCTATTCGCATTTTTAGCTTTTGCTATTGGCGGCCTAATTGCTTTAGGTATGCTGGGCTGGCGCTACACCCCGCAGGTTTTAAGTGTACTAGTAACCCTAACTGTTACTGGCTGGCTTATTTTCCCGCTACTAATAACCGGTGCAGATAACTCTTTAGAGCCGCGCCAATTACGCCTCTGGGTAGTACCTTCACGTAAATTAGCGGCCGGGTTAATTGTGGCAGCCGGGGCGGGCGGCCCGGGAATATTACCGGCCTGGTGCTACTAACCACGGTTATTACCTGGCTGCTACACGGCAGCGTAGCGGCAGCAGCATTTGCCCTAGTCAATATGGTGCTGGCCTGGCTAACTGCAGTGATCGGCTCTAGGGTGGCTGGTTACTGCGGCCGCGCTTGGCTATCGACGTCGCAGCCGGGAACTGGTTACCAGCTTTGGCATATTGCTGATTATTGGTTTAGCGCAGCTACCCAACCTATTTTTTTAGTCTGCATTTGGATAGCAGCCTTAGCGGCTGGCTGAAGCTGGCACGCTACAGTCAATACCTGCCTACCGCTTGGGCGGGCGCTGCACCAGCTCAGGCAGCTAGTGGAAACTATCTGCTAGCAACTGCCTTTACAGTGTCTAGTGCGCTGCTGGTAGGGGGCCTGTACTGGCTCTGGCAGCGCGCGCTTAATAAAGCCATGACCGCTAATGTGACCACTAATGATAAGGGCGCAGGTAAAAACAGTGAACTTAGTAAAGTGTTTGCTGCGCAAGAATTCTTTACTAAATTCATGCCCTCCCCGGCGGCCACGGTTTGCGCGCGCAGCCTGCGCTATTTAGTGCGTGATTTTAGGCTGCGAATATCATTTATAGCCTGCATATTTATGATCGTGCTGTTTATGGTGGTGTTTATTGGTCAAGCACAGCGCTCTGGCAGCGCAATTATGGTCTATTTTGCCTCACTGATGATATCCATAGTTATGGGTTTATCTGTGGCAGATGATTTAGCTACTGACTCCACCGCCATTCATACCTCCCTACTAAGCGGTATTAGCGGCCTGCATGAGCGCCTAGGGCGCCTGGCGGCAACGGCGATCTGGCAGCTGCCGCTGGTATTGGTGGTTAGTCTGATCATGCCGCTGCTTTCCAATCAGGCCAAACACTTACCCATTTTGCTGGGGCTGAACCTGGCCGTGTGGGGAGTAGTGGTAGGCGTGGCCCAAATTCTGGCAGTGGTTTTCCCCTACCAAACCAACCCGCCTGAAGCTAGCCCGTTTAATGCCAAAGGCAGTGGAGCTGACGCGCTGCTGGCTTCACTAGCTCAGATGGGTTCAATGCTGGCTTCTATGCTTTTGGTAACCCCCACCATTGCCCTGAGCGTTTACTGCGGCGTTAGCGAAAACTTCCAGTTGGCCTGGCTTTGCGTGGTTCTGGGAGTGGTTAATGCGCTGGTTGTGATGGTTGTAGGTGTACGTATGGGCGGCAAGCTGCTAGATGGGCGCTGGGCGCGACTGTTGTTCACCATTTCGCAGTGGCCTGGTCACACTCAAAGCTAGGGTTTGACGACGGCGCTGGCTAATGCGGGCTGTGAGCTTATGTTCACAGCCCGCATGTGTATGACCCTATTCACTTTAATGATAGAAGTTGATCGATTGGGTTATAATTTAATCGAAGTTAATCATCTGATTTCATTCGTTACATCATTGGAGATGGACATGGAAGTTGTTGTTCTACCTGACGCCCAAGCTATCGCTGAGCGCGCCGCAGACGCCATCGAAGCCGTCCTAGTGGCTAAGCCCAACGCGGTTTTGGGTACCGCCACCGGTTCTAGCCCGCTACCGCTCTATGACGAGCTAGTGCGCCGCAACCAAGCAGGCAAGCTATCTTTCAAGGACGTCACCGGCTACATGCTGGACGAATATGTAGGCCTGCCCGTTGACCACTACGAGCGCTACGCCAACTTCATGGAACGCAACCTGCGCTCGCGCACCGACATGGCTCCCGGCGCCCTACACGGCCCTGACGCCCTAAACCTGACCCGCAGGCCGCTTGCGACGACTATGAGCGCGCCCTGGCTGAGGCTGGTTACGCCGACGTGCAGATTCTAGGTATCGGCTCTGATGGTCACATTGGCTTCAATGAGCCTGGCGGCCCGCTAGACTCGCGCACCCACCTCGATAAGCTCACCGAGCAGACTCGCCGCGACAACTCGCGTTTCTTCGATAACGACATCAACAAGGTGCCCACCATGTGCATCACCCAGGGCCTGGCCACCATCATGGAAGCCCGCAAACTAGTGCTGATCGCCACCGGTGAGAACAAGGCTGAGGCTATTAAGCACCTAGTTGAGGGTGAAGTAAGCGAGCAATGGCCGGCCACAGTAATGCAGCGTCACCCCGACGCCCTGGTGCTGCTAGATGCCGCTGCCGCCTCCAAGCTGAGCAAGTAACGCCGCCACAAGCCACTGAGGGGCGGCACAGCCCGCTTCAGATGTCGTTCCCCCAGTCCCAAACAGCCGCTGCCCGCATTTGTTGGCAGCGGCTGCGGCGTTATTGGGCTAGGTGGCGCCAGGATCTGCGATCAGCTTGGCAAGCAGTTGTGGCAATGCCATGAGCGGGGCGGTGGGTTTGAGTGTTGTGCCAGGGGAGCGGGGCGGCACACTTGAGCGTTGCGCCAGGGGCGACGTCGTAAGTGGGCAAAGCCACTGGTGAGGTTAAGGCGGGCTAGACCCCAGGAAATCTGGCGGTTTTCGGGGGATAGCCAGCCCTAAAAGCAGCCTAACCACCCTCTAAGTTAGTGCCCCTGTAATGACGCCTACACCGCTGAGAGCGTGATGACAAAGGTTAAAGCCCCAAGGGGACATAAAATTACAGCTATGAGTGAGCCTTTGGACCCCATGGAACCCGGCGGTAGCCCCAGCCAGTCAGCTGGGACCGCAGTTTTGGGAGCGCGAAGAGCTCCGCTCCACTGACGACGGCGACGCAGACCGCTTCGCCCACTATGTACGTAAAGACAAGATCGCTGCTGCCGCCGCCTCTGGACGTCCCGTAGTGGCCCTATGTGGCAAGGTATGGCGCCCTCAGCGTGACCCTGCCGCCTACCCGGTGTGCCCCACCTGCAAGTCAATCTACGAGCAGATGAGCCAGTCCCCAAAAGGTAACGGCCCCAGGCGCCCGCGTTTCCCGTTCGGCGGCCGGGGCTAAAAGCCGAGGTTAAGGCCGGGGCTGAAAGCCGGGGCTAAGGCTTGGAGCTAAAACCCGGGCCTAGAAGCCTGGGCTAAAAGCGCCTTCAACTAGAAGCTGCGACTGTCTCAAAACTGTAAATCTGCGCACCGGGGCCCAGCCCCGGGCGTTAGATTTTTGGGCCCAAAATCAGGGGGCGGTGTGCAAAGCCCGCTGCAATTGGAGGCACAGCGCGCCTTAGTGGGCTGGCCTGACAGTGCACTAAGGTCGCAGCCAGGGCTCCGGGCCGCCAGCGCGCCAAGACCACAGACACGCGGCGCCGGCAGCGCCCCAAAACATAGGACGCGCCGAAAAAAGCAAAACCATTAGCCTCACCCCGGTTGGGGGTAGCCTTGTGCAGGCCCCAACCGCGCTAAGCGTGCTAATTTATTGGCTTAATTCATTTATGTGGCTTGATTTATGAGAGGGATCGGTAAAAATTGGTTCAATTGCGCCGTTGGCAGCGTGAAGCTTTCGCCACATACATGTCTAGCCAGCCCCAAGACTTCCTGGCGGTAGCCACCCCCGGCGCAGGTAAAACCACTTTCGCGCTAACCCTGGCTAGCGAGCTCATACGCACCGGTGAGGTACACAAGCTAACCATCGTGGCCCCCACCGAGCACCTCAAATACCAGTGGGCAGCCTCAGCCGCCCGCTGGGGGCTACGTATTGACCCCACCTACTCCAACTCTGGTGGGGGAGCAGGCAGCAACTTCGACGGCGTCGCCCTAACCTACGCGCAGGTAGCCTCCAACCCTAACCTGCACCGCGCCCGCACCAGCGCCAGCCGCACCCTGGTGATCCTAGACGAGGTGCACCACGCCGGAGACGCGCTGAGCTGGGGAGACGCAATCTATGAAGCATTTAGTGGGGCCCGCCGTCGCCTGAGCCTAACCGGTACCCCCTTCCGCAGTGACACCGCCGCCATCCCCTTCGTCACCTACGCCCCCGATGCCAACGGCATCAGGCGCTCACAAGCCGACTACACCTACGGCTACGCTGACGCGCTAGCCGAAAACGTGGTGCGCCCAGTTATTTTCATGTCCTACTCAGGCCAAATGCGTTGGCGCACCAAAGCCGGCGACGAGGTCTCAGCCCGCCTAGGCGAGCCGCTAACCAAAGACCTAGAATCCCAAGCCTGGCGCACCGCCCTAGACCCCGCTGGGGAGTGGATCCCCGCCGTCCTGGCCGCAGCTGACCAGCGCCTTAGCGAAATTCGCCGGCAAATCCCTGACGCCGGCGGCCTAGTGATCGCCACCGACCGTGAAAAAGCTCGCGCCTACGCACGCCAACTAGCCGCCATCACCGGCGAAAAACCCACGGTGGTGCTCAGTGACGACAATGGCGCCTCAGAAAAAATCGAGCAGTTCTCCGCCAGCAACCAGCGCTGGATGGTGGCCGTACGCATGGTTTCCGAAGGCGTGGACGTGCCGCGCCTAGCGGTAGGGGTGTACGCCACCTCCACCTCAACCCCACTGTTCTTCGCCCAGGCCATTGGGCGTTTCGTGCGTGCGCGCCGGCCTGGAGAAACCGCCAGCGTGTTCCTGCCTTCAGTCACCCCGCTGCTGGCGCTCGCGGCAGAGCTGGAAACTGAGCGCGACCACGCCCTAGATCGGCCCGCTAAAGAAGATGACGTACAAGACCTGTTCGCTAATCCTGAAGATAGGCTAATTGCCGCCGCTAACCGGGAAGAAAAAGCCTCTGACGCGCTACTTCCCGGCTTTGAGGCCATGGATTCCACCGCTGAATTTGACCGGGTACTTTTCGACGGCGGCGAGTTTGGTACTGGCGCCATGGTCGGTAGCGTGGAGGAACAAGAGTTTTTGGGGATCCCAGGTTTGCTTGATGCCTCCCAGGTGAGCCAGATTTTAAAGGCCCGCCAGGCTGAGCAGGTTAAAACCCAAAAACGTTCACAGGCCGCCGCCGCCCAGAGAGCAGCTAACGCCGGCATTGAGGATGCCCGCCAGCGTGACGCGGCCCGTAAAGAGCTCAGCCAGCTGGTTTCTAGCTGGGCGCGCCGCTCGGGGCAAAGCCACGGGTCGGTGCACGCTGAGCTGCGTAGAGTCTGCGGAGGCCCGGAGGTGGCGCAGGCGACGACGACGCAGATCCGCACCCGGGTCGATACCTTGCGTAAGTGGTTTGTGGGCCGACGCTAAAACCACGCGCAGCCAGGTCGCGTGGGCTACGCCAGATACGCGCTTGTGGCGCGCGGCAAACACCTGGCCGCGCCGGCTGTGGCGGCTGCGCCGCGAGCGCCTAAAACAGCAAGTGGCGGTGGATTTGCATCCACCGCCACTATTTATGCGGGAGCTCAGCTTTAGCGCTCAGCGCTACCCATGGTTTTGGTCAGCGCTGGCCTTAGCCCCGGTCAGCCCCGGGGTGCTGGCTTTGCTCAGCCCTGCTTGGTTTCACGTGAATCAAGATTCACGCGACGGGTAGGAATAGCGATTTCACCTTCGCTCAGGCGCCAGGCCTGGTAGGGCAGCTGGGCGCGGGCGGCACGGTGACGCTCAGCAGCGCGGGTGAGGGCGCCGTCGTCGTAGTGCTCAGGCAGGATGTGACCCTTTTCCACCAGCTGTACCTGCAGTGGGCGGGCCTGGTTGCGTTCCAGCTCAGCCTCAGCGGCCTCGGGGTCAAGGGCGCTGATCAGTAGCTCTTCGGTGGCGGAACCGTCAATGATCACGCGGCCAGCGGTCTTGCGGCCACCCACACTGGACTTACCGCCACTAGACTTCTTAGCTACCTTTTCCATCTCGCCGGCGCTGTTTTCGCGCTCAACCATCTTGTACACCAGCGCAGCCGTGGGCACGCCTGAGCCGGTAACCAGCTTGGTACCCACACCGTAGATGTCTACCGGGGCCGCACCCAGTGCAGCGATAGCGTATTCATCCAGGTCAGAGGTGACCACAATCTTGGTGTCGGGGCAGCCTAGGGAGTCTAGCTGGGCGCGTACCTTGAAGGCCTCGGCCACCAGGTCACCAGAGTCTAGGCGCACGGCACCTAAAGTGCCCCCAGCGGCCTTGGCTGCGTCAACAGCGCGCTGTACGCCGCGCGCAATGTCGTAGGTGTCAACCAGGATGGTGGTGCCCACGCCCAGGGAGGCGATCTGGGAGTCAAAAGCGGTGCGTTCGTCGTCGTGCAGCAGCGTGAAAGCGTGGGCGGAAGTACCTACGCAACGGATGCCGTAACGCATCCCAGCTTCCAGGTCACTGGTGGAGGTGAAGCCGGAAACCACGGCGGCGCGGGCGGCGGAAACGGCGGCGTCCTCGTGAGTACGCCGGGCCCCAAAGTCCATGCAGGGGCGTCCGTGGGCGGCGATAGTCATACGTGAGGCGGCGGAGGCCACGGCGCAGTCGTGGTTGAAAATGCTTAGCGCCATGGTCTCAATGATGCAGGCCTGGGCGAAGTCAGATTCAACGGTTAGCAGGGGAGAACCCGGGAAGTAGCATTCACCCTCGCCGTAGCCGTAAATGTTGCCGTCAAAGTGGAAGTTTTCCAGGTAGTTGATCGTGGCCTTGTCAACAATGCCCTGATCGGATAGGAAACGTAGCTGCTCTGGCTCAAAATGGAAGTTTTCCAGAGCTTCAAGAAAACGCCCGGTGCCGGCAACCACGCCAAAGCGACGTGAAGGGGGCATCGAGCGTCCAAAGATCTCAAACACACTGCGGCGTTTGGCGGTACCATCTGCCAGCGCAGCTTGCAGCATGGTCAATTCATACATGTCGGTCAGAAGTGCCGTACTCATGGCTTAACTTTAGCCACACCTTAAGGATTTTGCAGTGTCTTGGGGATAACTCCCGATTCCCTAAAGTGCTTTGTGTGGCTGGGTAAAGTACAAGCTCACAGCGTTTTTGGTGACGTTAGTAAGGTTTAGCTATGTTGGCGCACGCTTTCGTTCAAGTTTCAACGCGCCCGGCGGTGTCTGTTATCACTGATAAGAAAAGTGCTTATTAAAGCCAGAATCGACTAGGGTCTAATGACGTGAATGACGCACCGATTGGTATTTTTGATTCAGGAGTTGGAGGACTGACGGTAGCGCGTGCAATCCTCGATCAGCTGCCTGGTGAGCGTTTGCTTTACATCGGTGACACCGCTAATAGTCCGTATGGGCCTAAGCCTTTGGAACAAGTGCGTTCTATGGCTTTGAACGTGATGGATGAGCTGGTTGACTCGGGCGTAAAAATGCTGGTTATTGCCTGTAATACCGCCACGGCAGCAGCTTTGGATGAGGCGCGTGAGCGGTACACCAAAGGGATGGGCATTCCGGTTATTGAGGTGATTTCTCCGGCAGCGCGCACAGCGGCAGCTTTGACTCGTTCAGGGCGTGTTGGTGTGATTGCCACGGCGGGAACGGTTAACTCTGGGGCCTACGCGCGGGCTTTGCAGGGTATCCCGGGCTTGAACTTAACTCAGCAGGCTTGTCCGCGTTTTGTGCAGTTGGCTGAGGCTGGGATTACTACCGGCCCGCAGGTGCTGGATGTGGCTAAGGAGTATCTGGAGCCATTGCAGGCGGCAGCGGTGGACACTTTGGTGTTGGGCTGTACGCATTATCCGTTGCTGGCTGGGCCGATTAGTTACGTTATGGGGCGTAATGTGGCTTTGGTTTCTTCTAGCGAGGAGACTGCGAAGGATGTTTATCGTGAGCTAGCTGCCCGCGATTTGCTGCATTCTGACACTCAGGCTGCGGTGGGCTCTGGTGACGACGACGGCGCAGCTGGCACGGGTGCGGCAGGCGGCGTGGCTGGCTCTGCTGCTTTTGGGGCCGACGGCGCTGCTCAAGGCGCTGCGGGTGCTGCGGCTGCGGGCGGCTCTGGCGTGGCCAGCGGCAGGGCATCTAGCAGTGAGGTGGCCAGTGGGCACGAGTTTAGGGCTACTGGCGATCCGGTAGCTTTCCAGGTGCTTGCCAAGCGTTTCTTAGGACCAGTGGTGGGTCAGGTACGTCAAGCTCATGCCGCAGGTGGCACGGGCGTGAAGAATTTAGATAGGGAGATTCGCGAGTGAAGCTCACGATTGTAGGTTGCTCAGGCTCGATGTCTGGACGTAAGTCCAGCGCATCAAGCTACCTGGTGCAGGCATGGGGGCCTAACACCAAGTTGCAATTGCCAGGTACCGAAAAAATGCGGTTAGTGGTTGACGATGATTTAGCAGCCATAAATTGTGCTGTGGCCCCTGAGGTCACGAACGCACAGCCTGATGCGGGCAATGACCAGCGACTGTGGTCTGTAGTACTTGATTTTGGGCCGGGCTCTATGGGCCAGCTGCTTAACTACCTGGACCCAGCTGATCTGGATGCAATCTGTATTTCGCACTGCCACGCCGACCACATGGTGGATCTGGTGGGTATGCATGTTTATCGCCGCTGGCGCCCTGAGGGCGCGCTAGGGCCGGTGCTGTGTATTGGCCCTAGCACCACCTGTGAGCGTCTGCGTGGGGTCGACGGCGCCGCTAGCTACGAGGATTACCGCACAGAGTTCTCCTTTGTCACCGCCGTACCTGGCCGTTCCACGCAGATTGGCCCGTTCACGGTGACGCCGTTTGCGGCCCTACACCCGGTTGAGGCCTACGGTTACCTGGTGCAAGGCCCCAGCGAGGATGACCCCACCAAGCAGGTGACTTTAGCTTTCACCGGCGACACTGACCTGTGTGAAGGCATGAGCCAAATGGTTAGTGGGGGAGTGGACCTGCTACTAGCTGAGGCGGCCTTCGTGGAGGGACGCGACGTGCTACGCGGTATGCACCTAACCGGCTACCGCGCCGGCCAGCTGGCTAGCGAGGCTAACGCCGGGCAGCTGGTGTTGACCCACATCCAGCCTTGGACCTGCCATGATGTGCCTCTAGCTGAAGCGCGCCAGTCCTTCACTGGCCCGGTTTACGACGCCCAGCCTGGACGCAGCTGGAGCCTATAGACGGGCAAATAAACGTAGGCGCTGGGGCGGTTGCCGCCCCAGCGCCTAGTTTTCCGGTATACATTAGCGCCGCGCTTTAGCTATGTATCAGCGCACCACGCTTTGGGTACGTATTTAAGGCCAAATCGCCGCGCTTTAGCCCTGGTTTAGCCCTGGTTTAGCTCTGGTTTAGCCTTGGTTTAGAACAGCTGGGCTAGCTGCGGGGCTAGGGCCCGCAGGGCCTGGCCTCGGTGAGAGATAGCGTTCTTCTCAGCGGCGCTCATTTGGGCGCTGGTGCGCCCCTGGCCACCGGGCTCATCCTCCTGGTTGGGCACAAAAATCGGGTCATAGCCAAAGCCACCCTCACCAATGCTTTGGTGTAGCAGGCGCCCATACATGCGGTGTTCTTCAACCACTACGCGTCCTTTTTGGTCCGCGCTTTCGGGCACCACCAGCACTGCTGCGCAGGTAAAGTTAGCGCCCCGGTGTGGGTCTTTTACGTCCGAGAGCTGATCGAGCAGCAGCTGCAAGTTAGCTGCGTCGTCGCCGTGATGACCGCACCAGCGGGCCGAGAAAATCCCCGGCGCCCCACCTAAAACATCCACGCATAGCCCTGAATCGTCGGCCACCGCCGGCAAGCCAGTAGCCTGGGCTAGCGCATTAGCTTTAATGGTGGCGTTGGCGGCAAAAGAAATACCATCCTCAACCGGTTCGGGCACCTGCAAATCAGCGGCGCTAATAACACTGGCAGGGTCAAAATCAGCTATCGCCTGCGCTAAAATCTCGCGAAACTCCGCCAGCTTGCCCTGATTGTGGGTGGCCAGCACCAGTTTTGCCCCCTGGGGTACAGCTACAACCATGTCACAAACCCAAATCGCTAAGGCGAGCCACGCCGTCGTCGGCAGCCAGGGCGGCCTGCTGCAAACGTGCCAAAGTGGCGTTACCCTGGGCCGCTAGCTCCAGCAGGCTATCTAGCTCAGCGCGGTCAAAGGGGGGCGTGCTCAGCGGTGCCCTGAATTTCAATGAACTTACCGGAGCCGGTCATAACCACGTTCATGTCGGTGTCGGCGCGCACATCCTCCTCATAGGGCAGGTCCAGGCAGGGCACGCCATCAATAACACCCACCGAAATAGCCGATAGGGAGTCTGCCAGCACCGGGCGCTTAGCCTTGGCTTTAATCAAACCGCGCTCAGTTCCCCAAGCTACCGCGTCAGCCAAAGCCACATAGGCGCCGGTAATTGCGGCGGTGCGGGTGCCCCCGTCAGCTTGCAGCACGTCACAGTCCAAGGCGATAGTGTTTTCACCCAGCGCACTAATATCAATGATGCCGCGTAGCGAGCGACCAATTAGTCGAGAAATCTCGTGGGTGCGTCCGCCCACCTTGCCGCGCACAGACTCGCGGGCAGAGCGCTCCGAGCCAGCCCGGGGCAGCATGGCGTATTCAGCGGTAACCCAGCCCTCACCAGAATCCTTCTTCCAGCGCGGCACGCCCGCAGTAAAAGAAGCCACACACAACACTCGGGTGCGGCCAAAGCTAACCAGCACATTACCTTCGCCGTGCTCTAGCCAGTTGCGGGTGATCGTAACCTCGCGCAGCTGGTTGGTGGCGCGTCCATCTTTGCGTACAAAATCGCTCATAAACTAAGCCTACCGTAGACAAAAAACCGAGCCAGTTAAAAACTGACTCGGTTCAGCGGTGCGCGAGGGGGGACTCGAACCCCCACGCCTAGGGCACTAGAACCTAAATCTAGCGCGTCTACCAATTCCGCCACTCGCGCGTGCCGGACTAGCTTAAAACATTTCCGGCCTCAGACACAAATTATTTTAATGGGGTCTAGCTCACTCCCAGTTCTTTGCGCAGACGCTCCACGTGACCAGTGGCTTTAACGTTGTATTTAGCCAGGGCCACGGTAGCGTCAGGGCTAATAACAAAGGTAGAGCGACGTACGCCCACGCTGACGCGGCCGTAGTTCTTTTTCTCGCCCCACACGCCCCAAGCTTCCATTACCTGGTGATCCGCGTCTGAAAGCAGCGGGAAAGGTAGCTCCTGCTTGGTGGCAAAACGTTTTAGGGCCTCAACCTTGTCTGGGCTGATACCAACTACGCTGTAGCCGGCCTCAGCCCAGGCAGCTGAGGAATCGCGAAAATCGCAGGCCTCTTTAGTGCAGCCAGGAGTGGCTGCCTTGGGGTAGAAATAGACCACAACCCCCTTGGGGGCCTTGTCTAGCAGCTGGCTTAGCGACACCAGCTCTCCATCTGCGTTAGGGAGATTGAAAGCCGGGGCTAGGGCGCCAACTTCAAGAGTGGTCATTTATTTCTTCCTGTCTAGATTTTTTCAGGCGACTAGTTCGAGTGCTGCACGAGCGGCAGCGAGACGAGCTAGGGCGCGTTCTAGACGGGAGGGGGAGGCCGACTCGGTCAGGGACTCCAGCTCGCTCTGGGCCGCCTGTAGTTCGAGTTCTAAGTTACGCATATTGTCTTCACTCCTTTTCTTCTTCAGCATCCAACAGTCTGACGGGTACGGGTATGTAACCGCCATGAGGGTTGAATATATTCCACACCGGCTAAACCTTGTGGGAATGCAGCAGCTAACAAGAGCTAACTGTTTGGTTTAAAACTGTCACTCGCGCGGTGAGTGATCAGCGTTACCGCAATGGTACATGAACCGGTGGTACACCGCCAGGGACTCGAACCCTGAACCCGCTGATTAAGAGTCAGCTGCTCTGCCAGTTGAGCTAGCGGTGCAAGGAAGCAACCGTATGGTTGAGCTTCGTACACCGCCAGGGACTCGAACCCTGAACCCGCTGATTAAGAGTCAGCTGCTCTGCCAGTTGAGCTAGCGGTGCATTTTTGCTGCGCGTTTAACTTCGCAACGGAGAGAAACTTTATGTGCTTGGTAGGGGGCTTGTCCAGTCGAGAAAGCCCAAAATCACAGTTTGTAAGCTAACTCACGTTTGTGTGGTGCTTATTGGTGCGTGCATAAGTACTTAGTGGCTTATGCGTGAGGTACGGTTAGGACGTGTCTAAGCCGATCGTAACTTTGGCGACTTGCGCCGATTTCCCTAACCTTGACGAAGATGACCGCGGCCTACCCCAAGCCCTTTATGAGCGCGGTATCGAGCCGCGCATTGCTGTATGGAACGACCCTGGCGTTGACTGGTCTAAAGCTGGGGTAGTGGTGATGCGCTCGGTGCGTGACTATGCCCGTAAACGCAACTACGCCAACTTCCTACGCTGGGCTCGCAGCCTTGAACGTCCTCTAAATCACGCCGAGATAGTTGACTGGTTTGGAGACAAGCACTACCTCAAAGACCTGGCCGCCCGAGGCGTGCCGATTATCCCCACCACCTGGCTAGAGCCCTCCGCAAACCTGTCTAAGCACCAGGTACACACCCGTTTCCCTGCCCACGGCGACTTCGTAATCAAGCCGGCCATCTCCTCAGGTGGTCGCGGCACCGGCCGCTACACGGCCACCAGCGCCACCTCACGTTCGGCAGCTATTAACGACACTATGCACCACCTGGCGCGGGGCCGCACCGTAATGATGCAGCGCTACCTAGAGTCAGTAGACCAGACCGGTGAGCTGTCCCTGGTGTACTTCAACGGTGTGCTCTCCCACGCAGTACAGAAAAAGCCTATGCTGCACCCGCGCTTTAAGGCGGTAGATGAGGTTCACGAGGAAATCGTTGAGGCCCGCGAACCCAGCGAAATGGAATGGCTGTGGGGTGAGCGAGTACGCCGCGCCCTGCATGCCCAGATTAAAGAACATGTTGGGCGTGACATTCAGGTGCTCTTTAACCGCGTAGACGTAGTTAGCGACGGCGCCGGTGGCTTCTACCTGATGGAAGTATCTTTGGTGGACGCCCCGCTGTACCTAAATGCCGCTGAGGGAGCCCTAGAAAACTTCGCCGACGCTATCGCCCAACGCGTCTTCTGGTAAACGCCAGCTGGCAGGCGTCCGCAGTGCGCCGACACCGCGACGTGCCTAGCTGCCTCTCAACTTAGGCCAGGGCCAGATCAGGGATAAACCAGATCAGGGATAAATCAGGGACTTTAAGGGCCCCTAAAATGCCCCTGACGTGCCTAAAATGGAGGCCGTGAAAACGTTACTAAACATTATTTGGTTCATTTTTGGTGGTTTCTGGCTGGCCCTGGGCTACATCTTCTTCGGCATTATCGCCTGCATTTTGGTGGTAACCCTGCCGGCCGGTGTGGCCTGCTTCAGGATCGCCAACTATGTACTGTGGCCCTTTGGCCGCGAGGTAGTGCCGGTGCCTGGAGCTGGCGCCATGAGCGGCATCTCCAATGTCATTTGGTTCCTGGTAGCCGGACTGTGGCTGGCTATTGGCCACATCACCACCGCCCTGGCCCAGGCCATCACCATCATTGGTATCCCGCTGGCAATTGCCAACATCAAGATGATCCCGGTGACCTGCTTCCCCTTCGGCAAGCAGATTGTCTCCTCTGACCAGGTTTACTACCGCTACTGATTAGCCGCCACGCGGCAGTTAGGGGCCACAAAGCAGGCAGGGCGCTCGCAGCAATGCCGCGAGCGCCCTAGCCGGCTCAAGCTCAAATAGTGCCGGTGCTACTTAGCTATTGCAGCGCTACTTAGCTACCGTAGCGAAACTAGCTTTTGTTAGCTGCGCTAAAACCTGGGGGTCTAACTCCAAATCCAGTCCGCGCCGCCCGCCGGAGACAAACACTGTCTCATGCGTGGCGGCGCTGGCGTCTATCAGCGTAGGTAGAGCCTTTTTCTGGCCCAGCGGCGAAATGCCGCCCACCACATAGCCGGTGGTGCGCTGGGCCAGGGCTGGATCAGCCAGCTGCGCTTTCTTCCAGCCCAACTGTTTGGCGATAGCCTTCAAATCCAGGCGGCTAGCCACCGGGATAACCACCACCGCCAGGGCTTTTTCGTGTGAAACCAGCAGAGTTTTAAACACTCGCGCCGGGTCTAGCCCCAGCGCCTGGGCTGCTTCCAGGCCCCAAGCCTGGGCGCGTTCATCATGCTCATAGGTGTGAATCACCGGGGTGATACCGGCTTTTTGTAAAGCTAAAATCGCGCCGGTACCGGCCTCAGAGTGCTTAGATTTTTTAGCCATCAGGCTTCGCCAACTTTCAAAAGATGCAAAATTGCTTTATCTTCACGATCACACTGGGCCACATCCACCAGGAAAACCAGGCGCCAGTCATGGTTATCGTCAGGGTCGTTTAGGATCTGCGTGGCCAGCCAGGCTCGGTGGCTACCAACAAGAGCCTCACGTAGCTTTTCGCCCACCCCAGCCAAAGCCAAAGCGGCGTCGTCGGGATCTTCATCAATTAACGCATACTGCTTAGAGTGAGCCTCAGAGTCGATAGCCAGCCACTCGTAGGCGTCATAGTAATCATCGAGCAGATTATTAAAACGCTCACTATCCCAAGCTTTAGAGTTAGCCAGGCTCACCAGGCGATCCACATCCTCAGCGGCAATCGCCTCCACATAAGCCCACATGCTCTGACGCACCAAGGTACGCAAGCGGTGCTTATTGCGGCTAAGGGGCACGTGACCGTCGGCGTCGGCACCAAAAGCACGCTCCGCTGGGGCAGGGTCATTGCGTACCAACTCCACATTAGAGCCCGCCTGCAGCTGACCTAGGGCCTCCCACTCATCAAGTAGGGACGAGTCTACGCTGCGCACCAACTCGCCCAGCCAGTCAATTAGCTCCACCACCTCATCGGTGCGGTGCTCTTCGGGCACCACCTGGCGCAAAGCCCGGTAGGCGTCAGTTAAATAACGCAGCAGCACACCCTCACTACGGGCCAACTGGTACACCGAAATCAGGTCAGAGAAAGTCATGGCCTTCTCAACCATTTCACGCACCACCGACTTAGGGGCCAACTCATAGTCCCTAACCCAGGGGTTAGCTTGGGCGTAAACCCCATAGGCGCCGGCCAGCAGCTCAGCTAAAGGCTGGGGCCAAGTAATAGCCTCCAAAGCCTCCATACGCTCGTCATAATCTAGGCCCTCAGCCTTCATAGCGGCCACCGCCTCACCCCTAGCGGCGCGCTGCTGGGCGTAAAGCAGCGGGCGTGGATCATCCAAAGTGGACTCCACCACCGAGACCACATCCAGGGTGTGCTCAGGGCTGTCCAAGCCCAACAAATCCATTGTGGCCAGGGCAAAAGGCGCCAAAGGCGCGTTGAGGGCAAAATCGTCGGGCAAATCAACCGCCAGGCGCAGACGCGGCAAACCATCAGCTGCGGCCTGGGCGGAAGAAACATGCTCCAGCACCCCGGCTGTGCGCAGCGAACGGTAAATCTCTAGCGCCCGCTTTAAATGCTGGTGGGTGGCCGCCTCACCTTCATGCACCGCCTGCAGCAAATTCCACATGGCCGCCACCGGGTTAGGCCGCTCCATCAGGTTCAAAACCATGGTGGTAGTGACACGGAACTGACTAGTTAAAGTCTCCGGCGGGGCCGCCACCAGGCGCTCAAAAGTCTTATCAGTCCAGTTCACGCGGCCTTCGGGGGCCTTCTTGCGGGTAATTTTGCGTTTCTTGCGCTCATCGTCGCCGGCCTTAGCTAGTGCCGCCGCGTTTTCAATCACATGCTCGGGGGCCTGCACCACCACATAGCCGTGCGTGTCAAAGCCCGCGCGCCCGGCCCGCCCAGCAATCTGGTGGAACTCGCGGGCCGTTAAATGCCGCTCCTTGGCGCCGTCGAACTTAACCAAAGACGTAAACACCACGCAGCGGATAGGCACATTAATACCCACCCCCAGCGTGTCTGTGCCGCAAATAACCGGCAGTAAACCCTGCTGCGCTAAACGCTCCACCAGGCGCCGGTAACGCGGCAACATACCCGCATGGTGCACCCCAATACCGGCGCGCAGCAGCTTAGAAAGCGTGGCCCCAAAACCCACCCCAAAGCGTTCGCCGGCAATGGCCTGGCTGATCTCATCACGCTGGGCGCGGTCAATTAACTTAGTGCTCAGCAGCGCACTAGCCCGCTCAATAGCCTCACGCTGAGAAAAATGCACCACATAAACCGGGGCCTTATTTTGCCCAATCAGGCGCTCCAGCAAAGGCCCAATTGCCTCCACGGAATACTCAAAATCGAGGGGGACTGGGCGTACGGCGTCGTCAACCACGGCCACAGAGCGCCCGGTGCGCTCACGCAAATCCTTAACCAGCCACGAAACATCACCCAAAGTGGCGCTTAGCAGCACCATCTGCGCCTGGGGTAGCTCCAGTAGCGGCACCTGCCAAGCCCAGCCACGCTGCGGATCGGCGTAGTAATGGAACTCATCCATCACCACCGTATCCACATCCAGCGCCCGCCCCTGACGCAGCGACTGGTTAGCTAAAATCTCGGCGGTGCAGCAAATAATGGGAGCGTCAGGGTTAATCGAAGAATCACCCGTGACCATTCCCACATTCTGGGCGCCAAATAGGCGGATCAGCTCAAAAAACTTCTCACTAACCAAAGCCTTAAGCGGCGCTGTGTAGTAAGAACGCTCTCCGCGTGCCAAAGAAGTAAAATGCGCCGCCAAAGCAATCATTGACTTGCCTGAGCCCGTGGGCGTGGCGGCAACTACATGCTCGCCCTCCACAATGGCCAGCAAAGACTCCTCTTGATGGGGATACAGCGGGCGGCCGGTACTGTCAGCCCACTGCGTGAAGGCATCATAAAGCTCATCACTGGTGGGAACATAGTCCGGGTCACTCGCCGGTATTAAAGCATCAAGTACGCGATTCAAAGCAGGGGCATGGTCCACACTGGCTATTTCTCATGTTCGTATATGCTGACACCGCACAAAGACACGGCTGCGAGGAATATCAAATGCAAGCATTAGCCCAAGCCTTACAGAATTTAGGCGATTGGCTCACCCTGCATCTGACCATGTGGATTTTGGTCGGCACCGGCCTTTATCTAACTATCAGGCTACGCGGGGTTCAGTTCAGGCTGCTGCCCGCGATGGTACGTTCCATCCTCTCCTCACGTTCGGGCGCCAGCGGGGGTATCTCCTCCTTCCAGGCCTTCACTATTTCCCTAGCCGCGCGCGTGGGTATCGGTAACGTGTTTGGTGTGGCCGCAGCCCTGATCCTGGGCGGGCCCGGCGCGGTGTTCTGGATGTGGGTAATTGCCCTGGTGGGTATGGCTACCGCTTTTGCTGAAGCCACCTTGGCCCAGATTTTCAAGGTACGCGCCGACGACGGAACTTTCCGCGGCGGCCCGGCCACCTACATGTGGCTGGGTATGGGCTCGCGCAAACTGGGCGTGCTCTTCTCCGTGCTAACCATTGCCACCTGCGGTTTTTCCATCATCATGGTGCAGTCCAACGCCATTAGCGGCATTATTGGACCCGGCTCTAGCGTTAATGCCTCCAAGGAAGTGACGGCGGCGCTGCTGTTTGTTTTGGCGGCCCCGGTGATTTTGGGTGGTATCCGCTCTGTGGCCCGAGTTACCGAGTGGATGGCCCCCATTATGAGCGTGGTTTACCTGGGTTTGGGCCTGGGGGCGCTGGCAGTTAACTACGACCGGGTGCTGCCTGCCCTGGAAATCATTGTGGAATCTGCCTTTGGCCCGGCCCAGTTTGCCGGCGGCGTTACCGGCGGCATTATGGCGGCGCTAATCAACGGCACTAAGCGTGGCCTGTTCTCTAACGAAGCCGGTCAGGGCACCGCCCCTAACGCGGCGGCCACTGCCACCGTGGCTCACCCCATCCAGCAGGGCCTGGTGCAGTCCCTGGGCGTGTTTGTGGACACCATCATTGTGTGCACCATGACCGCCATCGTGATTTTGAGTGCGGGTAGTTCGGTTTACACCCCCGGCGCGCTAGACCCCAGCCAGGCCGCGAGCCTGACCCAAAAAGCTGTGGTTTCCGCCCTGGGCGGCTGGGCTGAGATTCCCATGGCCCTAATCATTACCGTGCTGGCTTTCTCCTCAGTGCTGGCCGCCGCCTCCTACTCTGAGGTGGCCGTTAACTTCATCAGCCCCAAAAAGGGTGGACGCATTTTTGTGCGCGTATTGTCGGTGGTTAGCACCGTGCTGGGCGCCCTGGCCACGCTGGAACTGGTGTGGAACTCGGTGGATGTAATGATGGCCATCATGACCGCCACCAACCTGCTGGCCCTGATTTGGCTGGCCAAGTGGGTTTCTGGCACCCTGCGTGACTGGGAGTCTCAGCGTCGCGACGGCGTCAAAAACCCCGTTTTTGTGGGTAAAAACAACCCCAATTTGCCTGCAGATGTAAAAACGAACGTGTGGGAAACGCCGGCGTCATAACCCTGAAACATAAAGCACTTAGGCTCGCAGTAGTCAAGTTTTACCGCTGCGAAAGGAAGTGCCAATGTTGGCCATCGCCAAAACCGATGATTGGTTGGCTAAGCCAACCGCTGCTCTAGGGGATTTTTCCACCTATTTCTACGGCTATTTTCTGGCCTTCTTGCTGGTTGGCGTGGGGCTGTACTTCACGGCGCGCATGTATGGCATCCAGTTCCGCCTCTTTAGGCACATGGTTGCTTCGCTGACCAACTCTCGTGATGGGCAGGGTGGAGGTATCTCCTCCTTCCAGGCTTTCACCATTGGCCTGGCTTCACGTGTGGGTACCGGTAACATCATTGGGGTGGCGCTAGCCATCATCATGGGTGGTCCGGGCGCCGTGTTCTGGATGTGGGTAGTGGCCCTGGTGGGTATGGCTACCGCATTCGTGGAGGCCACCTTGGCGCAGATGTATAAGGTAGCTAACCCCGACGGTAGTTTCCGTGGTGGGCCGGCCTACTACATTACGCGCGGACTGAAATGAAGCCGTTGGCTGTGGCTTTCGCAGCGGTAATTATTTTCGTATTCGGTTTCGCCTATGAGGCCACCCAGGCTAACGCCATTTCCGGCATTATGGAGCACACTTTTAACGTGCCCACCTGGGTTACCGGCGTGGGTCTGTTGGTGCTCACTGCCCCCATCATTTTTGGTGGTATGCGTCAGGTAGCTAAGGTCTCTGAGTGGATCGCCCCGATTATGGCGCTGGGTTATGTATTGCTGGCCGCAATTATTTTGCTGCTCAACATCACCGCTATTCCCGGTGCGCTGCTACAAATCTTTAAGGGTGCTTTTGGGCTAGACCAGGCCCTGGCTGGTATGGCTGGTGGTTTTACCGCCGCTGCCCTAAACGGTATTAAGCGTGGTTTGTTCTCCAATGAGGCCGGTGAGGGCTCGGTGCCTAACGCTGCCGCTGCCGCCACCACCGCCCACCCGGTTAACCAGGGTTTCATCCAGTCCATGGGTGTATTTGTGGACACCTTGCTGGTGTGTACCGCCACCGCCCTGATTGTGCTGCTGTCTGGGGTTTACAACCCGGCCGCTGCCCGCACGGGTCAGTTCAGCGCCGGTACGCTCACCTCAATCTCGGTAACCTCACAGCTAGGTGGCTGGGCCCAGTACCTGATGGCCGCCATGATTTTCGTGTTCGCCTACTCCTCGCTGCTGGGTAACTACACCTACGCGGAAATCAACGACTCCTTCCTGCGTGGGGCCACCAAGAAGCTCAACCACACTTGGCTGCGGGTAATGATCCTGGTTGCCACCTATGTGGGTGCGGTAGCTTCCCTGGACTTCGTGTGGAACCTGGCCGACGTGGTTATGGGCATCATGGCTACCATCAACATCTTCGCTATCACCATTATGGGCCGCTGGGCCTTTGGGGCTTTGCGTGACTGGGAAAGCCAGTACGCCCAGCTTAAGGCCGGCGAGATTGATGAGATTCGGTTTGTCTCTACCGACAACAAATTCTTGCCTGGCAAGCTCCCCGGCGACGTGTGGTCTAGCGAAAACGCTGGCGTGCACGTAAATGATCGCGCTGAGGCTTAAGGCCTGCGTGATTGTGCTGGCGCTAAGCGGCTAAACGCACCCTTGGCCCTTTGTGGCATCTGATTGTGGCCCTAAGGGGCGCGGCCGCTTAGCGCTGGTTTTAAATGTCGACGTCGGCTCTGGCTGGTTTTTAGCCGTTGAGGGCCGACGTCGGCGTTAGACTGAAAGCCATGATTTTTGGCTCGCTTTACTAGCGGTGATGAACCCCGCTACGGTATTGTGCAGGGCTTGGATTACACCGAACGCTGCGATTTAGATTTCCCCGACACTGCGCGACTAGTGGTGCTCAAAGGTGACCCGCTATTTGGCGCCCCTGAGGCTACCGGTGAAGTTATCGCGCTAAACGAGGTGCGTCTGCTCTCGCCGGTTATTCCCCGCTCTAAAGTGGTGGGGACTAGGGTTCCACCTACGACGGCGAAGCGGGCTCACTAACCGAGCCGCCTTTCGTTTTCCTCAAGCCCAACACCGCCGTGATCGGCACCGACACCCCAATTATTAAGCCCGACTGGTCACAGACTTTGGTGCATGAGGCGGAGCTGGCCATCATTATTAAAGACCTGTGTAAGGATGTGGACCCCTGCCGACGCCGCCCACCACGTGCTGGGTTACACGGTAGCTAATGATGTGGCCGCTCCCCAGCGACAATATTGTGCGTTCTAAGTCTTTTTGACACCGCCTGCCCGCTAGGGTCCGTGGATTTATGTGCCCGAAGCCGACGACGAATTCAACCCGGCTAACGCCCGCGTAACCCTACGCATTGACGGCGAGGTAGTGGGGGAGGGCAACACCGCCAACCTGAATGTCAGCATCGAAAATATTGTGGCCAGTGTCTCACGCATGTTTACGTTACTGCCTGGAGATGTGATCCTAACTGGCGCAGCTGCCTATGCAAAAGATGTTCCTGTCGGCGTGGGTGTTGCGGCGCAGATCGATGGACTGGGTAGAATCGCTAGCGTAGTGCGCTAAGCACGCTTAGCGCTCCTAAAAAATTTAGGGGCGCAAAAAATGTAGGCCGCCTAAGTTGCCCCTTAACTTAGGCGGCCTACCTCTATCCGGTAGCCGGTTTTAGTTCAACTTGTTCACTGCAGCAGTGATTTGCTCCACAGTTTGGCGCTCAATGGCGTGGCCAGTAGCCATGTTCAGGCGGGCAAAATGCTCGTAGCCATGACCACAGTCAGCCCCGTCGGTCAGGGCCACGCCGGCGTTTTCGCGCAGCCAAGTGGTGGGTGAGCCCTTAACGCCGCGCTCTAGCAGGCTAGAGCAATCCACCCAGCCCAGGTAGGTTCCCTGTGGAACATCCATGTGTAGCCCCACCTTGGCCAGCTCCTGGCTAACTAGCTGCGCATTTTCATGCACGTAGCTAGAAACTTCGCGCACCCAATACTGTGCCTGGGTGAAAGCCGCCGTAGCCGCACGCACACCCAAAGGACCAGCGTGGTGGGCGACGTCGTCGGCAATAGGGCGCCAAGCCTGACGCACCTTGCCATCCAAAATCAGCTGCGCCGCACCCAAAGCCGGCACATTCCAGCCTTTAGAGGCCGAAGTGGCGGTCCAGGTCAGATCCGGGTCAGCCGCCGCCCGCAGCGGGTAGGGGTGGTGCTTGGCCTCAGAGGAGAGCAGTAGGGGAGCGTGAATCTCGTCATTAAAGACGGGCACGCCATACTTAGCGGAAAGCTGCGCCACCTTATCTAACTCAGCCTCGGTAAGCACACGCCCCACCGGGTTCCAGGGGTTGCACAAAATAAACAGGCTGGCCCCACGCGACATAGCCGCTTCAATACCCTCAAAATCTAGCTGCCAGGTGCCCTCGGCATAAATGCTAGGCACCTGCACGGCCTGAAAACCGCAGGCCGGAATGGTTTTAAGGAAGGTCATGTAGGCCGGGGTGGGCACAATAACCGGCTTAGATTTGTCGCAGAAATCAGTCAAAATTCGGCGCAGCGCCATGATCACGTCATGGACCACAAAAATCTTGTCCGGATCCAAATCCCAGCCATAGTTACGACGCGAATAGGCGGCCAAAGCCCGCTCGCATTCAGTCAGTAGGCCATCTGGCATGTAACCTAGCTCGCCTACATCAACGGCCTGCTTAATGGCCTCGGCCACTTCAGGGGCAATACCTAAATCCATTTCGGCCACCCAGGCACCAATGGTCCCGGGCCAGCGCGTCCATTTCAAAGAGCCGCGCTCACGCATTTGCTGCGCGGTTAACGAATCCCAAGCCTGTGTAATAGTGCTCATAAGCTAACTGTACGCCCCAACCTAAGTGGGGCAAGGCCGGCGGCGGTAGGCTTAAGACATTATGAGTGAGCTAACCCAGGCATCAGCCGCCCACGCCCTGCCCACCGGCAGTGATATTCGCGTACGTTTTTGTCCTTCCCCCACCGGTACCCCCCACGTCGGTATGGTGCGTACCTGTCTGTTTAACTGGGCTTATGCCCGTCACGTAGGTGGCACCTTCGTTTTCCGTATCGAAGACACCGACGCCGCCCGTGACTCTGAAGAATCCTTTGACGCCATCCTAGACTCGCTGCGCTGGCTGCACCTGGACTGGGATGAGGGCGTTGGCAAGGGTGGCCCACACGAGCCCTACCGCCAGTCCCAGCGCATGGACCTGTACAAGCAGGTGGCCAAGGAGCTGCTAGAAGCCGGCTACCTCTACGAGTCCTACTCCACCCCTGAAGAGGTTGAAGCCCGCCACCGCGCCAAGGGTGAAGACCCCAAACTGGGTTATGACGGCTTTGACCGCAACCTCAGCGCCGAGCAGATTGAGGCCTACCGCGCCCAGGGGCGCCAGCCGGTGCTGCGCGTGCGTATGCCTGATGAAGACATCACCTTCACTGACCTGGTGCGCGGCGAGATCACCTTCAAGGCCGGCTCTGTGCCCGACTATGTAGTGGTGCGCGCTAACGGTGACCCGCTATACACCCTGGTGAACCCGGTTGACGACGCCGAAATGGGGATCACCCACGTGCTGCGCGGCGAGGACCTACTATCCTCCACCCCCCGCCAGATTGTGCTCTACCAGGCCCTAATCGCCATTGGTCGAGCCCAGTTCATCCCCGCCTTTGGGCACCTGCCCTACGTAATGGGTGAGGGTAACAAGAAGCTATCCAAGCGTGACCCTTCCTCCAACCTGCTGCTGCACCGTCGAAACGGCATGATCCCTGAGGGGCTGCTCAACTACCTGGCTCTACTGGGTTGGTCGCTGAGCAAGGATGAGGACATCTTCACCCCCGAGCAGCTGGTGGCCGCCTTCGACATTCACGACGTCAACCCTAACCCGGCCCGCTTTGACCCCAAGAAGTGTGTGGCTATTAACGCCGAGCACGTGCGCCTCCTGGAGGGGGAGGACTTCCGCAACCGCCTGGTGCCTTACCTCTACGACCTCTACGCCCCGGCCGAGGAAGCCCAAGCCCTGGTTAGCGCCCCCGAATTTGACCAGCTAACTGCCCGTGAGCAGGAGATTCTAACTGCCGCCGCGCCGTTGATTCAGACCCGCGTGCAGCTACTAGGTGAGGCTCGCGGCATGTTGGGCTTCTTCTTTACCGACGCCGCCGCCCTGGACTACGACGAAAAGTCTTTCGCCAAGCTGGTAAAGAACCCTGAGACTGTAGCCGCCAACCAGCAGGTACTGCAGGCCGCCGACCAGGCGCTGCGCTCCCTGGAGCAGTGGAACCACGACGCTCTACAGCAGGCGCTGCGTCAGGCTCTAGTTGAGGGCCTGGGGCTCAAGCCGCGCGTGGCCTTCGGGGCGCTGCGCGTAGCCGTAACCGGCCGTCAGGTCTCCCCGCCGCTATTTGAGTCCATGGAAATCCTGGGTAAGGAGCTAACCATGGCCCGAATTGAAGCACTTTTGGCTGCAATTTCAAAGTAAAACCCAAATGTGCTTAGGGTCACGCTGAAAAAATTTGGCAAGCGGGCTAAAGATCCGATAGATTCTTACCCGTTGCGCCGCCGGGGCAAGCCCAAAAAGCTTGCAGCCGCAGCGTGATCCCCTTGGGGTATGGTGTAATTGGCAACACAGCTGATTCTGGTTCAGCCATTCTAGGTTCGAGTCCTGGTACCCCAGCCACTTACTGGTTAAACCAAAAGTGAATAAGGCCCCCATCGTCTAGCGGCCTAGGACATCGCCCTCTCACGGCGGTAACACCGGTTCAAATCCGGTTGGGGGTACGGATACGCTACACAAAAGCGTAGACACCGTTCCGCAAGGAACAAAAGGCCCCCATCGTCTAGCGGCCTAGGACATCGCCCTCTCACGGCGGTAACACCGGTTCAAATCCGGTTGGGGGTACCACGAGCCCGGGTTTTGCCCGGGTTTTTTTGTAGTTAAGCGGCGTCTACTAACGCCGGTTCCTAAAGTTTAGGATGGTTTACGTGACCACTTTTGAAGCGCTAAAGCCCCCCGCCCCCGCCAATCCCGCAGCCCTACGCGTTTACCCCCTAGGTGGTCTAGGTGAGGTTGGCCGTAACATGACTGTCTTTGAAACCCAGGGGCAGCTTTTAATCGTTGACTGCGGCGTGCTCTTCCCTGAAGAAGACCAGCCCGGCGTGGACCTAATCCTGCCCGACTTTGGCCCTATCGCTGACCGTCTCGACGACGTCCAAGCCCTAGTGCTCACCCACGGTCACGAAGACCACATTGGGGCTGTACCCTACCTACTAAAGCTACGCCCTGACATTGAACTAATCGGGCAGCGAACTAACCCTAGCTTTCGTAGAAGCCAAACTAAAAGAATTCCGTATCAACCCCAAGCTGCGCGTAGTATCCGAACACGAACGCGTACGCTACGGCGCCTTCGACATGGAATTTGTGGCCGTAAACCACTCCATCCCCGACGCCATGGCCGCCTTCATCCGCACCAAAGCCGGCACCGCCCTAATCACCGGCGACTTCAAAATGGACTCCCTGCCCATCGACGGGCGCATCACCGACCTGCGCTCCTTCGCCCGCTTTGGTGAAGAAGGCGTAGACCTATTCTGTGTAGACTCCACCAACGCAGAAGTGCCCGGCATGGTGGCCCACGAACGTGAAATCGGCCCGGTACTAAACCGCGTCTTTGACGAATCCCAAGGCCAAATCGTGGTGGCCTCCTTCTCCTCCCACGTCCACCGTGTCCAGCAGGTGCTCGACGCCGCCGCCTTACATGACCGCAAAGTCGCCCTCATTGGCCGCTCCATGGTGCGCAACATGAAAATCGCCGCCGAACGCGGCTACCTAAACGTGCCCGAAGGCGTAATCGTAGACCAGCGCGAAATCAACAACTACCTACCCAGCCAGCGCGTACTAATGGCCACCGGCTCCCAGGGTGAACCCATGGCCGCCCTTAGCCGCATGGCCCACCGCGAACACCGCTGGATCACCCTAGACCCCGAAGACACGGTTATCTTCGCCTCCTCACTAATCCCGGGCAACGAAAACTCTGTTTTCCGCGTAATCAACCAGATCATGCGTCTAGGTGCGCGCGTAGTACACCAGGCCAACGCCCGCGTACACGTCTCCGGCCACGCCTCCAGTGAGGAACTACTGCACGTATACAACATCGTCCAGCCCCGCAACGTAATGCCTATCCACGGCGAAATCCGCCACATCGTGGCCAACGGTGCGCTCGCGGTAAAGACCGGGGTACCAGCCAGCAACGTAATGCTGTGCGAGGACGGCGACGTCGTCGACCTATATGAAGGAAAAGCCCAGGTGGTGGGCTCCTACCCATGCGACTACGTATACGTAGATGGCTCCAGCGTAGGTGAAATTGACGAAGACGAGCTAGCCGGGCGCCGCGTACTGGCAGAAGAAGGCTTTGTCTCAGTTTTTGCGGTCGTAGAGACCACAACCGGTACTATTCTGGCTGGACCGCACATTCAGGCCCGAGGCGTGGCAGAAGACGACTCTGTATTTGAGGAAGTTCTTCCTGACGTCACCAACGCGCTAGTGACGCCCTAGACAGTGGCGTTAGCGACACTCACGGCCTACAGCAGGTTATGCGGCGCGCTTTGGGACGTTGGGTAGCTCGTAAGCTGCGTCGTCGGCCTATGATCGTGCCTGTAGTAATTAAAGCGTAAATAGGAAATTCACTAGTGACTGAACCCAAGAGCACCACCGCCCCGGCTAAGCTGATATCTCCGCTGCGGCGCAGAGTAGGCGCAGATACCCGCCGATGGATCGACTCTATGCCGACCATCATGGCGCGGCTGTTGCAGATAGCTGCGGTGTTATCGCTACTTGGGGGACTGGGGCTAAGGCGCTGGGATCTATATAAGCTGGTTGTTGAGCCTTTCTACTTTATTGGTATCCCGGTGGGTGCCTCCTTCCTGGGGGCGGTGCTGCTACTGATTTGGGCTGGGGCGGCCAGTAGGCGCAAACGACTGGCGCTTAACCTGGCCCTGACCTTGCAGTTCCTGTTCTTAACGGTGGGCTCACTGACGCTGGTATACCAGCAGTTCCCAGATGACCTGGAAGAGCGCACCCATGTAACTGTCACCCAGCACGGCCCAGACTGGCTCATGCTGGCCTGGGTGCTGGTGTGCATCCCGGTTATCGCGATTTTGTTGGCTTCCCGCCCAGCTTTCCCCGGCCGTATTGTGCGCGGCTCATGGTGGCGGGCGCTGCTGACCCTAGTGGTTGGTATGGCCTCCGTGATTGCCCTGGGCACGCTCCTGGTGGTGCCCGCGCACAGCCCCGACGGTAACGAATGGGCTATCCGCCACCGTATGCGCTGGGTAGCTTGGCGCACCCTAGGCCCAGAAATTGGTGGCATTGGGGGCGTTCCCGCCTATCAGGGGCCGGTGTGGCTGGGTACTTTGCTTTACCTGTTGGCTGCCCTGGTGGTGCTAATTAGCCTGACCGTGTTTTTGCGTTCAGCTAAGCGCACCCCGCGCGCCGGTGATGACCTGCGTGTGCGTGGTTTGCTGCTGGATTGGGAGGAAGACTCCCTGGGCTACTTCGCTACCCGCCGTGACCGTCTGACCGTGTTTTCTCCTGACGGTAAGGCTGCGGTTTCCTTTGGCCTGTCTACCGGTGTGGCCATGGCTGCCGGTGATCCGCTAGGTGACCCGGCCAGTTGGGATGACGCCATTAGTGCCTGGCTGGATGAATGTGGCGACTACGGTTGGGTGCCGGCAGTTATCTCCGCTGGTGAGAAGGGCGCGCGTGCCTACAAAAACTTTGGTTTCACCGTGCGCCGCATGGGGGATGAGTCCATTATTGAGGCCGCCAGTTTCTCGCTGCGGGGCCTGCCGCAGGTGGCTAAAGCGGTGCGGCGAGTACGTGCCAGTGGCGCCCGCGTGGAAATTAGGCGCCTAGGCGACATTCCCCACGAGGAGCGCCGTCAGCTGCGCGATTTGGCTAATGCGTGGCGTAACGGGGAAGAGCGCGGCTTCTCTATGGCTCTGGATCGCACTCTCGACGACGTCGACGAGCGTGAGCTGGTGGTTACGGTCCAGGATCAAGATGACAAGACCGTGGCGCTACTGGCGTTTTGCCCCTGGGGCAAGCGCGGGGTGTCCCTGGACGTGATGCGCCGCAGCCCCAAGGCCCCCAACGGGGTAAATGAGGCTATGGTGGCAGCCCTGCTAACCGACGGCGAACGCTACGGGGTTGACCGGGTTTCGCTGAACTTTGCTATGTTCCGTTCCGTATTTGTGGACGGTATGGCGGTGGACGCCTCCCTGGCGGCTAAAACCATGGCTCGGATCATGCGTTTTGCCTCGCACTTTTGGCAGCTGGAGCAGCTGTATGAATCTAACGCCAAATACAACCCCAGCTGGTACCCGCGTTACATGTGCTACGCCGACGGCACCCAAGCCGCCCGCGTGCTACTGGCAGCTGGCCGCCTAGAAGGTTTCATCCCTAACTTTGAGCGCTTTGGTCGCGCCCACGTGGATAACAGCGCCATTATGGGTAGCGACTATGCAGCCCTGGTGGCCCAGCAGGTTGAACGCCACATTCAAGCGCAAATCCCTACCCGGCGTCTGTCGGCTGAGGATCGTGAACGCGCGGTGGCTCTGGAGCGCACCCTGGACGCCAAAGATTGACCCCTATCCCACTGGGGTTAAGCACGGTATGCCCCCGGCCCATGCCCTAGTGCAGCCGGTGTTCCGCCAGTTGGCGGCAGGTGAAGAATCTATTGTGCAGCTGCGCGTTGAGGGTCGCGTGGGCCTAGAGCGTGACCACGGTGGGCTTATCTTCGTTGACCTGGTAGAGGGCTACAAGCACATTCAGCTGCTCTTTGATGCCTCAGAAACCGGTGCCAAGCTGGAAATGTGGCGTTCACTGATTAACCGTGGCGACATTGTGGTGGTTTCCGGCCTGGCTATGCGTACACGCACCGGTGAACCCTCAATTTTGGTGCAGGGCTGGCAGCTGCTAGCTAAAGCCCTCACCGCCTTGCCGCGCGCCCGGCGCGGGGGACATGGCAAGATCACCATCCCACTGGGGGCTAACGCCACCCGTACCCAGCAGCTGCTGGCTGACGCTAACGCCATTGAGCTGATCGCCCAGCGCTCAGCCATTGTTACTTCCATCCGCCACACCCTGGGTGAGCAGGGCTATGTGGAGGTAGAAACCCCAATCTTGCAGCCGGTGCATGGTGGGGCTAACGCCCGCCCGTTCATCACCCGCATGAACGCCTACTCCACCGATGTTTATCTGCGTATCGCCCCGGAGCTGTTCCTCAAGCGCCTGGCTGTGGCCGGCATGGGGGCTATTTCGAAATTGGCCGCTCCTTCCGTAACGAGGGGGTGGACGCCACCCACAACCCTGAGTTCACCTCACTTGAGGCTTATGTGGCTCACGGCGACTACCACACCATGCGCCTGCTAACTCAGCGTATCTTCCAGGAAGCCGCCATTAAGGTGCACGGCGCCCCGGTGGTGCTGCGCGCGGTGGGCACGCCCGGAACTGAAGGGCTGCCGGTGCATTCAACCCGCTCAGGGGTTGATTATGTGGCCGTGGATATTTCCGGTGATTGGCCGGTGGTGAGTGTGCATGAAGCTATTTCCAAGGCCCTGGGCCAGGAAGTAACTGTAGACACCCCGCTAGAAAAGCTACTGGAACTAGCTGAAGCTAACGACATTGAGGTGCCCGTGGCAGCTGGCAGCGGTGACGTGATTGGCGCGCTCTATGATGAACTAGTTGAAGCCACCACCACTAAACCCACCTTCTACATTGATTTCCCGGTGGAAACTAGCCCGCTAACCCGCCAAAACCGCCGTGACCCGCGCCTAGCTGAGCGCTGGGACCTGGTGGCTTGGGGGATGGAGCTGGGCACGGCCTATACTGAGCTAACTGACCAGGTGAACAGCGTAAGCGTTTCACAGCCCAATCTTTGCGCGCCGCCGCCGGCGACCCGGAAGCGATGAGCCTAGACGAAGACTTCCTGCGCACCTTGGAATTGGGTCTTGTTCCCACCGGCGGCTTGGGCCTGGGAGTAGATCGTGCAGTGATGTTGATCACCGGTGCGACGTCTATCCGTGACGTTATCGCTTTCCCCTACGCCCGCCCACGCTAAAAGTTGTCAAGCCCCTAAAATTGCGAGGTTTAGGGTTTTACAATCAATTTGCCCCTGCCCTAAGTGTTGAAGAGAGACTATGAGCCAAACCGCACTTCCCCAGCGCCCTAACTGCCTGGTATCTACCGGATCAATTCTGATTGACCTACCTTTGAAAGTTGCTCGCTTTCCCAAGGCCGGTAGTGCGGTTACTGCACTCTCAAATGGCACCAAGGTGGGTGGTGGCTACACCATCGCCCGCGCTACTGCCAGCCAGCAGGTTCCCGTGGCCCTGGCTTCAACCCTGGGTACCGGCCCCAACTCTGCACTAGTGCGTGCCTCCATGCTGCGCGACGGCGTCGAGAATGTAGTTCAGGAGCTGGTAGGTGACATCGGCACCTGCACCACCCTGATCGAACCCGGAGGCCAACGCACCTTCATCACCACTGAAGGGGTTGAAAGCGAGCCCCAGCTTGAGGATCTAGAAAATCTTAAGCTGGTGCCGGGAGATTACGTACACGCCGCCGGCTATGACTTGGTTCACCAGCGTACACGTGAAGGTATAAGTCAGTGGCTCTCTACCCTGCCTGCCGGGGTGCAGCTGGTGGTGGATTTTGGGCCGGCAGTGGTAGATATTTTGGACCAGATTTTGTTAAAAATAATGGCCCGCGCCGACATTATTACCGGCAACCGCCGAGAAATTGACCAGCTGCGCGCCCGCCTGGGGGGAGTGGAGCTAATGTACCGGGCCGCCCCTAACGCAATGTTTGTGCGCCGCATCGGCAGCGCTGGCTGTGAACTGCTGCTACCCGATCACGGCCAACCCACGCTGGTGAGCGGTTACCCCATGTCTGTTACAGATACCACTGGCGCCGGCGACACCCACACCGGGGTGCTAATTGCCAGCCTGTTAAAGGGCTACTCGGTACTGCAAAGTGCTCGCCGCGCCAATGCGGCTGCCGCCCTAATGATCAGCCAACGTGAAGATAACCACGCCCCTAGCGCAGAAGATATTGACCAATTACTGCGTGAAGCAGGGGACACTGAATCTTTAGCGGCTATTTAAAAAAATCTAGTTTTTAATACTGGGGTGTGTGTTTTACCCCTTGCATTTAGCTTTCGGCGTGCCTGTAAGCACGCCTGAGCTTGCGTCTATTAACGTCTAACTATCATGGCTAAGCGAAACTCTCCCTCTGCTGCTACCCCTGCCGCTTCGCGTTCACGGGGCGGTGCGTCGCGTCAAATGCGCCCAGTGACGCTTCGCCTTACCGCCGCCTAGGCGGGGGATTTGTGCTGATTGCGCTAGGTGCCCTGCTTACTTTGCGTGAATGGCTGGGGATTTCTGGCAGCGCCGGCTCCCTACTACACCACCTGGTGGCTTTCCCCTTTGGGGCACTGTCTCTACTGGCAGCTCCCATGGTGATTTGGGGCGGGATCATGCTTATACGCGGCAAACCGCTGAGCCCAACCACCAGCCGTATTGCTTTAGCCGCGTTAGCTATCGCTTTTGCTATTGGCGCCCTGATCCAGATTTTTAACGGCAACCAGCCCTTTGACATCAACACCCTGGAACAAACCGGGGGAGTGTTCGGCTGGCTACTGGGCTACCCGCTAGCTAAATTATTTTCTGCCGTAGGCGCGGTAGTGGTGTTGCTGCTGCTGGTGGCCTTCTGCCTGCTGGTGGCCTCAGGGCGCACCGCTTTTGACGTGTGGGAGATGGTGCGTGGCCAGGGCTTAGACGGTGGCTCTGGCGCCCCTCACGACGACGTCGCCAGCCGGGCCCTGGAGCGGATGCGTTCCGTTTTTGGTCGCGACAACGCCCAAGACCCCCAGCAAACCGCCGTCATGGACACCTACGACGCCGATGAGGCCTTCCGCAGTGCCATTGACAGGGAAGACCTACAAAACACGGCGGTTATCGACCCCCTAGACGAACCCAAAGCCCCACGCCGCCCCAGCGTGGCGGCCAAGGCCCGCCAAAGCCGCCCCGGGCGCCGTCGCAGTCAAGAACCAGACGTAACCAGCCCACGCGACATTGACGCCCCCTCTGAAGACGCCCCCACCCAGGCCACTGTGCCCATGAACACCGCCCAAACCGCTGAACTGGGCGATCTGGGACTGTACTCGCAGGCGGCGCGGCAAACCTCGGCGGCCACCGCCCCCACCGCAGCCACCGCACCGGTAGTTTCCACCGCCGCCAGCGTGGGCAGTGAACCCGAATTCTCCATGCAGCTACCCGACGGGGGCACCTACCACCTACCCGACATGAGCGACCTGGTGGCCGGGCGCGAACACGCCACACGCACCCCCGCCAACGACGCGGTAGTCCAAGCCCTGCAAGACGTATTCACCGAATTCAACGTGGACGCCAAGGTAACCGGCTACACGCGTGGCCCGCAGGTAACCCGCTACGAGATTCACCGTGGTCACGGCGTTAATGTTTCACGTATCACGGGACTAGAAAAAAACATTGCCTACGCGGTGGCCAGCGACGAAATCCGGGTGCTCACCCCCATCCCCGGCAAGAGCGCCATCGGTATTGAAATCCCCAACGCAGACCGCGAAATGGTGACCCTGGGCGACGTGCTACGCAGCTCGGTGGCCCAAAACTCCACCCACCCGCTAACCGTGGGCCTGGGTAAGGACGTTGAGGGTAACTATGTGGTCACCAACCTGGCTAAAACCCCGCACATGCTGGTAGCTGGGCAAACCGGTTCAGGTAAATCCTCGTTTGTTAACTCCATGATCACCTCGATCATGATGCGTGCCACCCCCCGAGGAAGTGCGCATGGTGCTGGTTGACCCCAAACGCGTGGAGTTAACCATTTATGAAGGCATTCCCCACCTGATCACCCCCATTATCACCAGCCCCAAGAAGGCTGCTGAGGCCCTGGAATGGGTGGTTAAGGAGATGGACGCCCGCTACGACGACCTGGCCTCCTTTGGGTATAAGCACATTGATGACTTCAACCGGGCAGTGCGCGCCGGCGAGGTACAGGCCCCTCCTGGCTCTCAGCGTCAGATCGCGCCCTACCCCTACCTGCTAGTGGTGGTAGATGAGTTGGCTGACTTGATGATGACCGCGCCTAAAGACGTGGAAGCCTCAATTCAGCGCATCACCCAGCTGGCGCGTGCGGCCGGTATTCACCTGGTGCTGGCCACCCAGCGTCCAGTGGCGCAGGTAGTTACCGGTTTGATCAAGTCCAACGTGCCCTCACGTCTAGCTTTCGCCACCGCCTCACAGCTGGACTCGCGCGTAATTTTGGACCAAAACGGGGCCGAGTCGCTCACCGGCCAAGGTGACGCCCTCTACCTGGGCCCGGGCGCCTCCTCACCGATCCGTGTGCAGGGCAGCTGGGTTACTGAGAAGGAAATCCGCACTGTAGTTGAGCATGTTAAGGACCAGCTCCAGCCCAGCTACCGCGAGGATGTGATTGTCCCCGAAACTAAGAAACGCATTGAGGAAGAAATCGGCGACGACATGGACCTGCTGTTGCAGGCCGCCGAGCTGATTATCACCAGCCAGTTTGGCTCCACCTCAATGCTGCAACGCAAGTTGCGGGTAGGTTTCGCTAAGGCCGGGCGCCTAATGGACCTGCTCGAATCGCGTGAAGTGGTGGGCCCCTCCACCGGCTCTAAAGCCCGCGAGGTGCTGGTGCCGCCCGAGCGCCTGGAGGAAACCCTGGCTTGGATTAAGGGGGAAGGTGACGCCCCCAGCGACGACGACGCCCCCGCCCCGGGTAGTCCCGAGGATCGCGGGGATGGGTTTGCGGCCGCCGGTGCGGTTAGCGCTGCCAGCGTCAGCTCCTATGGGGCTACCGGGGCGTTTGCACCCAACCGTTACGCCACAGACCCGGTAGGTAGCTCCAACCTGCCTGAGAGTGAATCTTGGGATGACGACTCTGAAGACTCCGAGGACGCCTGGAGCCTAACCAATCGCGGCCCCTCCTGGTAAGCGCGCGGCACTAGGGGCACCTTAGGGGCGCAGCACGGCCTTGAGATCGATCTGCCCGGTGTAAAGGGCTTTACCTAGGATCACCCCGCATAAATTGGGGTGGCTAGCAGCCAAATCCTGTAGGGCAGCAATATCGCCCGCGCAGCTGACCCCACCTGAGGCGATAATCTGCGCACTAGTGGCGCCACTAAGCGCCCCCAGCAGCGGCAAGTTAGGCCCCGATAGGGCGCCGTCACGCACCCGGTCAGTAACCACATATGCGCCAGTGCCGGCCTCATTAAGCGCCGCCAAAATTGGCTCTAGCGGCCCCACCGGCCCGCCCTGGCCGCGCGGATGCACCACATAAGCAGCCAAATCTGCACTGGGCGCGGCGCTCGCGGCTGACACGTCCAGGCACACGTTTAGGTGCCTACCAAAGCGGCCCACTAAGGCCGTGGTGGCAGCTAAATCTTTAAGCGCCCCGGCCCCCAGATTTACCCGCTTGGCGCCGGCGGCTAAAGCCCGCTCCACGTCGTCGGCGCTACTGACGCCCCCAGACCACTGCACGCTTACGCCCGGGTGCAGCCGCGCCAAATCGGCGATAACCTGTGCCAAAAGCGCTGCGTTAGAGCCGCGCCCAAAGGCCGCGTCCAAGTCAACCAGGTGAATCCAGTCGGCGCCCGCCTCCACCCAGCGCAGGCAAGCGTCCAGGGCAGAGATGCCCACGCCGGCGTCGCCCCCAGCGCTAGTGCGGTGGGTGACGGCTAGGCCATTGGCGACGTCGACAGCAGGCAGCAGCCTAAGCACGGCCCCGCCAGCATCTGCACAGCCGCCAGAGTCAGCGCAGCCAGCGGGCACAGCCGCGCCTGCTGAGCTGGCAGAGCCCGCCGAGCCAGCAGAGCTTGCCGAAGTAGCTGCGGCGGGGCCGGGGGAGGACGCAGCCACGGCTAGGCCTTGGTGGTGGCTGCGCACATGGAGGTGAAAAACTCACGCAGCTGAGCGCACAGCTCATCTAGGGGCTGGTTAACTCCCGGGGCGGTGGCCTGCAAAGCCGGGGCACCTGAGCGCTCCTGGGCGTCCACAATCTCCTCAGTGCGGGCAGCAATCATACGCACAATCGCCGAGCCAGTAATGGCCCCATCGGCGCCGGCCACAATCGCGGCGCGCACATGCTTGGGCTTGGAAATACCAAAACTAGCAGCACCGGGGTGGAGTTGTGCTCGCGCAAGGTGGGCACAGCATTATTGAGCCCCTGAGTTTGGGCCTCATTTTCCACGCCGGTAACCCCCACGCGCGAAACGGCGTAAACATAGCCGCGTGCAGCCTCAGCTACCTGCGCCAAAGTTTCCTCACTGGCTGAAGGCGGGGCAATGTAGACACTGTCAACGCCCACGGCCCTAGAGGCGGCAGAGAAAGGACGGCCCTCACGGATGGGCACATCCGGGATCAACACCGAATCAACCCCGGCGCTGGCGCAGCGCTCATAGAAAGCCTCCAAGCCCATAGCGATCGGGATGTTGCTGTAAATCAGCAGGCCCATGGGTACCTGCGGGTGCTTGGCGCGCAGGCGGCCAATTAGGTCAAAACAGTCGGCAATGTTGATCCCACGGGCAAACACGCGCAGGTGGGCTTCCTGGATGGCTACGCCGTCGGCAACCGGGTCAGAGAAAGGCAAACCTAGCTCTAAAGCGTCGGCGCCGGCAGCAATCAACTCGTCAATAATGCGTTCGCTGGCCTCCAAAGTGGGGTCGCCCAGCATCACGAAGGGCACCATGGCGCCCCGTTTTTGCTGCTCGCAGGTGGCAAACATGCTTTCGTAACGGCTCATTGATTTACTCCTTGCCCTTAGCGGCGAACGCGGCGTCTTGCTGGTGGGTGCGGTGGGTGCCGGTGCCCGCCTGGCCGTTAGCAACCAGGTCAGCGGCCCGCGAGACAGCGCCGTCGGTGGAAAAAGAGCCACCTAGACGCTCACGGATCTGGTCCAGGTCCTTATCCCCGCGTCCGGACAGGCACACCAAAATGGTTTTTTGCGGGTCCCCACCTTCACGGCGGTTTTGCTCAGCCAGTTTCAGGGCGTAAGCCAGGGCGTGGGAGGATTCCATGGCGGGAATAATGCCCTCGTGGCGGCTAAGCAGCAAGAAAGCCTCAATGGCTTCCTCATCGGTGATACCCACATACTTGGCGCGGCCGCTTTGGGCCAGGTAGGCGTGCTGGGGGCCAACGCCGGGGTAGTCCAGGCCGGCTGAAACCGAGTAGGACTCTTCCACCTGGCCGTCATCGGTGCGCATCAGGAATGAACGCGCCCCGTGTAGCACCCCAACCTTGCCCTCATTGATGGGGGCGCCGTGGTGGTTGGTGTTTAGGCCCTCACCGGCAGGTTCGACGCCGTAAAGGGCCACTGCTTCGTCATCGATAAAGTCAGCAAACATGCCGATTGCGTTAGAGCCACCGCCCACGCAAGCCACCACCGCGTCAGGTAGGCGGCCAAGGCGCGCCAAAGTCTGGGCGCGTGCCTCGGTGGAAATAATGCGGTGGAATTCTCGCACCATGGTGGGGAAGGGGTGCGGGCCGGCAGCCGTACCCAGCAGGTAGTGGCTGGTGGCGAAAGTGGCGGTCCAGTCACGTAGAGCCTCGTTGACGGCGTCCTTAAGGGTGCCGCTACCAGCGGTTACGGGCACAACCTTAGCCCCCATCAGCTCCATACGCTCCACATTGGGGGCCTGGCGTACCACGTCGGTGGCGCCCATGTAAATGGTGCATTCGAGCCCCAGCAGCGCACACACCATGGCGGTGGCGGTGCCATGCTGGCCGGCGCCGGTTTCAGCAATGATGCGGGTTTTACCCATGCGCTTAGCCAGCAGGGCCTGGCCCAGAACCTGGTTACCCTTGTGAGCGCCGCCGTGCACCAGGTCTTCACGCTTAAGCAAGATGCGTGCGCCGCCGCCTAGTGGCAGGTTACGCAGCTGCGTAACCGAGGGTGGGGACGGCCCAGGTAGTTGTGCAAAAGATCGTTGATCTCAGCGATGAAAGCTCGGGTCATCTACCGCCTCAAGGAAAGCCTGCTCAAGCTGGTCTAGGGCAGGAATCAGCAGCTCAGGCACATATTGGCCACCGAACTCGCCAAAGTAGGGGCTGATGCGGGTGTGCGCATCCGCGTCCAGGGTGCCCGCGCCAAGACGTTTGGAAGAGTAGGGGTGCCAGTCAATAGACTGGGCGTGGGCATCTAAACCAGCCGCGCCAGTAGTGGGCTGGCCAGCGGAAAGCTCCTGGGCGGCGGCGGCCGGGTCATCAGCGCCAGAAAGAGCTGATCCCACCAGCACCGCATCCACGTAGGGGGCCAGTAGTTCGACGTCGGCGCGCTCATGCACCCCAGACTCACCCACCAGCACCACGCCACGCGGGGCCAGGGGCGCCAAGGCGGCAGTGCGGTGCAGGTCAGTTTCCAAGGTACGCAGGTCACGGTTGTTAATGCCGATAATGCGGGCGCCTAGGCCGGCGGCGCGCTCCATCTGCTCAGCCTCATCAACCTCAGTGAGCACATCCAAACCCAGCTGGGCGGCCAGGGCCGCTAGCTGCGTGTAGGCCTGGTCATCTAGTACTGAGAGCATCAGCAAGATGGCGTCAGCGCCGTGGTGGCGGGCAGCAATCACCTGGATGGGGTCAATGATGAAGTCCTTATCCAGCACCGGCTGGCGCACAGCCTTAGACACGGCGGTCACATCAGCCAGGTCGCCGTTAAAACGGTCGGGCTCGGTCAGTACGCTGATGGCGGCGGCCACGGGCGCATAAGCCTGGGCCAAGGCGGCGGGGCTGTAACCTTCAGAGACTATTGTGCCCAGGGTGGGGCTGGCGGCCTTGCATTCCATGATCAGGGCCGGGCCGCCGGCGCGCGGGTGCAGCTGGCCGTCTTCACCCAAAGTGCGGGTGCGCAGGGCAGCCTCAAAAGAACGCTGCGAACGCTCCATGGTGGCGGCCTCTAGATGCCCATAGCGCTCATAAAGCTCAGGTAGGCGGGCTTTGCGGGCCTCTACCAGCGAGTCTAGAACGGTGCCGGTTTGCCGTAGACGGTCGGCAATAGGTGTGCGTACTTGACGCTGACTCATTGATTTCCCTCTCTTAAATACGGCCCAGGCGCTTAGGCGCTTAGCTCACGTGCCTGCGTGACGATCTTATCTAGGTGGCTGGCTACCGTGCCGTTGGCGATGGCTTCCAGCGCGGTTTGTACACCCTGGGCGAGGGTGTCTGCCTTGCCGGTTACGTACAGTACGGCTGCGGCGCTGGCGGCGATGGCGTCGCGGTGGGCGGCTTGACCTGCGCCGTCGAACACGGCGCGAATTAGCTGGGCGTTAACGCTAGCGTCGCCACCAACCAGGTCAGCCACCGTGTAGGTGCCCAGGCCCAGCTGGGCGGGGGTGAGCTCATAGGCGTTGATTTCCGCTCCGCGTAGCTCACGCACCTGGGTGGGACCGTGCAGGGCGATCTCGTCTAGGCCGGAGCCGTGCACCACCAGGGCGTGGTCTAGATTGGCGCTGGCCAGGGCGCTAGCCATGTCGTCTAGCAGGGCCGGGTTACCCACCCCAAGCACCTGGGCGCTGAGCGGGGCGGGGTTAACTAGCGGGCCGATCAGGTTGAAAACGGTGGGGTTTTTCAGGGCCGCGCGCACGGGCGCCACATAGCGCATAGCCGGGTGGTACTTCTGGGCGAACAGGAAGCAGAACCCGGTGCTTTCCAGCAGCTGCACGCTGGCCTGGGGGGCTAGATCCAGCGGAATGCCTAGGGTTTCTACCAGGTCGGCGGCGCCCGAGCGGGAGGAGACGGCGCGGTTGCCGTGCTTAGCTACCTTCACCCCCAGGCTGGCGGCCACAAGTGCGCTGGCGGTGGAGATGTTGATTGTGCCCGCGCGGTCACCGCCGGTGCCCACCACATCCACTAGGCCGCCCTGGCCCTTGGGGTAGGGGAAGTTCACGGCGGCGGCGCGGAAAGCCTGGGCGGCGGCGGCAATTTCTGCCGGGTCTTCGCCGCGTGCGTGCAGGGCGCCTAGGAAGGCCGCAATTTCGATCTCGTTAAACTCGCCGTTGGTGATGGCCGCAAATACTTCCACGGCTTGCTCTTGGCTCAGGACGACGCCGTTTAGCGCCTCACGTAGGGTGGCGGCGGCTTGGCTCATGGTTACTCCTTAAAAAATTGGTATTCAGCTTTTTGGGCGGCCGCTCAAGCCTGGGTGCTTGAGCACCCGGCTTAAGCGGCCGGCGTTTAGCGGGTTGCCGCTTACGCCTCTTGGGTTAAGAACGTGAACAGGGCACTGATTAGGGTGGGTCCGGCGGGGGTGAGGATAGATTCAGGGTGGAACTGCAAACCCACGGCGGGGGCGCTGGCGTGACGCAGGGCCATAACCACGTCGTCGCGCGAGTGAGCCAAAGAAACCAGCTGCGCGGGGAGCTTGCGCGAGCCCAAAGAGTGGTAGCGGGCCACATCAATCCAGCCGTAAGGGGCCTGCTCGCCGCTGCGGGGCGCAATCACGCAGGGGGCCAGCGGGGCAAACTCAGCGCCAGCTTTAGTCACCAGCACCCGGTCGGTGCGCCCATGGGTTGGGCCCACCGGCGCCACCTGCCCGCCGCAAGCCTCCACCAAAGCCTGGTAACCCAAGCAAATCCCCAGGGTGGGGATGCGCTGCTCAAGAGCGTAGGCGGTTAGCTCCATTAGGCACCCGGCTTCACGCGGGTGGCCCGGGCCGGGGGGAGGTGATCAGCAGCGGACGCTGACCAGCGGCTTTCTCAGCCTCGGTGGGCTCCAGGGCGGCGGTGAGCACAGACAGGGGGGTGGTGTTGCGGTAAACATCCACCTGGGCGCCGCGTGAAGTACACAGATCCACCAGGTTGTAGACGAATGAATCGCGGTTATCTAGGAAAACTACGCGCATGGCTCAGGCCTCCTTGCTAACTAGGTTGCGTTCAATACGCAGGGTTTTGCCTTGGGCGGCGGCAATTGCACGCAGCACGTTAGAGGCCTTGTGGGCGGTCTCGTCAGCTTCACGCTGAGGCACTGAATCGCTGACCACGCCCGCGCCAGCCTGCACAATTGCCTTGCCGCCGCGCGCGAAGGCGGAGCGGATCACAATGCAGGTGTCAAGCTCGCCGTCGCCACGCAGATAACCCACCGCGCCGCCGTAAGAGCCACGGCGGGTGCCCTCATATTGGCGGATCAACTCGGCTGCGCGCAGCTTGGGTGCGCCGGTGAGCGTGCCCATGGTCATGGAGGCACGGAAAGCATCCAGCGGGTGCAGGTCACTGGCCAGCTGCCCGGTAACCTCGCTGACCAGGTGCATTACTCGCGAGTAGCGGTCTACACGCAGCAGCTGGGTGACTTTGCGCGTGCCCGGGGCGCTGATGCGGGCTACGTCGTTGCGGGCCAGGTCTACCAGCATCACGTGCTCGGCTACTTCCTTGGCGTCGCTGCGTAGCTCCAGCTCCAGGCGGATGTCTAGCTCGTGGTCAATGCTGCCATCGGGGGCGAAGCCGCGTGGGCGGGTGCCGGCGATGGGGCGGATAGCCACCTGGCCGGTTTTGGCGCTGTGTAGCAGTGAGGACTCGGGGGAGGCCCCAAAGAGTTCAAAATCGTCGGTGGCGATATAGAACATGTAGGGGCTGGGGTCAGCGTCGTGCAGGTAGCGGTAGGTTTGCAGGGGCTGGGGGCAGTCGATCACAAAGCCACGGCTGGGCACCACCTGGTAGGCGTCACCAATGGCGATGTGCTGCTGCATTTTGGCTACCAGCTCGCAAAAGTCCGCGTCGCTCATGGTGGGGTAGGCGGTAATGGTGTCTTCAGTCGCCTGCTGGGCCGACGCCGCCGCAGTGGCCTGGGCTTCGGGGGACGCCGCCTGCTGGTGGGCCGACGCCGCCGGAGTGGTTTGCTGGGCAGGTGCGGCTTGCTCTGCTGGGGCCGACGGCGCCTGGGCTGCGGGGGTCGCCGCCTGCTGGGCCGACGCCGCCTGGGCTGCGGGGGTCGCCGCCTGGGTGGTTTGCTGGGCAGGTGCGGCTTGCTCTGCTGGGGCCGACGCCGCCTGGGCGGGCAGCTCGTTAATGGCCGCCTCTAGCGCATCCATCTGGGCACTTAACTGGGCGGCGTCGAGCGAGGCACCAACTAGCTGGCAAGAGCCGGTGGGGTGATCCACCACCAAAATGATGCGGGCGTTAAAGAACAGATAATCGGGGCAGGTGTTGGCGCCGTCGGCAACCGACGGCAGGGACTCGTAAGTACCCAGATAATCAAAAGCCACCGCCCCGGCCACCAGCGGCAGGTGCGGGTGCGCCACCACCTGATCAGTCAGGATCCGCAGCGGCTCCATGGTGGAGCGCTCACGCAGGCGGGCGTGCTCCTCAGCGCTATCTTCAGCCACGCTAGGCAGGTGCAAAACCAGCTCGTTGTCGCTTTGATGAGTTACGGCAGAGCTGAGCTGCTGGGCCACAGCCTTAAGTGCCTGGGGGCCGTCGGTAGTATCCAGGGCTTTAAGAGTGACGGTGTCGCCAGTGCAGGTGATCTGGGCGCTGGCAGCCAACACAGCGATAGTGGTCAGGTGCTGTTAGAGGCAATATCAGCACTTTCTAGCAGCACCGTGTTAGTGGGGCGAGAGCCGTCCTGGACAGTGTCAACCAAACCTAGCTGGGCTAGGTGGGCTAGTAGCGCACCGCCGTCGGCATGGTATTTAACCGGGCGGGTGAAAACCGTTGGGGTATTAGCCATAACATTCCTTCTTGCCTGCGGCGAGCCGGAACGTAAAAGGCTCGCCGCGAGGGCGAGCCTTAAAACTTAAAACGCATCACGAAAGTGGCTCACCCGTTAAGGTAGCCACCACCAAGCGCGGGTCATGGATACGTTCTGCACGCGGTAAGCCTAGCATTCTTGTCGCCCAGGTAAAAACCTGAGTTTGTCAGGGCTATGCCCGTGGTGACGCTGGAGCTGCGCCCGTGGTGAGGCTGGCACTGTGCGCACGGTGAGGCTGGCACTGCGCGCACGGTGAGGCTAGCTATGCGTACTGATGCGAACAGGCGTTAGCGCTGGTAGACGATGCCTTGCTTGACGCGAGCCACCACCTGCTCGGCGTCGTCGCCCAAAAGCAGGCGGATAATCTCAAAACCCAGCTCAGTGGCGGTGCCCATGCCACGCGAAGTGATCAAGTTAGCGTCACGTACCACCGCAGCCTCACTCATAAGCGCCCCACCTGCGGCAATAGCGTCCATGAAACCGGGGTTGGCGGTGGCGTGGCGGGCCTGCAGGGCACCATGCTCAGCCAGGACAGAAGGGGCGGCGCAGATAGCGGCTAGGGGCTGGCCTGCGGCGCTACGGCGGCACACCTCGTCAGTGACCAGGGCGCTGGCACCCAAGTTCAGCGTGCCCGGCATACCGCCAGGTAGGAACATTAGGGCGTAGCTGGCGAGGTCAACCTGGCTGGCCAGGGCGTCACAGCGCAAGTGAATGCCGTGGGAGGAGGTGACCTCAAGCGAATCAGAGATGGACAGCAGGTCAGCGCCAATACCGGCGCGGAACAGCACATCCACCACCGCCAGGCACTCGACCTCTTCAAGCCCATCGGCCACCATCACGGCAACGCGCTTATCAGTTACCACACTTGCAGGGGTAGGCATGGGAGCCTTCTTTCTATCTAGAGATTATGCCTAATGTGCAGTCTAATACCTGAATGCCCCGCAGCCTGGAGGCTGGATCTTTTTGAAGCTTTGTGATGTTAGGCCTTGGCTGGGATCTCCAGCTTGGGGAGAGAGAGGCCACTAGCTCCTGGGTGCGCATGGAGACAGTGACCAGGCGCTTGATCAGGTCCACGACCGCGTCGGGGCGGCCGCGCTCGCGCAGGAAGTCGTTCGGGTCGTTGACGATGCCCGACGCCTTGTCCGTCTTCACGTGGTAGCGGTCGATGATCCATTCGAGCGGGCTGCGGCCCGAAATTGAATAGCCCTGCGCCTGGGACCGACCCTACGCAAGTGGAAGGACGCCCACTTGGCCTACTGCGACACCGGCGGAGCCAGCAACGCACCCCGCCGAAGCCATCAACGGACATTATTGAACTAGGCAGACGCACCGCCAGAGGCTACCCCAACCCCACCAACTACCAACTCCGAATGCTCCTCATAGCAGGAGGCCTAGACGCCTCCACCCACACCCAACTCTGAAGAGCCGCTTTACTACTTGTAGGAACGCATAACTCAGCTCATTGATATGACGCCACCTGCAGCCGACACAGGTTGCCTGTTTCCAGCGCACCCCCAGCTCGGCGACGCCGTGCGCGTACGCCATCGACAACGACATTCCGTTGCCCCAAGATGAGGAGGACCGTCAGTCTTCAGGCACCCCCATTGTCCTCGATTAGGTCTGGAGAGGGCCCCTCCCATGCTGCACTGACGCTCGACGGGCCATCTCGCGCGGCACATACTCCTGCGCATCGGCGCAGCTAGATAGCCAGGCTCATTCCTCGCTGGCGAAGCATCATAAAAGGGTTGAGACACTCCACCCCGAGCGCGACACATGCATCTGGGATCTTGATGCGGTTCTTAGATTTTGGCGCTGACTTTTCATGCGTCACAACCACCCAGTTATTGGCCAGTGCGTGCGCAACGATCCAGGAATCCGCCACGCTCTGAAACTCACTGATCGCACTCGCTGTGTAGTTCTGTGCCCGGGCCCAACTCATCACTCGCTGATAGCATCCGACCACATGCGGATCGAAATCGACAAAGTGTTTCCTATTCAGCTTGGCCCAGACCTTGAGAGGATCGCCGTCGTTCGCGCTATCAATTTCGTCGTACACGGACTTGATACTCACGGCGTGGTGAGAGTCGAATAGTTGAACGAGGAAGTCCCAATATCCGGGGGCCAGATCGAACGCATAGTATGCGTTTGCCGCATCAATGAAGACGTTCGTGTCCAGGACGTACATCGCTCACACCACCTGGAGACGTCTGGCCAGCTCGTCAAACACTTCCCGCTTATGACTACCGATCATGCGGAAACCCTCAGTGAAGCCCATGCGTCCCTCCAGGGTGGAGGTGACGATCGCGGTCGCGAGCGGTCGTCCGAGTCGCGCGGTAAGGGTGTTGTAGAAGTCGCCGCCCTTCCGACTCGGCATTTTCTCTGCCCCATAATCGGCACGAACGGCATCCAGAATAGTTCGATAGTGCCCTTCATCAATCCTGCTCGCGCTGCGCAACCTATGGAGCGCAACCTCAGCTGACACGCCAAATCGACGCGCGGCTACCCGGTAGTCCTGCACGGATTGTGCTGCATCGAACACCACCAAGACATCATCAGGTAGCAGCGCAAGCGCTGCGACACGGTTACACCATGCCTCCTCACCAGTGCCTCCGAGTAGATGGTCTCCACCAGAGAGGGCACTATGCCCTGCCAGCAAGTGGGCAAACTCGTGAACGAGCGTGAAATTCTGAGCGCCGTAGGACTCTCCGGCGAGATTGACGAAAATCAGGGGCGCAAGATCGTCGTAGAGGCTAAAGCCACGGAACTCATCAGTAGACAGAGGCCGACGAGTGTTGTTTCCGACGATGCCGCTCATCATCACAAGAGCACCCACGTCTTCGAGCGCTTTGACGATGTCACGCCGCCATTGGTCCGGGCTGGTCGCCTTCGCCCGATCAAGACGCAGAAGCTCGCGCACACGGCGAGCAACCATGTGCGGATCATCCTGCGTGCTCGCGGAACCCAAGAACAGAAGCTTCTCTGCCCCCTGCTCACGAGCGTAATCGTGGTACCAGCCCTGGAACAGCTGATAACGGTTGATAGTATCGAGAAGATTCCCGGAAGGACGTTCGATAGCCTTGCTCTCGCGGGTACGCATGTCCGCAATAGGAAGTGCCTCATCCGGCGGCTCGGGCATGATGAGCGCCCCCAGGGACACATGCGTGAAGGATGCGAATTTCTCGAGCTCGCGGAGCCTTGGCATGGCCTCCCCACTCAACCAATCTCCAAGCTTCGGAAACTTTTCGACTGCTTCTTCGTAGGAGCGGTCAGCGCGCTGGAGAGCCCACGCCAGCACAGATTCAGTGACAGCAACATGCGTGCTCATGGCGCCCCTCCTCCAGGCATATTTCTATACCACCATCCTACAGCGCTCCCTTGATATTTCTGTCTCGTCGCATAGTTTTCCAGGCAACATCAACCTACGCGGTGCAAGCTGCTTCACAAATTAGCCCCTGTTTGCAGTCACGGCGATCATGGCGATGGTGCCGCTGCTCGAATAAAAAGAGTTGTCGGCGCGAGCCTCAGGCCCGCGCCGACAATCTCAGCTCACGCCCGTGGGGCGAGGACAACTACGGGAAGTGCCTCTCCCCGAGCATCGCTCGGGCAGTTCTCCCCGGCCTCGATAACCAGGCTCTGCCCATCCCACGAGCACGCTGGTTGCGTCCTTGGAGAAGGCCAAGCGATGGCGTTCTTGCTGCCCCTTGGAAGGGGATCTAGTGTCGCGATTGGCACCTCCGCACGCAAGTCTTTTCCGCGCTCGGCCAGCCAGTTCTTGTGCACGGTGCCAGACCTTCCCGGGACAAGGTCCACTCAAGCGGGCCGTGGGATGATCCTTCCCGCGAGTGATCCGCGATGCCGGTGAGCTCACGCAGGCCCCGGCGTCGTCGGTCTTGGTGGTGCCACCGAATCCTTGCCGGGACCCCGGGCCCAGGGCGCGTCTATCACCTCCACCACCACGCGCCCGTGACCTTGAGCGATTCACCCCATAACCTGGGCAGCCAGCACAGCGGTCACAGGACTTTATGTCGAGCACCAGAGCGCACTCACACTGAGCGGCAGCAACCAGATGGAAGCCCTACAAGGTGGCGTGCAGATCACACCGATCACAACGATCAAGCGACACAGAGCAGCGGCAGGTAGGGTGAGACACCGCCCAAGGTCCTTGAAGACAGCGGGAGGTAGAAGTCCGCTCATCATCAAGGACCTCGACCTCTACCCGCAATCCCTGACCAACACCCGGTCACCCACACTCAATTAGAAGAGCCCGATTACTCATTAGAGTTGAGGCGTTTGTGGATCAGCGGCAAGAGTACGTGATCAATATCGGCCTTGAATTGCGGATCGGATAGGTACTTGATCGCAAATTCCTGATTCTGATTCATACGATCGAGCACCATATCTTGGATCCGCTCGTTGTAAACGATCGAGAACATGTCGAGCGAGTTGTGGGCACGCGACTTGACTTCCGGGTCGTCCACCATATCCTCGGTGAGCTGTTCAATGACTTTGTCCATGTGGGTGAACTCGGTGCCCCAGCGGTCGTTGAGCTTGGAGATGATGTTGGACAGGTTATCCTTCTCGTCCTTGCTTGCTCCGCCCGTGTTGGGGTTGTTCGACAGTTGCCCTTGCTCATCGGCCAGGTCGATGGAGCCTTCGTAGACTTGCTGAAGGCGGTAGTACTGTAGAGCAACCTCGTCTTCGAGATGTGGGGCGGGGTCGCCCTCGATGTGGAGCTTGCGCACCAGGAGCTTGGCATAGGCGGCGAACCGGTGGAGTCGTTCGTCGTCGTAGCGGATGATGTGGGTCAGGAAGTCGTAGTTGCGGTTGAACTTGTTCATCCTCGCCCGCGCTTCGAGCTTGTCCTCATCCTCGAGTTCGTCAAACCGTACGACGGCCGGATCAAGGTAGGCATTGAGTCTGCTGAAGTCAAGGTTCGTTTGCTTCTTCGACTCGGTGAAGAAGACCTTGGTAAAGCCTTCGATTTCCTTGTCCGTCCACAAATGGTAAGAGGCGAGCAAGTGGTAGAGGTCGTAGACGATGTTTGGGTCGGTCTCCTCAGTGATGCCGGTGGAGATGTAGTAGTCCTGGAATGACTCTTTGATCTCCTCAGCGGTGTTGACAAAGTCGAGTACGAACGTGTCGGTCTTGCCCGGGTGCATGCGGTTGATCCGTGACAAGGTTTGCACCGCTTTGACTCCGTGGAGCTTCTTATCCACATACATGGTATGCAGCAGTGGCTGGTCGAAGCCTGTCTGATACTTCTCGGCCACGAGCAGCAGCTGGTATTCGCCACTGGCGAACTTCTCCGGCAATTCCGCTTCGGGGATCTGGTTGATCTGTTCCTCGGTGTATTCCACGCCCCCGTCTTCGACCGTTCCTGAGAATGCCACGAGCACGCCAAGGTCTTCGTAGCCCATGCGTGTGATGTAGTCACGGAAGGCGAAGTAGTAGCGCACCGCATGCAGGCGTGAACCGGTCACCAGCATGGCTTTGGCGTTGCCGCCAATCTCGTGAGCGACGTTAGCGCGGAAGTGCTCAATGATGATCTCGGCTTTCTGTCGCAGATTGTATGGATGCAGACTCAGGTATTTACCGAGCGCCTTGTTGGCTTGTTTAGTGGAGTACTCAGGGTCGTCCGCCGTAGTTTTCCCGACCCGGTAATAAGTCTGGTACGTCGTGTAGTTCTTGAGCACATCAAGGATAAAGCCCTCCTCGATTGCTTGACGCATTGAATACACGTGGAACGGAACCGGGGTGGCGTCGGGCACCGGGGTGCCGAAGATCTCGAGCGTTTTTGCTTTGGAGTGGCCGTGAACGCGAAAAAGGACAGATTCTTCTGTCGCCCTTGAGTCCGAAGTTCCTGAGCAATTTGCTCATCGATCTCAAGCTGTTCTTCCTCAACCTGAGCCTCAGCCGCCACATATCGCTCAAGCAAGTCTTCTTCCGACTCTTTCCCTGCCGTGGCTGTATCCGCGAGCACCTGCTTGAGCCTCTCTGAGGCCTCACCGGTCTGAGAGGAATGCGCCTCGTCCACGATCACAGCGAACTGCTTACCAGTGGTAGCGACCTTGCTGACATCAACGAACGGAAATTTCTGCAACGTAGAAATAATGATCTTAGCTCCGTCAGTCAGCGCCTCCGTGAGCTGCCGGGCATTCTTATCCACCCGCACCACCACACCAGCCGTGTGATCCATTGCGTAGATTGTGTCCTGGAGTTGCTTGTCCAACACCCGCCTATCGGTGATCACGATGATCGAATCGAACACTGCACGCTGCTGATCATCATGCAGGTTCGACAGGTGGTGGGCCAGCCAGGCGATCGTGTTCGACTTACCTGAGCCAGCCGAGTGCTGCACCAAAGTAGTTCTTCCCTGCACCATGAGACTTCGCGTCGGCGACGAGTGCACGCACGGCGTCGAGCTGGTGGTAGCGCGGGAAGATCAATTTGTCTTTGCGCCGGTCGTTGTCGTGCGGGATGAACTGGACGAAACGGTGCAAAATATCGAGCAGGGAATCCTTCGCCAGCACCTCTTCCCACAGATAAGACGTCTTGTACTTACCTGAAACGGGCGGGTTACCAGCACCATTGTCAAAGCCGCGATTAAACGGGAGAAACACCGTGTCCATACCTGCGAGCTTGGTGGTCATCCACGCCTCGTCAGTATCGACCGCAAAGTGCACCACCGCACGGTGGTTCAACCCAAACAGCACCTCACTGGCTGGTCGTGAACGCTTGTACTGGTCAATCGCGTCACGATAGGTCTGTCCGGTGAGCGGGTTTTTCAACTCCAAGGTCACCACAGGGATACCATTGACGAATAGTACAGTGTCTACAGAGTTGTCGTTCTTTGTCGAGTAGTGCAGCTGGCGCACTACCGTCATACGGTTCGCCCAATACTTCTCCGCCAATAGTTCGTTTAAGTCCGAGCCTGGAGCGAAGAACACCAGCTTGAAGCGCGCTCCCAGATCCTCAACACCGCGACGCAGAACCTCGATGACGCCGCGGCGATCGAGTTCGCGTGCTACCCGTTTGCAAAACTTTTCGCCAGCCTTTGCCCCGTGGATGCGCTCTAAACGTTCCCACTGCTGCGGCTGCGTGTCCCGCACGAAATCCAACAAATCACTCGGGTACAAGCCCAAGGCACGGTCATAGCCGCGCGGGTCACGAGACTCGTAGACATCAAACTCCGAGGGGCCAACATGAGTCAGCGTGTACTCGATCTCATCCTCAAACCTGCGCTCAGATGTATCCATCACGCCACCTCTCCCACGTGGACCTTGCCCGTCACAGCATCGTTAATCACTTGCTTGCGATACTTACCTAACAAATCAATCTGCCTATTGATGTGCACAATAGTTAAATCAATCTGTGCTGATTTCCTCGAGGAAATCGGCGATCTTCTGTTGCTCTGCAATCGGGGGGGACGAGGATTGGAATTTTGCCGATTTCCTTGTAGTTTGCTGATTGGCGAACGCCCCCGCCGAGCGAGTAAAACACCTTTGCAAGGTCATAAAACCGCAGTAGCCATGCAAAGTATCCACTGGAGATTGGACCGCGGACCTTAAGGCCAATGTATGCGCTAGTGATGATTCCGCGCTCATCGGAGAGTGCACTTCGAAGGCTGCGTTTATCGTTTTGAAGATCAGTCATTCGAAGGACAATGTAGCCAGGTTCGACAATTTGATAAGAATCGAAGGACGCCGGGAGCAAACCAAATGCGAGATCGATATCTTTGCGAATGATCCGGCCATAACTTAGACTGAGCAGGTTTTTCTCTGACAAATCTGTGTTCTTGGCCTTGTTCTCATCGGTCACGATCGAGATGGTAGTCGTTTTCCAAGCTGCTGGAGACTCGGCGATCCACTCGATTCCACTGTCTCGCATCGGCGCATTCGGATCGAGGCCTCGAGTCACCGTGCGGGCAATCAACTCTCGACGGTAGCGCTCTAACAGTTGAACCTCACGAGCCATCTTGTTGACAAGTCTATCGATCTCAGCAGTCTTGCGGTCGATGAATCCCGTGATGATTTGTTGCTCAGAAGTTGATGGGAATACGATGGGCATTCCGTTCAACATTGGCTTACGTATCGAGTCAACGGTTGACTTAGCTGAACCTGCATCTACTTGCATTGGGAAGAACGTAGACAGGTAATAGAAACCAAAATCTCTTGTGATCTGTTCTGAAAACTGAATGCAATAGACGCGCTGGTGACACCCAAATGGCCCGCTCACTCGGTGAAAAATTCTGCCTGCGCCTGCACCATCGCCAGACATCAAGACAGCATCTGTGTTAAATGTGTAACGATCGGCCTTGCGAACGATGGGTGATCTGACATAGAACGGATACGGTCCGTCATTTGTAGAATCCACAGTGTCCATGTCGCCAGTACGAATTTGCGTGACACGAACGAGTTTCGCCGTTTGCCAGTCGTCAGGAACCTGCTGAATCCAGGGAATTTGATTGTCTGCGTTATCTTCTTGCATTACTTCACCTGCTCGCTGAAGAGTTTGGCGATATCGGCTTGGATGCTCGCGGAGAGCTCCTGTATCTCGGCGAGCGTCTCGATAGGGTCGCCGAGTTCTTCGTATTTGTAGAAGTAGCGGGTAAAGGGGATCTCATAGCCGATTTTGGTCTTGTCATGGTCGATCCAGGCGTCAGGGGCGTAGGGGATGACTTCGCGTTGGAAGTATGTCTCGATGTCTTCATCGAATGGGATCTGCTCAGTATCGCGTAGATCCAAGTCTGGCTCTGGCTTACCTTTCGTATCTACACAGATATCCGCGTCAGGGTTCTTTGTGCCAAGTTCGGCGACGATCTTGCGTAGCGCTGCGATGCCGACCTTTTCACCACGGCCCTTGATGCCTTCACGGAGCAGGTCAGTGAACTCGTCGCGGTTGCGGTACACGCGCTCGGCGTCGAATGCCTCAAGGGTGGCGATGACTGCATCCTGCACCCGCTTACCCGCCTCGATTTCTTCGTTACGCGCAGATTCGGTTCGTTTCCTTGACGTTGCAAGATCCACGAAGGGCTTGGCCTGTTTGAGTGCTTCGATCGCGTCTGGGGTGGCTTGGAAGCTCAACCGTAGCGGGCGTTCCACGACAACTTCGCGGTAAGCAAAGTCTTCGGTGTCGAAGATCTTCGACTCTTCGGTTTCCTGGAACGCACCGTAGATACGAGTGATGTCGGCAATGTTATCTTCGGTGAGTTCTTTGCGCTTTTCGCCCAAGGGCTTGCGCATACGCTGGAAGTAACTGGTGGCATCGATCAACTGCACCTTGTTCTTACGCCTGCGTTCCTTGCGGTTGGACAATACCCAAATGTAGGTAAGGATGCCCGTGTTGTAGAACATCTGATCTGGAAGGGCAATGATCGCTTCGAGCCAGTCGTTCTCAAGGATCCAGCTGCGGATCTCCGACTCTCCTTGACCGGCACCGCCCGTAAACAGTGGGGATCCGTTGAAGACAATGGCGATACGGGTGCCTGGAGCATTCACGGGGTCTTCCGGATCATAGGGTCGCATCTTCGAGATCATGTGCTGCAAGAACAGGAACGACCCGTCAGAGACGCGCGGCGTTCCCGCGCCGAAGCGCCCCTGGTAGCCCTTGCGTTCGGCCTCATCAAGAATCGGGCCGGAGTACTTCTTCCAGTTCACGCCGAAGGGCGGGTTGCACAACATGTAGTCAAATCGCATCCCTGCCGTCTTGTCATTGGTCAGCGAGTTGCCTTGGTAGATACGTTCTTGAGCTTCGCCTTTGATCATGATGTCTGATTTAGCAACCGCATAGGTTTGCGGGTTGAGCTCTTGCCCGAACACCTCAAGACGCGCAGTGCTATTTAGCTCGGTGATGCGTTGACCGGCGATTGAAAGCATGCCACCCGTACCCACACCTGGGTCGTAGAGTGACGCCATTGCTCCCGGTGTACAGATTCGATTGATGTCTTCGTCTGGGTTAAACAAAATGTTAACCATAAGCGTGATGACTTCGCGTGGGGTGAAGTGTTCGCCAGCAGTCTCATTGGACAGCTCAGAGAAGCGGCGGATGAGTTCTTCAAAGATGTAGCCCATTTGGCTGTTGCTGACCACATTTGGGTGAAGATTGACCTTGGTGGAGGTGAACTCAGTTAACACTTTGTAGAGTAGACCTGCTTTATCAAGGCGCTCGATCACGTTATAAAAGTTATAGGCCTCCATCACCTCGCGTGCTGCTGGGGCGAAAGCCTGGACATAGTACGACAGATTTGTTCCAGATTATCTGGATCATCGAGCAAAGTTTTAAGCGTGAAATTTGATGTGTTCCAAAATGGGTAACCTGTCGCCCTGGGGTACTGCGCCTCTTTCACCTTGGACGGTACTGAGGTGGCCTTGATATCCAAAACAGCTTGCTTCGTGTCTACCAGCACTGAATCCAAACGCGTGAGAACTGTGAAGGGAAGTACCACGTCACCGTACTCGTGTTCCTTGTAGTCGCCCCGCAATAGCTCTGCGATATTCCAGATTAAGGAGACGTGGCTGGTTTGTTTTTCAGTGCTCACTCGTGTCGATCCCTTCATTCATTAATCGTTCGTACCGTTCAGGTGAAATCAGCACCACGATGGGTTTGTCGTAAGGCTTGACATGGTAGGCCCATCCGGCTCAGCCGCTTCCTTGTTTTGATATGAAGCCTGAGCATGTGAAAAAGCAACGATGGTGGGTCGGCGCATCGGAACCGCGCGTATCTTCGGTGCCATGATTTCCCTGTCGTTGATACGGGTACTTCCAAGTCTCCCATACAACCAGGGATGATGGGGGCCAAACCATGCCGTATTACGGCAGCGTCATTATAAGCAATGTGTGTGTGTGGTAGTCGTGCTGTTGGAGGGGCTGGTTGTGAGCTGTCGTCGGATGCTGAGTGTTGAGGATCGCGCGGCGATTATGGTGGGGTTGGAGGCTGGCTTGTCCCAGGCGTGTTGGGCTTAGGCTGGTGTTGTTGACACTTCGTGAAGCGGGTGTGTGTGCTTGCGGAGAGTGAGGTGCCTGTTATGGGTTCTCGTCGTCGTTTTACGCCGGAGTATCGTCGTGATGTTGCGTCTTTGGTGTTGGATACGGGGTCTACGATCGCGTCTGTGGCTCGGGATTTAGGGCTGGGTGAATCGGTGGTGGGCCGGTGGGTCAAACTCGAGCGTGAGCGGCGCTGGAGGGGTCTGGGTTTTTCGGACCGTTTGTTTTGAGAGGGTTGTTCTGAGTAGTCCCGGTTGTTGAGCGAAACCTGGCTGAGTGTGCTGGCCAGATTGGTACGGGGCGGGGCGCACCGGGAGTTTCGCTGGCCGTCTCTTCCAAGTCCAGAACTTGCCCCGCAACTACCTACCAGACCTCAGTGATGCCAGAGACCTCGTGCGGACCGGAGACTTTGAAGCCGTGGAGTTGCTCTACGACTCCGTGCCCGACACCCTCAGACAGCTGATCCGCACCGCTTTCATCCCCGCCGACGGTCACCGGTTCGTGGTGGCCGACTTCTCCGCAATCGAGGCGCGGGTCATCGCCTGGATTGCAGGCGATGATCACCACGCTTCAGGCCTTCCGAGACGGGAAGGATTTGTACTGCGAGACCGCCTCGCGCATGTTCGGCGTCCCTGTTGACAAGCACGGCATGAACAGTGAGCTGCGTCAGAAAGGCAAGATCGCTGTGCTCGCATGTGGCTATCAAGGCGGCGTCGGAGCCCTGAAAGCCATAGGGACGCTGCGGATGGGGCTGGCTGAATCCGAGCTCCAGCTTCTGGTGGATGTGTGGCGGGCCGCCAACTCTAGCGTGGTGCAGCTGTGGGCCGACATCAACGCTGTCGTGATTGAGGCTATTTCTACCCGCCAGCCGATCAGTGTTGGTGCGCTGACTTTCACCGTGGAGTCCGGGATCATGTTCATCGCCCTGCCCTCCGGGCGTCACCTGGCTTACGTCAAACCTAAGCTGGGTGAGAACAGGTTCGGTGGTACCACCATCACCCACGAGGGCGTCACGACGTGTCGCAAGTGGGGCCAGTTGGAAACCTGCGACGGGAGACTCATCGAGAACATCGTCCAGGCCGTCGCCCGAGACCTGCTCACATACGCCTTGCGCCAGGTCGATTGTGCTGGGCATCGGATCGTCATGCACGTCCATGACGAGAGTGTGTGGCTGAAACCGCCACGGCCACCGTGGACGGGATCTGCGAGCTGATGGCCGCCGCGCCCGACTGGGCGCTGGGGTTGCCACTAACGGCAGGCGGGTACGCGTGCGATTTCTACTGGGAAGACTGATAAAGCTGGGCGGAATCGAGGCGACGATGGACATAGGAGAACAAGCTGAAGGCGTCGAGGAAGTCATGCTCACTTTCCTCACTACCTAGCCGGGTTTTGTGAGCACGAGGGTTGCGATAGTGCCCGTGGATCCCTATAAGCAGGTTCTTAAAGCCCTTGTGTTCTGATTTTTCCGACTCCGTGGAAAAGCTATTAATCACGAGCTGAGGGGCAGAACTGTTTGTTCCTAAAGCTGCGTCGAACAACTCCTGACCGTCGCCTGTAAAGCCAGTAAGAATGCGGATGCGCTCAGGAATCGACTTGGCTGCCTCGGATATCGCGTGGAACAGAGACTTGGCGATCAGTTCTTGGCTGCAATACTCCATCAGGCGTTCGTGGGAACCGCGCCGCTGAAGCTCCTCCATGAGAGAGCTGGTCAGACGCTCGATATCATCGAACGTGCGTGCCGCCTCAGCGAGTTGGGTCAACCTGCCAGCATCGTCGATCTTCCATCCCTCGGTCGCCAGTACCTGGTTGAGCAAGCAACGCAAATCATCCCAATGCTGACGATCAGTGGTATACCGTGCCGGGCTCATCGCCGCTGCTATGAACTCACAAGTGCGTTCACCTGCTTGCGCTAAGGATACTTCCTTCGTAAGCGCGCCAAACAGTCCTTCTCGCTTATTCCCGGCAACACGCGGTGGCGCTCCTATGTCGTGGAGAAGTTCGTCGATTTGGCTTCCGCTTAGGCCCGGCCAATCAGTTTTAGCCAGGACATTCGCAATATTGCGGATAGTCGGGGATTGGGGGGAAAAATTGGATTGCATAACACTTAAGCTTATCATGTGAGCGGGTGGCCTGAGTGTTTCAGCAAGACCCGGTGTCCGGATTCTTGCACGCTCAGAGGTGTATGCGTGAGAGCCCGAAGCGGCCGCGCCCGTGGTGCGGTGGGCCTCATCGCAGATGATCAGGTCGAAATCGCGCCAGTCATCACCCGCGATCTCCTGTGCGCGGTGAATAACCTCGATTGACTGATAGGTTGCGAAAACAACCTGCAGGCCCTCCGTCGCGTTATTTGTGCCCAGGGAGTCAGCGAGGCGCTGTGCATCCGTGGTGGCTGGGATAGGTAGATCCACTGTTGAATCTGCCGGAGCGTCAGAGCGAGCAGAAACTTTAGTGTCAGAGCATACAGCCCAAGCGGTGAAAGCAGAATCAACCTCAACAGACCAGTCATCTAGCGTCTGCTTCAACAAAGCCAAAGAAGGCACCGCAAACAAAATCCGGGCACTACCACCCTCACGCTCCATAAACTCGCGTGCAATGATCAAAGAGGTGAAAGTTTTACCGGTACCACAAGCCATAATCAGCTGGCCTCGATCACTGGTATCAAAACCAGCCATCACCGCGCTGCGAGCACCACCTGGTGATCGCGAGGTACTTTACGTTCACGTGTAGTGGGGGCCTGCCTTGAACCCAGCGCATAGGTACGCCAGTCAATATCAGAATCGCGCAGGTCAGCGTTTTCATCGGCAGGAATAGCTACCAAGCGCCCTTTTCACGTTCACTGGTTGCTACTAGCAACCCAGAAACAGTAGT